>Ga0206942_1119_pt1 | contig 23111 bp, 17 predicted proteins | sample Alteio_BWOrgHeat_6_FD_153253 | JGI IMG/M metagenome (GOLD analysis project Ga0206942, IMG submission 153253) | Enriched cells from forest soil in Barre Woods Harvard Forest LTER site, Petersham, Massachusetts, United States -... | ecosystem: Environmental > Terrestrial > Soil > Temperate forest > O... | reverse complement strand
CGCTGAAAACGATTTTGGGATTCAAGGTGACCGTGCTGACCCACATCGCGCCCTTCTCGTTTTTAGTCACCAACCCGACAGCCTGGTCTTCATAGCTGTCCAGTTGGAATCCCTGCTTGGCCGCGAAAAAAAGAAAGGTGAGCATATGGCAGCTTGAAAGCGACGCCACAAACGCTTCTTCCGGGTCCACGTTGGCGGGGTTGGACCAGGGCACGGGGACCACGTTCGGCGAGGACGAAGCAGCCACGGTGACGCCGCCGTCGAAGGTCCACGTGTGTTCACGCGAATATTTGCCCTTCAGGAAATCCGCGTCTTTTCGCTGCCATTTGATCGTTGCTTTATTTTCGGCCATAAATCCTCCGGTTCAATTCATTTGATCATCTGCGGTTCATGCCACACATGGCCGAGTTGCGCCAATAGATCATCGGCGGCGATCGGCCCCCACGTGCCGGCGGAATAAAACTCGCGGTTGGTCAACGGCTTGCCTTCCCAGCCGGCGCGGATGGAATCCACGATCTGCCAGGCGGTCTCCACCTCGTCGCGCCGGATGAACAGGGTGGCATCGCCGGCGATGGCCTCCAGCAGGAGCCGTTCATACGCTTCGGGCGTGTAGGCGCCGAATTCGGAATCATAGCTGAAATTCATGCGCACGGGCCGGACGCCCAGGCTCATGCCGGGCACCTTGCCGTTGAAGCGAAGATAGATCCCCTCATTCGGCTGCAACCGCAACGCCAGGGCGTTGGTATCCAGGCTTTTTCCACATTGCGCCGCGAACAAAACGTTCGGCGTGGGGCGGAATTGGATGCGCACTTCGCTGGCGCTCATCGGCAGGTTTTTGCCCGTGCGCAGATAGAACGGCACGCCGCTCCAGCGCCAATTGTCGATGAACAATTTCAGGGCGGCATAGGTCTCCACGTTGGAATCGGATTTGACCTTTGGCTCCTGCCGGTAGCCCGGGCGCGCTTCGCCGTTCACGGTCCCGGCAAAATATTGCCCGCGCACGATCTGTTTGGCCACCTCTTCATGCGACAACGGCCGGATCGATTTGAGCAATTTCACCTTTTCATCGCGGACGGATTCGGCCTCGAGCGACACCGGCGGTTCCATGGCGCAGAGGGCCAGCACCTGGAGCATGTGGTTCTGCACCATGTCGCGCAGCGCCCCGGCCTCCTCGTAATAACCGCCGCGGTCGCCCACGCCGATCTTTTCGCTGACCGTGATCTGCACGTGGTCCACGGATTCGCGGTTCCAGAGCCGTTCAAAGATGGAATTGGAGAAGCGGAACATCAAAATGTTCTGGACGGTCTCCTTGCCGAGATAATGGTCGATGCGGCAGACCTGCTGCTCATGCACATAGCGCGTCAGTTCCGCGTTCAGCGCGCGCGCGGAGGCCAGGTCGTGTCCGAACGGTTTTTCGACCACCAGCCGCTGCCAGGCCGAGCCGTTCTTTTTCAGCAAGCCGGCCTGGTGGATCTGTTCGATGACTTCGGCGAACTGGCTGGGCTGGGTGGCCAGGTAAAAGAGCAGGTTGTTCCGCAACGGCTCGCTGTTGAACCCGGTCAGGGTCTGCTCCAGTTTTTTGTAGGCCGCAACGTCGGTCAGGTCGCCCACGCAATAAAAGAGGTTTTTGGAGAAGCTGGCCCAGACTTTTTCGTCCACCGGTTTGGTGCGGGAGAACTGGTCCAGGGCCGCGCGCAATTCCTTGCGCCAGGACTCGTCCGTCTTTTCACGCCGGGCAAAGCCCACCACGCGAAAGTCCGGCGGCATCAGCCCTTCCTTGCTCAGATGGTAGAGCGCCGGGATCAATTTGCGCGCCGTCAGATCGCCGCTGGCGCCAAAAATGATGATGGAGCACGGCTCCGTCAATTTGCGCTCGCTGCTGATGTTACAAACCTGCCCCTCGTATTGGTCAGCACTCATGCTCAAACAATGGCGCAATCGCCGGAGAAATTCAATGAGCGATTCTTTGGCCGCCGGGCGATCCCAGGCAGGGCGCGCCGCCAAATGATTGCAAGTGGCGCTGCCACCTCTCCCCGCGACTGAGCGGGGAGAGAATCAAAGAGAGGGGTGATTATAAACGCCTCCTCTCCCCAAGCCCTCTCCTCCATCGGCGATGGAAGAGAGGGAGGCTATCGTGTCTCCTCCTGGTGGGGCGATACTCTGTCGAGCCCTGAATTTGAAACCGCGGATTGCCGGGAAATGGAAAAAAACATTCAATTTTGGTTTGATTAGGTTTGATTAGGTTTGATTAGGTCGGATTTGGTTTGATTGGGTATGACTGCCCAGAACCGGGTTGGACGCGAATTGACGCAGATGGCAGGGACATCGCGCTGCGCCGACCCTGCCAAATAATGGGTTCGTTTTGTCGGGCAACTTTTTGACGGGCAGTTTGTGCAAGCGGTTGCTTGTAACCTGATTGCGAATGAAAAATGGCCCAAAAATAATGGGTTCGTTTTTGCAAAAAGGGGTTTTTATAAACCACCCCACCCCGGTCGTCGCAAAAATATGTCTGCACACTTCGCATCGCGCAATTGGAGCATGGAAGGGAAGAAACGTAATGTTGCCCAGAAACAAAAAATGAAAGGGGAGGATGTCAACAACGTCTGCAATGAAAATCTCGGCCTGATCAACTCAATGCCGGAGAATTTCTACTGTCCTTCCAATTCTATGTAATTGAAAACTTCAAATCTGTAATTTACCTTTTGCCTATTTGGGAAAATTACAAGATTAATACCATTAGCGCGTGCCGAGGGGACTAAAAGTCCATCATGGCCAAGCCATTCCACGGCGCCACCAATCAATTGGCACGCGGAATGTTCGATTGTATTAAATGATTCCTTATTCAAGCCGAAGTTTGCAAGTGTTTCCCAGTTCGATAGATCAAGCACAGAATCTAATTGGACATTGATACGATAAATTTTCCGCTTAGCACGGGGTCTTAATGGTTGCAAACTGATATAATAATCAGCTTCGGCAACTGCAACCTCCTGCCCGAGACTGGCGTATATCGCCGGAATTTGAGCAGGATTCCATCTTGCGCCAGTGATGTTTTCCCGGTCCGGTGGAATTTCGCCAAACATATGACGAAAAACAACACCTTCCCATGAGGCTTGCCGAAATCCTTCTAAAAGCTCAATTGTTTTTCGGTCGAAAATCACACCCTTTTACCCTTAGACGTATGCACCATCCTTTAATTGGGCGATAATCTTGAGCACTTGCTCTATTTTGCCGTTCTCAATTAAATCAACAGGCCTTTGGCCGTTAAGAAGTTTGTGTTGAGAAAAAAGCCACAAATGAGCTTCCTGTGGAGGATAGAGTTCTGCCAGCTGTCCGACTAGCCAGCCCAATTGAAGCAAGCTGTCCCGCATTTTTGGCTGCGGCTCTGATTTTCCACCACGCCAACGAGAAATTGTTTCAGGAGTAGTTCCAAGTAATTGCGCCACTTCCCGCGCAGTAAAATCTGCGGATTTTTCGATGATTTCAATTCGTTCTGCAATCGCATTAGGCATAATACACAAAAATTATAAAGCGCCCACACGGACCTGACGTTCAATTGGAGCCGAATAGCTCGTTACAGAATCGCGACTCATTTCCCCCAAAGTTGCCCTCCATCCGTCTTGAATGCGCCGACTATTTTCCAGTTTTTTCTTTATAGAATCGGAAAGACCGTCTTGCGCGAGCGCACGCCCGAGCCGGTCTGTAGCGGGTCTTAAAATTTGTTCAAGATAACCCACCGGACGCACACTCGGTGTAATTCTGCTAAGTAAATCCACTTCCCCCATCCTTGTGTAGGCAAAATGTCGCCTGTTATCACGAATCATGCTTTGGAAACCGTTTCGACAACAATTCGTGTCACGGCATGCAAATTGCAGGAGGCCGCGATGTTCAAAAAATTCTTTGGCCTGGGCACGCGTCAAAAAGGTTGCTAAGTCCGGAAGATAGATTCTGACAGATTGGGCAAATTTCGAAGAAGAAGAAGGCACTCGTTTTAGCCTCATAAAATCAAATTTCTCACCAGTCCCAACGCCACTTTCAACTCCAGCCACAGCGCCAAAAGCCAGTAGAGCGAGGCCTAAGACGCCCGTCTTTTCCGCAACCAGTGGAATGTTCAAACTATGAAAGTCGTGACAAGCCGAAATGTAACCCTGCAATTTAGTGTCACTACTTCCACTTCCAAAAGAATGAATTCTTAACCATATCGCATTGAGCGGTAACCCGGTGAGAGACGCTTTTATAGCCGCACGCGATGCGGGGTCTACAAAAACATTAGCGGGAATCGCAAGTGGATAATAAATTTTAACGTTGGCGCGTCCATGTGCATCCAAACGTTGTTTTAATTTTACAACCAGTTTTCGATCAATCGCGAGCCACGGGTCTTTTGGTCCTTTTGAGAGAAAATGAGATGGGGCAAGCACGGCATTAAAATCTTTCTCGATGACAAATTTCACAATTTGTTCGATCACTGTATCGATTTTTACTTCAGCAAAGTCCGATGTGATGTGTTGGTGAGGGCTCGCCCAAGGCAACGAATTCCGACTGGAGGCATGGCCACCAACGGTGGCTAATTCCATTATATACGGGTCTAAAATCGCATCCAAATTTCGCAGTAGAATTTCTTTCCTCAATTCCTGTTGAAATTCGCAATACCGCGGATCAAATATTGTCCCAAGAAACCCAACGCGCCCTTCAGAAAGAAGTTGCTTGATAGTTGTGTGGTCGTTTTTACCTAGGCGGAAAAATAGGCCCAAAGGCTCGCCTGCATCACGAACAACTGTTAAATGCGGTATTGACGTATTCATTGAACTTTATGTTTAAGTTTTTAATGACAATATCATTGACACAAAGATTGACAAGTTCTTTTTTTAAAAATCTTTTTCTAAATCGTAACTTATTCACTACAAGATGCATAATTCAATATTGGACTCATTTTGCTCTTTCTTTCCACTTTCGGGGGACTCCATTGTCAATAGAGCGAACTGATCAGCATTCTTGCACAATCAATACAAAAATAAGTGCATAAAATTCATTTTTAACTTTACTCATAGTGCATCATATGCAATAATTGACACATGAAAGGCAATTTATATGAATGAAAATGAACAAATGCGCGGGATTTTGGTAAAATTACGGGAAAATGCTAGATTGTCACAAGCGCAAGTAGCCGAGCGTTTGAAATTCACCGCCAGCCGGATTTCGCGTCTCGAATCTGGGGACACGGAGTTATCTAGTGAAGAGGCAATGCTTATCGCAAAAGTGATTGGAACTCCGACAGCCACGGCATATGCAGAATATCTTAAAACTGAGTGGCTCATAACTGAGCAACCAGGATTCAACCACCCGAGCCGCGAGCAGCTTTGGAAAGCAGAGATGGCATTGCAACGATTGCAGTCGTTGGAAAATGACCCCGAGCTAAAGAATGCGTTCATCCAACAAATTAAGGCACTGCGGGCAGCTCTTGAGCGGGTCTCTCAGCAACTTCGATCGACGGATCATCCGACCGTGCTAATAGGTCCGCCGGAGGTGGGCAAAACGACCGTGGGTTGCGAACTTACCGGTCTGCGCCGGGCAGATGCCGAACTTGATCTTGATGAACAGATGGCACTACAAACTGGCGGAGGTCGAGTTACAATCTCGGAAGTGCATATGAAGAACGGGAGCGATTACACCGTTTCGGTTGATCCCTGTACCGTGGAAGAGGTCCATCAATACGTCAGCGAATTTTGCGACGACTTGTTGCGTACGCTGGCTAAGCAGGATGGTGATGCCGGTGGAATCAGCGCGGAAGTAGAACGAGCGATTCGCAATATGAGCAAGCTCATGATAAAGCGGATCAAGGCAACCGATGGTAAAATCCACAGTGAAGACTTTGCTTTGGACCTTGCGAATAAATTTCCCACCAAAAAGGACTTACTTGTTCAAATTCTAACGCGCATGGACTTACCGCGTAGAATTAGCACGTCCATCACCTACCCCCGTGACGCGACAATTTCTGGTCTTGATTGGGTGTCAAAAATGGCTGGTGAAATTAATTACGGCCGTCACCCTGATTTTTCATTAACGCGCCGTGTTGAAATCACGGTGCCAATACGCATCCTTGGTGTTGAAGATTTGAATATTCGAATTATTGATACACGGGGAATAGATGAGCCATCTTCTCCTCGTCGTGACCTGCAAGCATATTTGGATGACGACCGGTGTTTGGTTGTGTTCTGCTCAAAATTTGGCGATGCCCCGACAGGAGCCTCATTGGCGGTAATGGAGCGGGCAATTTATGGGGGACTAAAAGAAGCGTTATTGCAGAGAGGGTTGTTGCTTGTACTGCCACGTGGTGATGAAGACTGTAAGGTTCGAGATAACAATACTGCCCAACGGGTTTCAAACTCGGATGAAGGGCGGGCGATTCGGCTCGACCAAATTAAAACCACTCTGCTGCATCACAAATTGCAGGACATGCCGGTTCAATTCTTAAATGTACGAGTGAAAGATGATTGTGAGGAATTACGGATTGAAATCGTGCGGCGAATCCGCGAAATGCGCCAACGGAAAGAGGCGGAAGTGGATGTGCTCGTATCGAGTATTGAACGGCTTATAGCAAACAAGAAAACCGAGCAAACACGCGCGGTTTTCCAAGCCGCCACAAAAGCCCTGCGAATCTGGTTTTCAAAGAATGGTCTGTTGCCAGATGCAATTACTGATTCACATGGTAAATTACTGCAAGAAATGGCAGGTCTGCGATATGTCGCGAGTCTCCGCGCTTCCGTAAACCGCAAAGGTAGCTGGTATAACTTTAACTATTGGCACGGCCTTGGATCCGGGACGAGATACCAGACCGTCCAGCGTAGCACGGAGCAAGTGCGTGTATTGAAGGTGTTAATAAATGCCGCCCTCCAGGATAATGAGTTTGAACCGGCGCATGATTTTCTGAAATTCTTTCTCTCTGAAGTCGATAGGACTATTTCTGAATTTTACAAGAGGGCGGAGTCATTGGGAGAGATCGCATTTGAAGCAGAGTTGAGTGGTGATTTTAATTATTGGTCGAAGACCCAAAGTAGGTGGGGGCAGGGCCCGGGATACAAGAATGACATCAAAAATTGGACAAACGATTGGTTTAGCGAGAAGAAGCGAAAAGAGCGCGAGCAATTTATAGACGCCGAAGTTCAAAAGCTTTGGCAAAAAATGTTATCGGAATTGAGCGCACAAATTTCGTCAAAAGAACAAGAATCTAATTGAGGATGATAATGGGGTCACTTCGCAGCATTTATTCGAGTAATCGTTCATTTTGGCTGTTTGCCTCTCGCGCTTTGTTTCCTTTGTTCTCTTCTGTGAAATTCGCGTCATAGCGCCGTTAGGCGCGATCTATTTGTAGAATCCGCCCCATAATAATTCAAAGTTCCGTTAGGAGCGATCTCATCTGCAACAAACAGAAGAGGCCGCCCCGATGGGGCTTGAAACAATTTTGGGGATGCTGGAACTACAAATAGGCCGCTCCGATGGAGCTAAACGCCCAAATATCCCAATAATCCACCAATCCCTTCCGAATTTGTTTCTGGGCAACATTACACCCCTTTTTTCTCTGATATGATGCCATTATATGCAAAAGAAAGAAGGCAGAATGAAGAATGCAGCGCGGAATGAAACTGCAAGGCGGCCAGGCGCGCTGTTCCCGCCAAAATCAACATGGCATTGCGCGAAGTTGCTTTTCAGCGCCCTCTTCACTTTACGCATTTTAACGTGTTTTAACGCGATTTTTCATTTAGCGTTGAGTTTAAAATATCCAGCGAACCTACGAGTGTCAGTTGAGAGAGGTTTGAGTTGAGGGTTGAGAGAAACGGCTCGCGGGTACGCTCGCCCCGCCGCCAAAAAAATCTCGCTTCGGCGGGAAAAATTTTCCACAATCCCTTTGCGCGAAATGAAAGCAAAAATCATCGTCACCCCCAAGAAAGCCGTTGTGGATCCCCAGGGCAAAACCGTGCAGACCGCGCTCGAACAGATGGGCTATCGCGGCATCAAAGCCGTGCACGTGGGCAAATACCTGGAGATCGAACTGGACGGCGACAAGGAGACCGCGCGCCAACAGTTGAACGAAGCCGCGCATAAATTTTTAAGCAACCCGGTGATCGAAGACTACAAACTGGAGATCGAATGAATTTTGCCGTGCTCCAGTTCCCCGCAAGCAATTGCGACCAGGATTGCGTCCATGCCGTGCGTGTGACCGGCCATTCGGCCAGCCTGCTCTGGCACAAGGAAACCTCGCTCGGCAACGCGGACGCTGTCGTCATCCCCGGCGGGTTCAGTTACGGCGATTATTTGCGCACCGGCGCGATCGCACGTTTCAGCCCCATCATGCAGGCAGTCCAGAAATTTGCGGACGAGGGCGGGTTGGTGCTGGGCGTTTGCAACGGATTCCAGATCCTGTGCGAGGCGGGCATGTTGCCGGGCGCGCTCATCCGCAACCGCGACCTGCAATTCCATTGCGAACAGATTTTTTTGAAGACCGGCAATTTTGAGACGCCGTTCACGTCCAAAATCCCGCGCGACAAGATCATGAAGATCCCCATCGCGCACGGCGAGGGCTGCTATTTTGCCGACGAGGCCACGCTCGCAAAATTGAAGGCCAACAACCAGATCCTCTGGCAATACTGCGACGCCACGGGAAACCTGACAGACACCGCGAATCCCAACGGCTCTTTGATGAACATCGCCGGCATCTGCAACGAACGCCGCAACGTGGCCGGCCTCATGCCGCATCCCGACCGCGCGAGCGAAGAGATTTTGGGCAGCGCGGATGGGCGGCTGATTTTTGAAAGTGTGATCGATGCGTTGCAAAGCAAAACCATAAAGAAGGCGGCCTGATTCCCATGACCGAACCTGCCATCACTCCTGAATTGGTGCAGAAGCACAACCTCACACCCGAGGAGTATGCCCATGCGAAAAAGATCCTTGGCCGTGAGCCGAGTTATACCGAATTGGGAATCTTCTCGGTGATGTGGAGCGAGCATTGCAGCTATAAGAACACGCGGCCATTACTTAAAACCTTTCCGACCAAATCCCCGAAAATTCTCGTCGGCGCGGGCGAGGAGAACGCGGGTATCATTGATATCGGCGACGGCCTGGCGATCGCATTCAAGATCGAGTCGCACAACCATCCCAGCGCGGTCGAGCCGTTCCAGGGCGCGGCGACGGGTGTCGGCGGCATCGTGCGTGATATTTTCACCATGGGAGCGCGGCCCGTTTGCGCCATCAATTCGCTGCGGTTCGGCCCGATCACGGGAAATGGCGCTGCCGCGAACAATCGCCGCCTTTTTTCGGGTGTCGTCAACGGCATCGCGCATTACGGAAATTGTTTTGGCATCCCGACCATCGCGGGCGAAGTGTATTTTGATAAATCGTACGAGGGCAATCCGCTGGTGAACGCTTTTTGCCTCGGCGTCCTGCGCCATGAACAGATCGCGCGCGGCGCGGCCAAAGGCATCGGCAATCCTGTTTTCTATGTGGGTCCGGCCACGGGACGTGATGGGTTGGCCGGCGCGGCATTCGCCTCGCAGGATTTGACGGAGGAATCCGCCGAGCAACAACGCGGGGCGGTGCAGGTGGGCGATCCTTTCATGGAGAAACTGGTTTGCGAGGCCTGCCTCGAATTGCTGGCCACCGGCGCGGTGGCGGGCATCCAGGACATGGGCGCCGCCGGTTTGACCTGTTCCACGTGCGAGACCGCCGCGCGCGCGGGCACGGGTATTGAGATCGAGCTGAATAAAGTCCCGCAACGCGTGCCGAACATGAGCAGTTACGAGATCATGCTCAGCGAATCGCAGGAGCGCATGCTCATCATCGTCCACAAAGGCCGCGAAGAGGAAGTGAAACGCATTTTCGACAAATGGGATCTGCCGTGGGCGGAGGTTGGTTTTGTGACCGATACCGGCCGCATGGTGGTGAAGCACCGTGGCAAAGTCGTCGCGGACATCCCGGCCAAAAAAATTGCGGACGAATCTCCGATCTATCAGCGTGAATCCGCCGAGCCGGAATATTTGAAAGAAGTCCGGGCTTTTCGGCTGGATGGAATTTCCGACACAACGCATCCCGCCGAGGATCTAAAAAAATTGCTGGCGTGGCCGAGCATCGCCTCAAAGAACTGGGTGTACCGGCAATACGACCATATGGTGCGCGACGGCTCGGTGGTCTGCCCGGGCAGCGATGCAGCCGTTATCCGCATAAAGGCCGATTCCCTGCCGGATGCGCCCAACGAAAAGCTTCCGGAAAAACTTATCGCCATGACGGTGGATTGCAACGGCACGTATGTTTATCTGGATCCGTACGAGGGCGGGAAGGCCGCCGTCACCGAAGCCTGCCGCAACCTTGCCTGCAGCGGCGCCGTGCCGTTGGGTGTGACCGACAATCTTAATTTTGGCAGCCCGATGAAACCGGAGCTGTTCTGGCAGTTGAAAGAATCCGTTCGCGGACTGGCCGAAGCCTGCCGCGCTTTCAACGCGCCGGTCACCGGCGGCAATTGCTCGCTCTACAACCAAAGCCCCGCCGGGCCGATCGACCCGACCCCGACTGTCGCCGTTGTCGGCCTCATCGATAAGCCGGAACACGTCACGACGCAATGGTTCAAGGATGAAGGTGACGCCATCATTTTATTGGGCGAGATCGCGGACAAAAAAGATCCGCTGCTTGGCCTGGGCGGTTCCGCCTATCTACAAGTCATCCAGGATAAAAAGACCGGGACACCGCCGCCATGCGACCTGGAAACGGCGAGGACTTTGCATACAACGCTCCTTGGCCTTATCCAATCCGGCCTCATCAAAAGCGCGCACGATTGCAGCGAAGGCGGCCTGGCCGTTTGCCTGGCCGAAAGCTGCATCTCCCAACTTGTCGGCCGCGAAACCCCCCGGCTCATAGGCGCACAGATCGACCTGGCCCCATTCACAGACATCCGGCTGGACGCGCTTTTGTTCGGCGAAACCCAATCCCGCATCGTCGTCACTTGTGCGCCGCTGGATGCGGCAAAAGTGGTGGAACGCGCAAAATTGCTCGGCGTTCCAGCCGTCCAGATCGGAAAAGTGGGCGCCGACAAGTTGGTTGTCAAAACGCCTGCCACCGAATTTTCAGCCCCATTGGCTGAGCTTCACGACCCGTGGTGGAATGCGATTGCCCGCGCGATGGCCTGATTTTGAACAAAACAGGCCATTTTCACTCTAACTTCGTACGCAATAGTCCATAAACCGTTTGATTTTTATCGTAAAAATCGTGTAATCTTTGCGTTCCGACTCGTGCGACAATTTTTTACCATCGCAGGCAACGCCTTCATGGAACTGGTCCGGCAGCCGATTTTTCTGCTGTTGATGACCGGTTCTGTGTTGTTTGAGATCTTTCTGGCGGTGCCTTATTACTTCGCGTTCGGTGATGAGCCAAAGCTCGTGGCCAATTCCTCCCTGGCGGTGATGCTGCTCTCGGGATTGTTTGGCGCGGTGATGAGCGCGTCTTCATCGCTGGCGCGGGAAATCCGGACGGGAACGGCGCTGGCGGTGTTATCCAAGCCCGTGGGGCGCACCCAGTTTTTGCTGGCGAAATTCACGGGGCTGGCGGCTGCGCTGACGGTTTTGACCTATGTGAATATGATCGGCGTTTTGCTCGCCAGCAAGATGGCGTTCGATGCCTACGGCTCGACCGATGTGAAGGCGCTGGAAATTTTTGGCGGCGCGATCGCATTGTCCTACGCCGTGGGCGGGTTCAGCAATTTTTTCCTGCGCCGGCCTTTTGTGAGCGACACGGTCTTTGCGATGCTGGTGCTTTGCACCATCGCCACCTTCGTCATTTTCCAATATACGCGCCAGATGCAAAGCCTGGGAACCCTGGCACAAGTGAACTGGAACCTGTTGCCGGCGGGCATCCTGATCCTTTTTGCGCTTTGGATATTGGCGGCGCTGGCGCTGGCCTGTTCCACCCGGCTGGACACCATCCCGACCCTGGCCATCTGTTCGGCGTTGTTCCTGATCGGCCTGATGTCGGATTACTTTTTTGGGCAGCGCGCCGCCCAGCACGAACTGTGGGCTTCAACGCTTTACAGCGTGATTCCGAACTGGCAACTTTTTTGGCTTGCCGATGCGATTGAAGCGGGCAAAAACACGTTTCAGTGGGATTACGTCGGCAAAGCGCTGGCATATGCCATTTGTTATTCGGGCGCGGCCCTGGCCGTGGGCGCGGTGCTGTTTGAAGACCGGGAATTAAGTTAAAATCAGCGAATTGAAAAAATAAATGGATCGTAACATCCAAAAGAACGCCATAGTAAACCTGCTCGCCGCGGTGGTCGTATTCATCGCCGGGCTTGCCGTCACCGTCTATGCCGGTTCCCTGGCCGGCGAAACGGCGGCGATTTTCCTGGGGCTGGGCGTGTTGATTGCGTTCATCAGTTGGTTCCAGATGCGGTTGGAGGAAAACGAGCAGTTGGAGCGATTGGAAGTCGAGGAAATGGCCCGCGCCAAGGATGAAGTGGCGCTGTTTGAATCCAAGGAATCGGAATTGTTTCCCGCGCGCCGTTCCAAGGAGCTTTTTGAGAAATATTTTGTGCTGGGCTTCGCGGTGTTGCTATTCCTCATCGAGGCCGCCGCCGGATATTTCTTATGGCGCTGGACCGCCATTACCACGACCACGCTCCAGCCGGACAAGGCGATGCCGGCGCTTGCCCTCTTCGCCATCCTGGCGCTCCTGCTGTTTTTGCTGGGAAGGTTCTCCGCAACGATTGCGCGGCTGGAAAATCACCGATTGCTCCGGCCGGGCTCAAACTTTTTGCTGGCGGGCGCGTATATTTGCGCGTTTACGGCCATCGCGATCGCGGGAAGCAAGACAGGGTTTCCGAGGGCGGATTTCTGGCTGGCGCGCGCGTTTTGCATCCTCTTCGGCATCATGGCCGCCGAGATGCTGGTGACCCTGTTGCTGGAGATCTATCGTCCGCGCGTCAAAGGCAAAATCACCCGGCCGCTCTATGACAGCCGTCTCATCGGCCTGCTCGGCCAGCCGGAAAGCCTGTTCACTACGGCGGCGCAGGCGCTGGACTACCAATTCGGTTTTAAAGTTTCCGAGACGTGGTTTTACCAGTTGCTTGAGAAAAATCTCTCATTGTTCGTGCTGGCGCAAATAGTGGTCTTGTTTTTATCCACGTGCGTCGTTTTTATTGACGCCGGCGAGCAGGGGGTCCTGGAACATTTTGGAAATCCCGTTGCCGCTCCCCTCCAACCGGGCGGGCATTTGAAGTTGCCCTGGCCGATCGACAAGGTTTACCGCTATCGCACCGATGAGATCCAATTGCTTTACGTCGGTTACACGCCCGAAACCAATGAGCAAAACGTGCTGTTGTGGACGATACCCCATAACAAGGAAGAAAATTTTCTCGTGGGCAACCGTGTGCTCGAGACCGTGCAAAATGAGAACGAGGACACGAACAATGCCGTCAAAACGCCGCCGGTCAATTTGATCACCATCAGCATTCCCGTGCAGTTCCAGATCACCAATGTGATGGATTGGGCGTATGTGAACAGCAACCCGACAAATCTGTTGGAAGAACTGGCCACGCGCGCCGTTGTCCGCTACCTGGCGGGCATGGACATGGAAGATGTCATGGGTACGGCGCGGTTGGGAGCGGCCGGTGACTTGCGCGATGCGATCCAGTCGGCGGCCAATGAGCACAAGCTCGGGGCGAAGATCGTCTTCGTTGGTTTGCAAGACATTCATCCGCCGACACCGGTCGCCAGCACTTACGAAGAGGTGATCCACGCGGGCGAGGAAAGAGTGGCGAGCAATGAATTGGCGAGGGCCTATGCGACCAACAAAACGATGACCACGGAGGCCGAGGCGTTTGCGACCAACCAGATGGCGCAAGCCGTGGCGCTCCAGTTGGAAACGTCTGCTTCCGCGCGGGCGGCGCTCTTTACGAATCAAATCCCGGAATTCCAGGCCGCGCCATCCGTTTACGAAGACCGGGTTTACTTCCAGACCTTTGTGGATGCCACCCGGAACACGCGCAAATATATCCTTCTCGTGACCAACACCTACAACGTGTATTACCTGGACCTGGAGCAGAAAATTCGAACGGACCTGGAGAATGTTCCGGTCAATGAATGATTTTATGAAACGAAACGTAATGACCATTATCATCGGCGCGATACTCGTCGTGATCTTTTTGCTGCTGCTGTTCACCTTCCAGGTGCGCGTATCGGAAATCGCCGTGGTGACGACTTTTGGCAAGCCCGAGCAGCCGAGCATTGACAAGCCCGGCCTTTACTTCAAATGGCCCTGGCCGATCCAGCATGTTTATAAGTTCGACAAACGCATCCAGAATTTCGAGGACCGGTTCAGCGAAAGCCTTACGGCGGACAACAACAATCTCATCGTGACCGCTTATGTCGGCTGGCGGATCTCGGATGCGGCGGCGTTTTATCCCAAATTCCCCGGTGGCAGCATCGCCACGGCGCAACAGATGCTCGAAAACATGGTGCGTGCTGCCAAAAACGCGGTCGTGGCCAGCAATTCACTTTCCGATTTTGTGAATGCCGACCCGTCGCAATTAAAATTTGACGAGATCGAGAGCAACATGATGCAGTTGGTGCAATCGGACCTGGACTCCAATAATTACGGAATGAAGTTGGAATTCCTGGGTTTGAAAAAGATTGAATTCCCGGAAAGCGTGAGCCAGGCCGTCTTTGACCGCATGAAGGCCAATCGGCAAAAATTGATCGACTCGCTATCATCACAGGGCGCGGCCCAGGCCCTGGAGATCACGTCCGCGGCTGACAGCCAGGCGGCCAAGACCATCGCCAATGCAAACGCGGAAGCCATCCGCATCCGGGCCGAGGGTGAAGCGCAAGCCGCCCTGATCCTCCCAACCTTTGAGCAAAATCCTCAATTGGCGAACTTCATGTTCCGCATCGATGCGCTAAAACAATCGGTTAATAAAAACTCGACGATGATTTTTGACGAACGCCAACCGCCTTTTGATCTGTTCCAGAGTTTGCCGACGAATTCCGTTCCCAATCCATGAGCGACCACGAACATTCTCATCACGGCCACGCGCACGACCATGAACATGCCGCGCCGGAAGTGCAGGATGCCGGCACGCAGGCGCTGGCCGAGGCGTTGCGCAGCAGTTTCTTCATTGTCAAAATCGTGATGCTGCTCATGGTTGTGGCTTTCTTCGGTTCGGGATTCTTTACGGTTGGGGCGTCGGAAAGAGCGGTCATTTTGCGTTTCGGCAAACCGGTGGGAGAAGGGGACAAAGCCTTGCTTGGCCCGGGCTGGCATTGGTCATTTCCCTACCCAATCGACGAAATCGTGAGAATACCGATAACCGCGCAACAAAGCGTCCAGTCGACCGTAGGGTGGTATTTCACGACTCAGGCACAGGAATTGAGCGGCGAGGAATTGCCTGCCGGGGGAACCCTCAATCCCGCGATCGATGGTTACCTGATCACCGCCGACCACGACATCGTCCATTCCCGCGCGACGCTGTATTATCACGTTGCCGATCCCATCGCCTATACGTTTAATTTTTCAAACGCCGAGTTGACGGTGCAAAACGCTTTGAACAATGCTTTGCTTTATACCGCCGCTCGTTTTACCGCCGATGATATCCTGCTCAACCGCCAGACTGAATTCAAGGAAGCCGTCCAGAAGCGCGCCACGGATTTGACCGACCAGGAGAGTCTTGGGATTGTGGTGGACCAATGCGAGGTGCAAAGCATTCCGCCGCGACAATTGGCGGCTGTTTTTGCGCAGGTCCTTGAGACCCGTGAACAGAGCGCCAGCGCCATCTCCCACGCGCAGAGCCAGGCGACGAACGCCTGGCTTAACGCCGAAGCGCGGGCTAACACGCTTACCAATCAGGCCGCTGTGGACAGCGCGAATTACGTCAGCTTCGTCAAGGCGGATGCCGATCATTTCAACAAGTTGCTGCCGCAGTACCGCACCAATGCCGCCTTGTTCGCCGAGCAACAGATCAACCTGGCCATGGCTGAAATGCTGACCAATGCCGGGGACAAATGGTTCATCCCGCAGCATGCCGATGGCAAGTCGGGCGAACTTAGGTTACAATTAAATCCCGAGCCGCCTGAACCACCTCAGGCGCCGGCCGGTCAATAATAAGTAGAGTTATGCAGGTTACATCGCTGTTAAGTCAACATGAGCATGAGCACGAGCACGGGCCCAATTGCGGTTGCGGCCATGACCACGAGCATTCTTCAGTGCATCTGTGGCAGGCCGTGCTGGGCGTCGTTTTCGTCCTCAATGGATTTATCGTGGACTGGTTGTTTGACAACGGTTCGACCGTGGCCAACGCCAGTGCGATGATCGGCTCGCTCATCCTGATTTATCCCATCGTCATCACCGCCATCAAGGATTTGCGCGTGGGTCGTTTGAGCATCAATGAACTGGTCGCGATTGCCGTGCTGGCGGCGTTCGCCTCCGGCAATTACAAGACCGCCGGCATCGTTGCTTTCTTCATGCTTACCGGTGAATTGATCGAGAGCCGGACCGCCGAAGGCGCGCGCGCGTCCATCGAATCACTCATCAAACTGACTCCGACCAAGGCCCGGCGCATTTTGAAGGACGGCAATGAAGAGGAAGTTGCGGCCAGTGAATTGCGCGTCGGCGATGTCATCCGCATCCGGCCCGGCGACAACGTCGCTGCCGACGGCGTCATCCTCAGCGGGCAAGGCTCATTCAACGAAGCCACCATCACCGGTGAATCGCTGCCGGCGGATAAAAAAGCGGGCGAAGACGTCTTTGCGGGAACGCAGAATCTGACCGGTGTCCTGGAGATCAAAGTCAGTCGCGCCGGCGAAGACACAACCATCGGCCGGGTGCGCGAACTGATTTTGGCCGCCGAAAAGACCAAGCTGCCCATCATGAAAATCGTGGATCAGTATATGAGCTTTTACACGCCGCTCGTGCTGGTCATCGGGGCATTGGTCTGGACCTTCACGCATGATTTGAACCGTGTCATCGCGGTATTCGTCGTTTCCTGCCCGTGCGCATTCATTCTGGCCACGCCGACAGCGATGGTGGCCGCGCTCTCCGCCGCCGCGCGCCTGGGCATCCTCATCAAAAACGTGGCGGACATCGAATTGGCGGCCAAGATCAACGCCTTCATTTTTGACAAGACCGGCACGTTGACGACCGGCCAGCTCGCGGTGAGCCGCTTGTCGCCGCTTGGGGAAGTGAAACCGGCGGAATTGTTGTTGCTGGCCGCTTCCGCCGAAAAATACAGCAACCATCCCACGGCTAAGGCGCTCGCCACTCTCGCGGGTGAAGCCGGTGTGCCGTTGACCGAGCCGAAAGATTTTACAGAAACCGCCGGGCGTGGCGTAAAAGCCAAAATCGGTGACGCGACGGTTCTCGTCGGCCGTGCGCAATGGCTCAAGGACAACGGCATCAATTCGCCATTCGAAAAATCCGTTGATCTTAACGAGGCGGAAGGATGGAGTTTGATTTTTGTAGCCCGCAATGGCCAGTGTGTCGGCTGGGTTGGCTTGCAGGACAAGACTCGGGCTGAGGCAAAAGAATCCCTTGCCGGGCTGAAAGCGAACGGCGTCCGCCGGATCGCGATGATTTCCGGCGACCGCCAGGTAGTGGCGTCGCGTGTTGCCGCTGAGATCGGCTGCGAAGAGGCCAAGGGCGAATGCCTGCCGCAGAACAAAGTCCAATTTGTCACCGCCATGAAAAATAAAGGCTATCGCGTGGCAGTGGTCGGCGATGGCGTGAACGACGCACCGGCGCTCGCAGCCGGCGATATCGGCATCGCCATGGGTGCCGCCGGCAGCGAGGTGGCCATTCATACGGCGACAATCGCGTTGATGAACAACGACCTTCGCCGGTTGCCCTTTTTGGTGATGCTCTCTCGCAGTACCCGCGCGGTCATCAACCAAAATTTTGCTTTTGGCGTATTGTTCATCATTGTCGGGTTGACGGTGACATCGCTCGGCTATCTGGGGCCGATTCCCGCCGCCATCCTGCATAATGTCGGCTCGCTCATCGTGATCTTTAACAGCGCGCGCCTGGTGCGCAAAGGCGAAGAACTGGAACATTTTCAGGTGGAAACGCCCGCGCCGCGCCACGTCTCCGGCCAACTGACGCCGAAGATGGCGTAATAGTGAAATGAGCAGACTTGCTGCGACCAGTAAACGTAGTTAAGTTAAGTATATGAGCGCCACAGAAGTCATCGAAGAAATTAAGCAGCTTCCGCGTGAAGAGCAACGGAAGGTGGTAGCTTATGTTCGTGAAATGGAAAATGGCGTTGTCGGCGATGATTTCAAACGCATCGCTGATGAAGTGTTCACTGCCAATGACGAATTGTTTCGCAAGCTCTCTCAATGAGCCAGGACGAGCCGATTTTTTTGACTCTTGCGGAAGTTTTATACCTGCATGACGAATCGTTGGCACGTTATGGCGGTTCGGCCGGGGTACGCGAGCCAGGCATGGTCGAGGCTGCGCTGGCTTCGGCACAAAATGTTCTTTTATATGGGAATGGCGGGGTATTTGAAATTGCCGCGGCTTACGCCTTTTATCTGGCCGAATCACAGGCGTTTGTCGATGGTAATAAGCGGACGGCGGTAGCGGCAGCAATCTCATTTTTGAGAAGAAACGGCATGCATTTTCCAAAAGACGACGGTTCATTGTATCGCGCCATGATTGATATTGCAGAAAAAAGATTGGATAAAAATGGCCTTGCCGCTGTCTTAAAACAATTGGTAGAAAAGAAAAATAACTAAAAATGCCCGTAGCAGAATTAAATCCGCAATCACCGGCCGGGGTTCCGAAATCCGCCGAGGCCATCATCACCGTTCGCGGGCTGACAAAAGTCTTCCGGGATTTTTGGAATCGGCCCAAGGCGCGCGCTGTTGACAACATCGATTTCGAGGTCCGGCGCGGCGAAGTCTTTGGCCTGCTGGGACCGAACGGCTCCGGGAAGTCCACCACCGTCAAATTGTTGCTGGGTCTGCTGAATCCCACCAGGGGGCATATCGAAGTCTTCGGCCATTCGCCGCGGCACGTGCAGACCAAGGCGCGGATCGGTTATCTGCCGGAGGAATCCTATTTGTATCGCTATCTGAATTCCCGCGAAACGCTGGATTTCTTCGGAAATCTTTTTCAGTTGAGCAAGGGCGAGCGCGAAAACCGCGCGGCGCAATTGCTGGAAATGGTCGGCCTCGGCAAAACCCAGATGCGCCCGGTCGGTGAATTTTCCAAGGGCATGCAACGCCGCATCGGCCTCGCGCAAGCGCTCATCAACGACCCGGACCTGGTGATCTTGGACGAGCCGACCGCCGGCCTGGACCCGATCGGCTGCCGCGAAGTCAAAGACCTGATCCTCGCGCTCGCGCGCCGCGGCAAGACTGTCATCCTCAGCAGTCATTTGCTGTCCGACGTCGAGGACGTTTGCGATCGCGTGGTCATCCTTTTCGGCGGGAAAATCCGCGCTGCCGGCTCCTTGAAGGAATTGCTCGCCAAGCCTGACACCTTGCGCATCACCACTCCAGTCCTGCCGCGTCCGACCCTGGAAAGGGTATTGGAGATCATCCGGCGCGATATTACCCACGGAGAAGTTCGCGTGGACAACCCGACCCAGAACCTGGAAAGCTATTTTCTCGAAGTAGTGGCCAAAGCGCGCGAAGCGGCGCATGAAACCAGCGGCGCGCAATCCGGCGCCAATGTTGCCGCCTATCTGCGCAAGGGGATCGAGGAAGCTCCCGCCGCAGACAAAATTTTGGAAAAACTCTCCCTACCGCAGACGCAGCCAAAAACGGAGCCAAAAACCGCCCCGGCTCACGAAGCAAAATTGGATGAGAAGAAGCTGGAAGCACTGGCCCAACCCGCTGCCGCCCAATCTGTGCAAAAGCCTGAACCCGCGCCGCAGGCGAAGCCGGAAGATTTGACCAAAGCGGATGAAAAATTGTCATCGCTCCTTGGCGGCAAAAAATAGTCCCTGGCGTCATGCAACGAATTCTCGCCATTGCCGGGTTGACGTGGAAAGCCGCCTTGCGGTTCAAGGTCTTCATTGTCATTGCGTTGTTGCTGGTGCTGGCGGTCGTGGGTTTGCCGCTCATCGTCAAAGATGACGGCACGGCGCAGGGATTCACCCAGATCATTTTGACCTACACGCTTTCGGCCACGGCGTGCCTGCTCGGATTTTCGACCCTTTGGCTCTCTTGCGGCACGCTGGCGCGCGACATCGAGGAATGCCAAATCCAGGTGGTGGCCACCAAGCCCATTGCGCGCTGGCAAATCTGGCTCGGCAAATGGCTTGGCATTGTGTCATTGAACGCGGTGCTGTTGTGCCTGGCAGGCGCCTGCATTTACGGGTTGTTGCAATGGCGGGCCACCAAACTGCCGGTGGCGGAGCAAAAAATATTGCGCGAACAGGTGTTGGTGGCGCGCGGCACCGCAAAAGAGCCGAGCCAGATGGCGGAAATCGCCGCGGCGGCGGACCAAGTATATCAAGCCCGCCTCGGGCAAAATCCCCAGATGCACGAATTGTCGAACGCGGAAAAGCAGATCGTCCGCAACCAGATCCTCCAGCAGGCGATGGCCGATTTCCAACTGGTGCCGCCCGGGTACACCCGCACCTGGCAGATCAACCTGGGCAGTGAAAAAAAATATCTCCAGGATAAAGGCATGCAGCTCCGGATCAAATTTGAGACCGCCGACCAAAACAATTCCGGCCATTATCTGGGCATGTGGCAGCTGGGTGATCCCAACGGAACCAATTTCATCCAGATGCCGACGCCCAGCCTCGCGCCCGATACGTTTCACGAAATTGATGTTCCGCCGAATCTGTTGGACACCAACGGTGTCCTGACGATTGTGTTTCTCAATGAAAACGCCACCCCCCTCTTGTTCCCCCTCGATGACGGCATGCAGGTACTGTTTCCCGAAAGTGGATTTGTCCTGAACTTCGCGCGCGGCCTGGCGGTCATCCTTTTCTGGCTGGCGTTGCTTTCCGCATTGGGATTGGCGGCGGCAAGTTTCCTGTCTTTTCCCGTTGCCACATTTTTTTCGCTGGCAATGCTGGTCGTGGTTTTTTCGTCCGGTTCGATCGCCGAAACCGTGGAAAGCGGCTCCATTGCCGTGGGCAATGAGGATACCGGGAAGGCCGGCCATTCGTCGGCGGACGTGGTGATGATCCCCGCGCTCAAAGGCATCCTGTTCGTCGTCCAATTCACGAACAGTATCTCGCCGATCGATCTGTTGAGCTCGGGCCGCGCCATTTCCTGGGCCGACCTGGGTATCGCGTTCGCCCACATCGTGCTGTTGATGGGCGGCATTTTCATCATCTGTGGCATCCTCCTGTTCCAACGGCGGGAGCTGGCGACGGCACAAGGAAACCAATGAACGCCCGGCTCAAAAAAATCCTGTTCATCGCATTGGCCGGCGCGCTGCTCTTCGCATCGGGGCGGGTCCAGAACTCACTCAATCAGATCCGCAAAGAGCAGGCCTTCACCATTGCCGAGCCGTTGCAGAACGCGCCGCCGCTGCTGGCTTTCACCACTGTGGCCCTGGGCGGATTTCGCGGGTTGATCTCCAATTATCTCTGGATCCGGGCCAACAACCTGCAGCAGGACGATAAATTTTTTGAAGCGGCACAATTGGCGAACTGGATCACCGACCTCGAACCGCGGTTTTCGCAGGTTTGGATCTTTCAGGCCTGGAACATGGCGTTCAATATTTCCGTCAAATTCAAGGATTTTGGCGACCGCTGGCATTGGGTTCAAAACGGCATCTCCCTGCTGCGTGACAAAGCGCTGGTGTACAACCCCGACAACGTCCAGATCCATCAACAACTCTCCTGGTTTTTCCAGATGAAAATGGGTGACTACCTGGACGATGCCAACAAATATTACAAGCAACAATGGGCGCAGGACATGACACCGTTCTTCGGGCCGCAGGGAACCAATTTCACCGAATTGCTCCAGCCGAACAGCACCAATGCCGCCATCCTTCGCGAACAATATAAAATCGACCCGGCCTTCGCCGAAAAAGTGAATGAGCAATGGGGTCCGCTCGACTGGCGGTTGCCCGAAGCGCACGCCATCTATTGGGCCTGCCAGGGACTTGATGACGCCCGGAAACATCCTGAGAAAGTCAAAGAAACGGATTTGATCCAACTGCGCCGTTCGATTTACCAGTCGTTGCTACAGGCCTTCCGGCACGGACGGATCATCTCCAATCCATTCACAGGGGCCATCGAGCTGGCGCCCAACCTGGATTTGATGGACAAGGTCGAAAAAGCATACACGCAAAATTATGCCGAAGAAACCGATCCAAACCAAAAGAATGGCATTCTCATAGCAGAGCGAAATTTTTTACGGACGGCCATTGAATATCTCTACATGGACGATCGCATGGCCGAGGCGCAGAAATGGTTCAAATATTTGGGAGACAACTTCCCGGACAAACCGATTTTGGATTACGATCCGAAATCATTGCCTAAAACTTTGACCCTGGATGATTATATCTTCCGCGACGTGACTGAGGACGCCAATGGAACCTCCCTCGATGACACGGCCTCAAATATTGAAGGCTTGCTCCTGAAATCCTATATGAACCTTGCCCTTGGCCAGGATGACCGTTATGTAGCGCTTCAATCATTGGCGCAAAAAATTTATGATCGTTATCAGGGCAAAATGGGCAATGGCCAGCCGCGTGTCTCCTTGCCCCCGATGAGAGATATACGGCATCTGGTCCTTGGCGATATACTGGACCCCAATCCGCCAGACCGTCCGCCGGTGCCATACGCCTATCGAGCTGTCATGCGGACGTATCTCAAAATGGGCCCGGAAACCAACTCAGCCGCGCCGTTCCAGATTTCCACGAACGAAGTCGTACCAGCGGTCACTGTTACAAATACGGCGACCAATGCTGTCAGCCAATAATCTTATACCTCCGTGACCCAAACAATTTCAAAGGATAAATCGTCCACTAAAACTGCCCCCCCAACCGGCGGCCCGCTCCGCGTTGGCCTCATTTCCCTCGGCTGTGCCAAAAATCTCGTGGATGCCGAAATCATGCTCGGCTCGCTTCTGAAGAGCGGCGTCGAGATCACGAACGACCCGTCGCAGGCTGAT
>Ga0206942_1114_pt1 | contig 23222 bp, 17 predicted proteins | sample Alteio_BWOrgHeat_6_FD_153253 | JGI IMG/M metagenome (GOLD analysis project Ga0206942, IMG submission 153253) | Enriched cells from forest soil in Barre Woods Harvard Forest LTER site, Petersham, Massachusetts, United States -... | ecosystem: Environmental > Terrestrial > Soil > Temperate forest > O... | reverse complement strand
GAGATCGTTTATTCGATTGGCAGTGGTTACCGAAGGCAATGGTTCAGTTAGCCAGCGAGCAAGCCAGAGTAGGCCTATTTGCGGAGGCTGAACAGACGGCACACCGCCTTGGCGATCCGTGGCAGACCGCTGTCGCCTTAGCGCATATTGGATTTCACGAAGCGCGGTGGAATAAACAAACGGAAGCCTCGAAGCACTTTCAGGTCGCTACACGGCTACTCTATGAGCGAGTCCGAAATTGGGAACCCTCATCCGAAAGAAATCGTATTGCTGTTCTGGCGGAGTCCGCTGGGCTCAAAAATCGCAACGATATCACTTACGGTGATGGTTTTCAAACCATGCGCGCTCGCATGGTCAGAGTGTTCACGCAAGGTCGTATAGCCGATGCTCTCTTTATAGCGCGATCAACGTCGCATGAAAGTCAGGTGGCACTGCTTTGCCACTTGGCGTCCCTTTACGCAGGCGCAGGATTAGATTTTATGCCGATCCTTGAAGAAGCCAGGGAAGTAGCCACTAAGCGCTTTGGAGCCGACGACCTGACGCTGGTGGCCGAAACTTACTCGAAGCTTAGGGTTGATCCGTCTCAAGCTGCCGAGGCCGCTTTGGAGCGATTAATCGACTTCAATCCAGCGAGCGATGACAAAAACTTGCAGCGAGTGGCAAATGTGTATTTATCTCTTGGCATGTTTTCCAAAGCGTTGAATGTTCTTGCCGGCATTAAAGAAGAATCTCGAACTCCGGAAGCAATCTCTACGCTCGTCCTGCATCGGATACTGGAGACGTTTGGATGGTCGCCAATTTCTCGGGAAGCCATGGAGAAGACTCTAAAACAGGCAATAAGCCAATGGCGTGCTAGATCGACGCTGTATGATGCAATAAAAAACCCAAGAAAAGCTGACGAATATTTCCATTCATTAATCTCCTATCAAAACCAAGGATTGCTCAAGCCGCCGCAAATTGCTCAGTATCAAACCGTACTAGCATTGAAATTAGCGGAATATGGCATCTTGCCTACCTCATATGAATCCATCCAGATCAAATGGCTTGGTACTTTGGTAGACGGACCTTTAAGGATGTACGGTTCCCGCGTTTTGCGGATCGAAAAAGAAAATTCTGACGCCTATCCGGGCATTCCGGGCACATTTAAGGGTCGGCTCGTTTATGCAGGCACCGGTTTGTCACTTCCTTCGCAGTTCGGCTCGTTTTGGTTCTTTGATGAATCCCGATGGCAACCCTTTACAGTGAAGGGCCGGCAATTCGTAGGCATTGGCGCCGAGGCGAACGGGAATGCCGCTTTATACATGGATGTTCAGACTGGCGCGGTCTTTACTATGTGCGTGTGGGCGGACCGCTCTGATCAGGACTATTCCAGCTATATGGTCGAAAGCCTGCAATCTGTTTATCAAGAAGCAGGGGCTCTTGGGGTGAGAAGGACATTGGCGGCACTCGGTAGCCAAGATAACGCGACAAAAGTATTGGATATAACCCGAAATTGGCTGTTCGGCTTACCGGAGCACGATAGGCGAATAGTGAGCGCACCTGTTACTTCAGACGATGTGAGCGCCGAACGCGATGCGAGTCGCCTTTTTGAATTTCTTCAGGAACGCATTGCCACAATGAAATCTGAGGATCACGCATTGTATGAGCGGTATTTTGGCCAAATGAAGCATGGAGTGCCGATTTGGATTCCAGATATTCAAGAGCACGTCACAATCGAAGGCAGGCGCTGGCTTGCAAGTCTTCTGAATTGTTCTGTTTTGGGCGCGCCTCAGAAGTTGCGCGAAATCAGGCTAGTCCACCAATATTACAAGGCCATTAATCCTGACCGAGTATTCCGAATCCTTTACCTTTTTAGCATGGGTCAAGGACTAAGCCATGAATTCCCAAAGCTTAGTCATCGCCATGCACTGCGTGACAGAATCGTCCCTGACCTACAAAGGCTGGGAGATCAATCAAGAACAGACGTCAATGCGCCTGTTCTGACAGCGCAACTGGAGCATGGTTCCGATGTTCAAACGGTGGAGTTGTCCCTGGATAATGTAGGTGAACCACTCGAAGCGTTTCTGCGGGCATATCTTCCTGACGCTTTAGAGCATGGCGTATTCATTTATGACCATTTTGTCCCACCAAATATGATCCCGAATTACTCTGTACTGCCCGGAGACCGCTACAGTGCGGTTAATGCAAGATCCGGTACAGATCTTGGAAGAGGCGCTACCAGCGATGGATCGACGTCTATGCGAATGGTACTCTTGCCAGCACTATTGCTGGTTTTCGGTTCCTTCTACGATAACGAGTATCTCGTCATAATTGGATTGCTATCGATAGCTTTGCCTATTGCTTGGTTGCTTCTGCCGAGGTCATGGAGAACCTTTGTCACGTCGCATGTTCGCAGTGCTTTGCGTTCGAGTGTTGCTCTGAACGTCTATGTTTTGTTTTCGTTTGATTTATTAACGAAATCACTCGCTCGTTATTGGTCTATGGTTGTCTCGGGTCCGCTTCATATAAACTTGCCTTTTGGCTTCGAGTTCACCCATGTTGAGAATGACGAGCCAGGCGGACTGATGATTAAGGTTGGCTTCATTGTTTGGGCGTCCTGGTTGCTCAGCTGGCGACAGTGGATGAAGTTTCCACGAATACTGACTTGGGGAATTTTGCTCGGTTTATCTGGAGCTGTGGGGAATCTGTTCGATCAAATATTCTTTGGATCCGTTGCAGATTGGATAGGCTGGCGTGGAGCTGTTTCAGATTGGCTCGGCGTGGGGGACGCTGTTTTTAATTTAGCCGATGTCTATGCAATTTTGGCACGATACCTCATGTTCCTGGGTATGCTGCAAGGACTTTATCGAATCATTCGGTTTTTCATAGATAACGGCCCAAGTTCTGGGGCACGACCTAGCCGGAACTCGCCACAGAAACCCCCAGATGGGCGCCAATCGAGCGACCGCCATGACCGTCAATCGCTAATGGCCGCCTGAATGAGCTATTTCAAAGCGGATCTGAAATACCATTTGTCTTGCCCGCGGACGAACGACAATCACCAACCGCGATCACAATTCGTAGGATCAGCGCCGATCCAACCGTTGACGACGTTTTTTTCTTCGGCACAAATGTTCGCGTTATCAAAAAATGCGCAGCACAAAATCGTAAAGGGCCAAACGTTCACAAACCCGTCTTAACGGCTAAGATTGTTGGTTCAAATCCGGCCGTGGCAGACCGTGGGCGTCAGTCTGTAATTGTAAGTCCCGATATAATCGTTTGATAAGCTCTGCTTAGCAATTCCAAATACTTCTTCTGATCGTATTCAAAATGGCCGTTGATGAGCGCCAGTGGCGTGACGCGATAATCTTTCACTTTGTCGCGGCTGGAACTGATGATGTATTGGATTTGCTCCCCGATATGCAGGTCGATCCCGGCGGCGGCCAATTGGCGGGCGGCGATGGCGCTGGAGGTATCATGGACATAATCCTTCGGCAGACGGGTCAGGTTGCAAGAAAAAGCTAAATCAACGGCGCTTACCCCTCCGGTTTTAATACTATCCCGATAGCTCTCGTAGATCTCCTCCAAAATTGGCATGGACGCCTTACAATCGGGGACACCCCGAGCCCCGCGCAGAACTTCTAAAAGTTCTTCCTGAAAACGTTTGAATAAGGGTGGAGTATCGTGGCGGCGGACCTCGATCCCTCTGAGCTTTAGTTCGCCATCTTTAAAACATCCGAAGTACCTGTTCGGCACACCCACTTGGACGTCGGCCTTAGATGGACAAAAGCGCAGCCACTTGTAGAGGCCCTCCACCGTGATTTTAAAGCCGATAGCCTGGCTGATTTTTCCCGCCAACGCCTGAAAATCATTTTCTCCCGCTCCCGGACGCTTGAGCCACATCGAGTCCACAATGGCGTGAAGCATGTGGAAACCTTCGGTTTCCGCGATGTCTTTGGCGGTCAGAAGAACTTCGCGCCCATAGGTGCTCACACATTCGTGCGCTTCGATCTTCCCGAAGCGGGCGTTCTTATAGCCGAGATAGCCGAAACAGGTCACGAGTGCCCATTTATGGGCGGTATAGCGCAGCTTATAAATCTCGCGCAGCGCCGGATCGGGATGGGTCTTGGCCAGCTTCTTGTACTTGCCGCGCTTTTCGAGAATATTCTCCAACACGCGTGGGACGAGTCCACGCCGCTTCGTGCAAAGATGATGCTGCAGCTCGGGGACTTTGTTGTCCGGACAGCAAGCGCAATTCACTGTTTCCGGCGACACATTGAAGTGAACCATGATGGCCGGATACATCGACACAAAATCCAACTCGCCCACCTCTTCATGCCAGCCCAGTTCCGGCTCATAGACAATGCCACCTTTGTCGGCTGCGATAAACTCAAGGCCCTCGCGGAAATCTTCCGTTTGCTGTTTGTGCAGAGGAATCAATATGCCGTCTTGCTCAGCGATGTCCAATTGCATTGAGCTTAAGCTGGTCCCGATGGTGCAACGCGCCGCCCGCTGCACAGGAATCTTCGCGATGCGTGCGATCTCGAAAAGACCATCTAGCCTGCATTCCCGAAGCGTGAAACTATTTTTCATGTCGAGGTGCCAGCGTCCGTGCAGATACTGCGCCCCGCCTTGGTAAATAGTTCGTCCATAGGTGAAGTAGCTCCGGCTGCCGAAGCCGGTAATACCGCGCTTGGCGTCACGAGAAAGTTTTAAGGGAACTCCAGCACGCTGTGATAGGAGCGTTAGACGCGGGAGAACGTAGCTATCACCCCAGTCGGAAAGAATCACATCGGGATCGTATTGCGCGATATGGCGGTTCAAGGTTTCGATTTGCTCTTGAGGATTCAGATTTTCAAGAACGTAACTCGTTTGTTCTTGCGGACTGTTGCCGAGCTTTAAGCACAGTGGCAGCGTGCCGGAATGATTGGGATCGGTTGTTCGTCCTTCTAAACCAATACGAACGTAGCGTAGCGGTGGTAGCTCGTAGTCCATGGCCCAAGGTGAATCGTTGATCGTGTAGTCGAGGAGGTTTTCATCTGTATCCACACGAAAGATTCCTTTAGCCAGCGGGAAATGCCGGCGTTCGTAGTGCCAGGTCTGAACCAAATGCAGATCGCAGTTAAAGAGATTCAAACCTTCGATGGCTTCCAACTGAGCAACGAACAAGTTGTACTCAAGAGGATTATGAACCCGAATATCTATGACGGGGACAGTCGATAAACTGTAGAAGTCTCGGCGTTCGGTGCGGGTCGTTGTGATTTGGATTTTATTACGGGATAAAAAACGTGTTAAGAGCGGGCACGGAGCCGCGAACAGGCGCGGCTGCCAGCGGTCGCGCACGGTGTGCATGCGGCCATCTTCGTCGATGATCCAGAGAGATATTCCGTCGGAGACGGGGTAGCCGTCAAAGATCCAACCTTTGATCTGTTGCATCGGAGCCTTCCTTGAGTGCAGGTGTGAGTGCTCCGTTTGGACTGCGGAGTTCTTTGAGCACGCCCAAGATCATGCTGAACATCAGCGCTTCAAAGGGAATGGGACGATTAGCCATTTGCGCCGAGACAGCAAAATGCCGAACGTGGCGCCAGAGTGCGTCAAAAAGTGGGCGGTCTTCCAGACGCAAAGCTCGCCGATAAGCTTTCCACTGTTCTTCTTCAAAGTGGATGAACTGGATCATGGTTGGCAATGTCCGCCCCATGAATTTCCTCCAAGAGTGGTCGATGATCGACAAAGCTCAGTTGAGTCAGGCGAGTCGCAGAAGCCAAAAGCGGCTTTATGTAGCGTGATTGATCGGCTGTACTTAAAACGAGCACCGCCCGCTCGGAAGCCGCCGCTCTCAAGCCAAAGATAAAGCGGGTATAACATTGACGTATCTGGGTGTCGCGTCCTTCAGCATCAGCGAATAAGCGCAGGGGGTCCGCCACCACAGAGACGAGAGCATTGATACGTCGCGCGACCGGCAAAAGTTTCTCGCTCACCATCGCTTCCAGTTGATACGCAGTAAAAGGACGCGCAACGTGATAGGAACGCAGGACTTGAGTAGGGTCTTTTAAAGCCGAGCGCGCAGCAATGGAAACGATGTAAGCGTTGAAGGCATTGGCGGCGTCTACCCACACAATTCGAGAAGGGTCAGCGAGCGTCCTAGAAATCATGTCGAGCGCCCATCCGATGAGGTTTTGGGGGCCCAAGGTGATGTAGAGTCCTGGCGGAGGCGGTTGCGGTACAATGGAAATAGCTGCTTCGGTGCGGGACAGAATCATAAGCGGAATGTATCATACGAGTGTATGAGGAGGCAAGGCCCAAGATATGTGCTCTCGGTTTTATCGAACAACTGATCTCAAAGACCTCTACGGACGATATGAAATCGCCGAAGTGATTGAGGTTCTAGGTCCGCAATCCAACATTGCTCCACAGGACAAAGCCTTGATCATTCCTGCGACCGCTGGGAAACGCATTGCGGACGCCAGAGTCTTCGGCATCATCAATCCTTTTATAAAAGAAGCAAAGCTTATGCTGCATATGCGTGCAGAGAGTCTGGCAGCTAAACCGAATTTTCGTCCATATCTTTTGAACCATCGCTGTCTTGTGATCGCTAATGGATTTATTGAGTGGGAACGGCGGCCGATTCCCGGGAAAAAAGCCAAAGACAGTCATCCCTACCGTTTTGATTTACGGAATGGCGACATGATGAGTTTGGCTGGAATCTGGGTTGATGAGGGATTCGCCATTGTGACGACGGAACCTAACTCCCTGGTTGAGAAATATCAAGAGCGGATGGCCGTTATTCTGCGACGTGAGGATGAGGCGGCCTGGCTTGATGCCAATAATAAAGATATCGGAAGTTTGGTCACTATGCTCGCACCTTTTCCGTCGAAAGCCCTGATAAACGCCGAACTTCCAAAGGCCATTAGCAATTCAAAGAATAAGTCACTGGACGCCCTTATTCCTTTAGCCGCATGAGCCGGCCAGCGTGGACTCTGCGCGATATTTCAGAAAGTGATGCCGGAACGCAGGGCCATCTTTGATCGTTTTGAAGCAGTGAAAGGGTATGGCTCAAAGAACTGATGAAAAAATTCGATAAGGACATCGGTTGGAGCCGGACAAAAGCCATGTCGCTGTGTACCTGCACCCACAGGGAAAAATCCCATAGACCGATCAGCCGGAAATGTACCTTGTGCGATTGTGAACAGTTCACGCCTGCTCAGAAATCCAGAAATCAAAGTAGATAGGGGTGATGTTTAGTGTAGATGAAACGCACTTCATCCCGGGCTGGAACTCCGACTGAGAATATAGGACAATCCTAGGCATCCATGAACAGCATTTTCACTCTTGTTATTGGCTTCGTTCTCGGGGCGATTGCGGTTTGGTTGATCTCCAAAGCCAAGATCGCCGGTCTTGATGAGCGGGTCGCCGGCCGCGACCGGGAAATTGCCGATCTAAAGACTCAGGCTGCGCAAAAAGATGTCAGCCTGCAATCCCAGACCAACGAAGTTACCCGCCTTAATAAAATCCAAACCCAACTGGACACTGAAAAGCAGGGCCTGCTGGAGAAGCTGAAAACAGACAAAGCGGACCTCGAAAATATCCAGCAGAAATTTGAGGATCGATTTAAAACTCTTGCGCAGGAAATTCTCGAAGCTCAACAAAAGAAGTTCCAGGAGTCCGGTGAAGCCGGTATCAAGTCCCTGGTTGATCCGCTTTGGAAGCAACTGAAAGACCTGCAGGAATACGCGATCGAGGCCAAAACCCTAAACCAAGATATGACCAAGGAAACCAAAAGCTTGGTGACGGCCTTGCGCGGGGACTCCACAACGCAGGGGCGCTGGGGGGAACTACAGCTAAACCATATCTTGGAGCGTTCAGGTCTTAAAGAGGGGGAAGGCTATACTGTTCAAGGCAAGGGCCTTGGGCTTAAGGGGGAAGCAGGCGAACTTCAGAAACCGGACGTCATTATCAATATCCCCGATCCTGAGAAACCGAAGCACGTCATTATCGACTCCAAGGTCTCTCTCACCTCCTACGATGCTTATGTAAATTCGGATGATCCGGATGTCAAACAGCAATCCCTCAAAGAATTTCTGGTGTCGGTAAGAAATCACGTCGATGATCTGGGCGGCAAACGTTACGACCGCAGCGAAAAACTGAATTCACCCGATTTCGTGCTACTGTTTGTCCCTATCGAAGGGGCCTTCGCATTAGCCGTCCAATCGGACAAGGATATATTCGCGGACGCCTGGGAGAAGCACATCGTCATCGCCAGCCCGACCACGCTTCTAGCAACCTTGAGAACGGTGGCGGCCCTATGGAGTCAGGAACGAGTCAGTCGCAACGTCCTGGCCATCGCCGAACGCGCGGGCAAGCTGCATGAAAAATTTGCGGGCTTTTTGGGTGATCTTGAGGAAGTCGGCAAAAAACTCAAAAGTGCACAATCCAGTTATGACGAAGCAATCAACAAGATCACCGGTCACGGAGGCCTAACATCCCAGGTCGAAACCCTCAAAACCTTAGGCGCCAAAACCTCCAAAACCATCGACGCCAAATTCTTGCCAGTCACTGAAAACGAGAGTGACCAAATCTAATGCAGCCATGCAGCTAGAGTACATAGATCAATTCCTAGCTGCCCAAGGCCTCGCAAATCCATCTTTGGCTGTCCTTCGTGCGACAGGGGACCGTTACGATACGATGCTTCTTCAGCCGGACTCTGAAGTTGAATGTCGGAATGATTTTATCGGTAATGCCGATACCACAACAGCGGATCAGAAGCACTTGGCCTTCTTTCAACTCGCCTCGTCTCAAGCAGTCCACCTCGCAATAACTCCAGAATACTCGACGCCTTGGCAGACAGTTAAGACACTTATCAATGGGTCGATTATGCCTTCGGACGACGCGCTATGGGTGATTGGCTGCGAAGCCACAACCCCTGCTGCACTATCAACATTTCGGCAAGAGCATCCTAGCGTGTCTTGGATTATCCCTGATTCAGCACAGCGCGGTACCCGCACTTTCATAGATCCACTTTTATATCTGTTCAAAACGCGCACCCAAGCTGGCGATAACAAGGTCGTAGGCCTGGTGCAATTCAAGACTCAAGAAATGGGGGGAGATCGTGACACTTTCCTGGAGCGGAATAACTTAATCAAGGGCGATACGGTCTTTATTCTAAGAAACGGTGAAGGTTCAATCTATTTGCTCACGCTCATCTGTTCCGATGCTCTGAGTTTTAGGCCCAGAGATCTTAAGAATCCAGAACAACCGCATCTCATATTGCATATCCAACTCAACCCCGACCCACGACATCCGGCCATCCAAAAATACCGCAAGGACTTGTTTGACACAAAATCGGATAACAAGGAAGTTTTGTGCCTGAACTGGGCTAGAAACATACGTGTTCAAGGCAAAACGACTCCTTTAAACGAAATCTCGGGATCAGCTATCTACACCAAGTCCCCTGAACTTGATAAAAGGGACGCATCCGTATTGAGCAACCATGCAGGTGGTCTATATTTGACGCATTGGAAATCAGCCCGCGGATATGTTTTATTTCTCAATTATCTTGAATCGGTATTCTACTTTTCATCAACACGCCCATCACAGACTGATGCTCCTCCTCAAACCGCAACTAGAACGAGTCCTCAGATGATATCGACTTTTCGCTGGGATTCTGCCCGACTTGATTGGATTCAGGTCTCAGATTCTGATAGCGGCGTAGAAGGGCTATGCAGCCAATTCGATCTGGCGCAATTTAAACGAACCGCCGTATCGGACAATCCGCTAGATTTCGAACGACTTCTAACGCTTTCTTGCGGACTGATAACAGGCACAAAATGGAATCCATCGCCAGACTTTTTGCGAATATTCGAGATCGACGACAAAGAGCTTATTTTTCGAGTCGCCTTTTGCCAGGACCCACATCCAGAAGCGAGCGCGTTCAGAGGTCGTACACTCAATCACTTGAAAGCATTGCGTGACATTTTGGCTGAACCTGGCCAATTCCCGAAGACCATCGCTGACTTGGCAGGTAATTGTGAGATCAAATACGTTGATACGGACGCGCCGGCGAACCTATTCTCTCTCTCGAGCGGAGAACCCGCATTCGTTGCATATGTTGGCCACGAAGGATCGCCTGCTGATAAGCGACAACTTTACGATAAGATGGTCACATTCTGCTCTGCCAAGGATAATGCTCGCAGTCGGGTCGTATTATGGTCCCACGTCGGTCTTAACATAGCCAAAGAATTTGATCAGACCCTTCCAACTGTTGCCAAGGACTTAACTGAACCACCTCAATCGATAGTCAAGGATTCTAGCTCATGAATCTTGCAAGCCTGGAAGCCTTTCTGGATAAGAATTTTAAAGTCGTGGAGCATCGCAAGCCCGAACGGATAATCACCGCTCACTTGATTCGTCGGGACTGCATTGTGGCAATGTACTTTTTCGATTACAGTGAGCATGTTTTGGACCAGGGATTTAACCTCTCGACCTACCAAGAGGACAACATAGCCACGGATTATTACAAGCAAAGTTCATCGCTGCAGTGGAATATGAATATCATCTTTGTGATTTCGCCCGAGCATTTTGAGAATATCTCTGGATCGCCCACGCAGATCGCCATCGAAGCTGACCGTTTGTACTGCCGCAAGCAAATCTGTTCGATCGCAGACCTCGACTCATTGTTCCCACTGTCGAAACCGATTTTTTCCGGCAGCCAAGGGATGAGTTCGGACTTGACCGTTCGCTGGCACGAGAAATTGGCCGGTGCTGGCCTTAATGATGTGTTGTCGGAGGCCCCATTTGCGCAAGTCATTCGCGAAATCATCGACCCACCTCCTGGCAAGGTTCCTTCTCCTGAAATCGACCTTAGCACAAGAGATGTCAGCGATAACGCTGGAAGAAAAGTGCAGTTGGATAGATTAGACATTAGGAGCTTTCGCGTAAAGCCATCCCAAAAAGCCTACAAATTAGGAATGGTTAATGTTATTTGTGGACCGAATGGCGTAGGTAAAACATCCTTTCTCGAGGCCATAGAACTTTGCCTCTGCGGCCGAACGTTCCGCGGTGGAACGCAACCCTCAAGCGATATAGCTTACTGGGTTCGAGGGTCTGGACAATCGATGACCTTGGCGGTTGATGATAACAGGCTCTATCAGAGTCGCGATCTGCGTTGGTACAACAATCGGTATTCTAGGGGGAATAATCTCTCCCACAGTTTTAATAAATTTAATTTCTACGATACGGACCAGGCCTATAGGCTCGCATATAAGACCGACCCCAATGAAATCCGATCTGCCTTTGCTAGTTTGGCGCTGGGAGAACGGGTCAATTTTTTTGACGAACGAATTCGTCGTGTGCGACATGAACTCGGAGATGAGCTCTCACGCCGACAGGCTAAGATATCCGCTTTAGAGGCCCAAATTCAGCAAAATGAATCAGAAATTAAGGAACTATCGCTAGACCTGCCCCCACCCGAGCCAATCTTAGAGGTTCTAACGAACGACCTTCGCCGCATAATGTGGAAGGGTCCGATGCCTGTCAAGAACAATAACGATCTATCCAGCGTAGAAGCGCCGCTTCTTGATGCTCGATCCAAACTTCGGGAATTTATACAAATGCTAAACGGATGGGTTTCGCCTCTTTCCAAGAAAGCGATCACCGACACAAATGACAAGCTCGTAAAGCTGCTGTCGAGAGTCGCTGAATTCGAATCCTCTATCGAAAAATCCTCCAAAATGGTGAATGCGACACAGGCGACAATAAACGTTAAGCTCAGGACTATTGAATTGTTAAAGCGGGCACTGGAGTATGCACGTATCGGTCCCTGGAACCGCTTTTTGGGTATAGACGAGCGCATTGCTAAGCTAGAAAAGAATTTGTCTCGTTTCGATGTCATCCTCCAACTAATGTCTGGTTGCGATATTTCATTTTTCCAAGATAATCAGATGACCGTTTTTAGATACGTACAGGAGCTAGCTTCAAAATGCGAAGCCTTTCAATCTGAATTGGATCAAATGAGCAAAGCAATTAACAATTTACGTAATACCTTAGACAGGCTAGGCCAACTGAGTTCCGATCTACGCCAAATTGGTCTAGAGATCATCACTCTGAAACCGAATTCCGACGAATGTCCCCTTTGCCATGTTCTTCATCCAAAGGGGGAGCTGAAGCATCATGTAGAAGTGATTGATCCGAAGCTGACGAGCTCTCCAGAATTGGCAAAAATATACGCACAACACAGTAAGCTTGTTAATAATTTAACAGAAGCCCAACAACGACTTGATTCTGCACGAATGATTCAACGTGCGATCCGGGAATATTCAGCAGATCCAAATGGTGACCAACTGGACTTTCTGACGGCTATCGCTTCTTTGAAGGGGATTTCGGCAGCTCGCGAGATTGCCGCGAACGAAAAAAGTCAGGAGGTAGCCTTTCGTCAATCCTTATCGGCTAAGAGGTTTTCAGAAGATGAGCTGCGGGCAATCCATAGGGACTTAGCTGAATTACTGGATGACTTTCAATTGAATTTACAAAGCGAAGAGTCTCTGACCTTAATACTCACTAACTTAAATGACGAAATACTGAAGATTCGCCAAGAGCTGACGAAGAATAGCTCTGAACGTCAGCGTGATCAACGAACGTTGCTCACATTGTGTCAGGAGGTGTTAATCGAAGAAACTGACATCCAGAAATCCATTCTTGTCATACGGTCAAGAGCGACGGCGTGCCGACGCGCATTGGAGAATCTTCAAGATATCGAGAAGGCATTTGAAGTCTCGGACGCCATGGTTCTGTCCGATTTACTAAATGTTATTGAACGTGCTTTAGGATACCTCGCCAAACTCAACCAACTTCGGACTGAGACCCAAAGTCGGACAAAAGCATTGCAATTTCGAAGTAATGCGATGGCGGCGATCAAAGCGCAACATTTAGCTGAACGCGAACCTCTCCGCCGGATTAAGAATGCGCTGGAACCTCTAGAATATATTGTCCAACACGACAACAAAGAACAAGCTTTAGAAACATTCTTCGCTGCCTATAGGGACAGAATTCTCCAAATATTTCGGACAATGCATTCACCGAGGGAATTCGACGATATCATGATCAGCGATAGTACGGTCACTCTCCGCGATCTACATGGAAATATTGCTGGTTTAAATAAGATTAGCACTGGTCAAAGAGCCGCGCTCGCGCTGTCGATATTTCTCTCCCTCAATGCCTCTCTTCAGGATGGCCCATCAATGATCCTCGTTGATGATGCTGTTGCCAATGTGGATGACATTAATTGCGTAGCCTTTTTAGATTTTCTAAGGGAATTCACGGTTAAACGGGAGAGGCAGCTATTCTTTGCAACTGCAAATACTCGACTTGCGAACCTTTTTACTAAAAAGTTTGCCTTCTTAGGTGACGAATTCGTGAAAATTACGCTATAGACCGTCGCTCCAGCTTTTGGGAGAATCTTCGCTAATCACTTAAGTGAATCGGCGTACACCATTAAGAGGTATCTGATGGCAAATAACTTATCCGAGCTCGAGAAAAAACTCTGGGATGCTGCAGACGAACTGCGAGCCAATTCCAAACTCAGCGCCGCTGAGTATTCCACCCCCGTGTTGGGGCTCATCTTCCTACGGTTTGCCGACCAAAAGTTCACCGTAGCGGAAAAGGAACTATCCAAGAGCGGTACTGGCCGACGCAACATTGGGAAAACCGACTACCAAGCCCGGGGTGTGCTTTATCTCCCCCCTCAATCACGATTCTCATGCTTGATCACCCTCCCGGAAGGAGAGAACATCGGCAAAGCCTTAAACGATGCCATGAAAGCCATCGAAGCGGAGAATGAAGACCTGAGAGGAGTGCTTCCTAAGACCTACACGCAATTTGACAACAAGATGCTTGTCGAGCTTCTGAAACTTATGAACTCAATCCCCTTGGACATAGAAGGGGATGCGTTCGGGAAAATCTACGAATACTTCCTTGGGGAATTTGCCTTAACCGAAGGCAGGGATGGCGGAGAGTTCTTCACGCCGACCCCGATCGTCAAACTTATCGTCGAAGTCATCGAGCCCTTTCACGGCAAGATTTATGATCCAGCATGCGGCTCCGGCGGTATGTTCGTGCAGTCCGCCCGCTTCGTTCAGAATCACAAGAAAAGCCCATCGGACGAGATAAGCGTTTACGGTCAGGAAAAGACGACGGAGACCGTCCGCCTTTGCAAAATGAACTTGGCAGTTCACGGCCTTTCCGGTGATGTCCGAGAGGCCAATACCTACTACGAAGACCTACACAATGCGCCGGGCCAGTTCGATTTCGTCATGGCCAATCCGCCTTTTAACGTGGATCGAGTGGACAAGGACCGCATCAAGGACGATACTAAGCGTTTTCCCTTCGGGATGCCCGCCGCCGACAACGCAAACTTTTTGTGGATTCAGCTTTTCCTTAGTTCCCTAAACAAAACGGGCCGGGCAGGGTTCGTCATGGCCAATTCCGCCGCCGATGCACGATCATCCGAGATGGAGATCCGCAAGAAGATAATCGAAGCAGGTGTCGTGGACGCAATCGTTTCCGTTGGGCCTAATATGTTCTACACGGTCGCGCTTCCATGTACCTTATGGTTCTTTGACAAGGGTAAGCCCAGAACCAAGCAAACAGGAACCGTGCTTTTCCTTGACGCCCGCCACATCTACAGCCAGATCGACCGGGCGCATCGGGAATGGACCGACGCCCAGATTGGTTTCCTTGCCAATATCGTCCGCCTGTACCGGGGCGAAAACTTGGATTTCACTCAGGGCAGACAGGAGACCGAATCAAAGGTAACTGAAACATTTGGAAAGAAGCCTAAATATGCAGACGTTCCCGGACTCTGCAAAGTCGCAACTATAAAGGACATCGAATCTCAGGGGTGGTCTCTAAACCCAGGACGTTATGTGGGTATGGCAGAGCATGAAACGTCAACCGACGAGGAATTCAAGGTACAACTTCAAACGCTGAACGAGGACCTGGAGATTTTGAAGGATCAAGCACGCACGCTTGAAAGAACTATCGCTAGCAATTTAGCTGGGATACTTGAGACCTAAAACAATGTCCCCACAAACGGGCTGGACAACAATGCGGCTTGGACAAATAGCAGAATTTCGGAACGGGGTGAATTACAACAAATCAAGCTTCGGAAAAGGGATAAAGGTAATTGGCGTATCAGACTTCCAAGACTACACGAAGCCACGATACACGGACCTTGATCAGATAAACCCCCTCGGCATCGTTACTGAACGCAATATACTCCGAGATGGCGACATTGTCTTCGTGCGATCCAACGGAAATCGTGAGCTCATCGGCAGAAGCCTTTTTATCGAAAAGCCGCCTGAAAAGATAACGCACTCGGCATTTACTATTCGCCTGCGATTTACTGCCCGCGATATTTATCCGAAGTTCTACGCCTATTGCTTCCGATCCCCAATAATTCGCCACGCCTTCGCGGCACAAGGCAGTGGCACAAACATTAACAATCTCAACCAAGATATTCTTAGCCAGCTCGAAGTTCCTAGCCCTGCCCTGCCAGTACAAAGGCGAATCGCTGACATTCTGTCGGTATACGACGACCTCATTGAAAATAACCTTAAGCGCATCAAGATCTTGGAGGAAATGGCCTGGCTCGTTTATCGTGAGTGGTTCGTAAACTTCCGCTTCCCTGGGTATGAAAGAACCACCTTTACATCCTCACTTCTTGGCAAAACACCGAATGGCTGGGAAATAAGGAATCTGGAATCTCTAATGGATTTGCATATTGGAGGCGGCTGGGGTAAGGAGTGTATCGACGACAAACACACAGAAAGTGCTTATGTCATTCGAGGAACCGATATCCCGCAGGCACGCCTATGCCAAGTTCAAGACGTGCCTTATCGTTTTCACACCACATCAAATCTGCAAACACGTCGGCTTCAATCGGGTGACATCATCTTCGAGGTATCTGGCGGGAGCAAAGATCAGCCGCTGGGAAGGACGCTCATCGTCACCGATGAGCTCTTGGGCGCTTTGAAGGACTCCCCAGTGATTTGCGCCAGTTTCTGCAAACGGATCTCACCCAAGGCTGAAGAATACGGATCGGAGCTTATGTATTTGTCATTCCAAGAAGCATACGAATCAGGCGAGATATCGACGTTTCAAGTTCAATCGACTGGGATTTCGAACTTCAAATGGACCGAATATATCCGGCAGACTTTGCGTACAGTCCCACCAGTAACTTTGCGATCACAATTCCGAGGAGTCTGCGCCCCAATGTTAACGCAGATCGGGTTATTGGGACTTCAAATCGTCAATCTTCGTAAAACACGAGACATTCTCTTGCCCCGCCTAATTTCCGGCCAGATCGACCTGCGCCAAATGGAGAAGCCCGCCCAATCATGAGCCTTTCCAGCTATTCCGAAGATCGTCTCATTCAGGCCCCTACCATTGAACTCTTCGGGAAATTGAAATGGGAAACGGCGGATTGCTACCACGAGTTCGACAGCGGAAAGAGCACGCTGGGTCGTGAATCCAAGGGCGACGTTGTGCTGGCGAGTCGACTCAGGCCCGCTCTTCGCAAGCTGAACCCTCCCGAGATCCCGGACGAAGCGATCTCCGTTGCCATCGAAGAAATTATGCGTGACCGGAGTTTAATGAGCCCGGCGGCCGCCAACAAGGAAATCTACGAGGCGTTAAAGACCTCAGTAAATGTTCCATGCCGGAACCGTGACGGAGAGGAAGAGACCGTTCCTGTCAGGGTTGTGGATTGGCAAACACCCGCCAACAACGACTTCTTTTTGGCGTCGCAGTTCTGGGTGGCTGGTGATATGTATACCCGCCGAGCGGACTTGGTCGGGTTTGTGAATGGCCTTCCCTTCGTGTTTATTGAGCTGAAAGCCGTCCACCGGAACTTGGAGGAAGCCTACCGAAATAATTTGCGGGATTACCGGAACACCATCCCTAAGCTCTTCTGGTATAACGCCTTCAACATTCTTTCCAACGGGAGTGAAAGCCGGATCGGCACGATCTCCAGCGATTGGGATCACTTCGCCGAATGGAAGAAGATCAACAGCGAAGGCGAAGAGGGCATTATTTCCTTGGACACGATGATCCGTGGCACCTGTGACAGGGAAAGGCTTTTTGATTTGGTGGAGAATTTCACTCTTTTCGTTGAGACCGAAGATGGTCTGGTGAAGATGCTGGCCAAGAATCATCAGTACCTCGGCGTAAACAATGTTGTTCAGGCGTTATCGGACATCAAAAAGAATAAAGGTCGACTTGGCGTCTTTTGGCACACCCAGGGTAGCGGGAAAAGCTATTCGATGGTATTTTTTGCCCAGAAAGTGTTGCGAAAGAAGACAGGGAATTGGACGTTCCTTATCGTCACTGACCGTGACGAGCTGGATACGCAGATCTATAAAAACTTTGTAAATGCTGGGGCTGTCACGGAAGAAGAGGCACAGGCTTCGAGCGGAGCGCACCTTCAACAGCTTTTGAAGGAAGATCATCGCTACGTCTTTACGCTTATTCAGAAGTTCAGGACAGAAGGGGGTGGGTCTTACCCCATGCTTTCCGAGCGTTCCGACATCATCGTAATTACGGATGAAGCGCACCGCTCGCAGTATGACACCCTTGCCCTAAATATGCGGACCGCCTTGCCTAATGCGGCGTTTATTGCCTTCACAGGCACTCCGCTAATCGTAGGCGAAGAGAAGACCAAGGCCGTTTTTGGCGATTACATCAGCATTTACAACTTTCAGCAGTCGGTGCAGGACCGTTCGACCGTCCCACTTTACTATGAGAATCGGATCCCGGAGCTCCAGCTCACCAATCAGAACCTGAATGATGACATGGAAGCCTTGCTGGAAGAGGCTGATCTCGATCAAAGGCAACAGGAACGGCTAGAGCGGGAGTTCAGTCGGGAATATCACCTCATCACGAGGGAAGACCGCCTGAAACGAATCGCCGAAGACATTGTCGAACACTTTACAGGCCGGGGCTTCTTTGGCAAGGGTATGGTGGTCACGATCGACAAAGCCACCGCCGTGAAGATGTATGACCGGGTCAAAGCCTATTGGCCGATCCATCTAGCCAAGCTAAAGAAAGAATTGCAGAACACCTCTGATCCTGAGCAGACGAAAACCCTAGAAGAACGCATTTTCTTCATGGAATCAACAGACATGGCCGTCGTGGTTTCGCAGGGACAAAACGAAGAAGAGGATTTGAAGAAGAAGGGGGCCGACATCAGGCCCCACCGCTACCGCATGGAGCACGAAGATCTGGAAACCCAGTTCAAAATGTCGGATGAGCCCCTACGTCTCGTCTTCGTGTGCGCGATGTGGATGACAGGATTCGATGTGCCCTCGTGTTCGACTATCTATTTAGACAAGCCGATGCGAAACCATACACTCATGCAAACGATCGCACGGGCGAACCGGGTGTGGGGCGAGAAGCAGAATGGGTTAATTGTCGATTACGCCGGGGTCTTCCGCAGCCTTCAAAAGGCATTGGCGATCTACGGCACGGGGCCGGGAGGCAAAGCCACTGAGGGCGAGACGCCCGTTCTGGCCAAGGCGGAGCTTTTAGAGGGGCTCCGGCAACAGGTGAAACAAACGGTAGGCCTTTGTGAATCTCAGGGCGTAGACCTATCGGCAATTATCTCAAGCAAGGCGTTCGAGCGAGTCAAGCACATGGATGATGCCGTAGAAAAGCTCATCGCCAATGATCCGACCAAAAAGCGGTTCCTGGCTTCGGCAACCTCCATTCAGAGGCTTTTTAAGGCGATCCTGCCCGATGCAGCCGCGAAAGAATTGTCACCGCTATGCTCGGCGATTGTCCGAGTAGCTGACAAGATTCGATCCCTTTCAGGACCCGTGGATATTTCTGAAGTGATGGATGATGTCGAAGATCTCTTGGACAGTTCTGTGGAAGCGACACAGTATGTCATACATGACCGAGGCCCGGAGAAGCGAGTCGACCTGTCCAAAATCGATTTTGAGGCCCTTCAGAAGAAGTTTAACGCAGGCTATAAGCGGACGGAGATCGAGCGGCTAAAAGCGCTGCTTCAGGGACGACTCGTTGTGCTTGTGCAAAAGAACCGCACTAGGATGGACTTCCTTGAACGCTTCCAGAAGATGATGGATGAATACAACGCCGGGGCGGTCAACATCGATGAGTTCTTCAAGCAACTGGTCGCCTTCTCCCGGCAATTGGACGAGGAAGATAAGCGAGGTATTGCCCAGAATCTCACGGACGAAGAATTGGCCGTCTTCGACCTTCTGACCAAGCCGGAGCCCAAGCTCACCAAAAAAGCCGAGAAGGAAGTGAAGAAGATCGCCAAAACCTTGCTGGAAAAGCTGAAGAGCGAGAAACTCGTCCTTGATTGGCGGAAGCGCCAGCGATCCCGGGCGGCCGTGCGGCTGTGCATCGAAGAAGTTCTCGACCAACTCCCGCAGGAGCTGTATCCCAAGCCCATCTACGCCAAGAAATGCGATTTGCTGTATCAGCACGTCTACGAAGCCTACTACGGTAGTGGACGGAGCATCTATCAGGCTGCGTAACGGAGATAATTGTTTAATACTTCATCGACATTATCTTGAGGGCAAGAGTGACACCCACCAGGAACGAACCAGTTGCGGTTCTGGTGCCACAGCAAAGTCAGCCGGGTACTGGCCGAACGGAATACAAATGATTTTATTGGAATTCAGCATTTATCCCCTTGATAAGGGAGAGAGCGTCAGCCCGTACGTGGCGCGGGCGGTCAATATCGTCGACCGGAGCGGGTTGGCGTACCGGCTTCACGCGATGGGGACGGTCATAGAGGGCGATTGGGACGAGTGCATGGCGTCGTCGCCAAGTGCTTCCGGGAATTGAAGAAGGATTGCCGGCGGGTAGAAGTGGTGCTGAAAGTGGACTACCGCGCCGGCCGCCGCGGGGCGCTAGATTCCAAAGTGGCGTCCGTCCAAAAGCGCCTCGGTCGCCCGCTCAAAAGCCAGGCCGAATGATTTCATGCGAAAGAAAAGACACATCGAGATCGTCTACTGTACGCAATGCCGATGGCTCATGCGGGCAGCCTGGATGGCTCAAGAACTCTTGTCAACCTTCGAGGGAATTATTGGCGGTGTTTCTCTCATACCTGGGACCGGCGGCATCTTCGAGGTGCGATGCGGTAGTCGGCTGCTCTGGTCGCGGGTCAAAGAGAGGCGATTCCCTGAAATCTCGGAGCTCAAGCGCATCGTCCGCGATCATATCGCGCCCGGAATGAGCCTTGGCCATTCCGAGGAAAAAGCGCGTAAATTCTGAACCATGGCTAATTTAATGCAGATCACGGTCCAATGCACCTCCGGCTACAAGGCCGATGAACGGCCCGTCAGTTTTCGGCTTGGGTCGCGGGATCTATTGGTCGACAAGATCATGGACCGTTGGTACGAATCTGATTACAGCTATTTCAAGATCCAGGCCGATGATGGTCATCTTTACATTCTCAAGCAACATGTCACCGGGCCCTGGGAACTGACGTATTTCAAGAGTTGAGGCCCATGTTTTATTACTGGCATCACGGTTACGCGGTCGGATGGGGGACGCTGGCGCTGATCAATGCTGGACTGGCCCAGGCGCTGGACCGTAGCGGACTGAAGTAGTTCATTTTGTCGCTATTGCTGGGGCCGCTGGCTACGCTGCTATTGGTGCAGACCTGCGAAAATCGCCGCTAGCGGTTAGGTTCCTAACCGGCGTTCGAATCATCCATCTTGATGGCCCGGCAGCATTCTCGCAACAACTCCCTGGCTTTGAATAATCGCGACATCACGGTCCCTTGCGGTATTTTTAATCGCGCGGCGATCTCTTCATAGGGCATTTTCCGGGAATACCGCCAGTCCAGGATTTTGCGTTGTTCCTTCGGCAAATGTGAGAAGGCCGTTTCCAAAAGGTCGAGATCCAACTCTGGTGAATCTTCCGGGTCCAATAGTTCACTTTCGTTCACCGGCGACGCCAATCGGTCGTGTTGTTCTGAACTCAATTCTTCCAGAGACAATAAAGGCACACATTTTTCTTTTCTTTTTTTATCGATGAATTCGTTGAGCGCCATCGAAGAAATCCACGTGTAAAACGCCGACTGCCCGCGATATTGGCCCAATTTCGCCAGAGCACGCTCAAATACGCTAGCGACAATATCCTCCGCCTCCGCGCGTCTCTGAACCTGCGACGAGACGACCTGCAGCAGTCTTGCTTTGTGCTGTCGAATCAAGGCATCGAATGCGCCTCGGTTGCCGCCCAAGGCGGCCTGCGTCAGCAGGTATTCTGAATTTCCCTGACGCTCAAGCCGACTGTTCCGCCCCGGAAGGAGGGCGCGAATCCGTTCTAAGAGGTCCGGCCCAAAGATCGGTTTTGATACATAATCATCGGCGCCGGATTCAAATCCCCTCAGCCACTCATCGGGCCGACGGCGGACGGTCACCATCAGGACCGGCAGATCCATCCATGTGGGATCTTGGCGCAGTTGGCGGCAGATCTCGTAGCCATTAGCGTCAGGCAAGTTGATATCCAGAATCAAGAGAGTTGGCCGCTCCTCTTTGAGCATTTTCCAGAATTCTTCGCCCGTGCCGGCCACACGGACCAACATCCCGGCATCTCGCAGGATGCGTGAAACAAGCAACTGAAAGTCTGGTTCGTCTTCGACATAAAGTATTTTGATATCGCTCATGAAAACGCTCCTTGGCGCGCAAGTGCAGGCGCGACGGTCGCCTGATAGGCTGGAACGGTGAAATAGAAGGTGCTTCCTTGTCCGGCCTGGCTGTGCACGCCGATCTGACCGCCATGAAGCTCCACTAGCTGCCGGCTGATGGCGAGGCCAAGTCCTGTTCCCTTGGGCCCTTTCACGCTCGTGCGCACGCCCCTGACCTGTTCAAATTTGCTGAAGATGCGCGCCTGGTCTTCTTTGACGATCCCAATGCCCGTGTCCGAGACGCTGATGCGCACCATGTCTGCAGAATTGATCGGTTCCGCTCGGACTTGAATTTGTCCACCATCAGGCGTGAATTTAATGGCGTTCGAAATTAGATTCGTCAAGATTTGGTGGATCTTGTCGGCATCCGCCCAGATCGCTGGCAGCTCTTGGGGGATATTTATGTCGACTGTTAGAGCTCTTTCCTCGAGCTTCAATTCGAAAGGCATCAATACATCCTTGATTAAGTTGGCCACCTCCACCCGCCGACGGTCCAATTGGATCTTGCCTCGGTCCAATGAGGCGACATCCAGCAAATCATCGATAAAGCGGTTCAGGCGTTGGGTGTTCACGCGCATGCGCCTGTGGTAATCCTCCAAGGCTGCCGGCCATTTCCCATCGGATTTCTCGTGCTCGATCTGATTGAGAAACGAGTCGATGGCGCTTAAGGGAGACCGGAGTTCATGCGTCACGGCCGAGACGAAATCATCCTTCATCTGATCTAGCTCTTGGAGCCTGGCGGCCATGGCAGCAAAGGAAGACGCCAGTATCCCCAATTCATCCCGGCGGTCCTGGAGATTTCCTAAATCGAAATTCCATTTCTCCTGACCAATCTGGTCGGCCACCTTGGCCAGGCGCTTGATGGGACGCGTCCACGAAAGGGCTGCATAAAAGGAAGCCAGGAAGGCCAACAGGAGCGCGCCGAGGGACACCATGGCCAAGCGATGGCGAAGTTCGGCCAGGCGAATATGCAGGACTTCCTGCAGGCGCTCTTGGGAGAAAGTGACGGAAGCTGTCCCCAAACGCCGGGTACCCAATTGGATGGGTTGGCTTAAGGTGAGGCCGTAAGAAGTTTCAGCTGGTTCCTCAAGTGGTGTTCGGCCAATACGGCTTGGCTCCGAATGTGCGATCACCCAGCCTTTGGGACCAACGACGCTCGCACTCATCAAGCCGGGATTCCATTGCCGCAGGAGCCGAATGTATTTCACTAAAAGAAGGTCATCGTCGTGGACAATCGCTTCCCAGGCCATATGCGCCAGATTTTGAAGTACCGCCCGCTGCTCCGCCTGCGCGTGTTCTTCAACGTCGCGCTTGTCGTGCGCATACACCCAGAGGCTCACCGAGAGAATGCCCGCCAACACCACCGCCGACATCCACAGAGCCAATTTGGGAAACAGTTTCATGGCACCTCCCTTGCAAAGTCCTTTTCTTCCTGTACTTTGTTGAGCGCGACAACCACCTTCTGATTGGCCGGATCAAGACGTTTGGCGATATGCCACTCGCGCACGGCCTCTTCTTCGTGACCCCCGGC
>Ga0206942_1118_pt1 | contig 23230 bp, 21 predicted proteins | sample Alteio_BWOrgHeat_6_FD_153253 | JGI IMG/M metagenome (GOLD analysis project Ga0206942, IMG submission 153253) | Enriched cells from forest soil in Barre Woods Harvard Forest LTER site, Petersham, Massachusetts, United States -... | ecosystem: Environmental > Terrestrial > Soil > Temperate forest > O... | reverse complement strand
TCTGTAACTTGCAGCGCTTGGGATCCGCGGATAAAGTCGATAAGGCTTCCTGAGGACTGAGCGATGTTGAAGGGAATAGATACAAAGAAGCCGATGATAAATCCAATAAAGAGCTCTTTGAGGGTATAGCCAACAAAGAGCAAATTGAAATTGATATCATTTTTCGCGTTCATCAAAACGCCCGGGATGATAATAGCAGTGAGCGCAATGGCAAACATCATCCTGATTGTTCCTGGGACGTTTTTTGCTCCTAAGAAGGGAGCAAGGATTAGTATGGGAATAATCCTCATGAGCACAAGTAGGCAATAGCCAAGAACTGTATTGGAATCGAGATTGGGGAAGCTTAAAAGTAGGTTTAGATAGCTATCGGTTGCAGATACAGATGTTTCAGGTAGAGTTGGCATAAGTCTAAAAACGCCTTACGACCACTTATAGAAATTGGAGAAGATCGTATTGGTATAGCTAAGGATTTGGGCAGCAAGCCAGCCTCCCATGATCATAATCGTAAAAATTACAGCAAAGAGCTTTACGGTAAAAGAGAGGGTTTGCTCTTGGATTTGAGTAGCAGCTTGGAAGATAGCTACGAGAAGACCTAGGATCATGCTGATCAAAATAGGAGGACCTGAGAGGATGAGGATGAGAAGAAGAGCGTGATAGGTTAACTGGTAGATCTCGCTTGAATACATGTTTCTCTCTTTATTTATAGCTTAATACAAGGCCTTGGATCAGTACTGTCCAACCATCTGTCATTACCAGAAGAAGTAGTTTGATAGGAAGAGCAATTGTAAGAGGAGAGAGCATCATCATACCCATCGCAAGCAGGATGTTGGACACAACAAGGTCAATCACAAAGAAAGGAAGATAGACAAGCACGCCGATTTCAAAAGCGGTTTTAAGCTGCGAGGTAATAAAAGAGGGGATCAAGATAATAAAATCGTTGTTTTTTAACTGGCTTTTGTAGGGCTCCGGGAAAATACGGTAGGCGATCTGATAGAAGCTGTTCATGTGCTTTAAGGTCGTATTCTTCTGCAAAAAACTTCTAAGAGGTTCTTTGGAGCTGTCTACAACGGTAATGAGATAGGCTGCTGATTCGGAAGAAAATACTTCAGTAGGTGATTTTGCCATCACATCTTTAGAAGCGTTATACATGGCAAGCCCTGTCGGGAACATTACATAGACAGTCATTAGAAGAGCAATCCCGTTTAAGACTTGGTTGGGAGGAGTTTGCTGCACGCCAAGAGCGTTTCTTAATAGGGAGAGAACAACCACGATCTTCATGAAGGAGGTGAGGAGCATGATCACAAATGGCAAGACCGCAAGGCCTGCCAAGATGGCCATCTTGGTGACAACGGATGGCTGCTGCACAACACCCTCAGCAGGGCCTTGGGCAAGTAACGGCGTAGCGAGTAGGCAGAGGATAAAAAGGATTTTATATTTCATATTATTACTGAGACTTTTGTATAAATCGCTTTGCTTGGAAAAATTGATGATTTTTTGCTCGGTTTACATTCCGGACCGAAGACATATACGGGACGGAGTATAGGCGAGGTTCGGAATTTATACCGAGCGAAAAAGGGCAATTTTAACAAGCAAATGGATTTATGCAAGGGTCTCACCTTTTCATGAATGCTTCGAAGGCAGATTCAAGTGCTCGCCACTGAGTTTCAAGCTGGGCATTGATAATCCCTGCTTCGGTTTCAATGACACATCCGCCGGGTTCAATGTCGTCTCTTTCTTGAATTGAAAAGCTTTTCACTTGTTCCAGTATGTCTTTTATTTTTGTTTTTTTCTTGTCTAGTTCTGAAAAATCCTCGCGACTTACGTAGATTGTCACTTTATGGTGTTGAGTTACAGGCTTCAATGCCTGCATGACAATGTCTACGATACGGTCTGGATGCAGTTTTAACTCTTCACCTAGGATTTTACGTGCAGCTGTAACTGCAAGGGGAAGGACCTTGGTATGGATATCTCTTTCAATGGTCTTAAGCAGCTGATCAAATTTGACGATATGCTTATTTAATGAGTTTAATCCCTCTTTAAATCCCTCTTGGGAGGCTGCTTCCTTATATTGTTCGCACTCTTTTGCTACCTGCTTTCGAAATTCTAGGGCATCTTGCTGTACAAGCTCTAAAATTTCCGCAGCGTTTAAAATCGTAGAATATTCTTTTTCAGGAATTACCTTTTTGCCAGGGGCTGCGCGAACTTCTTTTCCTGAGATTAGGGAGAAAAATTTCATTATTGTCCTATTTATGGATCAGAGGTACAAGTTCCATGATATTTTGAGAAATGGCATGGGCAAGGTGTGTTTTTGCCTCTTTTTGAGCCGATTTACTTAATGCAGTCCCTCTTCCAATATCTAAAATATGGCATACATACCAAAGAAGGTCAGGATGTTCTCTACTTAGGGCGATAGCTAGCCTCATCAACCCTCTTCTATGTAGAAGATAACGGAAGACCTCTTCATTGCCATCCCATCTGTCTAGACCCAGTTTGGTTAATGCAGGGTGCTCTTTTTGCGCCATGATCGATTTTAGGAACTTTTTCTGATCCTCTGTTAGAAGACTGTAAATTTTCTTCAAGATTTTTGTCTCTACAATTTGCCGAATCTCTAAAGCAAGATCATAGAGAGAGAGAAAATCAATCAGCTGGGTCATCTCTTTTTTTGAAAACTGCGTTAGGATATTCAGCTCTGATTCAGGAAGATATTCAATGGGAAGAAGGGTATTTTCTTCTCCTACTAAGCTCTTTATTAGCACATCACGAAAGAAATCTTCAGCAAAAGGAGAAAGCGATGTCGTGCTAGCTCGAATTTCCATGTTAGTTTGGATATTTCTCTTTGGTCCATTTTCTAGTGCCCTCACAAAAAATGGGGCATCTTTTGAATAGAGCTTTAAGGTCGGCATAAGCCAGGAATAGTGGACAAAGCCAAGCAGCCAATCAAAAGAAAAAGGACCAAACTCGATCTGTAAAGGCTCGCCTAATGTCTTTAAGGTATTTTCTGTGCTCTCAGGCAGAAGCCTGATAAGGCTCTCTCTTCTTTCCTCAGGAATTTGTCCTAGGAAAGAATTGAGTATGATCATGGAAGAGGGATGCATCAAATTTATTCACTCTTTGTCTCGGCTTTTTTTAAACCGGGGATCTTTTGCAGAGATTTTCGGATCAAGTCAGGATAGAACTTGTAAACCAGCCAGCCGATCAATCCGCCTAATGCAATGATTAAGAGAATGAAGAAGATAAATAGCGAGCGGAACTTTCCCACAGAACTTTTTGACATGACAATTGACCAAACGCTGACATAATCTCTGGCTTGTCCTTTCGCTGAGATCGGTTCAGCAGTTTTGGATAAGCTGATGTCGGTAAAACGAGAACGGTCGGAAATCACAGATACACTGTCAAAGTCGAGTCCAGTAATTGCGCCCGATACCAATCGTTTAATCTTTGTTTCTAAAAAATTATTTGGATCTTCCATCACGCCCTGATGCTTGACAAAGACGGAAGCAGTGATCCTGGGAGGCGCTGCTCCAGGAGTTGTAGCTTCCTGAGGAAAAGAGAGCTGTACTTCCGCGTCGATTACCCCGTCCATCTTACGAATTGTATTCTTCAGCTGTTCTGCAAGACCAGATTGAAAACGAATATTTTCCTCTCTATCAGAGGACATAAGTCCGGATTTTGCAAAAAGCTCTAAAAGAGTGGTTCCCTGTCTTCTTGGTAGACCATTTTGGTTCAAAATCGACATGGCATAGACCGCGTCATTTGAATCTACGGTAATGTTCCATAGATTGGAGGGTCCTGTTGCAACTGCAGTTGAAGAAACGGCAGCTGGAACTTTTACTGCGTGTACTCCCTTCGATGCCAGGAATACAATAATCTCATTAGCTTCTCTTTCACCAAGGTTATTGACAATTGAGTTGTTTGTCTCGCAGCTTGTCAAAAGGACCAAAAAAAGAAAAACAATAAAGCTTTTGATTTTCATACTATTTTTTTTATAAAACAATACACGAATTCTTCTTTCTTTATATCATTAAGAATAGTTTCTAGGAAGGGATAAAGAAAGAAAAAAGTCAGAAGTCAGAACGCAGAAGTGAGGTGGAAGCAAATGCTTTTGCTTCTACTTTATCGTTATAGGCCCGCCAAACTTACGAAGAATGTAATGTCTTATTCCTAAGCATCCTGCTCTATATCGTTTCAGAGCAGCCTTCTTTCTCTCATTAAGTTGTGATGGAGAAAAGAGTTTTAAGAAAAAATACTGTAATGATTTTAAGGCAAAGTGTTTATAGATTTTGAAGATATCTTTTAAGATCACTTTGAAATAGAGCCGTTTTTTTTCTTTCCAGGGAAGATTCTTTTCTATCCAGAGAAGCCGGTTCCTCCACCAATAGTAGTGCATCAGCGCTTTTCCTGAGAAGGAAGCGGAGATTTTATGCCATACAAGAGCGGAGGGGACCGACCAGATTTCAAAACCTGCCGATCTTGCGCGGTAGCAAAAATCAGTCTCTTCCCATAGAAGAAAAAACCTTGGATCTAATTTCCCTATCTTTTCAATGACCTCTCTTTTGATGAAGAGGGCGCAGCCGGAGACGTAATCGACCTTTTGCATGTCCGTAAAGAAGGAGATATCTTTTCCTTTTCCGATAGAGACAAATTCCCCAATGCGAGGATTCCAATTGCCTCCCAAATGGTCAATGAGCTTTGGCTCTTTATAAGAGAGGATCTTTCCGCCGAATAGGCCGGCTTGAGGCTGTTTTTTTGCCGATTCCATAAAACGATCCAGTAGATCGGATGACACAATGGTATCGTTATTGAGAAGTAGAATATAGTCCGCGCCTCTAGCTAATGCATGATCAACCCCTGCGTTATTGCCTCCGGCATACCCTAAGTTGGAAAAAGTTTGGATAATGGGAAGAGAGGGAAACTCTTTCTGAAAAGAGGCGATGGAATCATCCGATGACCCATTGTCCACAAGGAGGATTTCATAATTGGAATAGGTAAGCTTTTGAAGAGATGCAAGACATTCTAAAGTGTCTTTTTTCCCATTCCAATTAAGTAGGATTATGGTGATTTTGTCTTTTTTCATAGAAATATCTTGCCTGTTCTTGGTAGAGCCTTGCTTGTTCTTTGGGGTTAGGGACGCCGTAGATATCTCTTCCTACGATAATCATATCGCTATGATTGTGGAAGATCACATCTTCTACGCTTGCCCAGTTTTGGCCTAGGGAATCTTTCCCTCTTTCCAGTTTGACCCCTGGAGTTAAATGCAAAAAATAAGGCTGCGAGGCAATTTTTTTCAAACAGATAAATCCGATGACAAAGTCTTTATTTTTTTCTGCCATTTGGATAGCTGCTTCTGTGTAGGAGGGAGTAAAAAGCGCTCCTTCTGAGCTCATTTGAGCAAGGAGTAGTAACCCTCGTTTTAGAGGGAGGCCTATCTTTTTTAATCCTTCAATAATACCGGGCCCAGGCAGGATATGAGCATTTACAATATGGGCCCAATCAGCGATATGATAGACGCCTTTTGCATATTGAAGAGAGACGGTATTTCCGATATCTGCAAACTTACGGTCTTCAAAGAGAAGGAAATTGTGCTGTTTTGCGATACTTTTAAGTTTTTTCAAAAATGAGTCTGAAAAATCTTCAATGATATCTACATGGGTTTTAAGAAGTGAGATATAGGGGCCTGTTTGATTGGCAAGGTCTAAAATGTCATCTGCCCTGGTCAAATCTGCTGAAACACTAAGAAGAGATTTTTCTTCCATTAAGTGAAAAAGCTCTTTTGCGACGGGAGAAAAACTCTTTAAAGCTCGTTCTTTGAAGCTAAGAAACATGTGTTTGGTTCTTTTCGATAAATTCCATGACCGAATGGTAGGTAAGTGGATCTAAAATCTTTTCTTTTTGAAGGGTATTCAGTAGCTGCTGCAAGGTAAAGACGCTATGAAGTTCAATCCCGTGCTTGGCTAGATTTTCTCTGCCTCCCTGCTCTCTATCAATTAGAACAATCGCATCAGTTATAATTAGTCCTTCTGCTTTTAAGGACTCTGCTGTCTCAAGGATACTTGTACCTGATGTGATGATGTCTTCGATAATGAGACATTTTTGCCCTTTTTCAAAGATCCCTTCCAATGCTTTTTTTGTGCCATAATCTTTGATCTCTTTTCTTCTGAGGACCATAGGGATATCTTCTTTTAAAGAGATAGCAGTTGCGATAGGTAAGGCAGTGTAAGGCACGCCGCAAACGAGATCAAAAGAGAGGTGCTTTACAGATTTAAACATTTGAGCTGCGATACTTCCTAAAAGTTTCGGAAGTGAGATGCAGAGTCTTAAGTCGATATATATAGGGGATATGATCTTGCTCTTCAGGGTAAATGAGCCAAATTGTATGGCGCCAATCTCATGTAATTTTAAAATAATGCTGCTCAGTGTCATTGGTGTCCTTTGAGGTTATGGTATCGAAAAGCTAAATAGGGGTCCCACATCATTCCTGTTGCAGTTAGAGCGAAATCCGCGCCTGCTTCAAAAAATTCCGTGAAATGTTCAGGAAGTACGATCCCGCCTACACTCATCAAAATGAGGTCTAATTTTTCTTTGCGTATGATCTTATGCGCAAATTTTGTGAATTCAAGAGCATCTTTTCGGATCCCTGCTCCGCAGATGCCGGAGGTTTCTCTATCCCTTCCAAGAGCGGGATCTTTTTTATCATTGACCACTCGCATACTGACTGAATTTAAGCCGGAAATAGCTCTGACTCCTGCTTTTGCAGCATTGACGCATACCTCTTGCAATTGTTTCTCATCTTGGAACTTTCCTACTTTTAAAATGAGAGGAATAGGTTTAATCGCATTCACAAGTTTACTTGCGTACTCAAGTACCGCGTCAGGGCTCATATAGAGGCAGCCCTCTTTTTTACCCACATTGGGACAAGAAAAGTTTGCTTCAATGATTTTTGCTCCCGAATTTTTAGCAAGACTTGCCGTTTCAATAAAATCATGAAGAAAAGATTTGCCATCGCTTGGTGTTGCGGTAACAGAAACGATCATAATTTGATTTGGGCCAATAGATCTATTTGCCCTTTCAATGTCTTGCAGAAGAAACTCAGGAGATCTGGAAGGCATACCAAAAGAATTGGTAATCGTCAGCTGGTCGATATTGGACGGCTGATCTTTCATTTGCAAAGCGATATCGCCTTGTCTTTGCACATAAAGTATATTGGGAAGAGGGTGTCCCGGATGAGAAACGCTCCGGATCGTTTTATAGGTGAGAATATCGAAGCCCATTTTAGCAGCAAAAACAATCCAACGGGAGTTTAAGAGGGGGCCTGCCGGCACTCCCAGCCTTGAGGCTACCGGGAAACCTAAAAAATCAGCCTGTTTTTTGTTATGTTTCCTTTCAGGAAAGACTCCTTCAAAAAATGGTCCAAATTCCGCGTTGTCCATATAGGTTTTGTTCGGATCAAACACGGGAAGAAATTTTGGAAACCAATCAGGCAGAAACATCAGAACCTATCCTGCAAATTCGAAATATTGGATTTTTGCTCTATTTTTTGTCAGATTTTAAGATTGCATAAATAGACATACTTAAATTAAGTAGACTGTTTATGCGATCTTAAAATATGGCAAAAAAGAGACAAAAAGACAATGTTTCCAATTTTCAGGATAGGTTCCATATTTCACCGTTTAAAATAACATAAGCCGGCCACCCTTTCAGGGTTTCTCCAGCAAAAGGGGACCATTTTACCTTGGTCTTTAGATGAGAGTCATCCACTTTTTTCACTCTCTCCAGATCGACTAATAAAACATTTTTGTCAGGAGGCAGGCGAAAAATTTCTTTGACTCTTCCCGATGTTAATGATGCGATCCGCTGAAGGGAGATCTTCCCCATATGATAGGCATTTATAAGAAGGGGAAGAAGGGTTTCCACTCCCGGCATACCGGATGGGCAGGAACCATAAGGTTTTCTTTTTTCTTCTATTGTATGAGGAGCATGGTCGCTTCCAATAGTATCAATGGTCTCATCATCAATTGCGTCCCAAAGAGCTTGCCTGTCTTTTTCTGAACGAAGCGGAGGATTGACAACGGCTTTTCCCTGAAGCTTTTCATATACTTGGTCATTTAAAAAGAGGTGGTGGGGACAGCATTCCGCATAAACGGGAAGGCCTTCTCTTTTGGCTGCACGAATCAGGTTTAATTCAGCATCGCTACTTACGTGAAGGATATAGAGTCTAGTTTTGTATTTACGGACAAGGGCGATTGCTTTTTTGATAGCGGCGGCAGCTACCTCAGGGGAGCGAACAACAGAATGGGAAGAATAACTACTGGCGGCACTCTTTTTTCTCTCTTGAATCATTTTTTCATCTTCTGCATGGACCGCTACGATCAGATCTAAATCTTTTGCTAATGAAAAAACCCTATCTAAAGTCTCATCATCATCGATCAGAAGACTTCCTGTGGATGATCCCATAAATACTTTGAGGCCGATTACTTCCCCCTTTACTTTGGGGATTTCATCTAAGGTATTTCTATCGACACCAAAATAAAAATACCGATGTAGGGGAATTCCAGCTTCCCTAAGCTCATGTGCGATCTTTTGTTTTTTATCTTTCAATGCTTGATGGGTTGTGCAGGGAGGCTGATTATTGGGCATATCAAAGACTGTGCCAATGCCGCCATAAATTGCGGCCTTTGATGCTGTCTTCCAATCCTCTTTATGTTCCTGGCCCGGAACCCTAAAATGTACATGAGGATCAATGAGACAAGGGAAAAGGTGTAAGTGCCCTGCCTGCAAGATTTTATTATGCATTGATTCGACAATTACATCGATCACCGTTCCATCTATGGTATTGACACCTTTGATCTCGATCAAAATTCCTCCTGGGGGAAACGTTTTTCACAATACTTGCATTGTATAAAGACAAGCTTTCCTTCTTTGTGTACAAAAAAGAAGCTATCCGTTTTTTCTTGCCGGGTGATGCATTTTTTATTGGGGCAGACAAGGATGGATTCGATTGTTTCAGGCAGGGTCACAGGGATTTTTTTGACTACCTCATAGTTATGAATAATATTCACTGTGGCCGATGGGGCTAAGATCGCAATCTGATGGGCTTCCTGAGAGGTAATCTGCCTGTCCTGGATTTTCATTATGTCCTTGCATTGCATCTTGCTGCTTTTTAGGTTTAAGCCGATCGTGACCTGGACATTTTCTTTCGTAAAATCTAAAAATTTTAAAATCTTTAATGCAGAGCCGCAAGGAATATGGTCGATCACGGTCCCATTTTTAATCGCAGATACTGAGAGGGTCCTTTCCTTTTTCATTGTTTACCCAATATCAATGCAAGAAGCGCCTGTCTAGCGCACACTCCCCATTCTGCCTGTTCAAAATAATAGGCATGAGGAGAAGAGTCAAGAGAGCTATCTAACTCCTCCCTTCTTGGCAATGGATGGAAAATTTTTAAATTTTTCTTAGCCTCTTTCAAAAGAGGAAGAGTTAGTTTTTCGAGCTCCTCTCCAAACTCCTGCTCAAAGGGAAGGAGCCTTTCCTTTTGCAGCCTAGTTAAGTAGAGAATATCGCATTTGGAAAGGACATCGGAAATTTTTCTATGAAAGCTGAATTTGATACCATTTCGTTTGAGATGTTCGAGTATCTCTTCAGGTAGGCTTAAATATTCTGGACAGATGAAGTAGAGCCTTGCTTTGAAATAGGAGAGAGCTTGTGCAAGGGAATGGGCTGTCCTTCCATATTTTAAATCTCCAACAATTGCCACATGCAAATTATCAATTGTTTTTTGGCATTGCTTGATCGCAAGAAGATCGGTAAGGGTTTGAGTTGGATGCTGATTTGCGCCGTCGCCCGCATTGATCACAGGTGTGGTAGTGTATTCAGCGGCAAGTCTTGCGGAGCCTTCCATTGGGTGTCTCATCACGATTACATCTGCATAGCTTCCAATGACTTTGATGGAATCAGTAAGTGATTCGCCTTTTTGTGAAGAGGTAGAGTTGCTATCGGAAAAGCCTAGACATTGCCCTCCTAATCTTAACATTGCAGATTCAAAAGAAAGACGGGTACGGGTCGATGGCTCAAAAAAGCAGCTAGCTAAGATTTTCCCCTTTAAAAGATCAGACTTTGGCTTTTTCTTTAAAGCCTCTGCTGTTTCTAGGATTTGAAGAATCTCTTTTTTGGAAAAATCCAAAATCGAAAGGATATCTCTTCCCTGAAAAGGTGTTTTCATAAATTAAAGATTAGCAGATGCAAGCATTTTTTCTGCATATCGAAAGACTTCTTCAGGTGAGATTTGTAGCATGCAGAAGGGGAGTCTGCAGCTTCTTCGTAAACAAGGTTTACAAGTAGCAGGCTTTTGTACTATCTGAGCGTTTTTTGCGTGATAGGGGCCGCAAATCTTAGAATTGGTCGGGGCAAATAGCGCAAGAACTGGCGTTTCGACAGCGATTGCTAAATGCAAAGGACCGGTGTCATTAGTAATGACAAGCGCCATCTTTTTCAAAATAGCTGCAAAGTGCCGAAGGGACATAGCAGGAAGGTATTTCGAGCCGGGAAGAGCAGCAGCAATGGAGGAGATCAAATCGTGTTCCTCTTTGACTCCGGTAATAAGAAGCGGAATATCTTTTTTTTGCAGAAGTTTGCCAAGTTCAATGAACTTTTCTTTTGGCCAGCATTTATAAAGATCTTTTGCTCCCGGATGGAGCGCGACCATTTTTTTGCCTTGAAGAAACTCCTCTGCAAACTCTTCTTCTTCCTGTGTCGTTCGGTAGGTTAAAGCATACTGCTTTTTGGCCCCTAAATAAGAGACCATGTCTAGCCTGCGTTCAATCTCATGGGTGGTTTTATCCCAAGGAATGACATGGGTAAAAAAAGAATCTAAGCCCTTGTTTAATCCTTTTGTTCCTATGACAAGAGCTGCTCCTAGAGATGCCCCTAAAAAAATCGCAAGCCTATCTGACGCATGAAAGAGAAGCACTGCATCAAATTTTTGTTTGCGGAGTTTGGTTAGAAGAGAGGGAATAGTAAAAAAAACACGATTTGGAAAAAGATAGATCTCTTCAATCTCTGGTTGGTTTTCTAACACTTTGCAGCCGACAGGACTGCTGAGAGCGTAGATTTTGCTATTGGGATAGCTTTTCTTAAAAGACTTGATGGCAGCAGTTCCCCATAAAGTATCTCCTAAGGCAGTTGTGGAAATCACAAGGACTTTTGCTTGAGCTAAGCTTTGGGGCTGGCCTTTTCTCTTTCGAAAAAAAAGATGAAGTCCCCGGAGCAAAAGATTTTTACATTCGTTTTTCATTTAAAAATTCCCGCCAGGACTTGATGGGAAGGTTTTTGTATTGCAGTTCAGAGAAGCACTGCAAAAAGGTTTGGGCAAGCTGGATGTTGGTGATGAGAGGGATATGATGGTCGATGGCGAGGCGTCTGATCTCAAAGCCATCACCATTGAGAGTATAGACATCTTTTGGGATGTTAATGATGAGGTCGATTTTCTTATCTTTGATGAGCGTTGTGATGTTGGGCTCATACTTTTCATGGACCTTATAGATAAATAGAGAGCCAATACCGTTTTGGCTTAAAAAGTCGTGGGTCCCTTCGGTTGCAAAAAACTCCCAGCCGTTTTCTTCGAGCATTTTTAAATAGGGGAGAAGTTTAGGACGATGCTGGCCGACAAGAGTTACCACCATTCTCTTTCCTTTTAACTTTGCATCGGTTGCAAGCCAGGAAGAGAAGAATGCCTCTAAGAAATGATTCGACAGACAAGCAACTTCGCCTGTAGAGGCCATTTCTACGTGAGCGACAGGATCAGCGCCTTTTAATCTCTGGTAGGAAAATTGGGGAGATTTGACGCCGACATAATCTAGCTCAAGCGTGTTGTAGCTCTTTTTCTTGTAAATATCGAGGAAGACTTCGCAGGCAATCTCCATAAAATTGTAACCGGTGACTTTCGAGACAAAAGGCATAGAACGAGAAGCCCTAACATTTAACTCGATCACCTGGATCTCATTGTCTTTAGCGATGAACTGGATATTAAAAGGACCCGAGATGGACAGTGCCTCTACGATATCTTGCGTAATTTTTTTGGTACGGCGGATAGTTTCTAAATAGAGCTTTTGAGGGGGCAGAACAATCGTTGCATCCCCAGAGTGAACGCCTGCGTTTTCGATATGTTCGGATATTGCGGATATTAGAATATTGCCATTTTGTGCAATTCCGTCGATCTCAAGCTCTTTTGCCTCAATGATGAATTTTGTCATTACGACAGGGTGGTCAGGTGATACTAAAGCAGCTTCTTGTAAAAACTTTACTAGGCTTGCTTTATTGGTCACAATATTCATCGCTGCACCTGACAGAACATAGGAAGGTCTGATCAGTAGAGGATAACCTACTTTTTCAGCAAAACTTTCAGCTTTTGCAAGGCTGGTTACCTTTTCCCAGGCAGGTTGGTTGATCCCAAGCTTATGGAGAAGGGAGGAGAAACTTTCTCGGTTTTCTGCCGTATCGATGGCAACGGCTGAAGTTCCGAGTAGTGGATATTTTCTACTATGTAAAGGAAGAGCTAAATTATTTGCGATCTGCCCGCCAACTGACACGATGATCCCTTTTGGAGATTCAAAATCGGCGATATCCTGCACCCTTTCTAAAGTAAGCTCTTCAAAATAGAGCCTGTCCGATTCGTCAAAGTCAGTAGAAACTGTCTCAGGGTTGGAGTTGATAATGATGGCAGAGGCGTGATTTTTTCGAAGGTTTCTTGCCATGTTCACCGCGCACCAGTCAAATTCAACCGACGAGCCGATGCAGTAGGGCCCTGATCCTAATACGATAATGGGGTGGTTTTTAGAAGAATCGATATCTGATTCTTGTGCATGATAGGTGAGGTAAAGATAATTTGTCTGGGCTTCAAATTCCCCTGCCAAAGTATCGATCTGTTTGATCTTTGGAAGAATTTTCTCTTTGATCCGTATTTTACGGATGTTGTCTTGGGTTGTTTTTTTCATCTTCCCAAGCGTTTTGTCTGAAAAGCCCATCTTTTTTGCATCTAATAAAAGATCAGGAGTTAAACGCTCTTTTGCCACTTTCTTTGAAACTAAAGTCATTTCCTGAATATGAGCTAAAAACCAGGGATCGATCTGAGAGAGCTTATGCGCCTTTTCGAGCTTGCCATTTTTTTTAAAGAACTCATAGAGGGCAAAAATCCTTCTATCCGTGGGGTGTTTTATCTCCTCTTCCGGATCTAGGATCTTTGAAGGATAGCTGTCTAGTCCGTCTGCGCCGATATTGAGCATGCGAATAGCTTTTTGCAGAGCCTCAGGAAAGCTTCTGCCGATGGCCATCACTTCGCCAACACTTTTCATCTCGGTGCCAATTCTGCGATTGGCAGATTTTAACTTTTGCGTATCCCATCTTGGAATTTTGACTACGATGTAATCTAGGGCAGGTTCAAAAAAAGCGGTGGTCTTGCGAGTTACACTATTGGTCAGCTCATCCAAAGAATAGCCGAGTGATAGTTTTGCAGCGATGAAGGCTAACGGATAACCTGTCGCTTTCGAAGCAAGGGCGCTTGACCTTGATAACCTAGCGTTCATTTCAATGATGCGGTAGTCGGAATCTTTAGGTGAGAGGGCAAACTGAATATTGCATTCACCAACAATCCCAAATAGTCTTGCTGCTTGAATGGCAAGTGTTCTTAGCTGATGATATTCATTATTATTAAGAGTTTGAGAGGGAGCTACAACGATACTTTCGCCCGTATGGATTCCCATCGGGTCTAAGTTTTCCATATTGCAAATGATCAGCGCTTGATCTTTAGAATCTCGGACAATCTCATATTCCAATTCCTTGAAGCCGTAGAGATACTCTTCTAAAAGGACTTGAGGCGTAGAACTTAAGGCCTCCTGCACTCTTTTTTTCAGCTCTTCTTCATCTTCAATCTTACCGGATCCGAGCCCGCCCAAAGAAAAACCCGAACGGATCATAAGCGGATAACCGATCTTTTTTGCTGCAGCTACCGCATCCTTAACGGTTGATGCGCTAAAACTAATAGGAGTTTTCATTCCCGCATCTAACAGACTCTTCTTAAAAAGCTCCCTATCTTCAGTTAATCTAATTGCAGAGAGAGGAGTGCCAAGAACTTCCACTCCATACTTTTTTAAGATTCCTTTCTCTTCTAATTTGAGTCCTAGATTCAAAGCGGTTTGACCGCCAAACCCCAGCAAAATCCCGTCAGGTTTTTCCTTTTGGATGATCTTGGTCACTGTGTCCACATTGAGAGGCTGTAAATAGACCTCGTCTGCCATCAAAGGATCGGTCTGTACTGTCGCGATATTGGGATTGATGAGAACTGTTTTGATGCCTTCTTCTTTCAAGGCTTTGATGGCCTGCGAACCTGAATAATCAAACTCGCCCGCCTGGCCGATCTTGAGACCGCCCGAACCCAATATAAGAACTTTTTTCCCTTGGAACTTTTTCTTCATAGCAATGAGTAAAATCTCTCAAAAAAATAAAAGGCATCTTCCGGGCCGGGACTGCTCTCCGGATGAAACTGCACCGCAAAATAAGGTTTCGTCTTATGAATGATCCCTTCAACCGAATTGTCATTTAAATGGCGAAGAAGCACCTGCCAACCTGTCGGTAAAAAGCGATCATCAATCGCATAGCCGTGATTCTGCGAGGTCAAAATGCACTTATTCTGTTCTAGATCAAGGCAGGGCTGATTCTGTCCTCTGTGACCAAACTTTAGCTTATAAGTACTTCCACCAATCGCAAGCGCAAGTAACTGCGCACCCAAACAAATCCCAAAGACCGGCTTATTTCTCTCTAGATTCTTCCGCAAGATCTCAATTGTCTTCTTACACTTCTCAGGATCTCCCGGGCCATTGGAGATAAATAATCCATCATACTCTTCATCACTATAGTCATAGTTGTAGGGCACCCTCACAATCCTTACATCAAACTTAAGAAGAGAGCGAACGATATTCTCTTTCATTCCGCAGTCAACTGCCAAAATCGTCTTTTTTCCCTTTCCGTAGATCTTCTTCTCAGGAAGAGTGACTCCTCGCACAAGATCAGTTTCATTTGGATCTTCAAACTTTTTGATCTTTTCACCGGGTTTAGCAATGGCGCCCAAAGCAACGCCATGGGCTCGAAGACGTTTTGTAAGTGCTCTTGTATCTACATCAGAAATAAGGGGGATTTTTTCATCTTTCAGCCAATCGAGTAAAGACTGTTTTGCGCTGTGATGGCTAAAATGCGTAGCAAGGCTTCCCATCACTACGCCTTTCACTTGGATCTTTCCCGACTCCCAATCTTTCTTGTCAGGAACTCCGTAATTTCCAATCAATGGATAGGTAAAGGCAAGAATTTGTCCTGCATAAGAGGGATCGGTCAGCGATTCCACATAGCCCATCATCCCGGTCGTGAAAACTGCTTCACCGAAGAAAGGGCCCTTCTGCCAAGCCGGGGAGCAGCCTGAAAATCTCTCACCTGATTCTAATATCAATTCGGATGGGATCATTGGAAAAGAAATATATTCATAAAAAGAGTTAGATGCAAGATATCCTTATCTCATTAATTGCCGGGTTTGCATCCAGTTTTTTCCTTTCAATAGTGAAAGAATCGCATTTTCCCATAAAGGATGATAGTTGAGAGCAGGACAGCGATAAGCCTCCACTCCCATATTTTTAATCAGAGGAAGGTAGAGTTCCTCAATCTCATAAAGTGTCTCAATATGATCAGAGATGAAACTTAATGGCACAATCACAATTTTTTTTCTTCCTTGAGCAATATCGATAATATTTGTGCAAACATCCTCAGTATATGGCTGAAGCCACTCTTCTGAGCCAAATCTAGATTGGTAGGAGAGGATTCCTTTGGCTTTTTGAAATGAGGCTTGTAGATCTTTGAAGCTAGCATTGCATTCTTTTTCATAGTTATCCCCTTCAAGTACATAGGATTTAGGAATGCCATGACAAGAAAAAATAAAAAAGACTTCTTCTTCTACAATTTTATTCTCTATAAAAAACTGTTCAATATTTTCATGTTGCGCTTGGAGAAAAGCAGGATGAGTGGGAAAGGATTTGATCCACTGTACTTCTCTTTGTATGTGATTTGCAAAAAATCTAGCCATACTACCGGTCACTGCATAGGTAAACTGTGGGAAGAGCGGGAGTACTCTTATTTCTCCACTAAATTTGTTTACTCGTTTAATAAACTCTCCATGAGTCTGTGGAAGATATCGATGAAAAGCGATTACCTCACTGCCTATTTTTTGCGAGATTTTTCTTGCGAGCTCCTCTGTGTAAAAATAGATAGGGGATTTGCCGCCTAACTTTTCGTACTCTTTTGTGATCTTTTTGGCTCTTTTTTTAGCTATTCTTGAAAATAGGAGATAATGCAGTGGTTTTGGAAGCTTTGGACGAATTACTTCAGGGTCTAAAAGTAGTTCATGCATAAAAGAGGGAATCTCTTCTAAATTTCTAGGTCCTCCGAAATCTGCCAAAATGTACAGTATTGCAGCCATTGCAACTAATCCTAAGATTTTTTAAAAATAGATCTTATGAAAAAATTTCTCCTCATTTCCTTCCTCATGCTTTTTTGCTTCAGCTGTTCTCATAATGGAGGAAGACCAAGTTATACCATAGCGGTAGACCCGAACTGGTATCCTATCGATTTTAAAGATAAAACTCCTTATGTATCAGGATTTACTGACGAACTTCTCCTTGAAATTACAAAAAATTCAAACCTTAGATTTGAAAAAGTGTCCGCCAATTGGGATACGCTCTTTTCCAGTCTTAAAAATGAAAAGTATGATGCGGTACTATCCTCCCTTCCGCCTTATAATTTTAATATGGCAGAATATGATTTTTCCAATAGCTTTCTAGATACTGGGCCTGTGCTTATTACAATTCCAAACGCAAAATTGCATTCCATCGAAGATATGAATCAAAAGATCATTGGGATTATTTCCGGGTCCAGAGATATTGTGCTCTTACAGAAAAGTCCTGATATTATCGTCCGAATGTTTGATAATCCCGCGGAGATGCTTCTAGAAGTAAAGAGAGGAGCTGTAGATGGGGCCCTTCTTCCCATGATCTCTGCTAATGGTTTTATTAACGATGGATTTCATAAAGAAATCATGATTGCAACACCTCCTCTTGACAATCAAGGGCTTCGACTGATCTCGCTAAAAGGAAAACAAAATCAACTGCAAAAAGCTTTTAATAGCGCTCTTCAAAAACTGAAAAGAAAAAAGACCTATCAAAAGCTCCTGAAAAAATGGGGATTTGCTAGCAAAGAGTAAAAGCTTAAAAATTTAAGCCTGCTCGAACAGAGAGGCCTTTTAATCCTGATTTCATATTAAAATTGAATTCTTGAGAGCTTTTTTTAGTGAGATAGGGCGTTTTCTTTACAAAAGTCCAATTAAGAGCATCTTCTCGTGCACATTCTTCTGAGTGAAAGGAAGAATAGTAGTCTGCTGGACATTCCAGAACCTCTTTTTCAAATCCAAGAAGATTTGGATTCCTATTGGCATGGGTCAGAGAATCAGATGCGAAGAGATGCATTACTTGAAATACCAATGTATGCAAGAGAAGCATGTCTTTTACCTATTTCAAAATAGCCGAGTACTCATCTAACACAGTCTTATAGATCTCAGGATCGATTGGACAAGGAGTGATCTCCCAGACGAGCTTTGCGTAGTTATGAATGGACTCGTCGGTGGAGAACTTTCCCATGCCGGCCATATTGTGGATGGCATATTCTGCCCATTTGCTCTGAGTAATATAGAGCTCTTCTACTTTCTTTTGGGTGTTGTAGTAGTCTTCAAGATCTTTTAGGACAAAGAAAGGGTCGGGGTTGTCGCCGTAGAATCCCTCTAAGAGGAGCGCGTGAAGAGATCTAAAGGAGTGGGCCTCGTTTTCATTTTGGGCAAGATGGTCTTTGAGGAAGTCCATAGCTTTTCTTATCTTTGGATTGTGGTTATAGATTTCTTTAGGATTGTAGGAACCTTTTTTTCTAAGTTCTACTAATTCTTCAGTAGAGGCGCCGAAGAGGAAAGGCCACCAGGTATCGGTTACTTCTTCACGCATTTCGACATTTGCGCCGTCGTCGGTGCCGATGGTGAGAGCGCCGTTCATGGCAAATTTCATGTTTCCTGTGCCGGATGCTTCCATACCAGCGGTAGAGATCTGCTCGGATAGATCTGCAGCGGGGATAATGATTTGAGCTTTAGAGACGTTATAGCTTTCAATGAAGTTGAAACAAAGCTTTTGATTTACGTCAGGGTCGGAATTGATTTTACGGGAGAGGGCTGAAGCCAGCTGGATGATCCTTTTTGCGGTTTCGTAGCCAGGGGCTGCTTTTCCTCCCATGAGGACCATGCGTTTAATTTTACGGGAGCTTTGATCCTCTTTTAGCTCTTGGAAGACCATGATGAGATGGAGAAGGTTCATAAACTGACGTTTGTATTCATGAATACGCTTGATCTGGACATCAAAGAGAGCATCGGGGCCTAAGGAATGGGAGTTGCCGATAATTTTTCCATGGGAGTCCCGAATGGGATTTTCTTTGGTAAGACAATCAATCAGACGTTCTTTGTTTTTGCGCTTTATTTCTAGGAACTCTTTTTGTGTTTCCGGATCTTGTGCATAACTCTTTAGTTTACGAAGTTCTGTGAGATTGGTAATCCAGCCCTTGCCAAGACGTTTTGTGAGGAACTCGGATAGCATGGGGTTGGCGTTTAGGAGCCATCTTCTTTGAGTGACGCCGTTTGTTACATTGATGAATTTGCCGGGATAGAATTCAGAGAAATCGCGGAAGAGAGAGTTTTTTAAAATGCTGCTATGGAGGGCAGAGACTCCGTTTACTTTGTGACACCCAACTATGCTTAAGTTGGCCATACGCACCTGGCCGCCTTCGATAATGGACATCTGTTGCAATTTCTCGACATTGCCCGGATACTTGTTCGAGACCTCTTTTAGAAACTCTCCATTTAGTTTTTGGATGATCAGGAACTGACGGGGAAGAAGATGAGAAATCCTATGCTCATTCCACTCTTCCAGCGCCTCTTTTAAGATGGTGTGGTTGGTGTAGCTGCAAACGGTCCTTGTAATTTCCCAGGCATCTTTCCAGCTGACGTCGTAATCATGCATCAGGAGGCGGACTAGCTCAGGGATGACGAGTGCCGGGTGAGTATCATTGGTCTGGATGCGGACCTTGTCTGCGAAGCTTCCGATGTCTTTATGGATCCTAAAATGTCTATGGATAATATTTTGCAAGGAGGCGGAGACTAAGAGGAACTCTTGCTTTAGACGGATTCTTTTTCCAATTTCATGGTTGTCGTTAGGATAGAGAACATCGGTAAGAGAGGTGTTTTCTCCTGCTTGTCCGAGTTGTCCTGAGTTGAATCTTTGGAGTTCAAAGTTGCGGGGAGATTCTTTGGTGGACCATAGTTTTAAGGTTAAAACAGAATAGTGGGATGAGGGATAACCGATAATGGGGACTTCGTAGGGAAGAGCTCTTACGATCTCATGATCTTCTAAATGGGTAATATCATCGCCATGTGAGTTGGTCGCGTGAATGACTCTTCCTCCAAAATAGACATTGGCTGCTTTGGCATCTCGTCTATATTGCCAGGGATTTTCATTGAGAAGCCAGCAGTCGGGGCGTTCGATCTGTACGCCATTCCAGATCTCTTGATCAAAGATCCCATATTGATAGCGAAGGCCATACCCAAATGCGGGATAATTTAAAGTAGCAAGAGAGTCCATTAGGCATGAAGCAAGTCTTCCAAGGCCGCCATTACCGAGGCCAGGGTCAGGTTCATAAGAGATAAGTTCGGGAAGAGTTCTGCCTGTTTTGGCAAGGACTCGTTGTACCAGTTCGCTATCTCCCATATTGATGATATTATTGGAAAGAAAACGGCCTGGGAGAAACTCCATCGAGATGTAGTTCACGGTTCTGGCTTTCTTTTGTTCAATGGTAGCTTGCGTTGCTGTCCAATTGATCATGATCTCTTCACGAAGCGCTATGCAAAATGCGTAGTAGAAATCTTCTAAGCTTGCCTTTTCAATGACAACGCCAAGACGGGTAATGAGAAAGTGCTTAATAGTTCTGAGCAGACTGTCAGCTTGCTGCTCGAGGGAAATATTCGCCATTTATTTTATGATCAGTGCCTTCAAAACGAAGAATACGAGAATGCTTAAAATTGCGCAAATGGGGATTGTGGCAATCCAGGACAAGATAATGTCTTTGAGAGTTTTTAGATTGAGGGCGCGGATACCTCTTGCAAATCCTACGCCAAGAACTGATCCCACGAGGGCGTGGGTAGTAGAGATGGGAAGGCCCATTTTTGATGCTAAAAGAATGGTAAGTCCTGCGCCAAATTCCGCGCAGAAACCACGAGAAGGAGTAAGTTCGGTGATTTTTTTGCCGATGGTCTCAATGACTCTCCAGCCCCAAGAGGCAAGTCCTGCAACAATGCCTGTTCCTCCTAAAATGAGAAGCCATAAGGGAACGGAAGCAGCCCCCGCAATGGTTTTTGTTTTTAAGACGGAAAAGACTGCGGCTACCGGGCCAATTGCATTCGCGACATCATTTGCTCCGTGGGCAAAAGCAACCAAGCAGGCGCTGATAATCTGCAAATAGACAAAGAGCTTTTCTACATTTTCAAAAGGGGACTTTCTTCCTTGCGCTTCAAAAGGCTCTTTTACGCTACCCTTGATCTCTTCGACTTCATTTAAGATGCGGGATACTTTCACCTGCGTATCTCCCTCGGAAGAGAGTTGTACTCTTTGCAAATGTTTCATTGCTTTTTCTAAGCTAACGCCGTGGTGAGCCCCCGCATAAGCCTGTTCTAAATTATAGGGGAGAAAGGTAGATCTGCGTATCAAAAGATAGGTGATGAATCCTGCAATGAGTCCGATCGGCAATGATAAGAAAAGCGCCCCGGAAAAGGAGAGATTGAGATCTAAATTTTGCAATCCGTGAAAAAAGATGCTTAATGAAAAAGTGGTAAAACTAAAGAAGACAAGGAAAGGTGCAATTTTCTTTGTGGCGGCAACAGGGTTTAGGGCAAAGAAGATTTTATTTTGCAGAAAGCTAAAGAGAAGATACGAGATCACGCCGCTGAGGACTGGCGATAGGATCCAGCTGATCCCGATCCGAACCATCTCACTCCACATCACGGCTTCCATGCCGCCAACTACCGCTCCAAAACCAAGGACCGCTCCCACAATGGCGTGGGTAGTGGACACAGGGAGTCCTAAATAGGAGGCGAGATGAAGCCAAAGCCCCGTAGCGATCAGAGCTCCAAGCATACCGATGATGAAGATCATCGGATCGCCTGCAAAAACTTGGGGGTTAATAATCCCTTTTTGAATGGTCTCTGAAACGGTTGCTCCCACGAAGACAGAGCCTGCAAACTCCAAGATCGCGGCTATAAATACAGCTTTTTTGAGAGTAAGCGCCCTAGAGCCCACGGAGGTTCCCATGGCATTTGCGACATCATTGGCCCCGATATTCCACGCCATGTAGAAACCGGCAGCCAAAGTAAGGTATTGCAGAAGCGCTACAATGTCCATTTCAAATAGTTTATTTAATTTCTAGCATCATGCGAATACGGTCGCCCAGCTTTTCAGCGAAGTTAGAAAGGGCTCCCGTTTCTTTAATTAAAGTGGTCCATAAATGAAAACTTGTATGGCTCATGCTATCGCCAATGTCATAGATTTTTTTGCTTAACTGGTATTGCAGGCGGTCCAGTTCATGTTCCCTAAAGGCGATCTCTTCTACCATTTCTTTGACTTTGGCAGCCTCAAGCCCTCCAAAAGAGGTCTCTAGCAGCTCGTCCATCTCTTTGATCACTTTTTGTGCAAGGAGGCATGTAGCAATATTTTTATTGGCAAAATTCAGTAGCTCATCACCCAGCTTGTCCACCATTTCTAATTTCCTAAAGGTCAAGAGAATGCCGATATCTTCTGCCTTATCAGCTAAAGAATCTTGTAATACTAAAAGATCAAGTAGATCGCTTCTATCAATGGGAAGAAAGAGGCTTTTAGGAAGGTGGTTTCGGATGTCGTTTTTGGTAAGGTCGGCTTCGTGCTCTAACTTGCAGATCTGGGCGCTTAATTCAGCGACTTTGGCTTCCTGCCCGCTCACCGCCGCTTCAAAGATCATAGGTAATTTTTCAATGCATTTTGCTACCCGGTCCATGTGGGTCTGCAGAGGCGCAAAAGGGGACTTTCCAAAAAGCTTCACAAGGGTTCTCATAGCCAGCAGTATATCTCTAGGAGATCTTAAAAAAAAGCATAAATCGGGGATTAAAAATTATTTAAAAAAAAGGAAAGACCTTTTGGGCCTTTCCCTAATCTTTAAGGAGAGTTTTTATTAGAAGTCTTAGAAATCAATTCTAAAACGGGCCATTGGTCCGCCAAACACTAGGTTTGAAGCTTCCTCGTTATAACTTTGATAAAAAGCAGTTGGTGTGCCCGCAATATCATTCCCATCAACACTTGTGATTTTAAAACGCTGGTTTGCAGCAAACCAAATGTGGTTTTCCCAACCAATGTCGAATGCTGTACGGATCCGATAACACCAGGTCTCTTCCCAGCGAAGTCCAATCGCTAAATCCAAAACAGCTTGCATTTTATGGTATTGATTTAAGACTCGGTGGTGATAATTAATTTGCTGAACACCGGCAAGACTAAAAGAAGTATAATCTTCTCTTTTTCTTAATTTAGACTTTCCCCACAAAAGTGCAGCATCGAGATTGGAAAACAAAATGAAGTTACGGTGAAAATGCCACTCCGGTTGAATTCCGGCGAACACTCCCACACCCCATATACGGCTCTTAAATTGATCAGAGAATGTAGTTATATTATAAGGATTTGTGCCTTCAAGTCCGGTTACCGCTGCGAGGTTGGAAGCTGTATTACGAAATAGAGTAGTAAACCAAGCTCCTCTGACTCCGGCATAAGTTCTCATTGCAGCATGTTTACTAAGCCAATATTTCTTTCCTAATTCTAAATCAACTTGATTAAAACTAAGCCTCCAAAAGGCATTAATTTTATTAAAATAAAAAGGAATAAAATCAAATTCATCAAAAACAGTAATGTTGATCCAGGGATCAATTAGAGCTAGCTGAGCGGGAGAAGGTAGAAGCACACTTGTGGCTGGATTACCAAACCCTGGTACGCTAAAAACATTTCTCTTTCTGTCATGGAACCAGGTGTAGTTTACTTCTATATCG
>Ga0206942_1117_pt1 | contig 23318 bp, 18 predicted proteins | sample Alteio_BWOrgHeat_6_FD_153253 | JGI IMG/M metagenome (GOLD analysis project Ga0206942, IMG submission 153253) | Enriched cells from forest soil in Barre Woods Harvard Forest LTER site, Petersham, Massachusetts, United States -... | ecosystem: Environmental > Terrestrial > Soil > Temperate forest > O... | reverse complement strand
ACAGCTAGGTTGTGCCTTCGAAATATTTTACGACATGAAGATGTGCTGAAGCAAGTGACCGCCAAAAAATGGAGTGAACAGGCAGCTGGCTTTATGGCAGGTGTTATGGTAGATGTTCCATCGACCGAGTCAGCTGTGTTTCTAAAAGACTACATGAGCCACTATCAGCTTCCCAATGAAAGAATTGCGCCGGCTTACAAACAAATTGTGCGATTCATTTCAAAAGATCAGCTGATGAGTGTTATTGACAAAGCCCTCAACGAAAGCAGTTATGAAATCACGATGAAGTCGATGATTTTCAAAAGCCTGATGGAGGGTATGGCACAACGAGGCGAAAAAGTGGATTTAAAAATCTTTGAAAAGTATGCGCCGGGTCTCGCGGAAGGTTTGTTTAAAAAATTTCCTGCCAATGACCTGACCGACTCGGAAGAGAAAGTGATCAATCAACGTGTTGCCATCGATATTGCCGGAGACTTCAAAATTCATTCGCTAGAACCGGCGCTTACTTCTTTTTTACAACAAGGTCATACCATTGGCATGGGCATTCGGGCAGCGGCTTTGAGGTCATTACTGAAAATTGATCTTGAGAAAAATGTATTCCTGGGCAACACCATCCTGCAAAACGATTCTATGATTGAATACCAACGAAGAATTGCGGGCGTGCTTAGCGAATTTCCCGGAAAGGCTGTTAATAAAATGATCGATGGGTTAAAAAATATTTCACCTGATCTTCAGGGCACCATCGCTATGGCACTTGCAGGATCTCCCGAAGGCAAGGACATCCTCTTTAAAAAAATCGAACGAGGTGAACTGTTGCCCCGCGTCCTGCTTGAACCCCGCGTTGAAGAACGGGTCTTGTCAAGTGCTTCGAAGCAGCAGCAGAAACTTTTTGCCGATCTCACAGCAGGTGTTGAACCGATCAGCAAAGAAAAACAAGCATTGATCGAAAAAAGGTTGATGGCATTTGAACCCCTAAACAGAGCTTCCCTTAATCTGGATTCGGGTCGGATGGTGTTTGAACAAAATTGCGGAGTCTGTCACAAGACCAGCGGACAGATAGGCATTGCTCCACAATTGGCCGGTGTAGGAAAAAGAGGCGCGCGAGGGCTCATGGAAAAAATACTCGACCCTAACCGAAACATTTCACAAGCTTTTCAAAATTACACGATCAAAATGAAAGACGGCACCATAAAGAGCGGGCTTCACCGCCGGGATGAAGGCGCAGTGAAAGTGTTTGCCGATTTAACAGGAAAAGAATTCTCAATAGCGCGCAAGGATATTGCAGAATTAAACGCCTCGAAGTACACCGTGATGCCCGACACTTTCGGGAGTTCCATCTCAGAAAAAGAATTTAACAAACTAGTCAATTACCTCCTTAGTTTATAAACTTCAATTAATCGGTCCAATCGCCATGAAAAAAAACCCAACCACCATTTGGAGTCAAAGACTACTCCTTGCAATCATTTTAGTGGCGTTTCATTTTAACGCCATTTCACAGACCGCCGGGAAGGATGTCAAATTTAAAAAGTACCATCTCTGGGATGAATTTTATACCGAAGGTGCTACGGTGGGCGATGTTAATAAAGATGGTAAGATCGACATCATTGCCGGGGCAAGGTGGTTTGAAGCGCCCGATTGGAAAATGCACGAAATATGGAAGTACAAAAAATTTGATTACACAAAAGGCTACAGCGATTCGTTCCTCAACTTCATGATGGATGTCAATGAAGATGGATGGCTCGACCTCATCTGTTTTGACTTTCCCGGAAAGGAAGTGTATTGGCTCGAAAATCCGGCCGGAATAGAAGAAACACTTTGGAAAAGAAATTTGATTGACTCCATTGCTTCCAACGAATCCCCCATGGTTGTGGATATTGACAGCGATGGCAAAAAAGATCTTGTCTTTGGAAATGAAAAGACCGGGCAGATGGCATGGTTCAGCACTGTAATAAAAGCAAAGAAAGTAAGCTGGAAGAGAACTGCGATCAGCGAGGCCAATGCAAAAGGAGTTGGCATGTTTTCACATGGATTGGGGTGGGGTGATATCAACGGAGACGGAATCAAAGATGTGATGATCCGCGGCGGATGGTGGGAGGCTCCACGCGACATGAAAACGTCGCCCTGGAAATTTCATGAAGCCAATCTCGGAGAGTCATGTTCACAAATGCTTACTTATGACCTTGACAATGATGGAGACGCGGATGTGATTACCTCCTCCGCGCATGCTTACGGGCTGTGGTGGCATGAGCAGATGTTGGACAAGGATAAAAATATTATTTTCAAAACACATACCATCGATAGTACTTTTTCTGAATTACACAGCATCGTATTGGAAGACGTCAACAATGATGGCCTTCCCGATTTAATAACCGGCAAACGCTTTTTTTCTCATCAGGGAAGAGGGCCCGGTGGACTTGAGCCTGCGGTGTTATATTGGTTTGAACTGTTGAAAGACGGAAAGCAAAAACCGGTATGGGTTCGTCACCTTATCGATGATACTTCCGGGGTAGGAATACAATTTGTAACGGAAGATATGAATAAGGATGGTCGGCTTGATATTGTGATTGGGAATAAGAATGGTGTTTTTTATTTCGAACAACTTGCGCCGGGAAAACCAAAGCCGGATAAATAATCCCTTCATCTGTCTATGAGCGAAAAAAAAATAAATGTCGCCATTGTCGGGCTGGGCTTTGGCGCAGAGTTTATTCCAATTTATCAAAAGCATCCAAATGCAACGATGTATGCCATCTGCCAGCGAACAACATCAAGGCTTAATGAAGTAGGTAACGCTTTCGGAATTGAAAAAAGATATAGTAATTTTTCCGATTTGCTAAAAGATCCGGCCGTTGATGCTGTCCATATCAACTCGCCCATTCATCATCATGCCGAGCAATCCCTCGCAGCCTTGCGCGCCGGGAAACATGTGGCCTGCACCGTGCCAATGGGCACTACGGTTGATGACTGTAAAGCGATTGTTGAAACTGCCGAATCAACCGGTCTCACCTACATGATGATGGAAACGGTTTTGTACAGCCGCGAGTTTTTGTTTGTAAAAGAGTTATATGAAAAAGGGGAACTGGGCAAAGTTCAATTTCTTCGCGCCTCGCATCAACAGGAAATGGAAAAATGGCCGGGCTATTGGGAAGGCCTTCCCCCGATGCATTACGCTACGCATTGCGTTGGCCCTGTGCTAGGTCTGACACGCGATGAAGCAGAAAATGTTTCGTGCTTTGGATCCGGCACCATCAGCACTCATCTGATCCCCAAATACAATTCTCCGTTTGCGATAGAAACATGCCACATCAAATTCAAGAATTCGGATCTATCAGGAGAAGTGACACGCTCCCTATTTAATACCGCGCGACAATACCGTGAAAGTTTCGATGTGTATGGATCCAAAAAATCATTTGAGTGGACACAGATCGAACACGAGCAGCATGTTGTTCATACGGGCGAAATTCCTACCCGCGTTTCTGTTCCTGATTACGGTCATTTGTTGCCCAAAGAGATTGCCTCATTTACGCAGGCCGGCGTTTATGATTCCGATAGCCACCAACATTTATCTTTTATTCAGGGAGCTGGTCATGGCGGATCACATCCTCATCTGGCTCATCATTTTATTATGTCTCTCGTAAACGGAACGCAACCTTATCCCAATGCAAGGCAATCGGCCAACATTACCTGTGTTGGAATACTCGCCCATGAATCGGCCATGAACGGTGGCAAAATCATGAGATTGCCTGACTTCACATTTTCAAAACAAATGAGTCATTGAAGTGAATTTTCCTGACAGGAGAAAGAAGTTTAAAGCATTATTTTGCGTTCTTCACATATTTCTCCAGCCACTGAAATTGTTCCCAGTGCATATGCTGCAAATTCTCTTTCGCGCGATAAGCATGGGCTTCATAAGGGAGAAAAACCAGCCGAACTGTTCCGCCATTTCCTTTTATCGCGTTAAATAATCGCTCACTGTTGATGGGGAATGTTCCCGTGTTATCATCAGCCTCACCGTGGATCAAAAGTATCGGTGTCTTAATTTTATCGGCAAAACTGAAGGGGCTCATGGAATAATATAATTGGGGCGCTTGCCAATAGGTGCGATCTTCATTTTGAAAACCAAATGGCGTGAGCGTGCGGTTGTAGGCTCCGCTTCTCGCGATTCCGGCTTTAAACAAATTGGTGTGTGCCAAAAGATTGGCTGTCATGAACGCACCGTAGCTATGACCTCCAACCGCGACTCTTTTTTTATCGCCAACACCAAGTTCGGCTAACTTATTGATGGCCGCCTCTGCATTTAATTGCAACTGCTCAATAAAATTATCATTCGGTTTTTTTCCATGCTTTGACACGATCGGCATTTCCGCATTATCGAGAACAGCGTAACCCTGCGTTACATAGTAAATCGGTGAACCCCAATTCAATGAAGCAAAACGATATTGAGAGCCTCGCACCTGAGCCGCATCAGCCGCTGAATTGAATTCGCGCGGGTAAGCCCAGATCAACATCGGAAGCTGACCATCTTTTGTTTTGTCATATCCCGCAGGTAAATAAAGATTTCCCGTCAGATCCACACTGTCGGTGCGTTTGTAAAATATTTTTTGCATGCTCACACCTTTGAGCTGTGGATAGGGATTGGGGAATTCAGTGATCTGTTGCGTGTCGCCTTTTTTCAAATTGCGTAAAAAATAGTTGGGCTGATCACTTGGAGATTCCTTCCTTGTAAGTACAGTCAACTTAACCGGATCAATTACATCTACTACAAATTCAAAAGTACCATCCGGGCATCGCCAAATGACTTCGTTCTTCTTTGTCTTGAGGTCGAGCTTTGCGAGAAATGGAAGATCGCCTTTTGGTGAAGAGCCAACAGCGTTGTTCATTAATATCTTAGAACCTTTATCCGTTTTCTTGATTACTTTTCTGCCAAATTTATTTTTGAATGTTACGGGGTCGCCCAAATCATTGTAAGCATCTGTCTCATTTCGTTCTGCCAGCGTTTCGAGAGCTCCGGAAGCAGTATTATAAAGACTCAGCCGAACAATTTGTTTTCCGTTTAACCCTTGCTCAATCAAAGCGATGGATGAGTCTCCCCAAATTGCTCTTCGATAGCGCATCGGAATTTTAAATAGTTCTTTTGGCTGACCGGTAAACGGAGCCGCTAACGAATATAGGGCGTCATGGAATTCCATCGGTTTCTTGATCAATCCGCTGTCCAGTGGACTGCACCAGGTAACGGTAGCGGGCGCATCATCACGCCAGGAAAATCCGCGTGGAACATTTTGGGTATTATCATTTCCTGTCGGCCTCACTTCTGTCGATGGCAACTCCGCTAAAGTTTTTATCGGTGAACCATTTAAATCCTGAATGCTTATTATTGAGGGAAACCCAAAGGCAGTAACCAAATAGGAAAAAGGTTTATGCAATGTTTTAGTAAGGATGAATTTTTTATCCGGGGAGACGCTGAAGGAATAAAAAATAGCAGGGCTTCCGATTTTCTTTTCCGTTCCGTTGGTATTCTGAATTAATTGAGAGGTGCAATAAAACTCAAACAACTGCTCATCATAAGGAGACTTGATCAAATCCTGAAACGTGGGGCTTGGAGCCGCTTTACCCAAGCTTTGTTGAGCACTCGGTCCAATGGGTGTTATTACTTTTTTAGGAACCGATAGTGCCGGAAAAGTCGTGGCTTTATAAATAAGTGAATTATCATCTACCCACAAATACGTATTGCCAAGACTTCCATTGACCAGAAGGGAGTTCCATTTGTTGGCTTTTTTCGTAGCGACATCAATGACAAATAAATCGGTTGATTGTGAGGTGACATTGAGAAAGGCAATCTTTGTTTGAGAAGGATTCCAGTTGAAGTTGATGGCAAACAAGTCGGACGGAATTCCATCGATCGGAAACTCAGCTTTTGTTTTAGCATTTCTCAATTTCAAACCGATAATAAAATTTTGCCGCGTTGGATAAAAGTTATTCGGGTTCAACCGTAAGCCTGCCATTCGTATTTCAGGCTGACCTAATTCTTCGACCGATGGGTATGAATTTCGTTCACCTATTAAAATCCATTCCCCGGCATCGTCCATACTAAAATAAGGAGTCGGTTTTGCCAATAACAATTCAGAAATTACTGCTGGAGGAGTTTGGTACCGGGCAGCATCCTGGCCATTGCCTGAAATGACCGCGGAGGTTGCAAGAAGAAAAACGATAAATTTTTTATTATAAGTCATGGCTTGAGTGGATAGAAGTGAAGAAATATTTAAGAGACGATTCTTCTGGGGAATCGTCTCTTATTTAAAATTAATTGCTTATCCGAAATCAACGATCACTTTTTGTGTCCGTATTTTTTTGAGAACCGATCGTAGAGTTCTTGCTGCTTGCTGTTCAGGGTGATGTGCTTGCCTACGATGAACGCATCGATAATTTTGTTTCCACGAAAATCCAATGCATCACCTGCAGAAATAAAAAGAGTCGCATCTTTTCCGGTTTCCAAAGAACCTGTGGTTTTATCGATGCCCAATATTTTGGCAGGATTCAACGTGATCGCTTTGAGCGCTTCTTCCTTATCCAAACCATAAGCAACCGCTGTGCCCGCATAGAAGGGGAGATTTCTTCCGTTAGCCAACATGCCTTCATGAGATAGCGCAAATGTTATCCCTGCTTTTGACAACAAACTAGGGAGTTCATAAGGTAGGTCGACAGCGTCATCGTCCCTTGTAGGAACGCTATGTACCGGGGGAAGAATGACGGGAATATTATTTTCTTTTAAGAATGCTGCTACTTTCAGTGCCTGATCATCGGCGAGCACCGTAATTCGTTTTATGCCATGAGCCTGCGCGAACTTGACGCCATCAACAATTTCCTTCGCCATATTAGCGTGAATAATCAACGCCTGGGAGCCGGAAAATAATCCTTGCATCGCTTCCATTTTCAAGTTGACCTCTTTGTTACTCAACTTGCCATACGAGATGGCATCATTAAAAAATAAATTGATTTCCTCGATATTCTTGGCGTAGTCAGGATTCGCTTCCGAGACCAAGGTGAAGGTTTCAAAATCAAATCTTCTTTTTTGCATTCCAGGCCAATTCAGATGGATGGCCACATCCTTGGAGTAAGCAGCATCTTCCCAATTCCATCCTTCCAACTGCATGACCGAAGATGTGCCGGAAATCACGCCACCTCTCGGTGAAGCTTCCGCCAACAAGATCCCGTTGAAACGATAAGTCGGAATTATTTCACTGTCGGTGTTGTACGATATGAGGGAGCGAACATTCGGATTAAAATCACCGTGCTCACTGAAATCGATCGTAGCTCGTACGGATGAAATTTCTTCCAGCCCCAATTGACTATTAGGCATAATGAAGCCGGGGTAAATTTGTTTTCCGCTGGCGTCAATCACATCGTACTTGCTTTTATCTGCCGGTGCTCCAGCCGAAGGTCCAACATAAGTGAGTTTACCTGCCTCGAAAGCAAGTGTTCCGTTTTCAACGACCTGACCGTTGCCCACATGAATTGTTGCTCCATTTATTAAAACGGGCTTTTGCTGTGGTCCTGCAGGATAAGGTGTCTGCGCGTTAAGGTTTGCGGCGACAAACAGAATGATAACCAGTGATAATTTTAGCATTTTCATATTCAAAATATTTTTAAAATCAATTTTCATAGACAACTTCTTCACCGTGTTCGTCACAATGATATTCCATATGTTGCTTGGAACCCGTCTTGGCAGCAGGAGCCCCGCTTTTTTTTGCGTCAATCATTTTGTTGATTAACCGGGCGCGCTCTTTTTCCAGGTCTTTCCGAAGTTGCTGATCTTTGTCCAAATCAAAATAAATTGCTCCTTCAATAATGGTTTTGTCTGCTTTCGAATAAACGGAAAGAGGATGTCCGGTCCACAGGGTTACATCCCCTGACTTGCCAACTTTGATGCTTCCTATTTGATTATTGAGATGAAGGATTCTGGCGGGATTAAGGGTAACCATCTTCAAGGCGTCTTCTTCTTTCATATCTCCGTACTTTATTGTTTTTGCAGCCTCCTGGTTCAACCGCCTTCCCATGTTGGCGTCATCGGAGTTGATGGCAGTCAGCACTCCTTCACGCTGCATGATGGCCGCGTTGTATGGAATTGCATAGTGCACCTCCCATTTGTAATCCCACCAATCCGAAAAAGTACCGGCTGCCACGCCATGGGCTTTCATCTTGTCAGCCACTTTGTAGCCTTCAAGGATGTGCGTAAACGTATTAATTCTGAAGCCAAATCGTTCCGCTACTTTCATCATCATGTTAATTTCAGATTGCACGTACGAGTGACAGGTTATGAATCGCTTGCCGCGAACAATCTCTAAAATAGTTTCATCCACCAGATCTTTTCTCGGCGGCGATGTAGTTGCTTTGTCTTTGTCGGCAAGCGCATTATAGTCCTTCCACTTTTTCTCGTAGGCTACTGCATTCGTAAAGGCATCCACATAAACCTGTTCAACGCCCATGCGGGTTAAAGGAAACCGTTGAGACTGAGGATTGCCGGTACGCTTCACGTTTTCACCCAAAGCAAATTTTATGAATTTGTCGGCCCCTTTTATTTTAAGCTCATCCGGTGAAGCACCCCATTTTAATTTAATGAGGGCTGATTGACCACCGATTGGGTTAGCGGATCCGTGAAGTACCTGAACAGCAACGACACCGCCGGCCAGCGCCCGATAAAGGTCAGCATCTTGCGCATCCAACTGGTCCTCAATCCTGACCATCGATGAATTTGCAGCAACGTCATTACCGCCACCACCAATGTGTGTGTGCTCATCCACGATGCCGGCAGTTAAATGCTTGCCGGTTCCATCAATTGTTTTTCCAGCCGTTGCTAAGTTTTTTCCGATCGCCGAAATCTTTCCGTCTTTAATTAACACATCGGTATTTTGAAGAATGCCGTCTTGTTCATTGGTCCAGACCGTGGCGTTTTTAATCAGGATTTCTTCGGGTTTTATTTTTTCTTTCGTACCAAAGGCGGTGAACGGATAAATTACGTCACCGATCATCGGCTTATCTTTCTTTGCATCCTTCTTGTCCTCTTTTTTATCGAGTGGACCGGTAAAATCAGCATGCCATTCAACCGATTTACCGTCGGTCAACTGCCCCTCACCTTTCCAGCTTGTGCCTTGTCTCCAACCGGTAAGCCGCACCACATCGTTCTTCTTTGCTTTGGTGGTGTTGAAGCTGAGTGAAATCAGTTCTCTTTCAAGCTTCGACTTGACATCCATCGATAAACTATCCGTGACTTTCACCTTGAATTTATAATCGCCGGGTTTGCCACTTACTTCCAAAGGATAAGTTTTTCCGTCAACCGTTAAATTGTATTTACCGCTAAGGTCTGCACCTTCCATTTCTTTAATGGCATAGCGTTTGCCCTGCACCCAGTTTTCATTAATCACAGTTGCCTCATCGAAAATATTCCCGGAACTGATTAAAAAGTTGGCTTCCAAACCTGGGGCAAGGCTGCCTACTTTATTTTGGATGTTCACCAGTTTAGCAGGCGTTTCAGTTAAGGCTTTCAGGGCTGTTGTTTCGCTCAGTCCGTATTCGATCGCTTTGCGAACATTCTTCAACAGGTCGGCTTTATCTTTCAATCGATCGGAGGTAATGGCGAATTCGATTCCTGCTTTTTCGAGGAAACTCGCGTTGGCCGGAGCCATCTCCCAATGTTTCATATCGGTAAGCGACACACGGTCTGCATCGAGCGGATCATCGACATCAAAAGCATCGGGAAAGTTTACCGGGATAATCAATGATGCGTTGGTGGCTTTGATCTCATTGATGCGTTGATACTCATCACCACCGCCCTTGATGATGTATTGCTTGCTAAACTCATCGCCAATTTTATCAGCGCGGAGATCGGTGACCCAACCACTCGCCTCAAAAATTTGGGGCAAACCTTGTGAGGCAATCCAGCCTTCCAAAGAAAGGTCTTTGAAAGGTTTTGGGTTTTGTTTGCTATACCAGTCCGCATCCAAATAAGTTTGACGGAGCAATGCAGCAAAGCCCATCTGAGAGACCGGATACATTTGTCGGGATGAACCGCGATTAAAGGAAAGATGGGCAGCGGCTTTGTCTTTCAACATCACCACATTGTCGCGATCTTCTCCGAGTGTAACCACAGCCGATGTGCCACGCGCAATGCCATCAGCCCGGAAGGTAAGGACCGCGCCAAATCCGGAAGCGCGAAGTTTCTCAGCCGTTTTAGGATCAACCGTAAATTCCTGAAACGCATTATAGTCTGCCTTAATAGCCTGGTTGGCATTGTAGGCGCCCTTCGTTTTGGTTTGGACTTGCTCAGGGCCGCTAAATCCTCCACCACCGGTGGGTATTTCAACTTTGGGCAAGCCATAGTTGGAATAGAGATCGATGAATGAAGGATAAATAAATTTCCCTTTCATATTGATTTCCGTGTAGCCGGCCGGAACAGCCAGGCCAGCACCTACTTTTTCAATTTTGCCATTGCGTATCAGCAGCACACCATTTTCTATTTTAGTAGAGGCGTTGGTAAAAATGGTGGCGTTGGTAAAAGCGTAAGCTTCTGCGCGCTGGTCTTTTACATCGTTTCGTGGAAATGTTTCCTGCGAAAAACTTCGCTGTGCCACAAGCAAAGAGAGTAAGAGTATCGGGATCACTTTTTTCATAGCGGGGTGGTTAAATTTTAAAAGGTGTAATTTAATCGACCAATTGAATTAAAAAAAAGACATTTTCTTTGGTCGGTAGCAAAATTTCTAATCGAATAGGGCTGCAGAACGAAAGTAGACCAAGGCTGATCTATTTACCCTGGTTTCGACTTTTACGATATCGTTTAATGGCGAGTAGAAGAATCAACCCAAGACTGAACAACCCAACCAACCCCCACACAAAACTCAACATGCTTTTCACCTCCACCAACATCACAATGGCCACCAAAAATAATGTTGACAATTCGTTCCATACGCGGAGCTGTCGTGAGGTGTAGTTGAACTTGCCTGCAATTTGTTGCCGGTAAATAAAATGAAGGGAAATGTGGTACAGCAGTAAGGCTACAACAAAGCCAATTTTGACCATGAGCCACGCTGGCAAACTCCCAAAGAGAATGGCCATCCAGGTTCCAAAAATAATGGTGAGGACACACGATGGCCATGTGATGATGAACCACAATCGCTTGATCATGATAGAAAACTGTTGTTGAAGAATATGACGCCCGGCTTCAGGCTTGTCGCACGCTTCACGGTTATAAATGAAAAGTCGCACGATATAAAAAAGACCGGCAAACCAGGTGACTACGAAAATGATGTGAATCGCTTTAACGTAAAAGTACATGGGCGTTTGTTAATCGTTATTCGAAGAAAGCACCAATTCATTTAATGTATCGATCCATTCGGGTCGTTCATTCAAACAAGGAACAACGGTAAATTCTTCTCCGCCGTTGCGTAAGAAAACTTCTTTTCCTTCCATTTGAATTTCTTCCAGCGTTTCCAAACAGTCACTCACAAAGGCTGGGCAGACTATCACTAATTTTTTGATGCCTTGTTTTGGGAATTGTACGAGCTGTTCAACAGTGAATGGTTTTAACCACGCATCGGCACCGAGTCGGGACTGAAAAGATGTGCTGAATTTATCTTTTGCAAGGCCAAGTTTCCCTGCGGTTAATTTTGTTGTGGCATATACCTGATGTCGGTAACAGGTTTTATGCGCCGGCGACTCCACATCGCAACAACCTGATTTTGCCAGACAATGTTGTTTTGTTACATCAGTCTTACGCACATGCCGTTCCGGGATTCCATGATAACTGAAGAGAATATGATCAAACGGCTTTTCTAAGTAAGGCTTGATGCTATTGACCAGTGCTTGAATATATTTTGGATAATTGTAAAACGGGGAAACAACTTTCAAGGAAAAGGAATAGTGTTTGGATTGATGAATGCTCTTCACTTGTTCAACCGCCGTTTCATAACTACTCATGGCATAATGCGGATAAAGCGGAACCAAAATTACTTTCTTCAGATCCGGATTAGCTGAACATAGTTTTTCAAAAGCCGCTTCGGGTGAGGGGTTTCCATAGCGCATGCAAAGTTCAACCGGTATTTGCATTTTTTGAAGGAGAAGGTTTTTTACCTGTTTGGAAATATGAATCAATGGTGACCCATTTTCAGTCCATGTCGTTTTGTATTTGGCTGCACTTTTCGGTGAACGAAAGGGAACAATAATTCCTTTGACTAAAAGCAGACGAAACAAATAAGGAACATCGATTACCCGTTCGTCCATCAAAAATTCATTCAGATATTTTTTTAGGTCTTTCACTTCCGTTGAATCGGGTGAGCCAAGATTAGTCAGTAATACCGCCGTTGTCGCCATTGAATTATTTCAGAATTTTTCTACTGCGGTTAAAGTATCGCTGATGTCCTCATCCGAAAGTGCCGAACTAATAAACCAACTCTCAAAGGCGGAAGGAGGAAGGTAAACACCATTTTCCAAAAGGTGGTGAAAAAATTTGTTAAACATCGCATTATCGCATGATTTCGCACTTTCAAAATCCACTACAGGATGAGCACCGAAATGAACACTCATCATACTGCCGAGCTGATTGATCGTATGCGGTATGTTTTTCCCTTCGAGAATTTGGTGAATCCCTTCGCTTAGTCGCTTTGTTTTTCCGTCCAACGTTTTATAGATGCCGGGATTGCTGTCCAGTTCTTTCAACAAGGTGTAACCCGCGATCATCGCAATGGGATTGCCGCTTAAGGTTCCTGCCTGGTAAACACTTCCAAGCGGAGCAATGTGTTGCATGATTTCCTTTTTCCCGCCAAAAGCCCCTACCGGCATTCCACCTCCGATAATTTTTCCAAATGTCACAAGATCGGCGTCAATTTGAAATAGCTCTTGTGCTCCTCCTTTTGCCAAACGAAAGCCTGTCATTACTTCATCGAAAATTAAAACGATGCCGTGCAGCGAGCACAATTCACGCAACGATTTTAAAAATCCTGGCGCCGGAAGAATACAACCCATGTTGCCAGCCACCGGTTCAATAATGATAGCGGCGATTTCTTTTGGATGTACCGCAATGAGTCTTTTTACTTCATCGATATTATTGTAGGCTACGGTGAGCGTGTCCTGGGCGACATAACTTTGAACGCCCGGAATGGATTGAATTCCTAACGTAGCCAGTCCACTTCCGGCCTTCACCAAAAAAGCATCCGCATGACCGTGGTAACATCCTTCGAACTTGATGATTTTATTCCGGCCGGTGTATCCGCGAGCTAAACGAATGGCGCTCATGCAGGCTTCCGTTCCGCTGTTCACCATGCGAATGAGGTCAATGTGGGGCGCCATCTTCTTAATGTGCTCCGCCATTTGAATCTCCAATTCGGTTGGCGCACCAAAGGACGTAGAGTCCTCCGCCTTCGCGCGAATAGCATCAACAACGGGCTGATACGCATGCCCCAAGATCATCGGTCCCCAGGAATTGATATAATCGATATAGCGATTTCCGTCTTCATCAAAAAGATGAGCGCCTGTTGCCCGCTTAATAAAAACAGGAGTACCACCCACACTTTTGAAAGCACGCACCGGGGAATTTACTCCACCCGGAATATGCAATTGCGCACGTTCAAACAGTTGATTGCTCCTGTCGTGATTTAATTTCGTAATCATTTATTCTTATGAATGAGTTGAAGAATTTGTTTGGCAAAATAAGTAGCGATCAAATCGGCACCCGCCCGCTTAATAGCAGTCAACACTTCTACCACGGCTTGTTCTTCATTTAAGTAACCCGCTTTTGCTGCCGCTTTAATCATGGAGTATTCTCCACTGACATGATAAGCGCTAACCGGCAGATGAACTGAATTTTTTACTTCGCGAATAATATCAAGATAGGCATGCGCCGGCTTCACCATGATAATATCGGCACCTTCTTCCACATCCATCTCCACTTCTTTGATGGCTTCCAGTCGATTGGCCGGATCCATCTGATATGTTTTTTTATCACCAAAACCCGGGGCGCTGTCGAGTGCATCACGAAAGGGTCCATAAAAACAAGAGGCATATTTTGCAGCATAACTCATGATTCCGGTTTGACGAAGCCCTTCCCTTTCCAAGGCTTGCCGGATAGCAAGAATACGACCATCCATCATATCACTGGGCGCTACAAAATCGGCTCCCGCATTAGCATGACTCACACTCATCTTCGCCAAAACTTCTACCGTCTTGTCGTTGACAATTTGTTGGTCTTCCACAATTCCATCGTGGCCAAACGATGAATAAGGATCAAGCGCAACATCCGTCATCACCACCAGGTCAGGCAATACTTTTTTTATGGCACGAACGCTTCGCTGCATCAACCCGTTTTCGTTCAACGCTTCTTTCCCTGCATTATCTTTTAATTCATCGGGCACTTTTACAAACAGCAATACACAACGCAAACCCATCACATAACAGGCTTTTAATTCTTCGATTGCGAGGTCTAACGAATAACGAAAGAAATCGGGCATAGAAGATATCTCTTCTTTTTTGTTTTGTCCTTCCGTGATGAACACCGGCAAAATAAAATCCGAAGGTTGCAGCATTGTTTCTCGCACTAAGCTTCTCACCGATGCCGACTGTCTTAAAATTCTGTTTCGTCTGATCATAGTTCATTTTTTAATTCTTAATTGCCTCTTCCTGCAAGCCATGAGCTTGTAACCTGAAGCTTATCGCGTGAACCTTTTAAATTGCTCTCTCATTTATCATTCAACCATTGTTTAGGATGCATCAACACATTCATCAATTTCTCTTCTTCACTTCCCGTTGCAGGGATATCATTATAATCAAATCTTACGGTTGGCGGCAAACTCATCAGGATACTCTCTGTGCGGCCGTTGGTTCGTATTCCGAAGAGTGTACCACGGTCATGAATTAAATTAAATTCAACATATCGGCCTCTCCTGATTTCCTGCCAATACTTATGTTTGTCTGCAAATGAAGTTGTCTTCCGTCTGGTTACAATCGGGAGATATCCGTCTAAAAAAACTTTGCCGTTTGCCTCTGTAAACCGTTTCCAGAAATTCAAATCGTGTTGCGCATCTTCCCGGCAATGGTCGAAGAAAATTCCTCCGATCCCCCTCCGTTCCTCGCCGCGATGATGATTGCTGAAATAATTGTCACATTGCTCTTTGAATTTACGATAAAGCGCAGTATCAAAACCATCGCAACATTTTTTTTGAACCGAATGAAAATATGTGGCATCTTCTTCAAACAAATAATAAGGAGTGAGGTCAGTGCCTCCGCCAAACCATTGATCCACCGGCAATCCGTTTTCATCATACAATTCAAAATAACGCCAGTTCGCATGCACGGTCGGCACAAACGGATTAAATGGATGGATCACCAGCGACAAACCACAGGCGAAAAATGATTTGCCATGAACATTCAACTGCTGCGCAGCTTGTGGTGACAGATCGCCGTGAACCACAGAAATGTTAACCCCTCCCTTTTCAAAAACATCGCCACGACTGATCACCCGCGAATCGCCACCACCACCACCCTGGCGTTCCCATACATCGGAGATAAATTCAGCTTTACCATCCTCCTGTTCCAATCCTTGACAAATTTCGGATTGAAGGATGCGCAGGTGTTGAGTGAATTGGTCTTTAAGCGAGTTCATCGTTATACTCTTTTACTGCATCCACAAAAGCTTTCGCGTGATCCACAGGAATGTGTGGCAATATTCCATGACCCAGGTTGGCGATATACGATTGGATGCCAAATGCTTTTATCATTTTGGTTACTTCCTTTTTTATTTCAGCAGGAGGCATGGAAAGTTTTGACGGATCAAAATTTCCCTGAAGCACTACATTATTCTGAGTTTCACGACGTGCTGCTTCCGGTCGAATACTCCAGTCGATACCAATTCCTGAAACAGACTGGTGTTGTGAAAGTGAACGCAAGGCATAACTGCTTCCTTTCGGGAACAGGATAACCGGAACGTGAGGGGCAAGTGCATCTGCGATTTCAAGAAGATAAGGGCTCGCAAAACGGCCAAAATCTTCGGGGCTTAACAACCCGCTCCAGCTGTCGAAAACCTGAACCACATCAGCACCGGCCTGTGCCTGACCTCTCAAGTAAGATATCGTAGCTCGCGTAATCTTACGAAGCAGGCAATCGGCCAACTCCGGCTGAGTAAAACAAAACGCCTTTGCTTTCTCAAAACCTTTGCTCCCTTTTCCCTCAATCATATAACATAACAAGGTGAACGGTGCACCCGCAAATCCAATCAACGGCACACGGTTGTTGAGTTCCTTTTTCGTCAACGTCAACGCTTTCAAAACATAATCCAATTTCTCCGTGATCCCTTCTTCATCAAGTTTTTCAATATCGTTTAGCGTTTTGATGGTCGTTGGCAACAATGGGCCTTTGCCTTCTTCCATCAACACCGTCATCCCCAAGGCTTGCGGGATCACCAGAATATCTGAAAAAATAATGGCTGCGTCCACGCCAATACAATCGACAGGTTGTAAGGTGATTTCACAGGCAAGCTCCGGAGTTTGAACGCGTGTGAAAAAATCATATTTCTTCCGCAGTTCAATGTATGGAGGCAAATAACGACCTGCTTGTCGCATCATCCACACCGGCGGACGGGGAACTTTTTCTTTCCGAAGTGTTTTTAGAAGCAAATCATTTTTGAGCATGTACCGGCAGGTTAAAATAACGGATTACGATTTGAACTAAAGATTCAGGAGACGGAGATTCGGCAGCATAAATTTCTGAAAAGCCCAACAGCCGGGCATGATCAGCAGTGGTTTTGCCAACGCAAAAAGCAACTTCTGACTTCAAATTTGTCGATAAGAAACTATCAATTGCACTGGGGCTAAAAAAAAGAACTCCATCATAAGGCTGAATAACTTTCATTGGAGTAAGTTCTGTTTTATAGGCTTCTATTTCCAATATTTCAATTCCATTGCTCCTTAATTTATCGGGGAAGTCATTGCGCCTAAGATTGCCGCAAACGAAGGTGACTGATGTGATGGATTTATTTTCCAGGATCAAATCAGCCAGCGAGGAGGCATCAGGTGCAACACCAACAATATTCAATCCGTGTTCGGTCGCTTTAGTTTTGGTGGCCAATGCCAAACAATAAATCGGAAATTTTGAGACCTCTTTCGGTAGGCTGTTTGAAATTTGTATCCAGGCATCAACGGCGGTTTTACTTGTGAACACAATCACCGGGTTAATCGAAAGAGCGGAAATTTCCTTTGGAATATGAATAGTTTTTTTAATGAAATCAGTTTGAGTTACCCGAAGATCAAGCGATTCCATACGTTGCACAAGTTCCACACTTAGGATTTTCGTGGAGACGATATGAAAATTCTTTTTCAAAATGATGGTCTGAATGTTTTAACAATTTTTTCAGCGCCTTGCTGGAGGATTTTTCTTGCCGCCAAATTTCCAGCTTCACTCGCCCGATTGATGTCAAAAGAAATTTCGACTTCACATTTCTCCCTGGCACCTAAGCTAAAGATATTCCCTTTAAAAAGAAGTTGATCATGTTGAATCAGTGCGTACGCTGCGATCGGCACGGCACATCCCCCCTGAAGGGCAGCGAGAAAATCCCGCTCCACCGAAATGCAGAGTTTGGTGTGCTTGTGGTTGATGCTTGCCAAGGTTTCTTCTATAGAATCATCACCCTCACGACAAACTATTGCAATTGCTCCTTGCGCCGGTGCAGGAAGCATCCAATCGAGTGTAATCCATTGATGTGATGAAATCGCCAACCTTTCCAAAGCAGCTTGAGCGAAAATTGCTCCGCTCCAATTCGATCCATCAAGCTTTTTCAAACGGGTCTGAATATTGCCTCGCAGGTTTTCTGTGGCATGATTTGGATAACGATACATCCATTGCGATTTCCTGCGCATGCTGCTGGTGGCAATAACACAATCTTTAGAGAAATCTACGGTAGCTTTGCCCTTCGGCAAAACAATGCAATCAAACGGAGACGCGCGTTCAAGTACAGCACAGAGGGAAAGTCCTTCTGCTAATTTCGTCGGAATGTCTTTGCAGGAATGAATGGCTAAATCAACTCGGTTTTGAAGCAAAGCAATGTCCAGTGACTTGGTGAAAATTCCCTGGATACCCATTTCATAAAGTGGCGTGACTAAATCAATGTCACCATCGGAAGTGATCTCGATGATTTCTGATTCAATTCCGATTTGACTGAGCTTGCTTTTTACTTCATTGGCCTGATAGAGCGCCAGGGCACTTTCTCTTGTGCCGATTCGAATCCGTTTGGTGGAAATCATTTTTCAAGTGCAAGAAGGTCATTCACCGTTTGAATAACTGCGCATCCACGGTAACCCTCCACTTTAATTTGCCGAATCAAACCAGAAAAGCTTTTTTCAATTTTAGGCGCCGGATTGCCGCCGTTATGAATGACGCGGGCCATTTTTTCTTTATAGCTCAAAATAACTCCGGTGTGGATAAAAACCGATTGCCAGTCCATTAACTTCTCAATAAATTCCTCAATGATTTTCTCTGCTTTAGGGATTTCCAGAAATCGTTGCTTTATCAATTCGTTGTGGAAGGAAGATATTTCATCTAACGAATAATGTGTTGCCGGAGAAATTTTTTTAATAGCAGGATCAATCACTTGTGGAACACTTAAGTCCAAAAACAAACAAGGATTGGAAGGAACATCACGCATGTTAATCAGGAAATTTTCTGATTCGGCCGTGGTGATGACGGCATCAAAATCACACAACTGGTTGGTGAATGATTCGAAAGGAAGAACTTCTGCATTTATTTCAGTTGCCAACTTCCGGGCATGACTTAGCGTGCGGTTGGTGATCGTAAGTTTTAGATGACGGAAATATTCGCGCAGGTTTTTTGAAACGGCTTGCCCCATTTCACCGGTTCCTACAATGAGGATCCGTTCAATTGCCCGTTCTGCCGGGTGTCTTATGATAAGTTCTGCTGCTGCATAACTTACCGAATACTTACCATGACTAAGGTTTGTCTTTGTTTTTATTTCTTTTGAAGCATGAAACGCCAGGGAGGATATCCTGTCCGTTAATGTCCCGGTCATTCCAAACTGCCTGGAAAGTTGCACGGCCTTTTTTACTTGCCCAACAATTTCATAGTCCCCGATTATTTGCGAGTCAAGGCCGGTCACCACACGGAAAAAATGGTGGATAGCAGCGTTGCTCGTTTTAAAATAAAAATACTCATTCAATTGTTCATCGGAGATCCCCAATTGATCTCTGACCAGCTCTTTCATGAAGCTCAGAGGAGCACAACCATAAAACTCAGTTCGGTTACAAGTGGATAAAGCAATAAGGTCTTTCAATCCCTTACGGGTTGCGTTGGCATAAACTTCCGCCATCACACTATTGGTGATCGCAAACTTACTGCGAATATGAATGTCGGCTTTTGTAAAATTGGTACCAATGAGCGTCCAATTACTCACATGTTGATACGCCACCCGGATATCCACTTCGCTCATCGTACAAAGTTGTAGCGGGTAGAAATCAAAAAATACCTCTATACGGAAGATTAATGACGGTGTACGATATAAATGTGTTTGTAACTCCCCCTAATTCAAATGTTTATAACGTTTGTCATGACTGCAAATGATTGAAAGTCATTGAGTTTGGTCGAGCCATTTTATCGCTAATCAAACCGAACAATTTGCCATCATCAAATTCTAATTGCAATTTGGACGATGATCATTCTTTCGGATGCTGATGTAGGCAATCTCCTTTCCCTCGGGGAGATCATGGATGCGGTGGAAGCTTCCCTTATCGCCTATGAGAAAGGGGAGGCTAAGGTTCCTCCGCGCATGCATTTTAATATTGCCAATGACACGATGTTGTGCATGCCTTCGTTCGGTCGGCAATTTTTTGGAACGAAACTGGTTTCGGTTGTACCCGCGAACCGCGACAAGGGTTTGGCCGTGATCAATGGCAGCATGCTGTTGAATGATTCGGAAACCGGTTTGCCATTGGCATTGTTGAACGCATCCAAACTTACTGCACTGCGCACCGGTGCGTTGGGAGCAATCGGAGTGAAGTACCTTTCACCAATCAGTGATGCCACCTTTGGCCTGATTGGATGTGGTGTACAAGGATTGCATCAGGCAATTTTCATTTGTGCTGCCCAAAAGATTTCAAAAGTCTATTATTTGCATCGATCAAAGGAAAGTGCTACAGCATTGATCTCCTTTTTAAAGAAACGTTCCCCCGATCAGGAAATTGAAGCTTGTTTTTCGGTTGAAGATTTGTTGAACAAAACGAACATTATTATAGCAGCCACTACTTCATCAACGCCGGTTCTGCCTGATGATGCAAAATTGCTTAAGGGAAAACATTTTATCAGTATCGGTTCGTATAAACCCTCAATGCAGGAACTGCCTGATGCAGTTTACCAATTGGCCGGACAACTTGCCATCGACTCTGAGTTTGCCCGTCATGAAACCGGCGATATTATCAATCCCATAAAAAAAGGAATCCTGAAAGAAGAAAATGTTTTTACGATTGGCAAGATTATTACCGGAGAACGCAAGGTGAATGTAAAAGAAACAACCGTTTTTAAATCAGCAGGCATGGCATTGTTTGATTTATTTGTCGCGCAGGCCATGTATGAGCGTGCCCTCAAAGAAAATAAAGGGACGAAAGTTTCATTGTAATCGATTAACGAATGATTTCTGATTCCGAAATCAGAGCAAGTTCATAAACTGCAAAACTTTATCTGATCAGCACGAAATAATCATGAATGACCCTTGCTACCTCAGCAATAGCGCGCTCGCGTTCCGGAATTTCCTTCACGGATGACTTTACAAAGACTGCAATGATCACGTGGCCGGCATCGTTGGGCAACGTGATGATCCCCACATCGTTGGTGGTCATTCCGATCGTTCCCGTTTTGTGCAATACTTCGGTGTCCGGCGGCAAAGATCCTTTGAGCCGGGCCTTACCCGATTCGCAGCGCTTCATAATATCGAGGAGCAAACGTTGGCTTTCGGTTTTCAACAATGGCTTCGAATGAATCTTCAACAGCAAATCACCCATCCCTTCGGGTGTTGAACAGTCACGTGGATCTTCATCAAATTTTTTGGCGGCTATCTTCTGCTGTTCATCCGTCAGTTTTTTAGCAAGGCTGTCAAAAGCAATTCGCGGCCAGGGCTGGTTCATCGGAAGGTTGATCCCTAGAAAATCGGCAATTAACCAGGCCGTTGGGCGATCCACCCGGATTCCATTTACATTCCATCTTTTCAGGCAAGCATTGACCGCACCGGGGCCGCCTGCCAACCGAAGGCAAATATCCGTAGCACTGTTGTCGCTAATCAGCAGCATCAACTCGAGCAGCGAGCGAATGCTGAGTGCAACGCCAGGGCGTTTGGCGCCAGGCCAATTAAACCGCTCGCTTAAAATCCCGCTGCCAGGATGAAGGTCATCAAAACCAACGTCAATCATTTGATCTAACGAATACTTGCCGCTATCGACTTTAGTCAGCAGTTCCACGGCAATTGGAATTTTATAAGAGCTGGCCATCGGAAAATTTTCCAGCGGCAATTGCGTCACTTTTCTTCCTCTCTCGATGTGTTGTGCGTAAACTCCGAGTTTTCCACCGCTTAAGGTTGTCAATCGCGCAATCTCTTGCTCTAATCGCTGCAGCGTAGAAGGAGCTGCAACGGCTACCGGTTCTTTTTTTGTTTGTGCATAACCGGAAGTAGTAGCAAGTATTAAAAAATAGAATTTGAATTTCATTGGGTTCAGGTTTAAAATAATGACACAATAAAGTAAAACGAAAACTTTCATCTTTAACCATGTCGAGAGTGATTTATCACAAATAATTATTCAAGATTAGATTTATCCCTGGGACCTAATTCGGATCACTTTTTCCCAACTTGACACACGATGTCGTCATTAAACCATTAAATTTGAGTTTTATAAGGCCAAACTAATTTGGCACATTTTTGAAGGGAAGGGTGCAGCAAACAAAAACCATGAACCATAGGTCAATTCTTATAAAACTCTTTTACCTGCTCGTGCACGCTGATGGCAAAGTCAATGAGCGTGAAATTGCCGGTGGCAAACAGATGATCAAAGCCGAAGGCATCCCTGAAATGGAATTCAATAATCTGTTGGAGTCACTAAAAAAGAGAAAGCAGAACGTTCTTTATGCCGAATGCCTCGAAGAACTGAAAAAGCTTGATCGCGAAAAGCAAATCCGATGCCTTGCGTGGCTTAGCGTGATTGCCAATGCTGACGGCTTTATGGACAAAACCGAATGGCAATTCATCTATAAGATCTACCACAACGAATTAGGACTTCAATTGGATGATATCCTGAAGAAGCAAAAAGAATTGTTTAGCCTCAAGGAAAAAGTGACGCCTTCTTCTGCGGTCTTTATCTAAGCTGCTAAGGCGCAACCCTTAGTCCTTCGGTTCCCACAGTTCTATTTTGTTCCCTTCCGGATCCATGATCCAACCAAATTTTCCATACGGTTCCTCTTGCATCTCGCCGATGATTTGCACGCCCTCTTCTTTCAGAAGTTTTAGTAGTTCCACCAAATTCTCAACACGATAATTAAACATAAACTGTTTTTCACTCGGCTGAAAATAAGTTGAATCCTCTTTAAAGGGACTCCATGCTGTTTGAGCCGGTTCTTTAGCCTCTTTATGATCGGGATCAATCCACTTAAAGGAAACCCCATACTCATCCATGGGCAAACCTAAATGCCGGCTGTACCATTCCTTAATTTTTTTTGGGTCCTTTGTCTTAAAAAAGACACCCCCTAAACCGGTTACGCGTTTCATTTTCTTTTCCATGTGATTAATACAAATTGGTTTTCGGATAAAGTTACAAAATCCTCCGCCGTTCATTCGGCTGTAACAAAGAATTAGATTTTCACCCTCCACTTAAATACACTGAAAGAGTTTGCTTTTGTTCGGCTATTTCTTCGTCAGTTTATATCTCAAATGTGTTGTCAAGTCTGACGGTATTACTTCAATGATCTCAATATTATATTTGTCCTTGCCAATGTCATCAAACAGCCTGATACCACTGCCTAAAAGAACAGGAGCCAAATGAATTTGAAATTCATCCACAAGTCCTGCATTTAGAAATTGTTGAATAGTGTCCGCACCACCTTGAATTCTTATGTCCTTTTTTTTGGCTGATTTTTTCGCTTTTTCCACAGCACTTTCTATACCGTCATTAATGAAATAAAAAGTTGTTGTCCCCTTTTGAACCCAAGGCTCCCTTTTTTCGTGTGTCAGCACATAGACATCAGCTTCATATAAATCTTGAGCCCAAACAACTTCGCCTTCTTCAAACATTCGTTTTCCC
>Ga0206942_1115_pt1 | contig 23554 bp, 18 predicted proteins | sample Alteio_BWOrgHeat_6_FD_153253 | JGI IMG/M metagenome (GOLD analysis project Ga0206942, IMG submission 153253) | Enriched cells from forest soil in Barre Woods Harvard Forest LTER site, Petersham, Massachusetts, United States -... | ecosystem: Environmental > Terrestrial > Soil > Temperate forest > O... | reverse complement strand
GCGGGCGGAAGAAAATTAAATGGAATCCCAAATAAAGAGCTCGATTATAATTCCCAAGTGGGTTGATAAACTATTTGGTCTATTCTTTCTCGGGCTTACCGCCGGTATATTTGGTGCTTACTGGCACTGGCGTCCTCGCGGTTCGAACTTTCTTGGGGATAATGCTGCGGCCATAGCTTTGAGTCCTATTGTTCTGGCCCTATTCGTTGGTGGACTCTATCTATACATCCATAATCGAAACAGCATGATCTTCAAGGGTTTCTTAGAGTTGTTCCGAGATAATTCAGGGAAGCCAAAGTGGCCGGTACCATGGCCGCTGCACGTAGCCATTATGCTTGCCGTGTTTTTGACCGGGGCAGCTATCTCCATGATTTTCTCCATTCATCACCTACCACACAACACTTCCGGACAAATAGCTTTCACCGCTATTGCGTTTGCTTTCGCGGTCGTACCGGCAAAGATCATCGGTATTCTATTGCCCACGAGATGCGAAGACGACAAGTGCCCCGGACCGGCGTTCTGGTCTCTTTTTAATGAAGGAGGGCCATACAAGTGCTCGAAATGTCAAAAGACGTTTGGAACGGCGATTAATTTTCGAATTGGAGGTCGATAAATCACATTAAAGCTCCGGCGGCGCGGGCGGGAATTAGAGCTATGCAAATATGAGTGATTGGTATAAGTACAAAAAAATCGACCCAAACAAAAGAGCTTGGATGGAGCGTTGGCGGCCCATAAGACGGAGACAAAGCATTGGCGCATTACGCTTTTTCCCCTTAGCATTGGGATGCTGGTTGACGCTTGCGACAAGCCAGATGGTGTTCGTCGTTCTTGGCGCTGGTGTTTTTCTCGTCCTTATTCTTTCTGCTGATGATGCAAGGCTCTATAAGAAACTTCGGAGTTTATGTACAAAAGACTAAGTTGGTTCTCGGCGGCGCGGGCGGAATGGAGAAATATTAACTGTGTATAAAACGTTAATTCCATTGGTTGGTGTCATATTGTCTGTCCCTTTGTTCGCAGCCAGTTTTAATTGCCCGTCTGAGATCCATACAGATCAGGCGCTTAAAGAAATCCCTTCAGGCTGGAAATCCTTCATCGATACGAAAAACGAAGACCATCGTTTACTGAGTGTGTCTTTTTATGACGGGCCACCTCAAAGTATGACTGACTTAGTACCTGACAATCCCGGCAGTAATGATCCTCCCGTCTGGACATTCTCAAAGGCAATTGGCCGCGCCTATTGGGAGGTTTGTCACTATGCGGACACCTCCGTGAAGGTGACGAAGCAGCTCCCAGGTTCTATCAAGCGTTGCAGCGTGGTCTATAGCAAAGATTCAGAGATACACATTTACGTTTATCGGCTCATTGAAGATGTTATTTGTGAATAACTGATTCGGCGGCGCGGGCGGAAAACTAATGATTGAAAATCTTCATAGGCCGTTGCCACCATTACTCTGGATTGTTCCTCTCGTCCTTCTAATTATGATTTTGACTTTTTTGTCGGGCGGGGAGATTAAGACAAGGGGCGGAGTTGTTAAACGTCAAGAGAATCCGTATCGTTATTGGTTAACAATGGGGTTTTTATTTGTATTTTTCATTTTGCTATCAAGTTTCATCATAATGCAGTATTGGTTAAGAAGGTTTTAGCCGTCAAAACCTAAATGATTTCGGCAACGCGGGCGGAGATCAGAAAGATTTTCCCACCGGAAGACATGACAAAAGAAAAACTGCCCCCAACGAGAATCGAACTCGTATTTGTACCTTGAGAGGGTACCGTCCTAACCGTTAGACGATGAGGGCATTAAAGACGAGAATGGAAATCGCGCCTTTATCCTACTACAGTTTTGGCTTCCGTATCTCGAGGAAAAGTACAATAACGGCGTAATGCAGGAAGATCTCTATCCAATTTTCCATCTTGAACCCGATGCGAAAGAAGCCATTGAGCAGCTGGGCAGCAAACCAAAATTCTGGTTTCGGTTTCATGACTCCCCTGAGGATTGGTGGCTATTTAAATTCGCCAGGGAGAACACCGGCGAGGACTGGGCCGAAAAAATTGCGGCGGAAGTCGCGGTCCTTCTTGGCGTGGATGCGGCTCGAATGGAACTCGCCGATTTTGTCGGTCGCCAGGGTATCGCAAGTTTATCCTTCGTCGATACGAAACAGGGTATTGATTTATTTCATGGGAGCGAAGTTTTGGCTGGACGTGTGATCGGCTACGAGCGTAAGAAAATTCGGCGGCACACGGACCATTCTGTCAAAAATATCATTCGCGCCATTGAGGAGACCTTCGCCGACCTTGAAAGCAGGAAAACAGAACTCGAGAAAATAGCCGGCCTTGTCGTTCTGGATGCCGTCATCGGGAATGTGGATAGACATCATGACAACTGGGGTCTTTTGCGCCGCACGTCCACGGAAGGCGGCATCGACTACCGGTTATCCCCTTCCTTTGATCATGCCTCGTCTTTAGGCAGGGAGCTTGGCGATGATAGACGGATCGCGATTCTACAGCAAAAAGGAGTCGCTGATTACCTCCATCGAGGTCACGGCGGAGTCTACTGGGACGAACAGGAAAAGCGAGCGCCGGGACCCCTTGACCTGGCGGTCGAAGCCGCCAAACGGTATCCTCACTATTTTGCGCCTTGGATTCAAAGGGTGAGAGAATTTGATCTTTCGAATTTTGGTAGAATCCTGTGAGAGTCCCCCCGGATCGAATGTCAAACACCGCTAAAGAATTCGCTGGCAAGATGGTGGAAATCGCTGTGGGAACATTACGGAGCATCAACCTATGAAATCGCTTTATTTAGCTTGGGAATCACAACAACCGCAACGCGCCTGGTATCCCATCGGGCTGCTGTTGGCTGATCCTTCGCGTCATCTCTATCGCTTTGCTTACACGAAGGGAGCGAAATCCGCCAACAAAAATGCCGGATTAAAGCCACTCGACGCTTTCCCTGATTTCAAAAAACTTTATGAATCGTCCGAATTATTTCCCTTATTCCAAAATCGTATCTTGAGCCCAGACCGGGAAGATTTTCAAGAATATGTGCGGCAGCTTGCGCTTTCTCCCCAGGCAAGTCCGCTTGAAATCCTCGCCGTATCGGGAGGCGAGCGGCAAACCGATAACTTAGAAGTCTTTCCAAAAATCGAGAGGCAAAATGATAGAAGTTTTAAATGCCGTTTCTTGTTGCACGGATGGCGCTTGCTTAATCCTCAGGGTGTCGAAAGGTTAAGCCGCTTGAAACCGGGAGACGCTCTCCAAGTCGCTGTTGAGCTGAACAATCCCGCAACGACCTTGGCCATTCAATTGCAGACTGTTCCCGACTACCATATGGTGGGATGGTCTCCTCGTTATCTGGTGCGCGATCTCATCAAAGTGTTGGAAGAGCCTGCGCATATTGCCGCTAAAGTTGTGCAAGTCAATCCTTCCCCGGCTCCCAGCCGTATGAGAATCGTTGTGGAGTTGGAAGGACGTTGGCCCAAGAATTACAAGCCGATGTCCGGTCCGGAATTTCAGCCTCTGCTTCCTCAGCTCGTGTCCCGCTGGCGTTCAGCCGTTTAATCGTTCAAAATCCCCTGTAGTGTTTTTGTAGTGTCGAGCTCCGAAAAATGGACTGAAACGGACAAAAATGGACAAAGTGTCAATTTGCATTGGGATCGTATCGCCGTCGGGAAATCAATTCTGTAGAGTTTTCGGCAGGTTTCTTGGTGTCCCTCTCAAGGCAGAGATCACGGGTTCCTCGCCACTATGGCATAGGCGGGCCCGCCAACGCCTCAGTGGTGGGGAATCCCGTTGGGGGCAGGCCGAGCATTTTCCTTTTCAGGGATGAGGCGGGGGGAGGGCTTCTACTTCAGGGGTCTCGATTTTTCCTTGATCACCGGCGGAGATCAGTTTCTCCTCAAACCGGGTGAGCCGCTTCTCCGCTTCGTTATAACGGGTCTGCGCGTTGGTGATATGCATGCCGACTTTACGGAAATCCTCGCTGAATTTGTCCAGTTCAATCCGCAAACGATTTAGGTGATCGATAATATCGCGGGCTTTCTCCTCAATGTGCATGCCGCGGAACCCTTGGGCAAGAGTTAAAAGATACGCATAGAACGAGTTCGGAGACACCGGCATCACCTGCTGGGACGTGGCGTACGAATACATCGCCTTTTCTCCGTCTTCTTCTTCCCCCCGGATAATGGTTTCGTAATACACGTTCTCGGCGGGAATGTACATCAGCGCGAACGGGAATGTGCCTTCATCGGGCAGGATATACTTGGCATGGATGTCATCGATATGTTTTCGCACGTTCCGAGCGAATTCTTTGCGGGCCGCGCGGCGGTCATCGTCATTGGTGGCTTCCAGCATCCGGCGGAAATTCTCCAGGGGAAACTTGGCGTCGACCGGAACGATTCCTTCTTTCAATCGAATGATGCTGTCGACAATATCGCCGCTCCGAAAATGATATTGAAGCTGGTAATGCTCCGGCGGCAGAATTTCGCGCAGCAGATTTTCCAGCAGGACTTCCCCCATCCCCCCGCGAAGCTTGGGCGGCCGCAGGATATCCTGAAGCGTCGAAACATCCTTGACCATGGCCTGGATCTGGGCGTTGGCTTGTGAGAGCTGCCCCAACTGATTGCGCAGTTCGCCGTAGAGTTTAGCGGCATTGTCCAGCCGCTGATTAATATCGCCGGAAGAGCTGCGCAGATTCTGCGTGACGCTCTCGAGCTGGCGCTGAAGCAGGAGGGCATTCTGCGAAAGGCTCTGGGCCACCTGCTCTCGCAGGGATTCGATCTGCTGCTGCATGGCTCCAGTCCCGGAGTCTTCCGCCGGACGTTTTTGCTTCCACAGGAGCGCGATCAAGACCGCGCAAAGAATCGTCAAAATGGAGATGAACGAAATCGTCATACTGCTATTTTACACCTTTCAATAATACCAGCGGGCCGCCTGGTGAACCAGGGGAAACCATAGAGCGATATGCAGAATTGTTCCCAGGACCAGTGACGCCTTCAGGCTCCCGGCCATCCAGCGCGCCACTTCACTGTTCAAGCGCCGGGCGCCCTCAGCCCAGACGATCGCGAGCGGGAGCCATACCCAGGCGATATAGCGGAAGTGCATCAAGCTGGCGTACGGATAACGGAACATCAGACTCGAAAAGAGCAAAATTCCCATCGCTATTACCAACAGAGCAGACCTCCCCGTTTCCGTATACCGGGCCTGGCTTCCCCCGGATAAAGCGGCCCAGGCGTGGGCTAGCACAATCAGCCATAACACCAGAGCCGGCAGATAGAGAAATTCGTACTCATCGAAGACCCAGGTGGAGAACAGATAGGCCGTAAAGCTGTACTTCTTCGTTTTTGGATCCGGTCCCCAGGCATGCGTAAAGGGATCGCCCCATTCTCCCGGGTGGACGCCCAGAGGCATCAACAGCGTGCGGATTGGATTTTGAGGCAGCCTGGCCCCTGTAAAGCCGGCAATGACGTTATCCGCAGGGGCGGGAAGCAAGTGTCCCGAGCGTATGAAATTGTGTCCGATCATCCAGGGCAGCAGCAACGCGCCGGCCACGACGGCGGCCGTCAGCCATTGGGCGGCGAGCCGCCTGGAGATTCGGCGGCGAAGGGCCGCTGTGATAATCAATACGGCGCCGGCGCCGATGGCGTAGAGGACAGAGAGTTTCGTATAGAGCGCGGCTGTCATGACCAGGCAGAGAGAAATGGCCAGCGAATTCCGAGGACGTCGCATCATCTCCCAGGTCATTATCAGGATCACCATCGACAGCAGGGTCGCCAGCGAATCATTGTTATAGTTGGCGAAGATGAATAGAAAACTGGGAGAAGTCATTATAAACGCGAGAATTATTGCCTGAAGAATTGGCGTCGTCTCAAGGCGCTCCAACTGCCATGCCGTGAGTGCGAGGGCGATGAGACCGAACTGCAAGCAGAGCAAGCGCGCCCAGAAGGGATGATGCGGGTTTCGAACGCCGAGCCCTGCATTGATCAGATAGTACAGCGGCGGCTGGTAAGTTTCCAGCCCTTCATACGGCAGCGGCAGCCGGTGTTGCCCATAAACGATCTGCGTATAGAGAAGGTGATGCGGATAGTCGTGAGACAATGCTCCCGGAGACATCCGCAGAATATAGAGCCCTCCGAATAATTCCCAAGCGACGAGCAGCAGAACAAGAGACGGCGAAAGAGACGATGGGTGTTTGGGCGTCATCGGGCGGGGTCCAGAAGCGTGGCGCGCTTAAACGCCCATTGAGCCATTCTTGGCCGTCGTGTGACCCGATAAATGTCAGCCATCCAGCGGAAGGCCTCGGGATCTGCAGTGACGTCATAAATCAAAAAACAGTCGCTCACCATCGCTTCCGGACGAAGGTTCTGCACAAGCCAGCCGAACAAGACCGGCTCCGACTGTAGGGTCTTGGTGGCGACAGCCAGGTAAATGGGTTTTTGGTTGAGCGAAATCGGTTTGCCTTGGTACTCGGCTGTCACCAGAGCCGGCGAGGCCAGATCCTGGTACTGGAGCCCCCAGGCGCGAGGATCGGCGGCGCCTGAGTAGCAGAGAATCAAACCCGGCCGGCCGCGTCGCTCCATCTCTTTGGCAAGTTCCGGAAGCGCTTGTCCCCAGTCCTGGTCGGAATCCGCCAGCCACTGGTATCCTCGACGGGGACCGCCCGCCAGAACGTTGAAATAGGCCAAGTAGTTGGGGTGGACGTGAAAAGTATCGATACCCGCGACGATGAGAAGGACCACGGCCAGCGCCACGATCGGTGTCTTCTTTTCCTGCCAGTAAAGCGCGAGGCCGCCCGCCAGGCCGGCGAGGCCCAGATACGCGGGTGAAAATTGGATGGTGGTGACGGCCGCTCCAAAAAAGAAAATGGAAAAGAAGCAGGCCAGCGAGAAAAAAACGAGATGATTCCACGCGGCTCGGTTTCTGTCGCTCAAGCGCCAGCGAAAAGCGCCCCAAATCCCGAGGATCAAAAGAGCCGGGGGAGCCTTTAAGATCCAGGCGGCCCATGAGAGCAGGGCAGGGGGCTGCGAGAAAGTGCGGCCGTGCCAGTAATAGGGAAGAATCCGGTTAAATAAAAATAAATTGACGAAAGTATCCTTAAAAGAAACCCACGCGCCCTTCCAGGGTACATAGACGATGAAAATGACGATCGCCGCCGCAAGCACAAGTTTCATAAAGGCCTGAACCCGGTCGGCCAAACGATGCTCCGGTCGAGGCAGCACATGCAGGATTAGAAAGGTCGGCAGAAGCGGCAAAGATGGCAGCTTGCAAAGAAAAGACAGACCCATAGCGCATCCCGAACCATAGAGTAATGCCGGCCGCTCCGTCATGTTCCAGCGCCAGTGGAGCCACAAGGAGAGCGTCACGAAAAAGTACATCGGCATTTCGAGCAAAGCCAGACTGGCGCGGGAAAGAAGGATCGGCGTCGCGGTATATGCACAGACGGTGAGAAGGCCGCCGGCCGGCCCCCACAGCGAACGGCTCCAGAAGTAGAGAAGCAGAGCCGTCAGGAGCGAAAAAAGAATCATCGGAATCCGGCTCCAGAGGATTAATGAGGGCGCCGGGACGCGGTTGTGAAAAGTGAACTGGTAGCCGAAACGATAAGCGTCCTTCGCTTGCCAGGATGGATTTGACCAGGGCAACGAAGGGCGCAGAAAAGCCACCGGCGCTGCGCTGATCAATTTCGAAAGAAACGCATGCTCGAGATTCAGATCGATCGAGCGGGTGTGCCATTGCGCCAGACCAGCCGCCGGGTAGACGATTTCATCCCATGTCGGCGACAAGCGCCGGGCGGCATCGAAGCAGATCACGGCATGAGCCGCCAGAAGGATTCCCAGCAGAAACCCGGGCCAGAAACGAGACCGATCTTCCATTAAAGAAGTTGCGTTATTGAGCGGATGACTTCTTCCTGCTCACGCCAGGTCATAGATGTATAAAACGGGATTCGCAGGAGGCGCTCGCTGATGCTTTCGCTGATGGGAAAATCCCCTTTTCGATATCCGAAGCGCCGACCCATCGCGGACAGGTGAAGAGGAAAATAGTGGAAGGTGGACAGGATCCCCTTTTTCATGAGACCCTTCCTGAGGCGTTCCGATTGCGTCGCATTTTCAAGAATGAGATAGAAAAGATGATAGGCCGAGACGCAGTCCCCGGGAATTCGAGGAAGGCGCAGTTTCCCTTTTTGTTCATCGGTCGCGAAGGCTTCGCTGTAAACTTCATGGAGCCGGCGGCGTTTGGCCGTAATAGAATCCAGATTCTGCAGCTGAGCCAGGAGATAAGCGGCCTGGAGTTCCGACGGCACATAGGACGAACCCACATCGACCCAGCTGTATTTGTCGACCTCCCCTCGGAAAAACTGTTCCCGATTGGTGCCTTTCTGCCGCACGATTTCTGCCCGAAGAACATAACGAGCGTCACAAACAACCAGGGCGCCTCCTTCGCCGCACATGCAGTTCTTCGTCTCATGAAAACTAAAGGCGTTGAGAGCGCCGAACGTGCCCACCGGCCGGCCCCGGAATTTTGCGCCCAGAGCCTGAGCCGCGTCTTCAATCACGAGTAGATGATGTTTTCGGGCGACACGCATGATCACGTCCATCTGGCAGGGGACGCCGGCGTAATGAACAGGACTGATGGCGACCGTCTTCGGAGTAATGGCGCTCTCCAGGAGGCTCTCATCTATATTCAATGTATCCGGGCGGATATCAATGAAACGGGGCTTTAACCCCCGCAAAACAAAGGCGTTGGCTGTTGATGGGAAGGTAAAGGAAGGACAAATCACTTCCTGTCCTCTCTTAAAGTCGGCCAAGATAAAGGCCAATTCCAGCGCGTGTGTGCACGAAGGAGTTAACAGGACACGAGTGGCCTTAAGCCGTTTTTCCAGAATGGAAGAGCATCGCCTCGTGTAGTGGCCGTCACCTGAAATTTGGCCGCGACGCAGGGCGTCTTTAATGTATTCGAGCTCCCGTCCGGCGAGACTGGGTCGATTCAGGGGGATCTTCATCTTGAGTTTTCCGTGTTGAACCATCGGTGATACCACAACTCGACACTCTCCGTACGAAACCCGCAACGCTGATAAAGACGTTGAGCCGCAATATTGCTTCCTTGCGTCACGACCCTTACAGTGCTAATCCTGTTCTGTTGAAACCATCGGAAGGCCTGAGCCGCCAGTGAAGCTCCGATGTTCTTTCCGCGAAAAAGAGGGGTTACCCCGATCAACCCGATTTGTCCGATTTCGCGTGAGCTCCGACGGCAGGAAATAAATCCGGCTAACGCGCGTCCCGCTTCCGCAACCCACACGCAATCATCGAAATGGCCTGTAATAGACCGGGTCACCCATTCTTTAAATAATTTCTTAGAGGAATCCCTGGGGAACTGGGGATCGACTGCAAACCGGCTATGCGGATAACTGATCATCGCCAGCCGTCCAAGCCGGGGCGCATCTCTCAAACGGGCTAATCGAAAACGGATTTTGCGCTCATTCGCCCCTATGTTTTTGAATGGCTGTAACTTACCCAACTCCAGTTGAAAGCCTATACGGATGTCAACGAAATGAAAACCAAAGGTCTCGGCCTTTGCAACAGTGGCCGGGTGATCTGAACGGCTGAGAAAATAGAGGCAATCGATCTTTTTCTGTTCGCAATGGTTTAGCGCTGCCCGGGCAGTGTGCACATTTAATGTGTCCGAGGTCAAGCGCGCAATTCGCAAGCCGAAAAAGCGACTGTCCCAGGGGAGAAATTCAACTCGGTCTTTCATCCATTGGCCTCTCGGCGCGCGATGGCAACGATCGATGATCCGAACCATCGGTTATACGGCATCCACGTATGGATCTCTGTTTTAGTAATGCCGTAAAGGAAGGCATTGATCCAGGGGTGAACCGGTTTGAAAATATGGGGGTCGGCTGCTGTCGCTCGTATCCACAGGCGCTGAAGCACGAATAAGGGGAATAAAGCGCTGAATAAGAAGAAAAGCCGTTCTATTTTGAGCCGGGAATCAAGGACCTCCTTTTGGAGGTTGGCGATGGAATATCTTTTCTTATGATGGGCGACTTCGTCATAGGATGTCCAAAGCCATTGAAAAGCCGGGACGGTCACCAGCAAGATCCCTGCCGGACGGAGTCGGTCTCGCATCTGGGCGAGCAGCTCCGTGGGAGTGTCGGTATGCTCCAGGACATCCATGGCCAGCACGAGATCAAATTCGCCGGCCGGAATTTCTTTCTGAATCGTGATCTTGCCGCGGGTAAGGGGTTCGGCATAAGGATCGGTCCCGGTGAGTTCGGAAAGCTTGTCCGCGTAACGTTGTTCCAAATAACGAAGATTCACGCCTGTCCCGCAGCCGATTTCCAAGACGCGCAGGGGCTTGACACAGTAGAGACGGTTCATCGCCCGGTCAATTAGCAGAAAGCGTGACCGGACCCACCAATGAGTGTCTTCAAAGTGAGCGTCATGGTCTCCTGCACGATATTGGATGTCCATCAATCATCCAGAGGAACGACCGGCTGGGAAGGCGGGAATACATCGCGCACGAGCGTATAAGGACGATGTTTTATTTCCCTGTAAATCTTGGCCAGATAAACGCCTAAAATTCCGAGAAAGAAAATAGTAAGTCCCCCCAGGAACCATATCGAAACGATGAGCGATGGCCAGCCCATGAGCGAAATTCCCCGTGACCATTTGAGATAAAGAAGGCGCGCGATGTAAAGGCTCGACGCCATACAGAGGCAGGCTCCGGTGTAGAAAATATACACCAGCGGCCTGTCGCTGAAGGAAGTGATGGCATTGACAAAGAGAGCAATGCGGCGCGCCAGGCTGTAGCTGCTAGCGCCTTTGGAAAGTTTGGTGACGGGCCAGGGCCGCTGGGGGTACCCGGTAAGTTGCCAGAGTCCGGGCAGAAAAACTTCTCTTTCACGATGCCTGAGGAGATGAACGACATAACGCCGAGTCATCAATCGCGCGATGACGGAATTCGCCGGGATGGAGGTGCTCGAGAGCAAATTGAACATCTTATAGAACAAAGCTCCCGACCATTGTTCAAAAATGCCTCCCTTGCGATGTTGTTGGACACCGTAAACGACATCCAAGGTTTCCTTACGGAGCAAGTCGTAAAATGTTAGAAGCCACTCCGGCTCTTCCTCTAAATCTCCGTCCAGGAGAAAAATGTATTCTCCTCGGGCGTAGGAAAGCCCCGTCATCATGGCGCGATGGTGGCCAAAATTTCGAGAGAGGTCAATGACAACCACACGGGAATCCTGTCTCTGAATCGCGAGCGCGCGATCCAGAGAGTCGTCGGGAGAGCCGTCATTGACCAGAAGGATTTCGTAATCCGGGCTGATTTTTTCTGCCGCGCGCCGCGAACGCTCATAAAATTCTTGAAGATAAGGCGCCGAACGGTACAGGGTCGTGACGATGGAAATAAGCATGGTTATCGTAATACCTTCACGGGATTAATCCCAGGGCCAGCCAGGCGCCGGCCGAATCGATGAGCACGTCATGGACTGTCGCCGAACGTCCCGGCACAAAGCTTTGATGAAACTCATCGGTACAAGCATACAGTATCGTAAAGACAAGCGACCCCATGAAAATCTTTTTCCACGACCACAGGGTGCTGCCGGTGAGCGCGCGCGCCACCAAGCGCGCGAGAATTCCATAGACGCCTAAATGCCCGATTTTTCGAACAAGAAAGTCCCAATGATTTTGCAGAAAGCGCAGATGCGGAATGCTGGAGAGATAGAAAATGAACACGCACCATATGAGGACGGGAAGCCATAATTCAATAAATAGACGGTAGGGATGTGGAGGGTGGAGGGGTAGGGAGGTATTATTCATTTTCAACCACCCTACTTCCCCACTTCCCGACGACGACGTTTGAAGTCTTGATACGCCGGGTACCAGCGCTGTACTTTCCAGAGTATTTCCCAGACGTTGGTTCGCGGAAAAACAACGACGCGCCGCAAATGGAATAAATGGTTGTCGTGTTCGCGCGGGGCGCGGTCCGTCGCAAAGGCCGCGCGGAATCCGGCCGCCTGCACCGCTTGCTCGGAGGCTTCATTGTATTCGCCATAAGGGTAAGCGAAAAGAGTTACGGCCTGGTTTACCGCCCGTTCCAGCTTCGTTTTAGATTCTGCAATTTCCCGATGGGCGATGTCTCCTGAGACTTGCGGCAGGTGAACGTGACTGCAGGTATGCGCCCCGATTTCCATGCCGGCTTGGAGCCATTGGCGCAATTGCTCGTGGGTCAGAAGACGGGCCGCACCGTCATCCCACCGGTTGTGATCTTCACCCGCCACAGCAAAAATCGCAGCCGTGAATCCGAACTCCTGAAGTATGGGAAGCCCCAGCGTCAGAACCTCTTCATAACCGTCATCGAAAGTGATGGCGAAAAACCGCCCCCTCCCCCTGCACCCTCTCCCGAAGGGAGAGGGGACTTTAATAGATTCCCCTCTCCCCGGGGAGAGGGTGGGGGTGAGGGGGCCGTGCAGTTGCTGTACATAGTCGTCCAGGCGGAGCGTTTGATAGCCGAGCCGCTTGAGCCAGCGTAAGTGCGTGCGAAATTGTTCAGTGCTTACCGAAATCCGTTTGGGATCGATCCCTTTAGAGGGAGGTTGAAGGAGCAACCGATGATACGTCAGGATGGGGAGATACATGTCGTCATTCCGGCGGTCGTAAGCCGGCCCTCCACACGTCCGGCGGGCCGGGTCGCCTGTCGTTTGGAGACCCGGAATCCATCGGCCGTTGATTTCGATAGACCCCGGCTTTCGCCGGGGTGACGGCTGAACAGAGGTCTTTGTAGACATTTTCGATATCTCTCGCCACGGTTCGGATATCGTAATATTTTTCGACTTGCGATCGGGCCCAGCGCGCTTTTTCCCCCGAACTATTCGAATCCCCAAGAAGTTCGCGCAGGGCGACTTCCAGTTTAGCCGGATAAAACTCTTTGGGTGTGATATGGTCGCCCAGATTGGTGCGCAAGGCTTGTTCCCAAGTCTCGGGTCCCGCCAGGCCGATGACGCCGCCTTCTCCCATCATCAGAACGGGTCGGCCCAGCGCCAGGCTCTCCAGTCCGGAACGTCCGGCGGCCACGATCCCGTCGCAGGAGGAAATGAAATCGGCTAGATGATCCGTCCATCCGGTCAATTCAATAGTGGAAGGCGCGATGGCGGAATTCACGATTCGCAGCTGCTCTGCGAGGTCGCTCGCGCGCTCTTCGGGAACACGGCCTGCAACGAGATACTGGGCGGCAGGCAATGATTTTGCAATACGCTTCAATACGTCAAAAAAGAATTGAACGGCTTGCCACCGCCCACCGCTTAGCCGGCCGAGAATGGCGATACGCTTCATCCCCTTCCCCCCTTGAGGCGGAAGTTTGGGATGGGCGGCAGGAATTTCGATTCCGTTTCGGATCAAGCGGATACTCTCGGGTTTTCTGCCGAAGTGGGCTTGAAGATGATCTGAAACAACTTCGTCGATCGCGATGGCGATATCTCCCAGGCAGGGAAACAGTCTGGAGAAAAGGTGCACGGGAGGGGGCTGATGAATGGTCGTCACGTGAGGGATATGCGTGAGCGCCGCCGCTTGCACCGCGACCCAGTGGGATCGCCGGGAATGCGAATGGACGATTTGAATCCGGTTCTCACGGATAAAACGGGAGACTTTGAACGTATTGGAGACCCCTGCGGGGAAAGCCTTCCCGCTGATAGGGAGAGAGAGATAGGACTGGCCGAAATGGAGACGATCCGAAATCCAGAAAATCTCGTGTTGGCCCTGCCAGGCTTTAGCGAGTGAAACGCAGTAGGTTTCAGAGCCGGCGGGCTCCAGGGATGAAAGCAGAAAAAGGACTTTCAATTACGATCCTGGTTTCGCAATGAACTGTTTAATGCCACCCAGAATGGCCGCGGCGCAGGCCTTTCTGAACTTCGGCGAGAAAATAAGCATCTCTTGTTCCGGCACAATGATATAAGCCTGCTCGGTCAGAACCGCCGGCATCTGAGTCATACGGCAGACGGCGAGATCCGCAAAATAAAGGCCGTGATCAGGAATCGTCATCCGTTGGAGGTAGCTGGCGTGGATGTCGCGCGCGAGCTGGAGACTCTGAGGCTGATAGGCGTAGATGCTGAAGCCGTTATTCCAGAGCGGATTCTCTCCCTCGCCTGAGGCATTGCAATGAACGCTGACAAAAATCCGGGCATTGTGGGCCCAGGCGATTTTGGCCCGGTCATAAAGAGGGACGTCCATGTCCTTCTCGCGCGTCAGAAAAGGTTTCGCGCCGGCTTCTTCCAGCGTGCTCTTAACGACTCCGGCGAGGGCCAGATTCGCGTCCTTTTCCGTCCATCCATGGGGACCGATCGCTCCGTTATCCGAGCCGCCGTGCCCCGGATCCACGGCAATGACCATTCCTTTGAGCGACGGCGCGGTCCAGGGCTTGCGGATTTCAACCACCAGCGTCGTCCCCTCATAACGTACGTCGTAACCCCACCAGGTCTTGAAGGTGGGCTCGATCAGAACCTGGCAGGTGTCGGGCGACGTCTGTTTCCACTGCACGCGGCGGATGAGCGGATCCAGCGGGTCGTATTTGATGAGATTGGTTTTATCCACGGCGCCATAGAGCGTCACGACGAGCCGCATGGGATCCACGCTTTGTTCGGCGCGGTAAGGAACGACGTTATCGAGAGGAATGCGCAGGATCGTGTTTTCCGCTTCATGCGTCATGGTGAAATTGCTTAAGACGCTCCGAGCCGCCGCGGTTCCGCGCGGCAGTTCCTGGAGGGCGCTGTCTTTGACCCAGCCGCTCTGGATGGATGAAAGCCCGACCCGCCACTCATGCCCGATCTTCCCCGTGAGCCGTACTTTCATCCCCCTGTAAAGAAAAAGATCATAGCCCTCGTCGGGGCCGGTGCGCACGGCCACCTCTTCATCCGTGACCAGGCCGGTATGCAGGAAACCGCTGCTGTCGATGCTTAAACGACCGGCCGCCTTTTCTTTCTTCGTTTCATGCGCGCCCTTCAGGCTGACCTCGATGGCCGCCTGGTTCGCTTTGTCCCCGGGTTGAATGAGGTAACCCCCTGCATAAAGGCCCCGCCGTGTCATGGTGGAAGAACCGATCTCGACCATGGGAACATGCCGCGCAACCCCTTCGATGGAAAATTCAGCGGTGTCGAGCGGCGAGCCTTGAAAAGCGACATGAACCTCCTCCCCGGACGTCAGTAGCAGGTCATCCGAAGGCGAAACGGAGGACTTTTCAATTGTTGTAGGGGTGAACGGGCTCATGACGAATCCGGAGCCGATGTTAATGTGACGATCCAACACCGCGGCCGCACCGGCGGGACCATGAGCTTCGGCGTGAATCAGAAAATCGCCCGCTAGAACCGGCACCATCGCGAGATATCCCCCCTGCGGATGAACATCGATCGGAATTCCGTTGAGAGTGACGGTCGAGCCCGGAGTCACCGCGCCATAAACAAATATCTGACTCAAGGGCGGCAGCTTCATGCCTTCGGTGGGATGGACGATGGTCAAGGACAAAGTTGAAGAGGAAGACGTAACCGTTGATGTTGAAATCGCGGGCGCTGGCTCAGAAAAAGCGGTGCCTGGCGAAAAAATACGGATGGCCATCATTGAGACGAGGCCTACCGCTGACCTCCTAAGTACAGGGAACGATAAGTTCGTTCCGGGTTTTCTCCTCTCCCCGAAGTCGGGGAGAGGATGGAGGTGAGGGGTTTCCCATGCTCGTTGAACAACCATATGGGTGCTCGATTTCGAAGAGACCCCCTCACCCGCGCCTCTCCGTTCCGTCGGGCTTGCCCTCTCCCCGTGACCGGGGCGAGGGGAAAATGGTTGGGGAAGGTCTCCTCGCAATGACGTCTTACACCCCATGCGACCCCTGCGAATCCTTTCTCTCCATCTCCGCCAGTTCCTGGCGCTGGGCGTCGTAGCCGTCGCGTCCCATCAGCGCGTAGGTGTATACCTTCGCCAGTTCGACGCCGGGCTGGTCGAAGGCGTTGATATTCATCAACTCGCCCATGTAGGCGACCGCCATCTCGAAGAAAAAGAACAATTCGCCGAGCGTCGTGGGTGAAATTTCTGAGACGCTGACAGTCAGATTAGGGCGCAGAGCCTTGGTCAGGGCGGAACTGGTCCCTTTCTGCTCGGCCGCGATCAATTCATTCAAGGTGTGTTTGGCCAGGTAATGTCCTTTATCCACGGGCGGGATCGCCGTTTTATGGCCGAAATCATTCACGGAGATAAACGTAATGATTTTGTCGTAGGGGCCTTCCATATACAGTTGAGCCTGGGAATGCTGATCCGTTACGCCGAGGGCTTTGATCGGCGTGGGACCTGCATTCACAATCTTGCCGCTGCGGTCCAGCTTCTTGCCGAGACTTTCCGCCCAGAGTTGCCGGTACCAATCGGCGACGCCCCAGAAATTCTGAGAATACGGCATCATCACCGACAGCTTCACGCCTTTTTGATAATAAAGAAATTGCAGAGCGGCATAGGCGGCCGCGGGATTTTCTTTGGGTGATCCGCTTTGACAGCGCTGGCTCATCGCTTTAGCGCCTCCGAGCAGCTGGCCAATATCAATGCCGGTCAGAGCGGCTGAGACCAATCCCACGGGCGTCAACACGGAGAACCGCCCGCCGACATTTCCAGGGACGACGAAGCTCGTGATGTTTTCCCGTTTGGCCAGTTCGCGCAAATAGCCTTTTTGCTCATCGGTCGTGATCACAAAATGGCGAGACGCTTTTTTAACTCCGACTTTCGCCTCCACCGCTTTGCGGAAGAAAAAATAGTTGGACAGAATTTCCGCCGTGGTGCCGGATTTGGAGATGACGTTAAAAAGCGTTTTGCGCAGATCTAGAATTTCCAGAAGTTCGGCGGTCCAGCGGGGATCCACATTGTCGAGCACGAAGAGCCGGAGCCAACCTTTGCGGTCCTTGCGGTCCTTGAGGTTCCAGTAAGGCGACCTGAGCGCCTGCTGAACGGCGTTATTGCCGAGGGCGCTGCCGCCAATGCCGAGCACGACCAGCGTGTCGAACGAATTCCGTGTCTTCCTGGCCCAGGTCATGATGCGCCTGGCTTCTGCGCTCTGGTCGGGCAGATCCAGAAAGCCCAGTTTCCCGGACGTGCCCATCCGCTGGACGGCGTTATGCGCCTCCTGAAGGCGGGACTGAAGCCCGAAAATCTCCGGTTCCATCAGTCCATGATCGATTCCGATAGAGTCTGATAAACAGTGAGCGTAATTCAGCGATAGCATGAAAAACTCCTTATTGGTATTGAGGGGACTCGAGAAATGGCCGTGCCGAAACGGAGAAGGCGGCCTGTCGCAATGACAAGGCCCCGGAGGCGTACGCCAGACGTTCTCCCTCCCCCGAGAAGGGGGAGGGTTGGGGAGAGGGTCTCGTTGTACGATGAAAAGCTACGGGGATGCCTCTCCCGGCCTTCGGCCACCCTCTCCCGAGAAGGGGGAGGGAATTTCCGGTTTCCTGAGCCGCCAGATACGCGTAGAGCGAAGTCCCCGCGGCGCTCTTTTTTTTCTGCTGACCTGCCCAGGCCAGCACTTCCGGTAAATCCACAACCAGCGAAGCGGGTTGACTATTCCGGGCGCTGGTCAAATGCCGGGGCCGCCAATAGGGTTCGACATACTGGGACGGTTTGTCGGGAATCGCAAGATTCCAGCCCACTTCAATCCGGTTAAAATCTTTGACCACCCGTTTATTGGCCTTCCAGATCGTGACCCACCCCGGCCCCTGATGGACGGGTGAACGATCACGCGCGATACGCCAGAGCGTGTCCCCTTTGACGACTTCATAGGACTCTCCGAGGGTTTCTTTCGTAGGCTGAAACTTCTTCAACGCCGTCCAGGCTTGCCGGGCGCAAACCATGGCCAGATCAAGGTGATCCGAGGCCAGATAATCTTTCGCAAGATGCAGGGGCTGAGCAATGGACGGAATCTCCCCAGAGAGCCGGGGCAAGGCTTTGTACGCTTCGCCAATCGTCGCAATCGTTCGAGCAACGGATTCCCTTTTTGCCGGAGTGGCGGAAACGAGGGGAGAGACCGCGGGCCTGGTGCTGGGCGCGATAGAAGGAATCCGGGGGACCTGTTTATTAACGATCGGGGAAGGGGGGGACGTCATCCCGGGAACTGGCTGCGCACGACGCTGCATCCACGAGAAAATTCCATACCCGACCAAACCCAAACCAATCAAACCCAGAAGAATATGGAGCCGTGTAATTCGCATCTCTTCTTATTGTGCAATACCGTCGAGAATCAGTCAAACTCGCGGGTGGTATCTATCCAGTCGTATCTTCCGCCTACAACCGGTGAACTCAACTTAGGGGCGGTTGTCACGTTCTCGCGGCATGACGCGCTTCATGAATTCGTCGAACAAGGGAACTGTAAAGGAGGTATCCCCATGAGCCGGACTGTAAATCATTCCCTTTTTAATCAGACTGTTACGAATGGGCGCAATGCTCTGAACTTTAACGCCGAGGACATCCGCAATATCTCCGGACCGTTGAGACCCTTTTCCTAAATCAGCCAGGGCTCGCAGGTATTCCTTTTCCCGGGGCGTAAGACGGTCAAAACGGACACGAAAAAAGCTTTCATCCAAACGATGGATCGCCGCACTTGTCGCTTTTTGAACCGTTTTTTTATCAATCGGGGAGGCCGGCGCAATGTTCCATGCCTGATATCCCCATTCTTGGAGAAAATAGGGATAACCTTTAGTCTTCGCCAGGATTTCTTTCAAGGCGTCTTCCGTGAACTGTACCTTTTGCGCTTTCACGGGTTCTTGAAGGGCATTGATGGCATCCTGGCCTTCCAAAGGTCCAACCTGCGGAAAATCAAAAAGCCGCTCGGCGTACGACTTGGAACGTCCCGCCAGTGCGACCAACTGGGGAAGGCCGGCTCCGATCAGCGTCAACGGCAGGCGCTTCTGAGTGATCCTGTGAATGGCCATGATCAGGGCGCTCAGCTCCTTCTCCGTTACATATTGGAGCTCGTCAATAATAATAGCGACAGCGACGTTTCGATCGGCAGCGGCTTCTGCGACGGCTTCAAACAATACGGGCAAGTCGGATTCAAGATCGCCGCTGTCGGCCAGCCCGACTTCAGGGTCGACATCCAGGCTGATTTCAACGTCCTTCGTCTTGATCTTCACGCCATTCAAAAAGCTTCGGAGAATGCGGAAGCCCCGTTTCACTTTTCCGCTGATATTCTGCATTCGATCAAGCGAGAACAAAAGTTGTCGAAGCGGCGGCAGGAGCAAGGCCGCCAAGGATTTATTTTCGTGAGCTTCGATCATGAACGCTCGATACCCTTCGGCTTCGGCGACCTGCTGCATCCGGTTCAAAAGAACCGTCTTCCCGACTCCGCGGAGCCCCACAAGCAGGAGGCTTTTTTCGGATTTTTGAATTTTGAGCCTCGCGAGCGTCAATTTTGCTCGATTGAGAAGGGACTGACGACCTGCCAATTCGGGAGGCGGGGAACCCGCGCCCGGAGAAAAAGGATTTTGCAAAGCATCCATACGCCTGCAATTATATTGAAGTTAGTAATGTATAGCAACTTCCTGATAACTTCTATAACATTCAAATAACCGGTGCGCTCGTGTCGATTCCGGGGCCCATTCTTTCGGAGTCATCCGACCCATGCAAAAAGGGGTCTCGCTTGTAATCTGCCCGTAACACGATTGCGATACACTTCTCGTACGCGCGCACAGGCGCGTACGACGACTATGCCCAAATCTCTTCACCGCATCATTGCTTTTCTCTTAGTTCCCTGCCTGGTGATTGACCCCACTCTCGCGCATGGGAATTTGCGAACACCGTCGCCTTTCCTGAATTCAAATTCCGAAATTTACACTCAGCAGGCTCTTGCTGAAGAAACCGTATTCGCTGAACATGAGCTTCTGCAACGCACACCGGACCCCGACTCGGTGCGCAGGCGGGTCGGCGTATTCATTCGACAATATTGGTTCAAAGCGGCAGCTGGGGTCATGGCCGCCGCGGCCACTGCTCCATTGTTCGCCCAATCCACGCCGGCATCGAAAAATCCGTCTGGCGTGTTCGTAGCGGTAATGTTTTCTCAATTCTGGGAGGGCATTAAACATCATTTCTTCCAGCAATCCTTCCTAACCTGGCTCGTATCCCTGTCGCTTATTGGGGTCGCACGGACAGCGTGGAAAAGACTTAGCGCCTATCAAGACACCTTATGGAAGCAGTTGCCTTACGTGGAGCAATTAAAGGCGAAGACCTTTTTTGTCAGCGAGAAGTACCAGGTCATCACCGGGGCTTTTGCGCTCCTATTATTTATCGTGGATGGTACGTTTACTTCATATCGTCACTTCTTCGCTCACCTCGGTCATTATCCGTATTACGCTTTTCTGGATTGGGCGCCGGATATTACCTATCCAGCGATTATCATGCAAATGGCAATACTAGTCCGGGCGATGTTCGAAGGCGAAAGCGCAAGTCCCTTCGACTCCGTTTACAGTAAACCAACCGATCCGCTTCGTCGCATGCGCTTTGATCATGGGATAATACTCGCCGTTTTTATCGCTGCCAAGATCATCCTGCCGCTACTTGATCCGAATCCTGAACGCCTCGGGCGGACCTTTGACATTCAAGACATCGCCGCATATTGCTATGGGACTTTATTAAGCCTGGTCTTCCATACTTGGATCTGGATGCGGGAACATAAGCGTCAGGAAACGATTTTTGACACCGGGAACCCATCGTCTAGCCTCGCAAGCATCGAACACCAATTCATCGCGCAGAAGCTTCGTCAACCAGGGTGGAAGGCTCGGTTCAATCTCGATATTGGCGAAGAACGCAGGAGGGCCAAAGAGATCGAACGGCGCACGAGGCCAAGGCATTATCGGGACGGCGTCCCAACAGCGAATTCAATTATTGCCGATCTCCAATATGCTTTAGCCAGCTACGGCGAATCCGATCGCGGATTCATTTTCTACGGCAGTCTCGCGGACGAGCGTGGTGATGAGGGGAGCGATCTTGATGGAATCCTCTTGCCCGCCGATAAAATGAACCCAGCAAAACGTCTAGTGGGCGACCTGCAATTCCGATGGAGGATGCGACGACATCAACTGAATATCCAAAGGCCTCAGCGCGCAGATGACGTTCGAGAGCATCTTGCTCAGGTATGGGCCGCTCATGAGCAGGAAGCGCTCTATGTCGTCTTCAGATCTCAGACGACAAAAGTCCAAATACGGGGTCGGAGCCTTTCTGAATTTCTAAAAGATGTGGATATTGCCATGGCTCAGCCAGCCGAGCAGCTGGCCAATTTATCGACACATCCTAGACAGATGCCTGGTATCGGCCAATCTCATTGGACGCAACGCCACCCCCTCCTATTCCGGGTCTTGGTTCCCCTCACCGCAGTCGTTGCATTGACGGCATTCTTGCTGCTGGGCGGTCAACTTCCCGGGCCGTATCGAATGGGAGCTGTGGCGGCGCTGGCTCTGATGATTGTGGACCAGGCTCTGAAAGGATGGGCGGAAGCGAGTCTGCCTGAGGTCGATTCCAATAAGTGGAACTGGCCGGAGATGCTCTCGATTGTCAGGGAACAACATGTCTTGCCTTTGTGGCGTGTCGGCACTCGTTTTGTCGGGACTCTCTTAGCGGTCGTTGCCGGTGTTTGGCTTCAGCTGAACCCGATCTTCATCAGTCTGTTTGTTGGCGCCGCGCTGTCCAACCTGGTGGAAGTCCTCTTGCGCGGAAGCGGTACTAATATCTTCGGAGATCGTCAACTTGGCCTCATGAATCTCGCCGATCTCTTCATCTATGGGTACCATTTCAATCTCCTTCTCGCGGGGGGGATACGATTATTACTCTATTTATTCGGACCCGGAGGAATTCTCAAGTCAGCCCTATTAATGGGGATCTCTGTGCGACAGGGGCGTGACAATGGCAAGCCAGGGAGCTGGAACCGCCGTGGTTTCTTTCGCGCGATCGCTCTGGGGGCCGTCGGACTGCGCTTATTGGCCCAAGCCCCACCGTCTCCAGCGACTCCGCCGGATCCTGTAGCAACTCGTTGGAGCATGATCGACCACTTACGCGATCTTTGTTTTGGGAGTGCGCCGGTGACAGACCAAACACTCATCGATCTCAGCCAGATCACTCATTGGCAGCGAGTTGTTCCCGCTGATCCGCAAGGGGCGCTCTCTACTTTCGGAGTGCTGCTGAAGGCGGTCCAAGACCAGGTGGCTCAGCTTGGCTTTTCCTGGGACAATCTGTCGCCTCTGCAGCAGCTTGGCTTTCTGTATCGTGAATTGGACGCCTACAACGATATCACGGCGATGCAGGACATGCGGGAGGCTGCGCCGGCGACATCGGTATTCCTTGAACAGCTTCTATTCCTGGTATTGTTCGAATATAACGATATACTGGACATCCGTCGCAACGCCCTGGCCGCGAACAAATCCTTTGTCCCCCCGCAGAATTTTGCCCTTAGCGCGCACTTGGACGCTGCTCTGGCGATTCTGTACCAAATGGGTTCACCCATCGCAGGTCCCGCGCGCAATCTTATGCAGAGCTTGTTGGAAAGTTACGGATTTATACCGGGCGCGGAGCCGGAAGCGCGCAGCCCTCTTGCGAAGTTCGAATTGGCCCTGAATACGTTCAATGAAACGCTGTTCACGGAGGGATATGGGTTCTATCACGAACAGTCCCGTGAACCGCGCTTCCAGGGGAATCTCGGCGCAACCTTGGTGCGGACAGACAAACGGACCCTTTTGTATGTTCAAAGCGGCCCATTTCGCGGCCAGGGCGCCGGCGGCGACAATGTCTGGGTATTGAACTCACCCGGCACGAAGGCGGCCACTCTTGGCGGATTTACCCATAACGCTATTCAGAAAAGCTGGGTGGTATTTCAGATCCCGCTGACGCACGCCGCTGCGGTGATTAAAATCCTGCAGGCCCGGACGCCCGCCGAGCTTGTCAGCGTCAACTATTTGGCCTACGCACATGATGTGATGCAGCGAATTTTTCGCCGATCGTATGCCAAGCTCAGTGAAAAGCAGATTGCCGATTCGGAGTACACCGACATCATGGCGCATGAATTCGGACATCAATGGATTGATTTTCTCGATGCGCTGAAAGAGGACCATCCCTTGTTTCAAGAATTGCAAAACCAGCCGGATGGCGAACGAGCCGGGGAATATTTTGGAGAATATGCGGCGTTTCTGGCGACAATGAGTCGTTCGCAGGCGCCACTGTGGCTGGTGTATCAGCTTGGCGCCATGCTCCAGTCGGTCAATTCTACGGATGCACCTCCTGGTATTGCCCCCATGGCCGACCGTTTGATCCGGGATCTTTTACGAACTTTGGCCAGCCACAATAACGACATTGTTAAGCTCCAGAAAAAAACCGGCCTGTTGACGCGCGAAGATGTAACATCCCTGCTCGAATCCCTGCTGAAAATCGATGACAGGAAGATCCAAGCCGCCGCTCAAAAACTTTTCGTTCAACAGTTTGGGGCGCTTCCGCCAAAGATCCCGCCCCAGTCGATCCCCGAAGCTCCCGCTTCAGCGCCGCGAGCCGGGTTGTTCAAAAGGTC
>Ga0206942_1049_pt1 | contig 23810 bp, 13 predicted proteins | sample Alteio_BWOrgHeat_6_FD_153253 | JGI IMG/M metagenome (GOLD analysis project Ga0206942, IMG submission 153253) | Enriched cells from forest soil in Barre Woods Harvard Forest LTER site, Petersham, Massachusetts, United States -... | ecosystem: Environmental > Terrestrial > Soil > Temperate forest > O... | reverse complement strand
CCATCTGCGGTTGTACCTGCTCCTGCTGCCTCAGTGGACAGAAGTACCCCCGGGCTTCCGCTCACAACTGCCGTTGTAGTCCCGTCATAGATTTTGCTCGTTGGTACTGAAAGGCCACTCATTGTTAGTGCCTTTGTCGTAATAGTTGCGAGGTCAGGGCTTTGGATCGTAAGAGTATAGTTGGTATTGCCAATCCCTGTTAAACTTAAACCGGCATAGGTAACTGTAGTCGCTGTTGGTACATTTCTCGAATTATAGGTTCCGGTTGCCGCACCGGTGGTGCTTACAGCATCCACTGAATAAGGCATCCCATCGGCAGTTGAACCCGTCCCCGCGGCTTCGGTGGCCTGAAGTGTGCCAGGGCTACCGCTCACAACAGCTGTGGTCGTACCATCATATATTTTGATGGCCGGTACTGAAAGGCCACTCATCGTTAGCGTTTTAGCGGTAATCGTTGCGGCCGATGAAGCCTGGATGGTCAGCGTGTAGTTGGTTGAACCAACTCCCGATAAACTTAACCCGCCATAAGCAACTGTTGTTGCCGACGAAACATTTCTATTGTTATAAATGCCGGTTGCAGCCCCAGTTATACTTACTCCGTCAACCGTGTAAGGCTTTCCATCTCCTGTTGTACCTGCCCCAGCTGCCTCTGTAGCTTGTAGTACACCAGGGCTACCACTGACGACTGCAGTTGTAGTGCCATCATAGATTTTACTTGCCGGTACTGAAAGGCCGCTCATCGTTAATGCCTTTGGTGTAACGGTGGCTGCGGCAGAACCCTGAATGGTAAGGGTGTAATTGGTATTTCCCGCTCCCGATAAACTTAGCCCACTGTACGTAACTGTGGTTGCTGCCGAGACATCCTTGCTGTCATAAGTACCGACGGCTGGTCCAGAAATGCTGACTCCATCCACTGCGTAAGGTTTGCCATCTGCGGTTGTACCTGCTCCTGCTGCCTCAGTGGACAGAAGTACCCCCGGGCTTCCGCTCACAACTGCCGTTGTAGTCCCGTCATAGATTTTGCTCGTTGGTACTGAAAGGCCACTCATTGTTAGTGCCTTTGTCGTAATAGTTGCGAGGTCAGGGCTTTGGATCGTAAGAGTATAGTTGGTATTGCCAATCCCTGTTAAACTTAAACCGGCATAGGTAACTGTAGTCGCTGTTGGTACATTTCTCGAATTATAGGTTCCGGTTGCCGCACCGGTGGTGCTTACAGCATCCACTGAATAAGGCATCCCATCGGCAGTTGAACCCGTCCCCGCGGCTTCGGTGGCCTGAAGTGTGCCAGGGCTACCGCTCACAACAGCTGTGGTCGTACCATCATATATTTTGATGGCCGGTACTGAAAGGCCACTCATCGTTAGCGCTTTAGCGGTAATCGTTGCGGCAAGAGAAGTCGGAAGACTATAATCGCTCGCCTGTAAGCCCAATAGACTTACGCCACTAATTGTGACTGTCGTTGCTGTCGCAACGTCTTTGGTGTTATAGGTTCCAATTGCCGCTCCGATAATAGTGACAATATCCCCTGAGTATGGTTTTCCATCTCCTGTTGTACCAGTTCCGGCGGACTCCGCAGCCTGAAGTGCAGGTATTCCAGTCACTGTTGCTGATGTAGTAGCATCATATATCTTACTGGCCGGTATTGAAAGTCCATCAGCCAATGATTTGGGCGTAATGGTTGCGGCAGATGGACCCTGAATAGTAAGGGTGTAATTAGTATTTCCTGCTCCCGATAAGCTTAACCCACTGTATGTAACTGTAGTTGCAGTCGAGACATCCTTGTTGTCATAAGTACCAACGGCTGGTCCAGAAATGCTGACTCCATCCACTGCGTAAGGTTTGCCATCTGCGGTTGTACCTGCCCCCGCCGCCTCCGTACTTTGAAGAGTTCCAGGGCTACCAATTACAGTCGCCGATGTAGTTCCATCATAGACTTTACTGGCGGCCACAGAGAGGCCACTCATCGTTAATGCCTTTGTTGTTATGGTTGCAGCTTGAGAACCCTGGGTCAGGGTGTAATTGGTATTACCCGCTCCTGTTAAACTCAACCCTCCAAAATTAACCGTAGTGGCTGACGCAACATTCCTGTTATTATAAGTACCTGTTGCACTCCCTGTAACGCTCACCGCGTCTACCGAATAGGGCGTTCCATCACCGGTCGTACCAGCTCCTGCGGCTTCTGTACTCTGAAGTGACCCGGGGCTGCCACTGACAACCGCTGCCGTAGTGCCATTATATATTTTACTTCCTGGTACCGAAAGCGTGGAACTGGGCAGTGTCAATGCTTTAGGGCTAATGGTTGCTGCTTGAGAACCCTGGGTGAGGGTGTAATTGGCATTGCCAACTCCGGATAGACTTAACCCACCAAAATTAACCGTGGTAGCTGTCGATACATCTTTAAAGTTATAGGTACCCGTTGCACTACCTGTAATGGTTATAGCGCCATCTACGTTGTAAGGTTTTCCATCAGCAGTTGTACCTGCCCCTGCTGCTTCAGTACTCTGAATCGATCCTGCACTACCACTGACTACAGCTGCTGTCGTACCATCATATATTTTGCTCCCTGGCACGGAAAGGGTCGAGCCGGTCATGGTTAATGCTTTGGGTGTAATGGTTGCAAGGGCAGGGCTCTGGATCGTAAGGCTGTAATTGCCATTGCCAGCCCCAGTTAAACTTAACCCTCCGTAGGTAACTGTGGTGGCTGTCAAGACATCCTTGCTGTCATAAGTTCCCGTGGCTGTGCCTGTAATGCTGACACCATCCACAGAATAGGGCTTGCCGTCTGCAGTTGTGCCTGCCCCTGCAGCTTCCGTACCCTGAAGGGTGCCAGGACTGCCACTCACAACTGCTGTTGTATTTCCATTATATATTTTACTCGCCGGTACGGATAGACCACTCATCGTTAATGCCTTGGCTGTAATATTCGCGGTCACCGAACTTTGAATCGTAAGAGTGTAGTCCGTATTATCCACCCCTAAACCTCCGAAGTTGACTGTAATGTTACTACCCGCATTCTTGCTGGTATAGGTACCCGCTGCCGAGCCTGTAAAATTGATAACATCACCAGTATATGGCATTCCATCAGCAGTAGTACCAGAACCTGTAGACTCGGAAGACTGAAGTGTTGGAGAGCCACTTGCAACCGCCGCCGTGGTACCATCATAGATTTTGCTGGCAGGCACAGAAAGACCGTTCATTGTTAATGCCTTCGGCGTAATCGTTCCAGGAATGGAAATCTGCAGAGAGTAGTCACTTGCTTGTCCACCTCCTAAACTTAAGCCACTCAAGGTAACTGTGGTCGCGGTTGCTACATCCTTAGTATTGTATGTGCCTCCTGCTGTTCCAGAAATATTGACGCCATCGCCATTATATGGCTTTCCATCACTTGTGTTACCCGTCCCTGTGTTTTCCTGGGAAAGAAGTGCAGGGGTACCAGTGACAGAGGCAGTTGTACCCCCATCGTATATCTTGGTTGCCGTTAGTCCACTAACGGTTAAAACTTTCGGCGTAATAGTTGCCGCTACGGGGCTTTGAATGGTAAACGAGTAGTCACCGGCCTGTGCCCCTGTTAAACTTAAACCAGTGTAGGTAATTGTGGCTGCTGTTGTTACGTCTTTGTGGTCATACGTTCCTATGGCACTTCCGGTGATGCTGACAACGTCTCCTGAATAAGGAGTTCCATCAGCAGTTGAACCTGTCCCTCCGGTTTCTGCAGTCAGAAGGGATGGGCTGCCGCTTACAACTGCCGCAGTGGTTCCGTCGTAGGTTTTGCTGGCAGGTACGGAAAGGCCACTCATCGTTAACGTTTTTTTTGTAATGGTTGCGCCTTGAGAACCTGCATCAACAGTGTAATTGGCATTATCCGCTCCAGTCAAACTCAGCCCAAAATTAACTGTAGTCGCTGTTGACACATCCTTGAAATCATAAGTTCCGCTTGCACTACCCCCAAGAATGCTCACGGCATCTCCTGTGAAAGGCTTGCCATCGCCAGCGTTACCTGCGCCAACAGCCTCTGTACTATGTAGTGAGCCCGGGCTTCCACTTAATACGGCAGCTGTAGTGCCATCATATATTTTGCTTGCCGGTACCGAAAGTGTGGATCCAACTAACGTTAAAACCTTTGGATTTACTGTGCTTGAGGCCGTGGCTATTGTCGTTGAAGCATTTGAGCCACTAATCGAAACATTTCCACTATAGGTACCTTGCAGAGTGCCCGCAGCTAACCGAACGAAAACAGGTGTGGCAGCGCCTGGCACATTACCGCCCCCGTTGGAATTAAAAGTAATTGAAGTACCAAAACCACTACCTGCGTTAAATGATACCTCAAATCCAGAGGGCGCAGTAATTGTATAAGTCACATTATTTCCCAAGCCAGTCCCCGAAAGTGTAAAGGAGGTATTACTGGAAGCGTAACCATATGTAGTCGACAAGGCTGTCAACGGACCAGTAGCAGTGAGACTTCCAGCAAAAGCGCTAAAATTGGCAAATAGAATGGCTACCAAAAATGATAATTGTATAATTCTCTTCATAGTTAATTTCTTAGTAAGTCACTTTTTATTCGATGAAATTACAATACCTACAAAATCAGTTCTATTGTATATTTCCTTCTAAATCTGTTTTCATCAACAGAATCGTTGGCACATTGGCGAGCGTAGTTGTACCCAGCACAATGTATCCGCCATCACTCGCCTGCAACACCTTCACTCCTGTGTCAATGTATTTTCCCCCTTGCTGATTTTTCCATTGCTGCTTTCCAAAGGCATCTACTTTTATTAAGTAATAATCCGTATTGGTACCGGCCTGATCCACGAAGATGGTTCCTAAAATCAAAAGGCCTCCATCCTGCGTGGAACAAATGGAGTTGCCAGGCAAAACAGTTTGAGCAACTGTACTATTGGTTTTATTCGTGCTGTTAATCAGCTTGAAACTACTTACGGTATCAAGAGCAGTTCCATCAGGAGAAAGCCGGGCTGTAAGAATGCGATCGTAATTGTTAGTCCCATTGGCACTGCGGCTTCCTACAAAAACATATCCAAACCCGTAAGGACTGAGGTCGCTGTAGGTAGAACTATAGCCGGGAGAAGCATACGCAGTTGAATTTCCGATCGTTAAGTCAAAACCAACAATCTGCGAGTTGAAGCCTGAACCCGATTTATCAAAACGACCCAATGTAACCGGAGTACCCGTATTACTGTAGGTAACACTGCCACCCCAAAATGCACTTTGTTCCGAATAATCCAGGTACAAGCGGTTGGCTAGGGTGCCTGTTCCATTTCCGAATTTTTTTGAAAACACGATATGTTGAAGGTTGGTATGATCGACCTGAGCGAATAACATACTCGAGTCATTTAAAGAAGACGCCGGGGCATCTGCGGAAATCTGACCAACCACAAAAAAGTCACCTTTTGTTTTAGACCACGCTACTCCTACACCCTGATAATTCAAACCCTTTTTAATCATTGGCGAATTGGTTGCTTGCGTGCCGTTTTGATCAACCTGAATAAGCATCAAACTGGATGTTGTTCCATTGATGCTGTCCCCCGCAATCAGGTAACCGGAATCGTTTCCATTCGCATCCTGGATCGCTGCCAATCCAAAACCCCGATACCCTGCTTTCCCCGTTGCATCGTTATAAATCTTCATCCAAACCTGGTTTCCAAAAGCATCTGTCTTTATTAATTTGATTTGATACTGGGAGATCAACGTATTGGCTAGAATCAAAAAACCTTTGTCTGAAGTTTCGATAACGTTCTGAGCCTGATCACTATATCCGCCATTAAAATAGCGAACAAAGGTGGATGGCTTGGCCAGTTGTACACTACTTTCCTTGCACGAGACAAGCAGCAAAATTGCTAGCGCAGTAAAAATTCCTTTCATGTAGTATTAAATCTAAGTGCAGTAAAAATTTATACCTATTTTCTTTTGATTTTGATGGGATTGAAATACGGGTAAATGATACCAATATTAACCAACATGTTCAGGGGCTTGTAATTGGGCAATTCATAGTTGTATTCAAAAGTGCTGCTCACGTTGCTCCGCGTATTCGGATTCACGGGGTTGGAAAGTGCGTACTGCACCCGGAATTCTCCGAGTACGTACAACGACCCAAATCGATATTTGAAGCCGGCCATTCCGCTAAGCGTAGGAATAATTTTATAATAGCTTGAATTGTCAACCACATCCGGCCCACTGACGGTACCCTTACTGTTCGACCGCGTTAGCACCATGGTATTCCCGGCACTTAATAAATAGCTTGCACCAGGGCCAAATCCCAGATAAGGAATAAAGGTTTTAGAGTTGGATGCCTTCCATTGAATAATAGCATTTAAATCGAGCCGGGTTTGCTTAATGGTAGCCGTTAAACTGGCATCACTTGCTCCTGTTACATCATCTACGAACTGAGTCGGGTTAGTGTATTTAAAAGTTCGTGTGATAAAAAATACCTCAGGCGCAAACATCAATTTTCCACGCCCGTACAACTTATTTTTAGACCGGCTAAGGATCTCCACTTCGTACGACAAGCCGCCCTGAATGCCAACACCGAACGAATACTTTCCTTTGCCTGGTGCTGCATTGGAAACATAATACACGCTGTTGAGCAAAGGCACCGTTGCATTGGCACCAAACCGAAATCCAATATTGAATACTGGTTTTGTACGAAAGGTTTTATAGAGCCCCATGAACTCAGCCGTTTCGATGGATTCGTTAGGCTCATAAAAGTGATCCGTGTTCAATAATTTTAACATGGAGGAATCTGCTTTACCAGGTTCCTCCAAATAAATATAAGCCAAAGTAAGTAACCTATATGCATTGATCAAATCAGCTTTTGAAAACTTTGCCAACTCTTTGTCATTGAGAAGCTCAGGAAGTTCGTGCAATCTGCCTTGCTCGTAAACCGACTGCGCGAGCCGATATCGCTGCGCCCCTTCTTGCCCTACTGCTAAATTTAACCCGACGAAAGAAATCAATGCGGCAACTAAAAATAACTTCATAGGCTTATTTATTATTGAGCGGTAAATTAGGACAAGTTTGCTGTGTCTTTCCCTCCCCGACAAGCTGATCCCAATCTTCTTGCGACAAATTTTTAGTGATGTAACTGCAAAGTTTGCTGGACATGGCGGTGATCTGCGTGGGCCAAACATGGATGGTGAAATCGACATCACCGGGAGCAATGTTTTGAACCACACTATGAATACCTGCCATAATCTGTTTGTCATCCGGTGAGAACGCCATACTCCAAACCCAATCGTGATCGTTCAGCACCTGAGGTTGCTCATTCAGCTTTTTTAAATTCCATAAACGTATTGACCTATCCTTGCTGGCGGTGGCCATGAAATCACCCGTATGATTAAACTTGATTTGTTCAATATGTGAACTATGCCCTGACAGCGTGCGGCGAACCAACCCATTATTTACTATTCGGAGTTCCCCTGTTTCCGTGCCGATCACTACTTCATTCCCCTGAGGGGTGAAAGCTACAGTAAGAATATCCTTATTATTCAGGATGGAATATTTATTGACCGCATAATTATTTCGAATATCCCAGATATAAAGGTTTCCGTCCACGCCTCCCCCGGTTAGTTTTGTCCCATCCGGATTTAAATCAATCGACGTAATCTTTTCTTTCGAAGCAATCACTTCTTTTGCCGAATTCAGGTCACAATACATGATGCTCTTGCCCGAATTGCTGCGCGCATAAAATCCTTTATTGTCAGGAGTGAAATGAATATTCTCGATATCCGACACGTAACCAGCGATCTTCTTAGGCTCCGAACCCGCACTGCTCAGATCAAACACATAAAGAAAATTAGCATCGCGGTCGCTCGGAGAAAGTCCCCCAGCGGCTAACCATTTTCCGTCGGGGCTTACATCCATGGAATAAATCTGGTAGTCGGTAAAATTCTTGAGTGTATCCCCTACCCAAAATCCCGTTTTATCCAGGCCCCAATGAACAATCCGTCCGTCACTTCCGCCAGAATAAATCGAATTGTTTTTTACACTGCTCACCAAAGCGCGGGCGGCATTATTGTGTCCGTTAAGGCTATTGGTTATCGGATCTCGATAAGCTTTCAATGCGCCAAACAATCCGTTGTAAACTTCATTGTTATACGCGTAACCGCTGTATTTTAGATTGAAGTTATAGGCTTGCTGCGCAAGAAGAGCGCGTTGTTCTTTATCCTGTAATTCTTTTGATTTCAAGGCAATTGCTTTGGCTATCGCCAAGAACTTCTGCTGTTCAGCATCTTTGCGGGCCGCTTCTGCAGTGGCTTGAGCTTCTTTTGCCCGTTGCTCTGCCGCTTTAGCAACCTTTTCACTTTGTATGGCTTGATTCTTTGCTAAGGTTGCCTGAGCCTCTGCTTTCACGGCTAGAATTCGCTTTTCCTCAGCATCCTTCCTTGCAATTTCTGCCAGGCGAGCTTGTTCCTTAGCGTCTTTTTCTGCAATCCTTGCCTTTTCAGCTTCTGTCTTTGCAAGCGCAGACTGTTTATTCGCCTCGGCGGCATTCGTCTTAGCTATCGCCTCCTGCTCAATTGCCCGTTGCAAGTTTTCCTTTGCAATACTTGACTGTACGAACGCATAAACCAACGCGAGCAAAGCAAAACCGGTAATAATACCAAATACAATCGCTGTAGTGCGAGCGCGTTGTAGTTTTCGCTTCGCCTCAAGTTCCTTGATACGCTGCTCGGTCTCGAATTCCTTTTTCGAGTATTCAAGGAAGATCATCGTGCGCTCGAAGGCCGGATGATAGCGCTGACCCCATACTAATGTGGGTTTATGTTTTACCTGCCAGTTAAGTGCTAACTGCAAATCCGGTGGCCTCCATAAGCCGGCCTTGCCTACCTGGTACATGTTGGCGGCTTCCGCCAAACGCAGGTACATTTGCACGGCATCTGCCTCATCATCCACCCAGTTTTTCAACCGCACCCAAATCCGCATCAAGCTTTCGTGGGAAATATCGATCATCGATTTTGAACCCAGCGGAAGCCCATGACCCGGCGTCAATAAGGAACGACCCGGCTCACGGAATTTTTCAATCACGGCAATAACATCGTTCTCACTGACGTCAGTAATGGATGCAATCTCATTGAGTCGGGTTGGCCTGCGAATGCCAAAATTCTCACCACGTTTTTCCGTGATGGCTTTGAACATTACTTCGCAGATGCGCTTCTGGTCTTCGTCCAATTCATCATAGGCTTCATTCGCGTGCATCGAGAGCGCTTCACTCATCGTGCCAATTGCCTCGTAGTGTTTCAGGTCAAGCAACTCATCTTCATAATCCTTGTATTTGCTCCAATAACTCCAGGTACGCATCAACGCGTGCTGAAGAATCGGAAGCTGATCAGGATTGTCGCCAAGGTCATTTAAAAGTTGCTGCGTTAACCGGGCAGAAATCTTTGCATTTCCAACCGCAACCGGTCCTTCGATGGCTCTCCGCTTTTGGTCGCGGGTCATCTGTGGAATAAGGTAATGGCTGTCGTTGATCTTACGGGTTAGCTCAGGAAACTGCGCGCAATCACCGATAAAATCAGAACGCATAGTGATGGCCACATAAATTGGGGAGTCTTCATAATTCACGGCCTCCATCAGGAGGTTGATGAATGCCAAGGATTCGTTGACGGAATTAGGATCTGTGCTGTCCTTAAAGCGGAACAATTCCTCAAACTGATCTACCAACACTAAGTAGTTAATGTCTTCACTCCTGCGTGATTGCTGAATCGCTTCAACTAAACCCAGTGAACTGCTTCGCAATAAGGTTGATACAATCGTACGTTTAATCTTCTTGTCCTCCGGATCGGCATAGTTATAATCCTTAGAAGTCTTCAGTAAAGACTCCGCAAGATTATCAATCGGGCCAGCGCCAGGCCGGGTGACAACTACCTCCCAATTAGGGCTTGAATCGGTAAGAAAGCCCCCATATAGAATTGGCAAAACCCCACAATAAATGAATGAAGATTTACCACTTCCTGAAGGGCCTATCACACCAACAAATCGACTCTTGGAAAGTTTGAGGAGCACTTCATCACTCTGGCCTTCACGGCCAAAGAAAAGATGGCTTTCTTCCACCTTAAATGGACGTAACCCGGGAAAAGGGTTGTCCATTACCTGGGTCGAAGGTGCTCCCGGCATGTTGTCTGCGATCTGGCTCATAACTTTTACGATTTAAATTCTTGTAGGAAGCTTTTTAAATTCTCCATCGACCGGGTGGAGTCGGTGTTGATCAAGGTCAAGTTCTGGTTTTTGTAGCTCTCAATATTGCCTGTTCCCACTAAAGCTTTTCCTTGAATCGGTTTGTTGCGACCGAACCCGGGAGCTTTAAGCAGGTCCAAGATTTTCATGCGCACCCACTGGTCGTTGACTTTTCCTTTGTAAATGATCGCCCCGTCAAAATTGCGAAGGTTGTCGATGTGCTTTTTGCGAACCTCTAAAAGTTCACCTTCAAACGCAGGGATCAATACTTTAAAGCCGGACTTCTCCAAAACATCTCGAATGGGTTCTACTTCGGCATGGTCAATGCGGTCATGAACGAGATAAATAGTTTTACTATCCATCGACTCGGCACTGGTGCGATCCTGGGATTCCATTAACTCTTCGCGCATAATATTTTTAAAGTCCTCCAGCGGGTTTTGCAAAATTTCCGCACCCTCTTGAGCTTCTGTGTCTCTCCGAATGGTCTCAATAAATGCCTTCTGTCGATCACTCGCATTCTTGGTGTTTTGCGCAATCCAGATGAGACGTGAAAACTCCTCTTTGGTCTGCCGCTTAGCTACTGCGGCTTCGGCAGCAATTTTGTTCTGGATATCAACGATGGATCGATCTGCCCCTTCCGGTATCTCCCCATACGCGCTGCCGATCAAGTGTACTGAGAGGGAGCAATTTTCAAGGTCTTTTTTTACTTCCCTTTCCAACTCGTCCAACCGCGTTGGCAACGTGTGGTTAGGAAGAACTATAAATCCATGGCGTTGTAATTCGCGTTTTATAATATTGCGTTGCACAGACAAATCATGGCCTGTCTCTGCGAGGTAAATCGTCTTTCGTTTATAGATATTCTTTATCCCGGCACTTTTGCCATCACCTTCTTTGAGCGCTACAAGCGATTCATGAATATCATAAGCCAAATCCACGAGCTTCATCCAATATTGCTTCTCCGCTTCCTGGCTAAAGAAATCGGAATATTCTTTCATCTGCCCGGTTTCCGAGTCCAACTGATACATATCATAGCCAATGGAATCGCGAAGCCGCGGAGGCTGCTCCTGTAAGGTTAGTGGTGACTTTAACACTTTGAACACGCGATTGAATAGCGAATCGGAAGTATTTTTATAAAAAGTTTCAACCAAATCAAGGCATCGACCTGATTGCACAAAGTCTTTGGTCAGCACAGCCACTAAAATAGAAGCATTGTCCATTGCCGGAGCAGTGGCTGTGTCAAACTCTGACTTGATGACAATCACCGGCCTTGTCCCCAAAACCTGGAAAAGCATCAACTCTAAAAATTTCTTAAACTGAGTAACCCAACCTTGCTCGCTCTTCTTTTCGGTCTCGTTATCTTTTTCTGCGAACGTGATCAATACGTCAATGTCTGCCATAGCGGGAAGTTTATGCTAATTGTTTTTTCTTTTCTGTCACATTATGAATAAGCCCTTGCGCCAAATCATGATGGCTAGCGAGAACGAAATAAAAATCAATCAATTCTATTTTGAACAAAACGGAACGCTCGGTTGCTTCCACCTCCGTTATTTTTGGCACGGGTCCTTCCTGGAAAAGATCACCAAATACGTCATTGGTTTTAAGCACATCAATTTCTTGCTGGTCTTTTCTCAATCTCACGTTTCCTGAAGCTACAATTAAAATTGGCGTCTCCACGGTATTGATCATTAGTTTATCGCGAGTGTTGAGCGTAACAGGAATGATCTTATCGGAAAGATCGCTTAGCACTTTTCCGGAAATCCTGCCAAATGCAGGAAGCTTTTTAATAAACATGACCATCTCGATGAAAAGAAAAAAACCATCGTCCAGACCATCCAGCAATTGGTTATTTTCAATCGAAGAATCCAGAAATTTTTTATCCCTGTAAGGAAGCCTTTCAGAAATGGCATGGTAGGCATTTTTATCTTTGTTATAGACCACCCAGGCAGTAGTTTCTTGCAGCAACTTGTCTTGATTAAACATTTGACTGACAAGCCCGCGGCTTACCCGGAAATCATCCATGTAGGCGGTAGCGTGTACGGCGCAAGCTTTCGTCCAGCGGTTATTGAAATTAAAATCCCGGTTCAAGATATAGTTGATGGTTTGAATTGGGTTATAGCTTTCCCGGGGAAAATAAATCTGAAGTTTTTCCAATTTATCTTCTGTTGAGGAGTCATCCAACAGAGGAATCAATTTTGGCTTCATATCGTTATCAACAAACAGGTCCAGCAACTCCAAAGCATATTGAATACTGTCTGGCGTACCTGCCTCCACATTCTCCTTGACCAGTTGAACCGACTCAGGATCATAAAGTAAGGAGAGTAACAAGGTAAGGTGATCATAGTTGTCCCTAATCTCTTCGCGCAAAGCGTCCTTCAAAAAACCATAAACAGGTTCGTCTGGCAATTCATCAAGCGCAGCAACATTCCAAAGTGTTTTGCTCATTTCTGTATCGAGCAAATCCTTTACTTCCAACGCTTCACGACCTTTCGCCTGATAGTTGATAAAACGAAGTGCATAAAGAATCTGCTTCACAATCCTCTTATCTGGATAATCAATCTTTTTCCAAAGCAATTGCAGTCCCTCGTCACCGCCAATATGCCCCATAATCTGAATGAGTTTCACCATGACAAGTTCACTTTGCCCCGATTTATGAAAGGCAGTTTCGAGATGAAGAAGAGCCTGCGTTCCTGCTTCCTTCAGGGCTGAAGCAGCCTGATGAGCATACATCGGCGAGGATAGCATTTCTACTAATACGTTCCAGGTCTCCTGCCTTTTCACTTTGCGTGCGGTAAGAATAGCCTCTGTGCGCACACGCGGATCCTGATCGCGCATCAGTTCGAGCAAAATAAAAATAGTTTTATTGTTGGTGAGCTTGCGCATAAATTTAGCGGCCAACATCCTATCCGTTTGCTTTACGGATTTACTCAGCTTCATCAATTTATCCGGGGATATTGATAAGAGATCACTATCCTCTGCAATTCCTGCAGCCTGATCGGCCAATCCTCTAATCTCGCTCTTATCGTCAGCCAAAAGACCCAGTTCTTGGATTTTATCCGCAGCAAATTGGCGCACCCGTTTAATTTTGCTTTCCGCAAGTTGAATGATCGTGGATTCAAAAAGGGCCGGTTCGAGCTTTTCCATCAGCTTCAATCCATAGACAACCTTACTTTCGGCATCGCTTTTTACCTCTTTGTCAAGCACACTGTCCATCGTGTACTCTTTAACAACATCCTTTTCCACCGCTTCCTTGTTCTTCATTAAAGAAGACTGAAGAGTTTCACGATATCCTTGATACATCCGGTTAGCGACAAAATACCAGATCACCAACAGGACTGCGGTAAAGGCGGTGATAGAAAGCAAATTGAAAATCTTAAACTGGTTGATCAACACAATCAACCCCCCAGCAACCGTACTCGCTAAGGCAAAAACAAAACCCTCAATCTTTGTTTGTACATCGATCTTAATCGACTTATCGATGGGTACGTAATAAAATTTAAAAATGGGAGTATCCAAGGCATCGCGTAGCGAGTTGATAAATAACTTGCTCATAGCTATGGCAATAAAGAAATAGACCACAGCGGTTTTCCCCGAAAGGAGTGAATCATATCCGAAAACGGATCCCAGCGCAAATGCCGAAACGGTAAAGAGGATCAGTACAATCGGGTTGATAATCATTGCCACACGTAACCCATAATCTTGTGCGATGCGATCGGTGATAAAAGTGGTAAACAAAAAACCAAAGAGCACGGTCGTACCTTCGAAAGAACTAAGGAATTTTGCAAGGGCATCGCCACCGAACCTCGATGTGGATACGTTGTAAAAGGAGTAGTCCACAAAACGGGAAGCTGTAAGGGAAACAACGATGAATGCTGACATCATTAGAATGTATTTGTTGCCAAGAAACTTCCCGATGGAAAGCTTCTTAATTTCCGATTCTGCCAGGGCTGATGATCCTGCACCCAAATACCTGCTGCTCAAAATAAAAAAAACGGCCGTGTAGCCGATGATACTAAATAGCCCGATGGTGTAAAGCGACTCTACCGGCACACCATAAGTAAGTAAGATTGGAATCGTGAAAAAAGCGATAATAGAAGCGATATCCGTACCCACATCCACACTACCGATAAGTCGTTTACCAGCCCGCACATTAAACATCCGCCCAAAAGCCCCCCAAAAAACAAGTTGGACGATGAACGTAAACGGCAATATCAGCGTAAATCCTAGCTGGTATCGCAATTTCTCATCGGGTATAGCGTTCTTACCATACTCCATGAAAGCAGTAATAAGAACCACCAAAATAAGATTAAACATGGCAAGCGACGAAAACGAGACTCTGCCCTGCAAAAAATTATAAAGCACTGTGACTACAATCCCAAAGACCCCTGAAAACACAAGAACGATCGGAAGGTCATCTTTTTCGCTAAACTGAGGAAGATTCAATAAAAGAGATTGCGAAGCCACAGCGAAGCACGCCAGGAAAAGGCCCATCAAAAAACTCATGATCAATAATAAACCCACCGGACCGGTTTCATTCGGCTCCACATCCAGCATTTTCCACAGGCGGTTCAACATGGTTTTTTAGGTTTAGCGCTTCAATCTTACACATTTTATCGAAAAAAACAATTAATTCGAAAGATATATACATGGCTCAGAGGTTTGCCGAATGTGTCAAATTTTATTCATAACTTAGTTCTAGGCAATTGTTAATAAATTCGCCTTGACGTTTGCAGAAGTCAACCATCAACTTATCGAAAAATTCTTTCATTGTAAGAATTAATTGCAGATAGATAAATATGTGTTTTTAAATCAGCTACACTTGCAGAAAATTATAAATGTGAAAATGATCAGAATCTGTTTGTCTTGCTTTATCGCGGTTGCGGTCATCTTGCCCACACCAAGTACCGCCCAAAACACAAAGAAACTGGCCGATGCCCAAAAACTCTTTGCGCTCAAAAGCTATGAGAAGGCATTGCCCATTTTTCTGGAAGCCATTCAATCCGGGGTAAAAGAACCAATGGTTTTTTATCAAACCGGAGTCTGCTATCAGAAATTACAAAATATTGATGATCAAGTAAAAGCGATTCCATTCTTTGAAAAAGCTTTAAGTGACGGAAAACAGGTTCCATCGACCTTGAGTTATGACCTTGGGCAACTTTATTTAAAAAATGAAGAACTTGACAAAGCTTTGCAAATGTTAACGGCCTATAAAAATTCAGTAAAGGCAGATCCCAAAGCGAGAGCTAATGCCGATAAGGCCATTGAAACTTGCCATAATGCGATTGCGCTGATGTCTGTTCCGAGAAACTTTACGGTTCATAGCTTTTCGAGCTCTGTCAACACAAAATTTACCGAATACAATCCAACCGTTTCTGCTGACGAAAGTGTGATGGCCTTTACGGCCTTACGCCCCAATACCGGCCGCACGCGATCCGCTGATAAATTCATTGAAGAGGTTTACGTCTCCTATAACAAATCCGGTGCATGGTCCAACCCTACCGTGATTCCAATTTCGTCAGAATATAATGTTGGAACGGCGGGGATTTCGCCGGATGGTCAAAAGATGATGATCTTCATTGGTGGCGCGGCGGATCCGGGAAGTCTTTATCAGATTATAAAGGATGGAGAAGGCTGGTCGAAACCAAGTTTGCTCGCAGGAAGTATCAATTCCAATTCACTCGAAACAACGTGCAGCATCACGCCCGATGGAAAGACCATTTACTTTGCCAGTGATCGGAATGGTGGCAAAGGTGGACTTGACATTTGGAAAACCGAATTGAAAGCCGATGGCAAATGGAGCCCACCTGTAAACCTAGGGTCGGAAGTCAATTCTCCATCCAACGAAGATGCTCCTTTTATTCACCCCGATCAAAGGACTTTATTCTTTACATCGGATGGCCATAACACGATGGGTGGAAATGATGTCTTCAAATCAAATTTGGTCAATGGCAAATGGACAAAGCCTGAAAACATGGGTTATCCGGTTAACACAACTGCCAATGACAATTATTTTACGCTGCTGGCCGATGGCAAGCGCGGTTATTTTTCTTCTGATCGAAAAGGAGGACAGGGTGCCCAAGACATTTACTATATCGACATGCCGGAAAATGCGACTACCATTCCGTTGACTATGCTTAAGGGAAAAATTCTGAATGCCGAAACCGGAAAGCCTATCCCAACAAAAATGTATGTGATTGACAAGAATTCGAATAAAGAAGTAGAGTTTGTCTATGATCCAGACCCGAAGACCGGGGACTACCTGATCATCCTCCCTCCTTCTAAAAACTATGATATCGTGATTGAATCAGAAGGCTTCCTGCCGTATACGCTGAATGTGAATATTCCGAACCAGGATTACTTCTATGAATTGTATCAACAGATCACGTTGAAAACGATCAAACAATTCGATGTTGTTGTTGGGCAAGAAGTGCTGGTGAAAAACGCTTTTTACGATACCCAACAAGATGTGAAAAGTAATTTGCGCGAAACGCATGAGGCTCAATTGGTGAAAAGCGGAACGGTGGATCCCTATGATATGATGCTTGATCTTATGGCGGCCAACGATAAGGATGGAATTCAATACCTGGTAAGCCTGATCGAACACAAAAACCCAGTGGAGTCAGTCAACTTCAATGAAAAAGAAAACTCCAAAATTGAAGTAGCCTCACGAACCTATTATTACGATGAAAGTGATGAAAGCAAATTCGAACAAAAGAAGGTAGAGGGAAAAACCGTTTTCTCACTTCCTACCATGATTGTAACCGAGGAAGCCAAGCGCTTAAAAGATGAATCACCAAAATCGGTGTCTTATGATAAGGCGTTGCTCGACAAATTCATAAAGATATTTTTCGATCAGGGCAAAAGTGATTTAAAGGAACAATACAATGCACAACTTAACGACATCTTAAAAACGCTGAATGCAAATCCAGGACTCGGTGTGGAGATTTCTGGTTTTGCTTCTGCAGAGGGAACGGAGGAGGCTAACCGTGAACTCTCTAATAAACGAGCTATTACAGTACTTGATTATTTCAACCATCAAGGGGTAGTGCGCAGGCGCATTGTGGCAAAAGGTTATGGCGCTACAAAAGATCAGACTGCATCTAATGAGGAAGGGAGAAGAGTTGAAGTGCGGGTCGTTACCGTGAAATGATCGTTTCGGTAGATCGGCAAAGAAAATACGTGGGCGAGCTTTTCGATCTTTGGTAAGTCAACGATTCGGTGGGCCTGAGCCTCGGCAAGTTGGTGATTGCAATACTTTCGTGGTATTGAAACAGTGATTGAGAAGATCTAATTAACTAACCAACCTTTTTATGTGTCTCTTTTACTCGATCAACGTCCAGCTTTCAGGAGGCTCTTCGCAACTCCTTGATCGCGATCAGGTATTTTTCAATCACAATATTTTCATCGTAGCCATCTTCAACCAGCTTGCGGCCATTTTCACCAAACTGCTTTAACTGGATATCCTTCAACGACATCATGCTCTCCATTTTATCGGCCAGGTCACCCGCATCTTTTATCCTGCAAAGGAGGCCGTTGAAATTATTTACCACGACCTGGCGGCAGCCGGGTACGTCAGTGGCTACAATGGGTTTCGAACATCCGGCAGCTTCCAACAGCGCTCGCGGCGTTCCTTCACGATACGATGGCAGCACGATACAATCGGCATTGGCAATGTGAAGTTGCACATTGTTTGTCGTACCAAGGTATTCAATGGTGCCGCTTTCGATCCATTCGCTGATTGCTTTTAATTTAATGCCTCGTTTGTGTTCGGGATCAGCCCCGCCCAAAATTTGAAACCTGGCAACTACGCCTCTTGCCCTCAGCTTTTTTATCGCATCGATAAATTCCACGACACCCTTGTCAAGGATTAATCGTGATATCATCAGGAATGTGAAATGAGGATTTCTTTTGAACTCCACAGAACTGAATTTATTCAAGTCAATGCCAGACCCCGGCAACAAATCGGCTTGCTGCTTGTTAACTAATTTTTTGCCAATGAATAAATCGAGGTCATCCTGATTTTGAAAGAAAACTTTCTTTGGAAAAAGAAACGAAACCTTATACAGAAACATAGCGGCGGCAGAGGCAAAATTTCTTTTCAAAAAAACGGTCCCGAGCCCACAGACATTATTAATCACCGGGATTCCCAGAACAGCCGCTGCGAGCGTGCCATAAATATTAGGCTTGATCGTGTAGTGAAGAATAATTTCAGGTTTCACGTTGCGGTAGATAAAGAATAACTCCAGCATTAACGCAAAATCCTTAATCGGATTGGCGCCTCTTCTGTCCATCCTCATGGGATGATGGATGCAGCCGGCTTCCGTCAAGTAAGGGGTATACCGATCAACAGGCGCAATCGTGTGCACTTCATGGCCCGCGGCTTGAAGCGCCTGTATGAAGCCAAGCCTGAAATTATAGATGTTCCAGGATGTGTTGAGTACAATTGCTATTTTCATCGCTTGTGTCGGTTGTCTTTATGTATTACCCAAATTGAAGACCATAAGAAAAACATCTTAAATCATGATGAATTCGAAGGAGCCTCAGAAAAAAATTCCTTATTTGGGATTCGAGCAGTTCTTAGAGAGACTATTGTCAGACAAGTGTTGAAAATAAAAACCCCGAAACCGGGGTCTTTTTTCACACCAACTAAACCTTTAGATCAATATGGCCATACTGCTGAGCGCACCGGCCACTTTTAGGTTTGAGGCTTCAATGGCTTGCTGGTTTAATTCAAAGCGGAGTTTGTCGTCCACGGTCTTGAAATTGATACAGCTTCCTTTCGTGCCTAATCCATTGCGATCAGTCACTACCAAAGTACCCTTTCCTTTTACCTTATTATTTACCGCTTCAAACTCGTTGCTCTTGCTGCGGTCGATGAATACCACTTGGCAATCGGTCACTTCCGATGCATTATTGAATTTCTTAATCACATAGCTTTTGGTGCCTTTTGCTTTACCACCATACCAAGTATTAAGCGTATTATAAATGTCAGTATTTCCAACGACACCAATAACAAACTCTTTGCCATTTTCATTGGCTGGCCACTGAACGTACTTTACGAAGTTAAATACCATCATCGAATACACCTCGTACATCGGGCGCTGCTCTTGAGCGAAAGCTGCTGAGCCTACCATCATTACTAATCCTGCCAATACTACTTTTACAGATTTCATTTTATTATTTAGTTTGTGTTTAACAACACAAAAGTAGAGTCCCTGCTGGCTCTGAAAGTCCAACCTTGGATGTATCCTTTCTAATGTAAGATTTACGTTGTTCTTACTGGATAGCACGAGGGCAACCATACGCGTTACGGCTAAAACCCATCATCCTCTTCCTTCTTCCCTTCCGGCTTTTTTGGAGGCGTTGCTGGAGGTTTAGGGCTCTTTTTGAATAATCCGCTGAGGCCTTTTTTCTTTTTAATGACTGGCTGAGCCCCTGATGAGGAGGTGGAGTCAGTAGGGCTTATTGTTTGTCCGACAACTGCTGTGGAATCCTCTTTCGTCTTTGGTTTCCTCTTAAAAATACCTTTCAGCATTTGGAAGAAAGGTTGTTTCACCTTCTTTCCTTCGTTTTCCTTCACATTTTTCTCAGACTTACCTTCCTCCATGGCCAACCTAACATCGGGCAACACGAGAATGTCACGGAAGTACCACATGTAATTATCCTGGTCAACATTGAATTTTTCTTTCGCTTTGGTAATGACATAGACACTATCTCCCTCTTGTTGGTTTGCGCCACCTACTGCTTGCGAATTGAGGGTGTCAGTAATACTGCGTGCAGCGCTATCCAGTGCCTTCTTAACATCCAACGAATCTTCCACTTTCTTTGGATAGACTGATTTCATAGGTATCGTTTGTAATGCCCGTAAAGCTTTGCGGTAAGTTTTTGGAGGCAGCAATAAATACCTGCCCTTCTTCACGCGTCTCTCCGGCGGAAGCGAAGGTGCTTGAATTACTACGCTTCGATCCCAACTGGAATCGCGGGCAGGCAATGTCAGCGTTTTGCTATTGCTCGCCAAAACTTCCTGAGGCTGGTTTTTATTCTCATTGTAAACTACAAAGGCTTTTTGCTCTGCGGATTTATCAAAGATGAACGCACTTTGATACGCAGGGCAGATCGTACGCTGCACATTGCAGCCCAGCAGTACGAGGACGCACACAAGGGAGACGACTAAAGCCCTGGTCATTCCAATAGGATGATCACAATCTGTAAATGTAAAAAATTAACCATTGTAATCCACATGAAGTAATAAATGTAACCTGATTAACAACAATTTGATAACCAGCTCACTTACTTTTTTTTGACTTTCTTCCACTTAAAGCCTTTTTAGCGACAAGGTAGTAGGATTGATCGATCCATTGTTTGACTATTTTATCTGGCAGGCTACGATCCATCATGACGGTATTCCAATGTTTCTTATTCATGTGATAGCCGGGTTGAACGGCATCATATTGCTCTCTCCATTGAATGGCCTCTTCGGGTAAACACTTCAGGTTGATGCTTTCAAAATTCTCAACATCAGTGAGCGCGAACATCTTTCCTGCAACCTTAAAAACAAGTGTATTAATACCAAAAGGGAATTCTTCGGTTACTCCTTCTTTTTTTAAGCAGTAGTCCCGAAAAAATTCCAGGCTCACAGCAATTTTTTAATGATGATAAAGATAATACCCAGCAAAAAAATGATGATCGAGATTTTATTCACACCATGCATCATTTTAATGTTAATGTTTGTCGGGCGGTTCGGGTCTTTTTTCCTGAAAAAATATCCACCCACTTCCCCCATTGAAAAAAATTCTTTCAATGACAATTTCTTCTTTTCGTCGGATTGATTTTGCATAGTTTCTATTCGCGTGTGGTGCGGCTTATGAAATCTCAAATACAGGTCGTCCTATTTCTATCCAATTCTTATCTTCTTTAATTAAGTCAATTAACTGATCAACTGCATTGGCGGTTGGAACATTTCTCTTCACCACTTCTTTACCCCGGTACAAAGTGATTCGCCCTGGGCCGGAACCAACATATCCATAGTCGGCATCCGCCATTTCACCAGGCCCATTTACAATACAACCCATAATCCCGATTTTAATTCCTTTCAGGTGACTGGTGCGCAAACGAATCTTTGCTGTAGTCTCCTGCAAATCAAAAAGGGTGCGGCCGCAAGACGGGCATGAAATATACTCGGTCTTTGAAATCCGTGTTCTTGTAGCCTGCAGAATATTAAACGATGTTTCGTTCATAATCTTGTCTGAAAGCCCATTTAAAGCTGATAAATAAATTCCATCACCTAAACCATCAATCAACATCCCACCCACATCGGTAGCTGAATAAAGTTGAAATTGTTCCGTTGAAAGATCATCGTAAGTTCGTCCGATGACTACAGGCGTCTTGCACTGATGTTCCATTAGCTCAACAAACAATCTTCTTTGTTCAGCAAGGCCGTGACCATTCATGGTTGTGATGATGAGCACAGCTTTGGAGTCAGCTTTAAGTTTTTCGATTAACGCATCAGAAACTTCAGACAACTGAGCCCGGACAAAATTTATCGGCGAAGAATTACTCCCCGCCTTCAGGTATTCTTCAGCATAAAAAAAAGGGTATGCCCGGTTTTTGTTTTCAACCTTAAGCCAGGTTGGATAGTTGTAAATTATCCCTAAGGTTCCTGGAATTGCAAAGTCGATCGTCTGGTCGCCAAAAAAAATATAATCGCATGCCATGTCGGCAATATTCCATTTATCCAACGGAACGGAGTAGTGATACCCAAGCGTAAAAAGGGATGCGGGTGTAATTCGATCTTTATTTGATAAATCGGCAATTACCCGGGGCACCTGGTGACCACCGATATTGACTACTTCACGAGTGTGCCTGCGGCTGTACCCAAAAGGGTTAATGGGATAGTGGTATATTTCGGGAATGGATTGACTCGATTTCCTCGTTGTGTATCGTTCAGCCAAATGGATTGCAACGGGCACTTCAGCCTCAGGCTCTTCCGTTAATGAAACCCGAATCGTGTCGCCCAGCCCATCTTCCAGCAAGGTTCCGATCCCCACTGAAGATTTGATTCTTCCATCTTCGCCATCCCCCGCTTCGGTAACACCAAGATGCAAAGGATAAGGCTGAAATTTCTCCTCGTCTAATTTTTGAACCAGCAAACGATACGCCTGAATCATCACTTGTGGATTGCTGGCTTTCATGGACAAGACAATGTTGTAATAGTTTAGGTCTTCACAGATGCGCAAAAATTCCAGCGCACTTTCTACCATTCCCAGTGGCGTGTCCCCGTAGCGGCTCATGATACGATCTGAAAGCGAACCGTGGTTGGTGCCAATGCGCATGGCTGTGCCATACTCCTTACAGATTTTTACCAAGGGCGTAAACTTCTTACGGATTCGTTCCAGCTCGTCATCATACGAGGCATCGGTATATTCTATCTCTTCGAATCTTTTTTTGTCTGCATAATTGCCAGGATTGACCCGAACTTTCTCAACTATTCGTGCAGCCAACTCGGCCGCGTTAGGCGTAAAATGAATATCGGCAATCAGGGGAACGCTATAGCCGCGTTTCCTCAATTCATTTTTAATTTCCTGAAGGTTTTGCGCCTCTTTGATACTGGGTGCTGTCATGCGAACATATTCGCAGCCGGCTTCCACCATTCTGATCGTTTGCTCAACGGAACCAATCGTATCCATTGTGTCAATCGTTGTCATCGATTGAATACGAATGGGGTTGTCCCCGCCCATAGGCACATCACCAATATTGACAACGCGCGTCTTTCTTCGACTATACGCAGTGAGGCTATTGCAGTATTGAAACTTTGTCTGATCGCTTCCCATATTCATTCCAAAACAAAGGTAATGGTTTATTGAGATAGAAGTATCGAAATAACAACATCCAAATCTCCGGCTTTTAGAAACCTTGCAATCCCTTCATTTCCGATGCAACATCCAATGCTCGTCATAAGCGATCGCTCCGGCATCAACCAGTTCACGTACAACCTCAACGAATAGCTCTTTGTCCCTTGGAGAAACAGCGGTTTCCAATTCATCCACAGGCATCGATTTCTGATTCAGCAAATAATTAATCTGTTCCGCATAGTCCTTGAGAATGGAGAGGCTGTTTTTCTTTTTCTTATCCAGGCATACATCACAAATTCCGCATACTTCATACGTCAGTTCGTCAAAGTATTCTTGAATCAATTGCATCCTGCAACGGTGAGTTTGCTCCGCATAACGGATCATTGCTTCCATCTTATCAAAATGCAGTTTTCTGCGCATGTCCATTTCTTTTTTGTCAATCGGCAGGCGGTCCGCATCTTGACGGGGAAGAACAAATACGATCTGTGGGGAGTTGGAAGCCGGTTCATAAATCAAAAGCTGCAAGTGATGAAGTTTCTGCAATTCCAATTTAATTTCAGTCAAGCTTAACGCCAGGGCATGTGAAAGATGGGGCTCAGAAATGACAACAAAATCTGAAAACAATTCAGCACCATACAATCGCAATAGTGTTTTGACGATTGGATCAAATCGGGCATTCGCCACCTGGAATTCGTATATCTTTTTTTTGTCGATTGAAAAGTGAATTCGCGACGGCCTGTGAAAGCCTTCATTCAATTGGATCAGCCCAAACTC
>Ga0206942_1113_pt1 | contig 24092 bp, 25 predicted proteins | sample Alteio_BWOrgHeat_6_FD_153253 | JGI IMG/M metagenome (GOLD analysis project Ga0206942, IMG submission 153253) | Enriched cells from forest soil in Barre Woods Harvard Forest LTER site, Petersham, Massachusetts, United States -... | ecosystem: Environmental > Terrestrial > Soil > Temperate forest > O... | reverse complement strand
CTGCAGGAATCGCAACGGGTGTGGATGAAATTCCGCGATGCGGATGCGGATTTTGATGCCGCGCATCTCAAAGGCGGACAGGCATATCCGATGGAACATGCAGGGGCAATGGAACAATCTACAAAAACCAGGCTAAAGCAGCTGCAGGGTATTGATTGCAGCATTTATTAATAGGTTACTCCGCGAAATGGTGGTGCGGTAAATACTTTATCAGCACGCCGTTTTTGCCGAAGATTATTGAGAGCAGATAAATGATTCCCGCCGCCATCACCACGCTGGGGCCGGAGGGGAGGCTGTAGTGGTATGACAGCAGCAGGCCGCTGAGGCTGGAAATGAGCGCCATGAACACACTCAAAAATATTGTCGAATCAATATTATTGCTCCACAACCGTGCCGAAATGGCGGGCATAATCATCAAGCCGAGCGCCATCAATGTGCCGAGCGCCTGGAAGGAGGAAACTAAATTGAGCACTACTAATATCAAAAACAATTGGTGATAAACCCCGCCGCGGCCGCCGATGGCGCGCATGAAGATTGGGTCGATGCATTCCAGCACCAAAGGGCGGTAAATTATTGCGAGGCCGAGCAGGCTCAAACTGGCCATCGCGGTGGCAAAAAACAGCAGGCGGTTATCAATCCTGAACGCGTCGCCGAATAATATATGCACCAGCTCTTCATCGCCGCCATGCGCGGTGATTATCAGCACGCCCGTGGCCAGTGACAGCATATAGGCACCGGCGAAGGTGGAGTCTTCCTTCAAAATCGTGTTGCGTTTGACCAGTGTGTTGAAAACCGTGATGCCGAAACCGGCGATGATGCCGCCAACCGTCATCGGCCAGAAGGAAATCCCCCCGGCGATAACGAAGGCGATAGCGATGCCGGAAAATATTCCGTGCGAGAGCGTGTCACCGGCGAGGCTCATGCGGCGCAGGACGAGGAACACGCCAAGCGGCGCGCTGCCAAGTGACATGGCGATGCTGACGGCCAGGGCACGGCGCATGGCTTCATTTTCGGCGAAGGGCTGGATGAGGAGGTGGTAAATCACGCTTCGCACACCTCCGCATCTTCGCGCCAGGCTTCATGGAAAAGTTTGGCGCTAAAAAGGTTTTCATTCTGCAAAACGGTTTTGGTTTCGCCCCACGCCACGCATTTGCGGGCCAGCAACACGCATTCGGGAAAATGGTCGCGGATTTGCCGGAGGTCGTGCAGCACGCAAATAACCGTGCGGCCTTCGCCATGCCAGTTGTGGATTATCTCCAGCAATTTGCTCATGGTTTCGCCGTCAATGGCGGTGAAGGGTTCGTCGAGCAAAATAATTTTGGCGTCCTGCAATATCAGCCGCGCAAATAGCAAGCGCTGGAACTGCCCGGCGGAGAGTGAGGCGAGGCTGCGGTTTTCAAACTCGGTGAGGCCGACGCTGGCGAGGGCGTATTTGGCCTTATCCTGCAATTCTTGCGAAATTTTCCCGCTCGCGCCTTTTTGCGCCCAATAGCCGGTGACAGCCAGTTGCAGCACCGTCAGCGGAAAATCCCGCGCAATTTCGGCGGCTTGCGGTAGATAGGCGATGTCGGCTGGTTTAAATCCATCAAGTACGATTTTTCCGGTGCTCGGCTTCATAATCCCGGCAATCGCTTTTAATAACGTGCTTTTACCCGCGCCGTTTGGCCCGGCGATAGCGGTCAGTGAGCCACCCGCGAAAACGCCGCTGACATGGTGGATGGCAGGGTGACGATTATAGCTCACGGTTAAATCATGCAGCTCCAGCTTCATTTGCCCGCCCAAAAACATAGCGCCCATAAAAACACAACCGCCAATAAAACGACGGCAAGCCTTTTGGTAACGCTCCAGTAAAACATTATATTTTCCTTTTAAGTCACACACCCCGCACTTGCTGCGGGGTCTAGCTTTCACATACACAAAGATCCCGCAGCAAGTGCGGGATGTGCGTTTGGGGTTATTGTTTGCTTTCCGCTGGGGCTGTTGCAGTTGGGGCTATTGCGGCTTTCGGCGCGTCAGGCTTTAGTGCTGGATTCAGTGTATAAGTGCCTATGACTTCGCCCTCGGCCAAAATGAACGGCGCGATTTTGTGGACGATGTCGTTGCCGGTATAGCTGCTCTCAAAATCATCACCGAGGTTGAAACTGTCGCTCAAAGCATAGACTTTGAAGTGATAGTTATGTACGCGCTCATCGTTCCACGGCGGGCAGGGGCCGTCATAACCGACGAATTTCTTGATGTTCTGCCCGGTTTTCTTGAGGCCGGAGAATTTGAGGAAATCATTCACCAACTGGTCGCCGAAGCCTTTTTCCTTGCCCTTGCCCTCGGCGATGGAGGTGATGTTGACGGGAATGTTCAGCACTATCCAGTGGTAAAAATTCTGGCGCGGGGCGGCTTCCTCGATGGTTTTGCCGTCTTTGTTGGCATTGTCGAAATTGGTCGGCACGTCGCGGTCGACCACGATAACCGCGTATGATTTGGTGCCGTCGGGGCCTTTTTCCCATGAAATCAGCGGGCTGGTGTTTTCGCCGTCGGCGGATTTATCTGCGCCTTTGGCAACGCAATGGGCGAATTTTTCCGGGATTGGTGCGCCGTCGTCAATGCCGCCAACTGTAACCTTAAGCGGCGCGGCTTGTGAGTTGCTTACTAATATTGCTGCCATAAATATCGCTAAGATTAATTTTTTCATGTTCAAACCCGGTTGTTGCCAAAGTGTTATATTATAACATTTTCAAATATGCAACAGGATATTTGTTTCCGCCAGCGCGATATGCTATATGGGGTTTTGAAAAAACCAACCGAAGTGATTATGCCTAAAACCTCTAACGCCCAAACTTTGCCGCAAACCAAAAACCAGATTCTGAATATTGATAAATTCAAGCAAACGCCTCTGGTGAATAGCTCGTTCTCCTATACTATCGTCTCCGATTTCATCAATCCCGAGGCGGCGCAAGGCTTGCTTAAAGCTTATCCGGAAATTAAAAAAACCGGCAGTTTTGCCCTTGATTCGCTCAAATATGGGCCGGAGTTTGAAAATCTGCTCGAGGAATTGCGCGGTGATGAGTTCCGGCAGGCGGTGGAGCAAAAATTCGGGCTGGATTTGAGCGGCAAGCCGACCATTATCACCGTGCGCGGCATGTCGGGGTTGAAGGACGGCAACATCCACACCGACACCAAAAGCAAAATTATTTCGCTGCTGCTTTACATGAATGACGAATGGGGCAACGACGGCGGACGGTTGCGGCTGCTGAGGAGCAATAATATTGACGACGTCATCACCGAAATTTCCCCCGCTTTTGGCACGTTGCTGGTGTTTAAGCGCGCTGATAATTCATGGCACGGCCACAAGCTGCACGAAGGCAAGCGTAAGGTAGTGCAACTGAACTGGGTGGTCAGCCAAAAATCCGTCGACCGCAACAATGCGCGGCACCGCTTATCGTCGTGGCTTAAAAATCTGTTCGGTAAGAACAGTAGCGAGTATTAACGCTATATTTGTCATCCTGAACGCCAGTGAAGGATCTTTCGCTTGCGCTCAAGATGACGTGTTGAGACGTTACATCTGCTGCTTGAAATCTTTCTGGAACAGGTTTTTCAAAAACATTGAGAAGCGCCCGCGCTTGTCTTTGCGGTGGTAATCTTCCCAGCTGCGCAGCCAGGTGATTTGGATGACGCGGCGCTCGCCCTTGAACGGGGTGTGGCCGTGCCATGAATTTTCCGTGCGCTTGAAAGCGAGGAAATTACCGTAGATGGGGCTGACCTCATCAGCATAATCACTAAAATCTTTTTCGCCGCGCAACACGCGCAAACGCCCGGCTTCTGCCGCTTGCCACTCGTCATTTAAGTAAAGCAGTGCGGTGGCGATTTTTGCCTCGCCATCATTATGGATGTTGCCGTCGGTAATTGCCGACCATTTGCGGATAGTTATCATCTGCGGCTTGTCGCGCAGCTCTAAGGCAAATTTTTCAGTCAGTATCGCAGAAAGCTCAGGGCCTTCCAGCTCTTTCAGCAACTGGTCAAACGCACCCTGGCGCTTCAATAAACTCAAGGGGAAATAACCGGATTTTTGAATTTCAGGAAAATCGCGCTTCAAACTTTCAGCACCGTTTTTACGTAACAGACCGGAAGTCACGATATGTGGGTAGGGCTCAGTTTTCGCAGTTGCACTAACTAAATTATCCAATTGCAGCAGGCGCTCGAGCGGCTGGTGTTGCGCGGTTTGCGTAGGTTTGGGCATAGTTGATGCGGACATATATAATCTGATTTTTTGAAAAATCACATATAGACCTTGCACCAATTCCTGTCAAATAATTACGGCTAGCCGCGGCGGCGGAAAAGCAATCTTGCCGCCACACCCAGAGCCAGCGCAATTGCGCCGGTACGCACCGGGTTTTCGCGCACGTGTTTGGCGACTTTGCCGGAAGTGGTGCTGATCCTGTCACCCGCTTCTTCGGCAAAATGGCGCAGCTCTTTACCGGCTTTATTGGCGATATCCTTGATATCAGTTTTCGCCGCATCTTTGGTGGCGCAAGTAGCGTCATTGGCGTTTTTCTTGGAATTGCTTAAAATAGACATAATTAACCCCGTAATTGTTATGTTGAGTTACCAGACTAGCCATAACAGTATAATTTTTACATATGGAAAGTTTAGCGCCGCCGCCAACAATTGCCTATTATGCGCCAATAGCGGATTTTTACTTGAAATCTTGGAACAACGCTGATAATTAAGCCGCACTTTTACGAAATCTTGCATCGTGACCTTCGCAAAAGAATCTGCCCCTTGCGGGGGTGTAGCTCAGTTGGTTAGAGCGCCTGCCTGTCACGCAGGAGGCCGCGGGTTCGAGTCCCGTCACTCCCGCCATTTTTTCCTCCCAAACAGTCTTGTAAAACCTAGAAGATAGCGAGAAAATGGCTATTTTGAGCTAATATCTTAACCTTGACCCATCTTATCATGTCCATTGACATCCGGGGGTACTTGGGGGTATTATTAGGGGTATCTAGCAGGCTCACCTAAAAAAGTACCCCCGCTATGGCATTAACTGAAATCGCCGCCAAGAACGCAAAGCCTCAATCTGGGCAGTATAAACTGTCCGCTGGCGATGGTATGTATTTACTAATAAAACCCACTGGCGGCAAGTATTGGCGACTTAAATACCGTTATGCCGGAAAGGAGAAGATTTACGCCATCGGAGTATATCCTGAAATCAGTCTAAAACTGGCGCGGGAATTAAAAGACGATATACGCGTTAAATTGAGAAACGGCATTGACCCCACTGCCGAAAGAAAAGCTATCAAACAGCAAAAATCACTTAATGCCGAAAACACTTTTAAGACAATCGCGCTGGAATGGTTAGAAAAGCAGGAAGGCAAATGGACGGAAAAACATATCAAGGCAACCCGTCATAGGATGGAGAGCAATCTTTTCCACGCTTTGGGCAACCGCCCGATTAAGGAAATCACGCCGCCGGAATTACTTGCCGTATTGAAAAAGATGGAAGGTCGCGGCGCAATTGACCTTGCCCACCGTGGCCAACAAACTGCCGGGCAGATTTTCAGATATGCTATAGCCACAGGCAGAGCCGAGCGGGATATAAGCGCGGATTTGCGCGGCGCACTTAAAACCCAGAAAAAAGAAAGTCACGCTTATTTGAAAGAAGGCGAGTTGCCCGAATTTTTGCAGAAACTGGAAAATTATGATGGCGACCCGCAAACCCAGATTGCAACAAAGCTGTTATTACTTACCTTCGTCAGAACTGGCGAGTTGCGGGCGGCAAAATGGGAGGAAGTCAATTTTGACAAAGCCGAGTGGCGTATCCCGGCGGCGCGAATGAAAATGCGCGAAACACATATAGTGCCGTTATCAAAGCAAGCACTGGCATTGTTTGAAAAAATGCGAAAAATGACTGGCAATTACGAATGTATTTTTCCGAACCGTAACAAACCCTCAAAATCCATGAGCGAGAATACTATTCTTTTTGCTCTCTACCGAATGGGCTATCATTCCCGTACCACGGCACATGGATTTAGGGCTACTGCATCCACCATCCTCCATGAACATGGCTTCGCTTCCGATTATATTGAAGCCCAGCTAGCCCACGCCAAGCGGAACAAGGTGCGGGCAAGTTATGACCATGCCAAATACCTCAAGCAGCGCCATGAGCTTATGCAATGGTGGGCAGATTTTTTGGATAAAACTTTTAGTTGATGGAGGAATATGGAAAGCATGGATTATTGGCGGCTGTGTGATGAAGTATCAATAATACAGGCTGCCTTATTGATTGTTGGAGAAGACCCATCTGGTGGGAATAATTATGTAGAAGGGTTGGGATTTTTCAAGTCAGCCAGTTGGTTATCAGGCTGCCAAAACAGCTTTATACAATGCTGTTGCTTCTGGTGATTTACCTGCGACAGTCAGACGAAGTCTTGTAAAAAGTCATTTAGTAGATAGCGATACCCAAGAATTTTTAGGGCAAAAAGCTGCTATGCAACATAGTTTAGATATTGAACTGACAACTATAAAAGTGAAAGACCTGCGAGTCTGGCTTTCTAAGCGTGGAATCAAAACAGGATTCTTTTTTCCTGCTATTGATAGCACTAGGCCTGATTATCTTGACAGCCAGCATCCCAATTATTCTCCGAAACTTGCCGCAGCTATTGAAGCATGGTCAGCTGTTATAGAGAATCCTGAATTAACTAAGGCGAAATCGGTCAAACAAACAATTATGGTGTGGTTACGTTCTAATGCAGCACGCTTTGGTTTAATCAAAGACGATGGTAATCCGAATGAAAGTGGAATTGAAGAAGTTGCAAAGGTAGCGAATTGGGAAACGAAAGGCGGCGCACCTAAAACACCTGAATCTTAAAACTTACCCACCTATTAAAGTGCCGGCTTGCTTAGCTTCCATACAGTTTGGTAGCATTAACCCTACCACCCCCTCACTAAAAACCCTTCTGCAAATTTTCAAATTACGGGGCAGGTTAATTGAACCCGCCCAGCTATTTTTCTTAAATACCTATCTTAGATTGCCTCATATTAACCAAAACTATGAGGTATTATGAAAGACAAACACACGCTTCCTGAAACTGGCTTTATGCGGTTGCCGGAAATCCTAAAATTTATTCCTGTTGGCAAATCAACTTTCTGGGCAAAGGTAAAAACAGGGGAATTTCCTAAACCTGTGAAACTCGGCTCGCGGACAACTGCATGGCGGGCAGAAGATATTCAGGCATTGATTGAGAAATTTAGTAAGGCCGGGAATTAACAGGCGGCTCATGCCTAGAAAATTCCGCAAACGCTTCAATCCGAGGCTGGTAAAGACCTTGCGCACATATTCCGTTGAGGATGTATGCCAGCTTTGCGGTGTCCATCCTAACACGGCTTTAAGCTGGATTAATAAGGAAGGGCTGAAACGGATTGATGATATTTATCCCTATCTTGTACATGGGCAGGATTTGGCGGAATTTCTCATAGCAAGGCAGCGGCCAAAAATCAAACTCGCGCCGGATGAATTTAAGTGTTTCAAGTGTAGGGTGGCGAGGAAGGCTTGGGAGGGTGTGGCCGATATAAAAATCAGGAGTCAAAGCATTGGCAATTTGAAAGTGATTTGTGAAGTGTGCGGCACGAATATGAACAAGAATTTTTCACTCAAAACTATGCAGCAAATTTCAAAAATCTTCAAAATTCAGCAAGTGGATGATTCGCTATTAATACAGAGCATGGATACCAGCTCTATCTGTGAAACTAAACAGGAAGGACAACATGGCAAAATTTAACAGCGAAAATGAGCGTGTGAAGCGGAAATATTACCGGGAGATGGAGGAGTCCGCAGGATATAGCGGGCGTTCCATTGACAGCATTGTGAAAGCGCTGGCCAGATATGAGGAATTTACCGGGTATGAAAGTTTTAAGAAATTCAATTCCGATAAGGCGGTGGCGTTCAAAAAACATTTACTCGATTCCAATAACAAAAAAGGCGAGCCGCTTAGTGCATCAACTGTCCAGCATACATTGAAGCCGGTGAAGGCTTTCTTTGAATGGCTGGCGCGAGAAGCAGGATACAAAAGCCGGATAAGATTTTCCGATATTCGCTATTTTAACATGACCCATAAAGACAAGCGTAAAACCCAACCCCTCAAATTCAAGGAGTATCCGTCATTTGAGCAGGTAAGGAAAGTTCTGGCCTTCAACCCCGCCAATGACCTAGAAATGCGTGACAGGGCGATATTTGCCTGTTTGGCTTGTACTGCTATCAGGGATGGTGCGTTGATAGGCTTAAAGCTAAAACACGTAGACCTGAACCGTAAAGTCATAATCCAAGACCCTAACGAAGTTGAAACCAAATTCAGCAAGTGGATAAATACCCGATTCTTTCCTGTTGGCGATGATATTCACCGGATTGTAATTAATTGGGTAAAATATTTGCGGGAAGAATTGATGTTTGGCGATAATGACCCGCTATTTCCAAAAAAACCTGATTGAGTTGGACTCATCCAACAGTTTCAAATCCGACAAACTTTCCAAAGAGCACTGGAAAAGCGCAACGGCGGTGCGGGATATAATCAAGCGCCTATTCACTAATGCCGGAATAAAATATTACCCGCCTCACAGGTTCAGGGATGGGCTATCCGCGTTTGGCCGCGAGCGCTGCAAGACGCCGGAAGAGATGATAGCTTGGGGCTTGAATTACGGCCATGAGAACTGGGCGACAACTTTTGTCGGCTATGGCGGCTTTACCCCGCAAATGCAAATTGATGTGCTAGATAGGATGGAATCACAAAAGCCGGAAGCCCAAAATCAAGATAAGCTGGATGAAATTATTAGTTTAATCAAAAGCAAAGTTTAGATTTTGGGCGCTTGTTTTTGGTAATTAACATATTGAGTTAACTGATTTATATTAATTTCATAAATCTGACATATTTCTTTAACAAAACTCATATATAATCATTGCTTCAACAATGGGTTAATGATGCCTCCAAGAATACCTATAATCTCGGATAGAATACGTGGCTATACAGATAGCGTAGGTAACTTTTTCGACAACTTATCTACTAGCCCAGTAATTGAGTTGGCGCCACCAACCACTGCTTCCCTAGCAAAGTACTGGGCAGCAGGCTTAATGGGCAATGAGCCGGATGAAATCCATCCGTCAATTTCAGATTTTCTTTACCGTGTTACCACCCCGGATAATGAAGCGGTGATAGCTCAGCATTTGGAGAAAGGAGGAATTACTCAGGATGAATTTGAAGATTATATGGTTAATGCAGGTAAAGGGATGCAAAGAGCGTATGAAAGATTTGGTCATGATATCCCAGAAATTAGATTGACTGACGGAAATAGGGTTTGTTTTAACGGAACGAATATTAATCGCCCTGACCTTACGGATAGTCCTGAATATGAAGCAGAGGTAACAAAAGGAGATAATAAAATTGAATTTGGGGTAAAGCATGTGGCGGATTGGATAGCTAGAACCCGCGATGGAAGCTTTATTCATACTATGCATACAGGGTCTATTCCACTAACGAGCGAACTTGCGGCGCAGGTTGCAGGTTTTGAAGAAGCTACCCATGCATATACTTACCGAGTTGATACTGAGAAAGGTTTATTGGTTCATAATTCTACATCTCTAAAAAGATTCGGGAAAACAAATTCTGATTTTTATCATTCAGACTCTGATGAAACATTTGCCGGGTTTCATATACGGGATGATATAAGAGAAAATTGGACGTTAGGCCCTGCTAATACTGAAAGCTCATATCTCCAAGACTTACTTCTAGTCAAATCATGGCAGGATGGAAAGCTCGGTCATTTTGTTGATTATATGCATGACTTGCTTGTGCAAAAACACGCAGAGTTGACAGCAGTAACCTCAGAAGGCGGTGAGTTGCATGGTACAAAAACAGGTAAATTCATAGCTGAAAATTTACGTCCTGAAATTCCGGTCAAACCAGAAGTAAAACCTCAAACAGTTGCCGAATATCAAGCTGCAAGGTCAAAAGCCATAAAAGCAAATGTCGCAGCAGAAGAAGCCGCGGTCAACGGTTTCTTTGGTCTCGGAGCTACCGCTGGCGGCATACAGATGACCAAAGAAGGCGTAGCGGAAGGCAATAACTGGAAAACTACTGCCGGAGTAGTAACAACCGCAGGAAGTTTAAGGACGCTAGCAACGGGTAAAGGCGGCGGCGTTATGGCTGTAATTACTTCCGGCATAGCAGGAGGTTTTGAGGCTCATGACATTTACAAACAATTACATGAATTGGCTAACAAGAAAGACTATGCAGCGATTGATAAAAAATTTCAGGAAATAGGCATACCTCGCTCTGACAATTTAGACGATGACATTAAAAGGGCGGTTGTATTAAAAGGGGCAACGAAAGGTCTTAATACAGGTGTTGGCGGCGTTACTTTTGGTATGGTGCCTGATGCAACTCTTCTTGTGCGTGGCGATGCCAATGGTTTGGCCTCAGGCGCGGCGGTGACTCGTATTTTGGATGCGAATGGTGATAAAAAACAAATTGCCGCTGAACTTGAAAATCAAGGAATTGATGGGATTATAAGCCCCAACGCGCCAACGGCGGTGATAGTGCCAGTAGTTTCTACTGCCGCAACCGTCAATGCAGTGGGCGCAACACTCAGAGATACGAAAGAGGCAATTTCTGATGTTGCTGGCTCGGCTTTGGAATCTATCCCCGGATTTAAGAAATGGGCGGATAATGCCAACGTTCCTACCTTGCCTCGCGGTATTGAGGAATCTGTTAAAAGTACAAAAACTTTGTCTGATGGCAAGCCAGATATTGCTGCCTATAAACATTTAATGGATGTCGGCGGTGCTGTAGCAAAGGACGCCGATGTTGATATTGGCAAACTTGAAAAAGAAATTGAAGCAAAACGAAATAAAGTTTATGCCGAGCCAAAATCATCGTGGTGGGGCAGAACTTTCGGTAATCAGCACGAACGCGACCTTAACAAGGTTGACAATGCAAGATTTGAGTTTTGGGAATTTAAGAAAAGATACGAGCAATGGCAGACGGAACGCGGCACTCCATCTGCGCCGCAAATAGCATCTCCTTCGGATTTTAAGAAAGACCCACGCGTTACTGATGCCGCCGCTTCTCTATCCGGCAATCAAGTGACAGTTAAAGGCGAGGAATCAAAAGGTAAGCAAGGAATAGAAAATTCCAAACTTGCGCTCGATAGCAAGGGCGTGCAGTTAAAAGCATATGATAGCCATATTCCTAATATGCCATTAGTTTCCGCTGACCGTTCTACGCAAGAAACAAGCAAGCATGTGTGATATAAATTGAACTGGCGGGGGTACTTTTGGGGGTACTTGCCAAAGCCACAACAAATAAATATAGGCAAACTAGTATTCGCAGGTTATATTGTGGAAGGCGTCACTGCCATTTTTTAACATTCGTATCGAGTAAAATTAGCCATGGCGCGCAAAAAAACCGATATTAATGCATTTTATGCCAATATGGCGGAAAGCAGCAATTTGCTTAATGCGGTTTTGAAGAATTACTCCAGCAAGCTGCCGCTGCCGCCGCAAGGAGCTTATGACCCGTTCAATATGGGGCAGGTGATTTTTGACTCGTTCCAGAAAATGGCGTCCGACCCGGAAAAAGTGGCGAATTCGGGCATGGATTTTTATAAGAACTGGGGCAGTTTGTGGGTGGAGTCGGCCAAGCAGTTTTTGGCCAATAACAAGTCGGAGGATAATAAGGTAAGTGCCGACAAACGCTTCAAGGATGGGGCGTGGCGCCATTCACCCGCATTCAAGTTTTTGAAGGATTCGTATTTTTTATACGCCAACTGGCTGACCGAACTGGTGCAAAATATTGACGGTCTGGACAAGAAAGAGCGGGATAAGCTGGAGTTTTATACGACGCAGTTTATTGACGCCATTTCACCGAGCAATTTCATTTTCACCAACCCGGAAGTTTTGCGGGCGACGCTGGAAAGCAATGGCGAAAATCTGGTTGAGGGTTTGCGCAAGCTGGCCGAAGACGTCAAGCGCGGCTCCATTAGGCAGACGGATTTGGAAGCGTTTGAAGTGGGCAAAAACCTGGCGATTACGCCGGGCAAGGTGGTTTTTGAGAATGACCTCATGCAACTTATCCAATACGAGCCGCAGACCAAGGAAGTGCATAAAACGCCGCTGCTGTTCATCCCGGCGTGGATTAATAAATACTATATCGTCGACCTGCGCCCGGAAAATTCGCTGGCCAAATGGTTGGTGGAGCAGGGACATACGCTGTTTATCATCTCATGGGTCAACCCGACGGCGAAACATGCGGATAAAGCCTTTGCGGATTATATGTCGGAAGGGATTTTTGCCGCCGCCGAGCAAATCGAAAAAATCACCGGCGAGAAGCAAATCAATGCCATCGGCTATTGCCTTGGCGGCACATTACTGGCGACAGCGCTGGCATATATGGCGGAAAAGAAGGATGAGCGCATTAAGTCTGCGACTTTCCTGACCACGCTGCTGGATTTTTCGGATGCGGGGAATTTATCGGTTTTCATCGACGATGAGCAGATAAAATCACTAGAGAAGCGCATGAACAAAACCGGCTATCTCGACGGCAACGAAATGGCGGCGACGTTTTCGATGCTGCGTTCTAATGATTTGATATGGTCATTCGTGGTAAATAATTACCTCCTCGGCAAAGACCCGTTCCCGTTTGATATTTTGTACTGGAACTCCGACACTACCCGCATGCCCGCGAAAATGCACAGCTTCTACCTGCGCAATATGTATCTCGACAACAAGCTGGCAAAACCAGGCGGTATAAAAATCAAGGACGTCAAAATTGATTTGCGCAAAATAAAAACCCCGGCCTATTTCCTCTCGACCATCAAAGACCATATCGCGCCGTGGCAATCCACCTTCAAAGGCGCGCAGTTGTTGAAGAATGCGATATTTACATTGGCAGATTCCGGCCACGTTGCAGGCGTAGTTTCCCCGCCGGCAAAAACCAAATACCCGCATTGGGTCAGCCGCGAATTGCACCAGGATCCGGGAAAATGGCTAAAATCAGCCAAGGAAGTAGAAGGTTCGTGGTGGCCGGATTGGGATGAATGGGCAAAAAAATACGCCGGTAAAATGGTGCAAGCGCGTAAAATAAAAAAACATATGGAAAATTCACCCGGCAGCTATGTAAATGGCTAAATCAACAGAACAAATAATTGGAGAAATAAAATGGCATCTTTAAAAGGCAAAACCGCAATCGTTACCGGCTCAACCAGCGGCATTGGCGAGCAAATCGCGCGCAGCCTAGCGGCGGAAGGGGTTAACATTGTCCTCAACGGTTTTGGCGATGCGGCACAGATTGAGGCGCTGCGGGCGGAAATTGCCAAGACGCATAATGTGAAGGTCACATATTCCGGCGCTGACGTTACCAAGAATGATGAAGTTAAAAAAATGGTCGATGATGCGGGGCCGGTGGATATTCTGGTCAATAATGCCGGTATCCAGTTTGTTTCGCCGGTGGAGGATTTTCCGCTCGATAAATGGGATGCGATTCTGGCGACAAATTTATCATCAGCATTTTTCTCAATCCGCGAGGCGCTGCCGCAGATGAAAAAGCGCAAAAGTGGCCGCATCATCAACATCGCCTCGGCGCATGGGCTGGTGGCGTCGCCGGGCAAGGCGGCTTATGTCGCAGCCAAGCACGGCATTGTCGGCCTCACCAAAGTCGTGGCGATTGAGGCGGGGGAATTCGGCGTCACGTGCAACGCCATCTGCCCGGGTTGGGTGCATACGCCGCTGGTGGATAAGCAGTTGCAGGATAATGCTAAAAAGAACGGCACGACCATCGAGCAGGAAAAACGCACCATGCTGGAAAAACACCCCAACAAGGAATTCGTCAAAACCGAAGAAATCGGCGCGATGGTGGTTTACTTATGCGGCGATTTGGCGCAAAGCATCACCGGCGCGCATTTGTCGATTGATGGCGGGTGGACGGCGGAGTAGCTAGCGGGCAGGCGCAAGGCTTCCAGTATCAGATTTATCGGTAGCTTTTGCCAAACCAAAATTCAAATTTAGTCTTGTAGCGCTATGGCTAACACCGGCTGTAACTGCTTCATCACTCACAGTTACCGGGGGCTTATATTGAGATATTGAAAGTGAGGTTACTTTTCTGCCGGTAACATTTTGAATGGCGCCCTGAATTGCCATGCCTAAACTGCCTCTTTCCGCATCAGTAAGATTGTCAACAGCCCCTTCTATGGCGAGAAAAACATTTGTGCTGCCTGATTTTGCGCTCACCACTTTACTTAAGGTTATACCTTTCTCATTGTAAGCCGGAGTAGCTAGTAAAGCCCGGACAGCAACCGCGAGTCTGGTTTCCGTCGCTGTAGATTGTAAAGCATTAGGTCTAACAACTGCACCTGCGAATACGTGTGCATCATTTTCAGTTGGTGTGTACATAGTTTTTCTTATTAGTTGGTTAAGAAGCTCATATTACTTTATAATCATTACCCTTTTATGACAAACCCCCAAAAATCAGTGCGTCTGCGTATTATTTTGAGTTGGTGTTTGCGTCGTAGTCGTTGTATTTGCGGTAGTATTGGTCGTCGTCGGCGATTGCTGCTGTTGCGTCAGCACCGGGGCCTGCGCCTGCGTGTTGGTGGTGGTCGGCGATTGCGTCATGTTGGTGGTTGAGGTCGAAACCCCGTAACCTACTGAACTTGGCCCGTTATATGGCGTGCCGGGCTGGGTTACGCTGGCGCCGCTATCGCAATTGGGCTGCTCGATGCCGCAATCCCAGCCGAAGCGGTCGGGCGTACCCGCCATTTCGCTTTTGCGGAAGAATTTGCACTCGCATTGCTTTTGCCCCATGCATTGGGTGACGCCGACATTATCAGCCGTGCATTTTGCCGCGCCATCGGCAGCCAACGCGGCGAGTGGGGATGACATTATAATTAAAGCCAAAACTATTTTTTTCATATTTACCTCGTTATGTTTAAATAATTAGCAGTTTTTGCGGTGATTTGAAGCCTTTTCTTGAAATATGAGGGTTTTGGCTTAGCGTGAGTGACATGGCATTGAAAAACCTGACCATTATCGGCCTCGGCCTGATCGGCTCCTCGGTGGCGCGCGGGTTGCAGGGGAAATACCGCATCACCGGCTATAACCGCAATTTTACTGTTACTAAACAGGCGCTGAAAGAGCAAGTTATTGATGTAGCAGCGAAAAGCCTGGCAGAAGCGGCGAAGGCGGATATAATAATGCTGTGCACGCCGATGGAGAGTTATAGCGGCATTATTGAGGAATTATCAGGGAATATTGCGGCAGATTGCGTCATCACGGATGTCGGCTCGGTGAAAGTTCCGGCCATCATGAGCGTTGCCAGAAATTTGCCGAAAAATGTGCATTTTGTCCCGGCTCACCCTATTGCGGGCAAGGAAACTACCGGGTACGAGGCGGGCGAGGCGGGGTTGTTTAAGGGCAAGCGGGTGATTTTGACGCCGCTGCCGAAAACGCCGGAAGCGGCTAACCTCGAAATTGAGAATTTGTGGAAACACTTGGGCGCGCATACTGAAATTATGACGGCCGCCGAGCATGACAAGATTTATGCGGGCATTTCCCATGTGCCGCAGCTGCTGGCCTATGCTTACCAGATGGCGGTTGCGCATAAGAAATATGCTGTTCAACCGAAAATGGAAGGTGATTACAAAACTTTCGCCCGCATAGCCAACTCGCCGCCGGAGATTTGGGTGGATATTTTTATGCTGAACCGGGCGCATATTTTCAAGTTCCTCGATAAAATGTTCAACGGACTGACGCATATTGATAAATTCGGTGACCAGGTTGAGCTGCGCACAGCGCTCGGCGGCAAGCAGAAGGATTTTAAATTAAGCGGTAATAAAAAGCTAGATGCGGCCTCGGTGGTTTTCCCGGCGCTGCTGGGGAATTTGCTGCTGTTCTGCATCGAGGACGAATTCGAGCAGCAGGCAACCCGCAGCTTTTCGGCGGCTGATATCCATGCCTCGCTGGCTTTGCTGGAAACGGCGGCGGCGAAGAAAGAGGTGAAGAATTTCGCCGATTATGCAGGAACGGGTTTGCGGGATTTTACGGTTTGTTCGCTTTATGATGTGAGCGATATTGTTGAGGATTATGCTGAGGAAATCCAGTTATTAAAAGTGCTGCTGCACCGCAAGATTTTTGAGATTACGGTGGCGATTGAATCGGATTCAGCCGAGCAGTTGAAGGGAAAATTGGCGGAGGCCTTGCTTAAGCCAATTACAACGTCATTGCGGGCTTGACCCGCAATCCATCCTGTAACAACTTCACAACCAATATGGGTGGGCATGAAACGATGGATGGCGGATCAAGTCCGCCATGACGAAATTTAATTACCTGAGGCGGATAATAAAATGCATAAAAACAAAATCAGCCCGGCATAGATGTTTGAGCGGAATAGCGCCATGCAGCGGCCGGGGTTGTGGATATCCAGCCGCCTGATTTGCCAGGCAAAATGGCAGGCGGCCAATACAAAAACGGCGAAGCTTGGCAGGTGCAAACCGTTCTGGTAATTGACCGCGATGGCGAAAATGACCAGCATCAATATATAAAAACTGGCGACGAAAATCTTGCTGCGCTCGCCGAATTTTATTGCCGTGGATTTTACGCCGATGGCGATATCATCGGTTTTGTCCTGATGGGCGTAGATTGTGTCATAGCCGAGCGTCCATAAAATCCCGGCGATGTAGAGGGCGACGGCCGAAAATGAAATATCGTTTTGGATGGTGCTATAGGCAATTATAACGCCAATATTGAAAGTAAGGCCGAGGAAAAGCTGCGGCCAGTGGGTGAGGCGTTTTGTGAACGGGTAGATGACGAACAGCGGCACCGAAGCCACGCCGATATAGACGGCGAGCATGGGCAGTTGCAGGAGAATTATTAAGCCGAGGCTGAGCAAGATTGCCAAAAATACCAAAGCTGATTTTATGGAAATTTCCCCGCTGGCGAGTGGCCTGGTTTTGGTGCGCTCGACTTGTGCATCATATTTGCGGTCGGCGATATCGTTGATTATGCAGCCGCTGGCGCGCATGATGAAAGCGCCGAGGGTAAATAACGCATAATAGAAAAAGTCGAATGAATTGGCCAACGCCAGCCCCCACCAGCATGGAATGAGCAACAGCCAGGCGCCTGCGGGTTTATCCAGCCTTGCCAAACGGTAATAGGCATTTATATTGGGCATATGCGCATAAGATTATACACGGAGAATAAATTATCCACAGGAGAAAATCTTGAACTGGACAAGGGGCAGGCGAATTACCTCGGCAATGTCCTGCGCTGCCATGTGGGAGATGAATTGTTCGTGTTTAACGGCGAATGTGGTGAATTCCGCGCGGTTTATAAGGATAAATTCAGCATCGAAGTAAACGAACAAACACGACCCACCACCCACGGCCCACGGCTAACTCTACTTTTCGCGCCGGTGAAATTTGGCAAGATTGATTATCTGGTGGAAAAGGCGACCGAGCTGGGCGTGACGTCATTGCAGCCGGTGCATACTCGCTTCACGGTGGTGGGGCGCATAAATTATGAGCGCATGAAGGCCAATTGCGTCGAAGCCGCCGAGCAGACCGGGCGGGTGACGGTGCCCGAGGTGAATGAAATTGTCGCGCTGGATAAATTGCTGGATGGGTGGGATGTGATGCAGAAAATTATATTTTGTGATGAGAGTTTGAGCGGCAAACCAATTGCGCAAGCGCTGGCGGAATTGCCACGGAGCGATTTCGGCTACGCTGTATTGATTGGGCCGGAAGGTGGGTTCAGCAAGGATGAAACCGCGATGTTGCGCACGAAGCCATTCGTGGTGCCGGTGACGATGGGCAACCGCATCCTCCGCGCCGAAACCGCAGCCGTGGCAGCGCTGGCCGTGTTCCAGGCCAGCGGGTTGGGGGACTGGGATTAGTGGTTGCGTGGTTGCGTAGTTACATGGTTGCATGGTTATTGAAAACTATGTAACCATATGGCCATGCAGTCAGAAACCACGCAACCACGCAACCACGCAACCACGCAACATAGGAAGCTCTACCTCGTCGACGGCTACGGCTTCGTGTTTCGCGCTTATCACGTCATGCCGCCGTTTTCGGACCCGCAAGGGGTGCCGGTCGGGGCGGTTTATGGGTTTACTAATATGTTGGTGAAACTGCTCAAAGACCATAAGCCGGATTATATGGCGGTGGTGTTTGATGCGGGGGCGAAAACTTTCCGCAATGAATTGTATACAGAATACAAAGCCAACCGCCCCGAGCCACCGGATGATTTGCGGCCGCAATTTGCTCTTGTAAGGGATGCCGCCAAGGCCGTGGGTTTGCGGAGTTTTGAGCTGGCCGGGTATGAGGCGGATGATATTATCGCCACGTTTGCCGCGAAAGCCTGCGAGCAGGGGATTGAGGTGACGATTATTTCCTCGGATAAGGATTTGATGCAGCTCGTAAAGGATGGCGAGTGCCCGGTGAAAATGTTTGACCCGGTGAAGAATAAATCCATTGCCGAGAAAGAAGTTTTTGAAAAATTCGGCGTGGCGCCAAACCGGGTTCTCGATGTTTCGGCGTTGATTGGTGATTCAAGTGATAACGTCCCCGGCGTGCCGGGGATTGGGCCGAAAACAGCCGCCGAGCTGATAAATGAATATGGTGATTTGGATTCACTATTGGAGCGGGCGGCGGAGATAAAGCAAAACAAGCGGCGCGAGGTGGTGATTGCGAATGTTGCGCAGGCGAAGCTTTCGCGGGAGCTGATAAAACTGCATTATGATGTGCCTATTGAATTCAACTTCGAGGATTTGAAAACCGAGAAAAGCAATGAGGCCGGGCTGCTGGAATTTGCCAAGAAGCATGGGTTTAAGTCGATAATTTCCAAACTCAGCCTCCTGCCACATCCCGCACCTGATGCGGGATCTAATGAGGAAACCCCGCGTCAAGCGCGGGGTGTGGTAGTGGCGGAGAGGAGAATATTAAATTCCATCCCCGAGCTAATCACCTGGCTGCAAAACCCGATGCGCGAGGGGCGGCTGGCGGTGGATTATATTGCCGATACGGCGATTGCGCTTTCATGCGGGACGGATTCGGCGTTTATAAAATACGGCACGCATAAGGCCGGCGACGGGTTTGACTTTGATAATAAGGGCGGTATCACGCATGATGATGTCAATTCGGCTTTAGCGGAGATTTTTGCTGATCCGGCAATGCTGAAAATATTCCATGATTATAAGTGGAATTATTCGGATAAAATTGCGCCGATTGATGATTTGCAGGTGATGGAATATGTGATTGGCACCGGCCTCACTAATGGCAGCCTGGAAGATATCGCGCCGGAAATACCGCAATATGTGAGCTTGTGCGGCAGCGGGCGGAACAAGCGGGATTTGCAGGATGTGCCGGTGGAGGAATTGTCGAAATGCGCGTTTGAGGTGGTGGAGTTTATCGAGCGGAAAACCAGGGAATCGCGGCAGGAATTGTTTAAGCAAAAACTGCTGACGGTTTATGAAAAAATCGAGAAGCCGCTGATTGGCGTGATTGCGCGCATTGAAAACCGGGGTGCCAAAATTGATAAGGCGAAGCTGGCGGAAATGTCGGGGCGGTTTGCGGCAAAAATGGAGGTGTTGCAAAAAGAGATTTATTTAATTGCGCAAGAGGAATTCAACCTCGGTTCGCCGCAGCAGATTAGTGAGATTTTATTCGGCAAAATGGGCATGCCGGGCGGTAAGAAATCCAAGAAAACCGGGAATTATTCCACCGGCGCGGCGGTGCTGGATGAGCTGGCGGAGCAGGGGCATGAGATTGCACAGAAGATATTGGCGTGGCGGGGTTTGTCGAAGTTGAAATCAACTTATACCGACTCATTGCCCAAGCAAATTAATACCAAAACCGGGCGGGTGCACACGACATTCGCCATGACGGCAACTTCGACCGGGCGGCTGAGTTCGATTGAGCCGAATTTGCAGAATATCCCAATTCGTACAGAAGAGGGGCGCGAGATTCGGCAGGCGTTTATTGCCGAGCCGGGCTACAAGCTGATTTCGGCGGATTATTCGCAGATTGAATTGCGGTTACTGGCGCATGTCGCGGATATCAAAGGCATGAAAGAAGCTTTCAAAACCGGGCAGGACGTGCATGCGATTACGGCGTCGCAGGTGCTGGGCATCCCGCTGGAGCAAATCACGGCCGACCACCGCCGCGTGGCCAAAACCATCAATTTCGGCATCATCTACGGCGTTTCGGCGCATGGATTATCGTGGCGGTTGAAAATTCCGCGCGAAGTGGCGGCGCAGTATATCAAACAATATTTCGCGCAATATTCCGGTATCAGGAAATATATGGATGAGACGATTGCGTTTTGCCGTGAGCATGGTTATGTGGAGACAATTTTCGGCCGCAAATGCTGGATCCGCGGCATAAATGATAAAAACCACGCCGTGCGGCAATTCAGCGAGCGCGCCGCCATCAACGCGCCGCTACAGGGCGCGGCGGCCGACATTATCAAAAAAGCCATGATTGACCTCGACCGGAAACAGCTTCCGATGATTTTGCAGGTGCATGATGAATTGCTGTTTGAGGTGAAAGCGGCGGAAGCGGCAGAGAAAATGCGGCAGATTAAGGGTATTATGGAAAACGTAGCGATGCTCGACGTGCCGCTACTGGTTGAGGCGGCGGTGGGTGATAACTGGGGCCAGGCGCATTAATCCTCGACCGCACATAGTGCGTATCGGGGATCTCGTTTATGCATCCTCCTCACAAGATCCCCGACACCGGTTAGGCCGGGTCGGGGATTTAGGCTAGTTTCAGCCCGCAATGTTTGGCGAAATGGCGGAAATCCACATCGCGGGTGATTAGCGGGACGTTGTTGTCAATACAGCTTTGGGCGATTAATGTATCGGCCAGACGGGCTTTGAATTTTTTGGACAATAACAAGGCGCGATTTATACCCGCGCGCTCCCAGAACCCGGCGGTTAAAGGCAATTGCGGCATTTTTATTATTTTATTGTGACTAGCTGTAGGTAATTTCGGATCGCTCAAAATTTCGGAAACAACTATTGGCGGCAAAAATAAAATATCATGTTGCACGGCATCGACAAGTTGCAGCACATCCTTGCCGCTGTCGTTTTGCAAATAAGCTATAACGGAACTGCTATCTGCGGCGATAAAGGACTTAATCTTCATCCCGGTCTTTACGCAGCTCATTCAAGTCGAGCGAAAATTTATGCGTGCCCCTTAAAGAAAGAAAATCACGATAAACTTTTTTCAAGGCATATTCCTTCAGCGCCGCCTTTAGTGTTTCGGTTATACCGGCGCCGCTAACTTCCTGCGCCATTTTTAAATCAGCTTTTGGCAAATGGGCGGTGATCTTCTGCGTTTCTATATGTGCTTGCATATGGCATATATTACCATATCCATATACCATATGTCAATATGGTAATTTATTCCATTTACAACCCCCTAATTTTCCTGTATTTTCCCATAATGCTAAAAGGTCTCAAAACGGTCGTGGTTTCCGGGCGGGAGGTGTTGCCTATTGTCGAGGGCGGCAAGGGTGTCGGCGTTTCGGACGGGGCTTCGTGCGGCGCGTTTGCCGAAGCGGGTGCGGTGGGCACGTTTTCGGGCGTCAACTGCAAATATATTGATGATAACGGACAATATATCCCCCTCACTTTTACCGGCAAAACGCGGATTGAGAAGCACCGGGAGTTGATTGAATATTCCATTAAGGGCGCGATTTCCCAGGCAAAAATTGCCTGGAACAAGTCCAAGGGCAAGGGGCGCATCCACATGAATGTTTTGTGGGAAATGGCTTCGTGCCAGGATATTCTGCACGGCGTCCTGGAAAAAACCAAGGGCATCATCCACGGCATCACCTGCGGCGCGGGGATGCCTTATAAGCTCGCGGAAATTGCAGCGAAATATAAGGTGCATTATTACCCAATCGTTTCCTCGATGCGGGCGATGCGGGCGCTGTGGAAGCGGTCTTATGAGAAAAACAAGGAATGGCTCGGCGGCGTGGTTTATGAAGACCCGTGGCTCGCCGGGGGGCATAACGGGCTCTCGAATTCGGAAGACCCGAATGTGCCGGAGGATCCGTATCCACGAGTGGCGGAGTTGCGGAAGTTTATGAACGAGGTCGGTTTGAATGATACGCCAATTGTGATGGCGGGCGGGGTTTGGTATTTGCGCGACTGGACGCATTGGCTGGATAACCCGGAAATTGGCCCCATCGTTTTCCAATACGGCACGCGGCCGATTGTGACCAAGGAGAGCCCGGTTTCGGATGAATGGAAACAGAAATTGCTCAAATTACAGAAGGGCGATGTGTTTTTGAATAATTTCTCGCCGACGGGGTTTTATTCCTCGGCGGTGAATAATGAATATATCAAGGAGCTGGACGCGCGCGGCAAGCGGCAGATTCCTTACCTGACGCAGCCGGATAACCATTTGGCGACGCCGTTGCCGCTGGGGCCGCGTGGCCGCCCGGTTTATGTGACGGTTGAGGGCAAGCAGGCGGCGGAGGAGTGGATGGCGCAAGGCTTTACCGAGGCGCTGAAAACGCCGGAAGATACGATAATTTTCGTGACGCCGGAAAAAGCTGCCGAAATCCACAAGGACCAGGTCGACTGCATGGGCTGCCTCTCGCATTGCCGCTTCTCAAACTGGAAAGACCACGACGATTTCACCACCGGCAAAAAACCCGACCCGCGCTCGTTTTGCATACAGAAGACGTTGCAGGATATTGGGGTAGATGCCGGGGATGTTGAGCATAACCTCATGTTCAGCGGCCACAACGCCTACAAATTCGCCGACGACCCGTTTTATAAGGATGGGTATATTCCGACGGTAAAGGAGCTGGTGGACAGGATTATGACGGGGGATTAACGTTAATCATAGTAGGTAACTATGACTTTGGATGAGTTCGATAAATCCCATAAATGGGAAATTGAAGTTATCGCGCCGATTGTCGATGCGCATTTAAAATCCATTTTGCATTTTTGTGAAGAAATTGGACTGAAAGATCAAAATCGGCTTCATCATAATTTTCAGTCTTGCGGTGCAATTTCTCGAATAGGCAGGCTAAATGGGAATGGCTTGTTGTCGATATTGGAGCTTTATCAGGAACAAAAAAATAAACCGCATCCCGCGCAATTTAGTTTTTGCGTGGATATGATTCTTCGTAAAATGGGCGAATATGTCATGCTTCATAAAATTCCGCAGGAAAGTCTTGTGAGGTATGGTGATAATGTCATGGAGGCATGCAGGATAGCTAAAGAAAGCGGGCATCATGGCTTGGTATCAATAATGCAGGCAATGCCTGAGAAAATGGTGGAGCAGATTTATAGCGGTGCTAAAAGGGGTCTATGAGCCATCCATACACCACCCCCCGCACCGCCAAACTCCAATTCCCACACCCCTCCAACAAGGTGCTGATGCACTCATGCTGCGCGCCGTGTGCGGGGGAGTTGATGGAGGCGATTGCGGAGAGCGGGATTGAGCAGACGATATTTTTTTATAACCCGAACATCCACCCGCTGAAGGAATATAATATCCGCAAGGAGGAGAATATCCGCTACGCCGAAAAGCTCGGCATTCCATTTGTGGATGCGGATTATGATGTGCAGAACTGGTTCGAGCGCGCGCGTGGCATGGAGCGCGAGCCGGAGCGCGGGCGGCGGTGTAGCATGTGTTTTGACATGCGGTTTTTGCGCACGGCCTTATATGCGCATGAGCATGGGTTTAATGTGATTACGTCGTCGCTTGGCATTTCGCGGTGGAAGAATATGGAGCAAATCAACGAGAGCGGGCGGTTCGCGGCTTCGCATTATGAGGGCGTCGAGTATTGGGATTACAACTGGCGCAAAGACGGCGGCGGCGCACGCATGTACGAAATCGCCAAACGCGAGGAATTTTACGCGCAGCAATATTGCGGCTGCATTTACAGCTTGCGGGACACCAACGAGTGGCGGGTTAGCCAGGGGCGGGAAAAGATTGAGATTGGGGAGACTTGGTACGAGGGGGGGAGTTGGCTAACGACCAGGTTTAACTACTTCTGCTGGAAAATGTTCGGTAAATGCTCCCATGACGGCAGACTGATAAGC
>Ga0206942_1112_pt1 | contig 24234 bp, 28 predicted proteins | sample Alteio_BWOrgHeat_6_FD_153253 | JGI IMG/M metagenome (GOLD analysis project Ga0206942, IMG submission 153253) | Enriched cells from forest soil in Barre Woods Harvard Forest LTER site, Petersham, Massachusetts, United States -... | ecosystem: Environmental > Terrestrial > Soil > Temperate forest > O... | reverse complement strand
AGTCGTCGTTTTCATAAAACCCTCTTGGTTGTGTAAATAATCATTAAGCTTTAAGGCATAAGCGCACCATCAGTGCCCTTGGTGGGTAAAATAAAGAAACCATAAAGATCATGGAGTTCCCATGGAAACGATGCCATCGGGCGCGCGGCGAAAGGCTTCGACAAATGCGTTTTGCATAATCCCGATAAAGGCTTCCCAGTTACTGGTTTCAATGTGATTGAGGTTGCCCTCGAGCGGTACTTTGGTGGCGAACTGATCCTGCCCGTGATTGGTAAAAATGGCGACGACCATGCTTGCCGTCGTCTGCCAGACGATTTGAAATGGGTTGTCGCTATGCTTCACGCTGAGCAGTTTCATATGCCGCGCGATAGGTTTCACATAGCCGGTGACAGTGCCGTTTTTAACATTCACTTCGCTATAGAGATCGAACATCCCGGAATCGACATGCAGCGCGGCGAAGGCTTCGAAATAATTATTGAGCGCTGGTAGGTTCACATTCTCCAGCGAACTGATAATCGCCATATCGGGGAAGGGTTTGAGGATATTCATGTGGCCATCGATTTTGAGGTCGCCATTGCCAATGGAGCGCGCGGTGATGTGCACCTCGCTTGGCAGTGGCTTGTCCTTATCCTCGACATTACGCAGATTGCTCATCGTGCCTTCAATATTTTTCATCGGCAGATCGACTTGCGGGCTGGTCGAAAAATCGCGATAGCTCACCGTACCGTCATGAATCGTCAGTAAGTTGATATCGACCGGCGCGAGCTGTTTTACTTTCTGCGTCCAATCGACCCCCTCCCCGGTCTGGCGCACCGTGCCCGACTGGTTGATCGCGAAATTGATTTTCGGTTCATCGAGAATGATTTTGGCGACCACGCGGCCATGTAATAACGCGCGCCAGTGCAGCGACACATCCATGGTTGGGAAATCGACGAAGGGTACTGGGATTTTTCCCTGTTTTTTGTGGATGGTGAGATCGCGAATCGTATACGCGCCGCGCCAGAGATGCACATCGATATCGCTGACACTGCCGCTGTAAGTACCCATATCCGCGAGGGTATTATTGACATAATCCTTGAGCCAGATCGGCAGATAAAGCCGCGCCGCAACCGCGCCGAATAGCAGCAGGATCAACACGATAAGGCCCCATTTTTTCACACTGCACCGCATATTAGTACCGATAGGATAAGGTGAGCGAACCGAATATTTCGGGGTTGCGCTGGGTGTCGAATTCCTTGGTCATGAATACCTGCGTGTAGGACAGGCGTACATTGCCATCGATCAGCGTAGCACCGGCTTGCAGACTGCCGACATCCCATTTTTTATCGACGCTGGGGGAGCTTTCAAACGTGTTGCCATCGAGGAAAATATTGCGTGCGACCGCCTGCCCCTGCACTCCGGCGAAGAGATAGCCGCCAAGATTTTCGCTGGGTACGAAGAAGTCGGAACCCGGAATAGTGGGGCGAATGCGCGGCGGGCCGTAATCGGCGGGCAAGTCGTACCCCAACCGCACCGTTGCGCCGACCGATGCATCGGTATCCACGTTGCCGAGATTGGTAGCATAACGATACCCGGCTGTAGACGCAGCCGGGTATTCGTACAATGAGGGTGGGTGATGAAATTACTGACGCGCATTCCGGGGAAGGAATATTTTATTTCTCTCTTCGTCATTGGCGCGGCCTTGTTCATCACCTTCAGTATCATCATCTACCGCCATTACGACGATGCCAGCAAATTCAACCAATGGGTGCTGGTCGATTATGAAATGGCCCGCCAAGCGCGACTGCTCGAATCGAACTTGCTCAATATGGAAACCAGCGTGCGCGGTTATTTGCTGACGGGCGATCAGGGCTTCCTTGAGCCATATAATCAAGCGGCGCCGATGGTGAATAAGCAGCTCGATTATTTTCGCCAGCTGAGCTTGCAGGAGGGCTATCCCGCCAGCACCTTCGATATCTGGCGCACACGTATCGACAGCTTTCATCGTCTGCTCGCCACGCAAATCAGCGATGGACCGGATTACAATCACCCCCAACTTGTGCATGCGATAAAAGAACAAAAAGCGCAGATGGATGTGCTGCGCCGCCTGATCGAAACCACCATTGTCTATCGCGTGCAGAATTTGAATCTGCAGCTCTCAGCCGTGCGCGCCAAGGCGAATGAATTTTTATGGATCATGCTCGCCGGCACCGCACTTGCGATCACCGCAATGTTCTTGGTGACGCTTGCCATCGTCGGGCTGATCGCCCGCGGTCAACGTGCGCGCCAGGAAATTGAACGCACCGAGGAGCGCTTCCGCGCCGTCATGAGCGGCATTAATGACGGGATTTACGATTATCATCCGCTTGAGCAACGGGTCGAATATTCCGACGCGTTACGCAACATGGTCGGCTACAATGAAGAGGAATTTCCCAACAATCTTGAAGCACCCAATCGCTACATTCACCCCGATGATTTGAAAGCCGTCTGGGAGATGCTCGACCGCTATGCCCGCCACGAAATCCCGCATTATGCCTGCACCTTCCGCATATTGCACAAGGATGGATCCTGGCGCTGGATTCTCTCGCGCGGCGTGGGGTTCTGGAATCAGCAGGGCGTGATGACGCGCATGATCGGTATCCATAGCGACATCACGGAACATAAAAAACGCGAAGAAGAACTCGAAGCACTCAATAGCGAATTGGAAACCTATACCTACATCGCCTCGCACGATTTGCGCTCGCCGCTTGTCAACCTCAAAGGCTTCGCGCGGGAGCTGGAAATTTCGCTCGATAAAGTAAAGCCCATCATCGCCAAATTCGAACCTTCGGTGAGTGAATTCGACCGACAAGCGCTGGTGCAAACTTTTGAACGCGACATTCCCGAAGCGCTTGGCTTCATCATCAAATCCGTGGCGCGCATGGACAGTCTCACTACCGCCGTGCTCGATCTTTCGCGCATCGGCAAGCGGGAATATCAGCGCGTGTTCGTCGATGTGAATGTGCTGGTAAAAAAATGCCTTGATGCGCTGGCCTATGAAATCACACAAAAAAATATCGAAGTCGATATACAAAATTTGCCACCGATTTATTCTGATCCACTGGCGCTCGAGCAGGTATTCAGCAACCTACTCGACAATGCGGTGAAATATATGCAACCCGGCCGCCCCGGAAAAATCACGATTTTTGCCACGCGCACCTCGGCTGATATCACCTACACCATCGAGGATAACGGCCGTGGTATCGACAATGCTGATTTCTCGAAAATCTTTGAAATTTTTCGCCGCGCGCGCAACACTGAGAATGTACGTGGCCTTGGCATGGGCATGGCGTTTGTGCGCGCCACCGTGCGCAAATTGAGCGGCACCATCTGGTGCAGTTCCACCGTCGGACAAGGCACTACCTTTTTCGTGCGCCTGCCCAGCAGCCTGTTGAAGGAGCAATCCACATGAGTCCGCTTCCCGAAGCGTGCACTATCATTATGATCGAGGACGATCCCGGCCATGCGCTGCTCATCTGCCGCAATCTCGAGCGCGCAGGGATCAGCAATCCCGTACTGCATCTGGACGATGGCAAGAAGGCGATCGATTACTTTTTTGGCGAAGGCAATCTTGGTCTCAAGCACGATAATGCGCTGATTCTGCTCGACCTCAATTTGCCGCTGATCGATGGCTATGAAATTCTACGCCGTCTGAAGGAAGACGCGCGCACCAAGCGCATTCCGGTGATTATTCTCACCACCACCGACAATCCAAAAGAAATCGATCGCTGCTATGCATTGGGCTGCAATGTGTATATTGTCAAACCCGTGGAATATGACGGGTTTTCCGAAGCGATCCGCAAATTAGGCCTCATGCTCGCTGTTGTTAAACTCCCTGGAATATAGGTAACCTATGCCCAATACCGCACTCAGCCGTATCCTGTATATCGAAGATGACGACGCCCTTGCGCGCCTGCTGCAAATCCGTATGCAGCGCCATGGATTCATGATTGAGATCGCCGGCACCGCCGAGGACGGTTTGCTCAAACTGCAGCGTAGCAATTATCAGTTGGTGCTGGTCGATCATAATCTGCCTGGCATGAGCGGCATTGAGCTGCTCGAAAAAATCCGCGAACTCGAAACGCCAATTCCAGTGATTATTCTCACCGCCAGTGGTGATGAACGATTGGCATTGGATGCGCTCGAAAAAGGTGCGGTCGATTATGCCGTGAAGGATGTGAATCAAACCTATCTCGATTTGCTCCCCGCAGTGATGCAAGCGGCCTACACGCGCGAGCGCCTGCAACGTGAAAACGACACCCAGCGCCAGCAGCTTGAGGTCGCCAAAGAAGTGGCAGAAGCAGCAAACGAAGCGAAAAGCAATTTCCTCGCCACCATGAGCCACGAGATCCGCACGCCAATGAATGTGGTGATCGGCCTCACTGGCATGCTGGCCAAGACCCAGCTTGATGGCGAGCAGAGTAAGATGGTCGAAACTATCATGAGCAATGCCGATTTGCTACTGCGTTTGATCAACGACTTGCTCGATATCAGCCGCATTGAATCGGGGCAAATCATCCTCGAATCGGTAGAATTCTCGTTTAGCCGCATTCTCGAAGACGTGCAGCAAATGTTCGCAAGCCAGGTGGAAGCCAAGCGCATCGCCCTGCGTGTCAATGATCAAACCATCGGCACGCACTTCCTTGGCGACCGCACGCGCGTGCAGCAAATCCTGATGAATCTCGTCAGCAACGCCATCAAATTCACGCCCGATGGCAGTATCGACATCGAGGCCAGCTACCATGAATTATCCGACGGCAGCTGCAACATTACCCTCGGCGTACGGGATACCGGCATCGGTATTCCGCAAGAAAAACTGGGCATGATTTTTGAAAAATTCACCCAGGCCGATGAAACGATTACGCGCCGATTCGGTGGCTCAGGGCTGGGCCTTTCCATTGCCAATTCGCTGGCATTGATGATGGGCGACGGTATTACCGCGGCACAAAATTCGCCGCAAGGTTCGATTTTCACGGCACGCCTCAACATGCCCAAATGCCGCAGCCATGCGCCAGAAATCGTGACGGAAAAACCGGTCGCATTGACGAACGCCGTCCTACCTGATGGCGGGTTAGTGCTGATCGTCGAGGATTATGCGCCCAACGTGATGGTCGCGACCATGATGCTTGAGGAGCTGGGCATGGGTGTCGTTGTTGCCGAAAGTGGGGCGCAGGCGATTCAAGTAGTGCAGCAGGCAACGCAGCCGTTCCTCGCGATTCTTATGGATGTGCAAATGCACGAGATGGACGGGCTTGAAACCACACGCCGCATCCGTGAAATTGAGCGCAGCAAAGGCATTCGCAATACGATTATCGGCGTCACCGCCCATGCGCTGGCGGGCGACCGTGACCGCTGCCTTGCAGCGGGCATGGACGATTATGTCAGCAAACCCATCAATCTCGATGTTTTATCGAATAAATTGACGCGGTTACGCCCGCAGGCCGCTTAAAAACCCCAGAATTTTGCCAAATACTTACGGTGGGAGTCCATTCCCCGTACAGAATTTTGAGGCTTGCTGCGGTTACCATGCCCTTGAAGATACAAAACGAGGGAGGCCATTATGCCAAATCTGGATCAGAATAGTAAAAAACCACAATCTGCACAGGCAGCGACATCGTCGCAAGAGGCCGAATCACTGGCGTGCCCAAGCTTGGCGATGGAGAATGTCGAAGCGCTGGGCAATGATTTGAAACGCTTGCTGGTGCATTCGGAAAGCGGTCTCATCAATACCGGTGTGCGTCAGCAAATCGAACAGCTCGAACGCTGGATTGAATCCTATCGTCGCGGGTTAGCGGCGGCGGAAAAAATTTCGCATGCCGGGCTTGAAATGCTTACCCAAGCGCGCGATCAGCTCAACCTCGCGCACGAAGAACGTCTGCGTCTGGAGGATGAGGGCGGCCATCCCGCAACTAAAGAACAGGCACAACAAAACGAGGAACTGGCGGCGGCCCTTCGCCGCTTGAATGAAATTATTCCAACCGTCGAATCCTCGTTCCAACACCATGCCGAGCACGAAGCGGCATAATACCAAGAAAGGTTTAATCATGGGCTATTTCCACGCAAAAACAATCGATGCACAATTTGTCGAACTGCCGATTCTGGATGATGAATTCGATCAGGTAGACGCGCAAGCAATCGATAGTATTGAAGGGCTCGTGATCTACGATGCACTCGGCCGAATCACCAATCATGTCACCACTTTTAAGGATGAAGTTTATGACGACTGCACAATTTAGAATGATCGGCGCACTGCTGATATTGACCGCGATTGCGATCATTGGCTGGAGCGTCCTCACCATGCCCGATCACCGTTCAACCGGCACCCGCATTGGCGATGCGATCGACGCGCTGCCACAAGGGCCTGATAAAGCCGCCCGGCAGTTGGAAAACCGCACGCCCGGCCAAAGGCTCGGCGATGCCGTGAAGGATACCGGAGATAAAATCGATAAAAATACTTCAGCAAACTAGGAGGGTATATGAAAAGTGGATTATTATGGCTCATCGGAATTCCGATTCCAGTCATTATCCTACTGAATATTTTTCATGTGATTTAAAAACACATCATTCGGCAAGTAATTCAGGGCGGCAAACTAGCCGCCCTGATTTGCATTGAAAACAGCATAGAAAATATGCGAGATTGGCAATATCGAAATGACTACGGTTTAGGTATGGTAAAGAAAGCGGCAGCGTCCGACGCGGAATTCAACGCCGCGAGGGAACAGATTCATCGACAGATGCTGTCAGCGGTATCGCATGATCTAAAAACCCCGCTTGCCACTATGATCGGGACGCTCGAAATTTATAATCGGATGGAGGAGAAGCTGACGCCGGAGAAGCGCCGCGCGCTCATCAACGCTGCGCTGCATGAGGCGTATCGGCTTGATTCCTTCATCACCAATATTCTCGATATGGCGAAATTCGAAGGTGGCCTCGTCGCTCAGCGCCAAGCGAAGATCGATGTGAAACAAATGCTCGAAGATTGCCTGATTCGCTTAGGTCCGCAGCGCGAGCGCGCCGCGATCACGCTGAGCGCCATCAACGATAGCAGGGCGATGATTGAAACCGATACGATGCTGCTGTCACGGGCGGTGCATCTGGTGCTCGATAATGCGATCAAACATGCGGGCGCAATGCCGATCATTGCCATCGAATATGGCACGATCGATGGCAACATGATCATCCGTGTGCGCGACAATGGTCCGGGTATTCCCGAAGCCCTGAAGGAACATATTTTTTCGAAATATACCCGGCTAGCCAAAGCCGATCAGCAGAATGCGGGCACCGGTTTGGGCCTTGCGATCTGCCGGCAAATCATGGGTTCGCTTGGCGGCACTGTAGCCGTTGCCAATGGCCTCAATGGCGGCGCGATTTTCACGCTGAGCCTACCGCTTTAATCAATCCGACCGGTCCGTTTTGCTGCAGTTTTGCTGCGCAGCATTTTTTGCACAAAAAGGAAGAGCCGCCCGTGGAGTTTGGACAGCTCTTCCTAATCATGCATGCCCTCGCCGATTAGAGCGGGGTATCGGCACGTCTTCCGGTGACCGCGCTGTATACGAGGCTGACGACGAACAGCACGACAAATAGCACAGCAATGAATTGCGCGATCTGAGCAAACGTCCCGGCCAAACCGCCGAAGCCCAGAAACGCAGCAAGCACTGCGAGAATGAAAAAGGTGATGACCCAACTTAACATAAAAACTCCTTTGATTGGTTACGTAGCCCATCATGCCTAGCGCTTCATAGGAAAGCAGTGGTGGCTGCATCAGTAATTCGTAAAAAATTGGTTAACGCGCGCTTTTTTTGCTCTGTTTCGACGCAAAAAAAAGCTCCCCGCCTTTCAGCAGGGAGCGATTGCCAACCAAATTTAATTCATTGTCCTAGCGCCAAGCGGGCTTGCCCAGATCGACATCTTTATCACTGGTCACCGCACCAGCAGCACCGCCAACAAGGCCGCCAACCACGGCCCCAGTGACAGGATTACCACCCGTCACTGCGCTACCAACGGCGCCGACACCGGCACCGATACCCGCACCGCTCACGGCGCGGTCGCCCGTGCTATGGCCGCAGGCAGCAAGGCTTGCGCCGAGCACGATGGCTGTGGCGATTTTAACGATACGCATAAATTCCTCCTCTTATGATCAATAAGGCGAGAATAGAGACGCACGATTAAAAATTCAGTGGGTTCCAGGGTGCGGAAAAATAAGAAATAAATAAGACGATCCGCAAGTGACGGCGGTGCGCTACGCGGCGTTATCGACTGGTTTCTCGGCGCTCACCACATCCATGCGATAACCGATCCCGGCTTCCGAAACGATGAGTTTGCCAAGGCCCTTTTTGGTCTCGAGTTTTTCGCGGACTTGTCCGACATACACGCGCAGATATTGCGTATCTTCGACATGCGCCGGGCCCCAGATTTCTTTAAGAATTTGTTTATGCGTCAGCATGCGTCCACGATTTACCATGAAATAGCGCAGCAAATCATATTCCTTCGGCGTGAAGCTCACGCGCTCCCCCTCGATGAACACTTCATGCCGCACCAGATCGATGCGTATCGCACCATTTACCACATCCGGCTCGCCCACTTCGCGCACCACGTTTTTGCGCAGGTTCGCGTTGATGCGTGCGAGCAGCACATCGGCATTGAATGGTTTGGTCACATAATCATCGGCACCCGTATTGAGCAGCGTTGCTACTTCTTCATCTTCCGAACGCACGGTGAGCACGAGGATCGGCACTTGCGACCATTGGCGCAATGCGGTCACCACTTCCTTGCCATCCATATCCGGCAGGCCGAGATCGAGCACGATCAGATCGGGTTTCACTGATGCCGCCATGCGGATCGCTTGCTTGGCATTCTCGGCTTCGATGACTTTAAAGTCGGAAGCATCGAGAAAGATGTTCAGCATTTTGCGGATTTCTTCTTCGTCATCGACGATGAGAATCGTGTTGCGTTTTTCCTGCATGGGTCCCTCGAAACTGGTTATCTCTTATATACGTGCCATAATGGCAGGCCGCAATGGCCGCGAGACAGAAGCTAATAAAGAAACCATAAGAAACCAGTGATGAAACCCAAATTACATATAAAAATCTTATAAATACGGGCTGCGTTAAATATTTTACCCGGCGGAATATTTGTGCTACTGTCCGGCCATAACTCAAGGTTATATGCCTTTTACCCGCAGAGAATTCGTCGTCGGAAGTTTGGCCGGTCTTGGTGCCACCTCGCTGCCATTTTGGTGGCGCGGTGTGGCGCAGGCGGCGGGTGCGCAGCTCAATTACACTGCCGCCTTCGCACAGCTCAGCCGCATCGGCTTCGGCCCCACTTTGACTGAATGCAGCGCGCTCATTCAAAATGGCCTGCCGCGCTATCTCGATGCGCAGCTGGCCCCGAACGATGCCGCCGATACGGTCTGCAATGCCAAGCTCGCCGCCGCGACATTGCATATCGAATACAAGGCGCAGGAAAAGGCCGACGACAAAAAGAACGCCGCCAAAAAACCGGAAGAGAAGGGGTTTCTCTCCAGCATCATGAGCAGCGATCCCGCACCGTCGATGCTCAGTTATGGCGCGATGAATGAAGATCGCCCGCTCGTCAATCTCACCAAGCCGGTCGAGCAGCTTTGGCCGCTTTCCGACAATGATAATTATATCGATGGGCGCGAGCGCCGCCGCCCGACCGACGAGGTGCGCGCTGCCACCTGGATTCGCGCGGTGCACAGCGAATATCAATTACGCGAGCTGATGGTCGATTTTTGGCACAATCATTTCAACGTCAATGCCTCTAGCGACCCGAAAATCAGTGCCACCTTCCCGCTCTATGACGCCATCATGCGCCGCAACTGGTCGGGCAATTTCCGCAGTATGCTCGAGGAAGTCGCCATGTCACCGGCGATGCTGTTCTATCTCAACAACGCCAAAAGCCACGCCAGCCCCGCGAATGAAAACTACGCCCGCGAACTGTTCGAGCTGCACACACTCGGCGCCGATCACTATTACAACAGTATCTATAACCGCTGGCGCGAAGTCCCCGGCGCGACTGACGGGCACCCGATCGGCTATATCGATCAGGATGTCTACGAAGCTGCGCGCGCCTTCACCGGCTGGACGATCGAAGACGGCAGCAACACCGGCCGCGGCACCATCTTCCCCAAAACCGGCAAATTCGTCTATTTCGACGGCTTTCACGACAACTACCAGAAACGCGTGCTCGGCAATGAGTTCGATCCCAACGCCGCGCCGATGGCGGATGGCAAAAAAGTGCTCGATCTCGTCGCCTACCATCCTGGCACTGCGATGTTTCTGTGCACCAAACTCTGCCGTCGATTAGTGAGCGATAATCCATCCCCCGAACTGGTGAAACGCGCCGCCACCGTCTGGATCAAGGCGCAACAAGCGCCCGATCAAATCGCGCAAGTGCTGCGCACCATCATCCTCTCGCCCGAATTTGCTGCACCCACCGCGATTAAGGTCAAGCGCCCGTTCGAGTATGTTGTCTCCTTCCTGCGCGCGACCGGGGCCAGCGTCACGCCGAATGATAATCTGTTCAATAATTTAACCGGCACTGGCCAGCGCCAGTTCGAATGGCCGACGCCGACCGGCCATCCAGATTCGGCCGATTACTGGCTCAATTCCAACAGTACCCTCTCGGGTTGGAATCTGCTGAATCAGCTTATTTCACCGAATTTCAAAGCAGCGACGATCGATTTTGTTGCGCAAACCCCACCACAAATTCGTAACAACCGCGACATCGTGAATTACTGGTTCGAGCGCCTCACCGGCCACGCGCCGAGTGCGACGCTGATGCCGTTGCTGCTGGCACTGATGCCGAAAAACGATCCGAATGCGACACCGAATTTGCAACAACCCGAAGGCGCGAGATCGCTGCAAGCGTTGGTGACGACCATTGCCATGCTGCCCGATTTTGCGGTGCGAGGTTAAATGGCTGACGATAACATTCTGTTGGTGATCTTCCTGCGCGGCGGATGCGACGGATTGAATATGGTCGGCCCTTCGGGCGATGAAACCTATCGCACCGAACGCCGCGCGGAGTGCCGTGTCGAGCGCGATGGCGACAATCCTGGCCTCGTGCTAAAAAACAGTTTTGCCGACGATGATTTCCGTCTGCATTTCAAAGCACAGGGCTTGAAAGATCTCTACGACGCGCAGCATCTCGCCATCATTCATGCGACCGGCCTTACCAACGGCACGCGCAGCCATTTCGAGGCGCAGGATTATATTGAGCGCGGCACACCCAACGATAAAAACACCCCCACCGGCTGGCTCACGCGTCTTGCTTCATCGCAGCATATTGATGGTACGACCGCTGTTGTTGCACTGCAAAATAATATGCCCGCATCGTTGCTTGCCTGTCCGCAAGCCATTGCCGTGCCGAATGTGCGCAAGCTGCAATTACAGGGTGATGGCAAATTCGCCGCTGCGCGCCTTGCGATATTGCAACAAGCTTACCAAGGCAATAGCCGCGTCGCCGAAAATGGTGCACGCACGCTGACGATGCTCGATGCCTTCGCCAAACATATTCCGCTCGATGCGAAAGGCCATCCCACTGATTACACACCGACTGCCGGTGTGCAATATCCTGATAATATGGGCGAGATCGCGGGCCCGCTCAAAACTATGGCGCAGATTATCAAGATGAATGTCGGCGTGCGCGTCGCCACCATCGATTACGGTGGCTGGGATACACATGTGGGGCAGGGCGGTCGCTTCCCGAATCTGGTCGACGGCCTGTCGCGCGGGCTCGCTGCCTTCTGGGCGGATATTGGTCCGGCGATGCAAGATCGCGTCACCGTGGTTGCGATGAGCGAATTTGGTCGCCGTCTCAAAAGCAACGATAGCGGCGGCACCGACCATGGCCACGGCAATATGATGCTAGTGCTGGGCGGCGGCGTGAAGGGTGGCAATATCTACGGCAAATGGCCTGGCCTCGCCACCGAGCAGCTCGACAATCAGGTCGATCTCGCGGTGACGACCGACTATCGCCATGTGCTTGGTGAGATCAGCGCGACACGCTTTGGCGTCAGCAATCCGGGGCTGATTTTCCCACAATTCACCGATTATCAGCCGCTCAATTTCATGCGCGCCTAATTATGCGAGCGGCGCACGCGCAGCAGCACTTCGCGCATTAAATCCGGGTCGCAGGGTTTAGTGACATATTCCACAATATGCAGGTAGGGATAGCTCTCGCCGAGATATTCGAAATTACTATGCGCGGTGAGAATGACGATTGGAATTTCTCGAATCCCCGCGGGCATCTGCGCAATTTCAGCGAGCACATCAAATCCATCGAGACCGGGCAGACCGAGATCGAGAATAATCAAATCCGACTTCTCATGCGGCCGCAGCATCCGTGCGAGATTGAGCAGCACTTCATCGCCGCGCTTGAGCCGCGTCAGTTCGAACGGCACTTCCGTCGATTCCAGCGTAATGCTAGTCAGCAGCGCATCCGTATCGGTATCTTCGATAAGTAAAATTTTCAACTTTCGCACACCCATTTGCGGCGTGCGCGGTGCGCTGAGCGCGATCACTTCCGGCGCCTCGCATGCGCCGATTTCCTGTAATGCCGTGATCATAAAAGCTCCTGTGCAGTGAAGGTGGATCGGTGTAACATCTGCTCGATGGCGCATCTGAGTTCGCCAAGGCTTTCATGGCCTTTGGTGAGGAAACGGGCGGCGCCGCAGATCAGTGCTTCTTCTTGTAGCCGGTTGGTTTGCGCGCCGCTATAGACGATGATCGGTGTGCCGGGCGCTGCGGCACGCACCGCGGCTACACTGGCGCTGCCGTTACTATCGACCAGGTTGAGATCGAGCAGCACCAGATCGAAAATCGCGTGATCGAGCAGCAGCAATGCATCGATCATGCGCGGCGTATCGAGCAACAGCGGGGGTTGGTGGGTTTCCTGCAAGGCGCGGCGGATGAGCTGCACATCGCTTTTATTATCCTCGATCAGCAGCACGCGGCCCAGCGTGTTCGATTGGTTGTCGCATGCATCGTCGTAAGCATAAGCGTAATTATCTCGCATACTCGCTCTCCATTGCAGTGAACGATCTGCAGAATACGCGCAAAATGCTAATGCCCCGTTAAACAAGATATGTTTTTTACCTATTACAGCATGGGTTATATCGATTCATCACACAATAATTTAGCTGCCGACCGCTTTTTTCGCCGGCGCTGGATTAGCAATAAGAGATTTGAAATAGGCGCTCGTGCCGGTTGATTTCACCGCATACATCGCCGCATCGGCTTGCTGCATCAGCGTTTCGCGGTCTAACATTTGCGTGGCACTGCACAGCGAAATGCCAATGCTCACGCCGATTTCGATCCGATGATTCTCGATCATAAATGGCGCCTCAAGCAGGTGGATAATTTTTTGCGCCACCACTTCGCTATGATCGAGCGCGGGCATTTCTTCCATCAGAATGGCGAACTCATCGCCGCCGAAACGCGCTGCGGTATCGTAAGGCCGCAGCGATTGTTTGATACGGGTTGCCGCTTCCTGCAATAGCAGATCGCCCGTGTGGTGGCCGAGCGTATCATTGACCTGTTTGAAGCGGTTGAGATCGAGAAACAATACCGCGAGATTACCGCGATGGCGCTTCATGCGCGCCAGTGCCATATCGAGCCGACTCTCAAAAAGTGTGCGATTGGCAAGCCCCGTCAACCCGTCGAAATTGGCGCGCATGATCAGCACGCCCTCGAACTGTTTGCGTAACGTGGCATATTGAATCGCGCGCTTGATCACATGCACATCGAGCTGATCCTTATAGAGATAATCCTGTGCGCCTTCATAGATTGCCTGCAGCGCCGTTTCCTCATCGCGGTAGGCGGTGAGAAACACGATGGGCACTTTCGGTGCAAAATTCTGTATCGAGTGTAGGCCACTGAAGCCCTGCGCATCCGGCAGGCTGCGATCGAGTAGCGCGACATCAAAATCCTTGGTGGCAAGTGCCGTGAGCGCGCCCTCCAGCGTCAGTTGTTTCTCGACCACCACTGCACCCAGCAGTGCTTGCTGCAGGATGCGCTCGATCAAAATTGCATCGCCTTTATTATCCTCGATCAGCAGCACTTGCAGCGGATCGGTGGCGGAAGTCATGCGCATCATGGGGCAATCTCCCGGTAGGGCAGGGTGAAGAAAAACGTGGTTCCATGAGGCTGTACCGGTTCGTAACTGATGCGTCCGCCATGATGCTCGACGATTTTTTTTGCCATCGCTAGCCCCAAGCCAAAGCCTGGATATTCATCTTCTGTATGCATGCGTTTGAACAATTGGAAAACCATGCCATGCTTTTTTGTCTGCACGCCGATGCCGTTATCGGTGATTGAAAAATACCAGAAATTGGCCAGCCGATCCATGCGAATATGAATCTGCGGCACCTGTCCACGCGGTTGAAACAGCAGTGCATTATGAATCAGCGCGACCCATAATTGCTGCAGTTGGTCGCCATCGGCCCATACATTCGGCATCGCTTCGATCGTCATTTGGGCGCCATATTGTGCGATCAAATTCTGCAGTTGCAAACAGGCGCGCTCGAGCACCTGTTGCATATTCACCGCCGTAAATTCCTTCGCCAGCGTGTTGAGGCGCGAATATTGCAGCAGCCCATCCATCATCGCCTGCAGCTTCTGTCCGTTCTCGATGATGATGCCGAGATATTCTTTACCATCGGCTGAAAGCGCATTGGCCGGTTCGCGCGTGAGCAATTTGGAAAATTCCACCATCGCGCGCACTGGCGCACTCACATCATGCGACACACTATACGCATATTCCTTGAATTCTTCCGCAATAGCATGGTTGTTTCTCATCGCCAGGCCCTCGCTTTGCTCTCGTGGCTGGGCAACACCGCCAGCGCATACCAGAATTGACCGATCCGCTCGACAATTTCGCATAAACTATCGAGGTCGTGTGGCTTCACCAGATAGCAATTGGCATGGGACTGATAGCTTTCCACCACATCGGCTTGCGCGCGTGAACTGGATAGCACGAAGATGGGAATGCTTTGGTGCTGCGCATCATTTTTCAATGCCTGCAACACTTCCAGTCCACTCAGGCCTGGCAGGTTGAGATCGAGGATAATAATATCCGCACTGGTATGCGGCTGCGCGGTGTTGACGATGGCGAGCGCTTCCTCTCCCGTGCGCGCGATGGTGATTTCATGCGGTATGTTCGACTGCGTGAAGGCGCGTTTCAGCAGCATCACATCGCCGCGATTATCCTCCACTAGAAGTAGGCGCATTGGGCGTTGTCTATGCTGTAACGGTAGTACACTCATGCTGCCTCCCGCATTGCTATTGCTTTCGGCAAGGTGATGGTGAACACGCTGCCTGCGCCCACCGTCGACGTCACCTCAAGCGCGCCGCCATTGGACACGGCAATTTTTTTGCAGATGGCAAGGCCCATCCCGCTGCCCTTGATCGTGTCCCAGGTATGCAGGCGGCGGAAGGGCTCAAAAATTTGCTGCAGGAAGCGCGCTTCGATCCCCAGCCCATTATCGCGCACATGGATGCAGCAGTGTTCAGGCAGTTGTTCGACGGTGATGGAGATGCTCGGAATTTGGCCCACCGGCTGATATTTAATCCCATTGGTAATGAGGTTTTGCAGCAGCCGCATGATCTGAATCGGGCAACCGTAAAGTTCCGGGAGTGGCTCGGCAGTGATGACAGCGCGCTGCTCATCGATCAGTGTTTTGAGATTTTCCAGCGTGCCGCGTAACACCATGTTGCCATCGAACGCATGGAGCTTCACCGACTCATTGCTGATGCGCGAATAATCAAGCAGATCATTCACGACATCGCGCATGCGCTCACCCGAATCGCTGAGCATGGTGAGGTATTCGCGCCCCTGCGTATCGAGAATGTCGTGGTAATCGGCGTGCAGAATTTTGCTGAAATTATTGATCATGCGAATCGGCTCCTGCAGATCGTGCGAGGCGACATAGGCGAAGCGCTCAAGTTCCGTATTCGATTCAACGAGCCGTTGCATCAGCTCGCTACGTTCACGTTCGAGCGCGCGCTGTTTCATCGCCGCATCGATATGTTGATGCAGGCTGTCGCTCGTCACTTCCGACTTCACGAGGTAATTCTGCGCCCCTTCCTTCAGCGATTGCACCGCGACACTTTCATTGCCCTGGCCGGTCATCATGATAACCGGCAAGAACGAATATTTCGGTGCCAACTGGCGCAAAATATCGAGCCCGTTCAACCCCGGGAGCGAGTAATCGAGCAGCACGCAATCGGGCATCTGCTGTGCCAACAGCGCGAACATTTTCTGCGCTCCCTCCGCCTCGATGAGGCGATAGGTGGTTGGTGCCGCCACCTTGCGCAGTAGCCGTACATAACGCTCGCGGTCGTCGGGATTATCGTCGACGATTAAAATCAGCGGTGTGTCATGATGGGACATGTTTAAATTTTCTCCTGTGGCGCCAAAGTGAAGAAAAAGCTGGTGCCGATACCGGGTTCGGATTCGAGCCAGATCTTGCCGCCATGGCGCTCGATAATTTTCTTCACGAAAGTAAGTCCAACGCCGCTGCCTTTTACGTTGTCATCCTCCTCATTCAGCCGCTTGAAGATGCGAAAAATATCCTGGTGGAATTGCGCATCGATACCAATGCCGTTATCCTTCACATAGAAGACTGGCACCTCGTCATTACTCGTCGCAGTGATACCGATCTCAATCAGTTTTTGTGCACACGTATTATATTTTACTGCGTTGGTGATGAGGTTGCGGAACACTTCCGTCACGCGCGGCACATCGCAGATGATCATTGGCAGTTTATGCGGCAGCACAATCTGTGCATGTGCTTCCTGCAGCGTACTTTCCATCATCAATTCAATGTCGCCGATTACCTGATTGAGGTCGATATTCTGCACTGCTAGATCCTGTCGTCCTAGGCGCGAGAAATAGAGCAGATCCTCGATCAATTGTTCCATGCGCTTGCACAGATACGTCATGCGCTGCAACCGTTTTTGCGCCGATTCATCGAGTTTATCTGCGTAATCTTCGAGCAGAAAGAGCGCATTATTGCTGAGTCCGCGAATCGGCTCCTTCAAATCATGTGACGCGATATAGGCGAAATCATCCAGTTCCTGATTGCTACGCTTGAGCTTCTCGACGTAATCGTGAATCGCTGCTTCCGCTTCCTTGCGCTCGGTAATATCGCGCACCATGCCGACAAATAATTGCCGTCCCTCAATCTGCATTTCATTGACGCCAAGCTCCATCGGGAAGGTCGTGCCACTTTTGCGCTTACCCGACACTTCCCGGCCGCTGCCGATAACCTTCTTCTCACCTGTCGCGAGGTAATGATGGACATAGCCGTCATGCGCCGAGTGATAGGGCTCGGGCATCAGCATATTCACATTGCGGCCAATCACCTCCTGAGACTCATAGCCGAAAATACGTTCCGCCGCACGATTGAAGCTGCGAATGCTACCCGTCTGGTCGATCGTGATGATGCCATCGAGCACCGTATTCAGCACGGTACTTAAGGGAATATCATGCGCGAGGATGGTCTGCATTATAAACCCTTGGTTGATTATACGGTAAGATTAATACCATAAGTTGCATTCAGGCGCACGCATATTTTCTCTCTAATTCGGATCATGACGTTTTTAGGATTGCAGCGCCTCCTGCACGGTATTGCAAAACAGCGAGGCATTGAGCGATTGCTTATTCAGCGCGCGATACACGCCATGCGTGCGGGCATTCTCTTCTAAAATGACGTTATGCATGCCACTAATAAAAATAATCGGCGGCAGCGTCACTTTCTCCTGTTGCAGCATCATCAGCAGTTGAAAACCATCGGCGCCATGCAGCATGAAATCGAGCACTACACAGTCGGGCGCATGCTCGAGAAACCGGTCAAGCCCGGCGCGGGCGCTCTCCGCCTCAACGATGCGATATTTGCCTGGAGACCGCGTTAGCCAGTTGCGATAGAGCAGCCGGTCATGCTGATTATCATCGACCATCAGAATCGTCGCCACATCACGCGCCACCTGGCGTTTTTGCTTCAGTAGAATGCCGATGCCGCCCCATGCATCATGCGTAAACTCAATCCCCTCATGCTCGAGCGTCCCCTGAATCGCTTTCATGGTGCTGAGCTTGGGGTCCGTCTGCACCCCGCGTTCGATATTATTGATGGTGGCAATCGCAATGCCTGCTTTTTCGGCCAGCGTTTTCTGGCTCAAACCCAGCATGGCCCGTGCGGCGCGAATCTGTTCCAAAGTAATCATAACATGCTTACGCTAGTTGGATGGCCCCTATCATAATCACTAAATTCACTATTGCAACGAAATTGTACTACCTATGGTTGTGTTTGGCCGAGTCTCCAGTTCGCGCGATTTGCTTTCACATACCCGTACGCTACCCCAGCGCAAAACGCCCCTGCGCGGCTCCGTAGAAGGGAATCAATAACTTCTTATAAAACCAGGGGAATGGATGGTGGGTCCGGGAAGAGGACCGACCAAGGCTAGAAACACAAGCAAATCCAAGGTTCCTAGAAGGGCGTTGGTTAAACTTGCCCCACCTTTATGCCTCACTTGCCCCACTTTGGTCAAGGTAGAGATGCAAGAGGTTTGTTAATTTAAAGAGAATACTGCAGGTTTGTCACCCTCATAGACTATGGCAGTAAAGAATGGGTTATCTCCGCAAGTGAAGTTTGGTCGTGGCCCATCTCTATGCACCTCTAGAAGTGGGTTCGATAGTTTAGTCCTACGCTTTGCGTTAGCCCCTACGATCTCATCGAAGCTCAGGCCTGCCTTTGCAACCAGACACCGTAGAGTTGCTTTCAATTGGTCTTCCGTCATGCAGCCAATCGGCACATCTCTCTCGAAAATAACCGTTGTGCTATCGTAACCACGAATCTTCCAATGGCGGGGTTGACGGTTCATTTATCTACTCCTTGAAGGGGCATGGGGGGAAAGGCCAAGCCCTTAGTTGATGGATGCCCTCACAAAAAATTATGCCCATTTTTGGATTTAGGAACTATCTTGCTTACATGCTGTGATTTCACTAGCCTATCCAACAATAACTACTCACTTATGTGCAATGCAAGGCGATGTTTATGAAAACCTTATCTGTATTTAATAACAAAGGCGGCGTGGGGAAAACCACACTCACATTTCATATTGGCCATGTTCTTGCAGCTATGGGACACCCTACATTGTTCATAGATTTAGACCCGCAATGCAACTTAACCATTTGCGGAATGGACACAGAATCTTTGCACAAAATTTGGGAGAAAGAAGATGCTTTCGTAGATGACTTTGAATCTGCAAGAAAAGCGGCTTCCCAGACGGATTTCGATAACCTCATACAAGAGCCTCGTTCCATTCACTTTATAGTCAAACCCACGGAGGACGGGACGGGCGAACTTGAGCGACTTCCTCCGCCTGTCAAACTCGCGAATAATCTGGGCCTACTACCAGGTCGCCTAACAATGCATATGTTTGAAGACAAAATTTCAAGTAGATGGAGCCAAGTTTATTCTGGCGATCCTCAAGCAATTAGAACCGCCGCTAAAATTAGACACGTTGCTGCGGAATACGCCAAACAGTATGGCTATGAATACGTGATTTTTGATACGTCACCCAGTTTGAGTATGATGAATAAAATTATCATTTCTACAACTGATGGCTTCCTCATCCCTTGTATGCCAGACATGTTTTCCCTTTACGGGATTAGAAACATTGGCAAAGCCCTCCAGCATTGGAAGAGAGAATTCGAGACCATTAGTCGGTTGTTATCTGATGAAAAGCGCAAAAACTTTCCAGAAACTTTCGTAAAGTTTATCGGATACACGATTTACAATGCCAAACGTTATGCAAATACTAATGAGTGGGACTTAGCGCAGGGTAGCTATGGTTATGCAAAGCAGATACCTCAAACCATTCAAAGCTACATTACCCCAGAACTACGAGCGAACATAAGCGAAGCCACACTTGCGGAACCCGTTGGCGGTACTGCTATCATGCATGGGCATAATACATTTCCGGGCATGGCTCAAAAGTATCATGTGCCTATATGGGATGTACCTTCAGCGCAAAGAGAGCCTGAAGATGTAGCGGGTGTTGCTGGTCAGCGCCAAGCCTATGAAGCAACTAAGGCCAATTACACTGCATTTGCGACAGACCTAATCAGCAGAATGAATAGTTTGACATAGGTTGCGTGTATGAGTCAGGCCATCAGCGACATCGTTGAGATAGTATCGCAACAGCTAGGCGAGTTTCATATTTATGCTGATGGTGTAAGCAAATTTTTCGCTGAAGACTCTGAGAAACTGCTGGGTAGTCCTTCTGTAGTACATTCAGTAAAGTATCGAATCAAAGACATTGAGCATTTGCGAGAAAAGATAAGCCGCAAACAAGCTGAAGGTAGGTTGATCTCTACAGCAAATGTGTTCCAAGAAATAACAGACATTGCCGGTATTCGGGTGCTGCACCTTCACCTTGAACAACTTAAAATAATTCACGCAGCTATTCTAAAGAGGGACTGGGTTCTAGCAGAGACTCCGAAGGCTTATAGCTGGGATCCTGAGACCGTTACGTTCATGCAGAGTTTGGGGTTAGATACACACCTTAAACCCAGCCAATACACCAGTGTTCATTACGTTGTAAAACCCAACGCCGCATCCCCCCTTTCATGCGAGATACAGGTGCGAACTTTATTTGAAGAAATATGGGGAGAAGTAGATCATATACTCAATTACCCAACGCCTACCACTAATCTTGCGAGTGCTGAACAATTGAAGGTATTGGCCAAGGTTGTTGGAGCAGGTAGTCGATTGGTAGATTCATTGTTTAGAACTCATACGACCTAAATTTATATCGCCCAGTAAATTGAATAAATGCGAATAACGGTCTCGATAGACTCAACTGGACAATTCACTGCTAAAACGGTCTCCGCCTTTCCATCAAGTCTCAGTTCGTGCGTAGTCTTCGGCCCAATCCCATTCCAACTCCAAACGGATTTTTCATGATTCGTAATTTGAGCTTTTCCTAATCCGCCCTCGTATTCAAACTTGAACTTTACCATAGCTTTTGCAGGTACGTCTGGCACATGAAGACGAGTGATGCTGACCTCTGCACTAGGTAAGCCTACAACGGTTTTTATGTGCTTAGGCACATGGTAAACAAATCTGTTTCCCTCCCAAGTGCCTTCTTTCCGTTCTTCATTCTTAAGGCGTATCGCTGCCAAGATTAGATTCAAAACAAACCAAGTAGGAATCGAAAGCGCAAAGGCTAAAGTACCTCGTTTGAATTGAGAAAGTTCAGGCGAACTTAAATACTCTGCCCATGACGGGAATGATAAATATACAAGAATTGGGATAGTCAAAAATTGGAATAGATTGGCGTTATCCATCACTGGCTGTTTGAAATCACGCCAGACTATTTTCCAGTATAATTTAAGATAGTGTCTTTGTTTTATCGACATTGCGAATTGCCATCTTTTAGGTCTTTCGATACACCTAGCGATTATATACGAAAACACAAAAGATAGATATAACGACCACTTACGAGCTTTTGGATTTGAAGAGGTGCAATATGTGACTCCACATAAAAATTGCCCTTAGAACCCCTTTGGGATAGTCTGCCTGAGTGGGGTAGCCAGCGACTACCAGATGCTGCTCCTAGGGCTTTAAATCGGGGTTGGTGAGGTCGCCTAGTTTGGCGAGTATGGCTTTTAAATCTTCAACTGGTGCAGGGTCATAAGCCTTACCAAAGAATCTCTCAAACCACTTCCCCGAAGTTTCAAAGAAAGAGATCTTTATCTCTCGTTCTGAAGTGTTGGTGGCCTTAAACAGCCCATTAAAGGATGATCCTATTTCCACAGCTATCTTTGCGAGTTCTGAGAGTACAGCCACTAATGAAGTTTGTTCAAAGAATGGCCCGAAGTGAGCATCACCCCCTGCAATAGGAGTTAGCATTCTAAAACCTTGAGGACTGGCATGACCGCCCAAATTGCATAGCAGCTTGTAGGCAGCTTCTCTCTTACGTTCCTTGAAGCCATCTTTATCATCCAGTGCTCTTCTGATGATTACTGCACCGAATTGCTGATTACGTTTGCTCTCTTCGCAGTTAAGCCAGACTGAGATCATTGCCGGATTAAGTTTGAAGTACTGAACTAGGAAGACGGTTTCTAGTAAGTCTCGTTCTATCAAAGCAGCGTTTTGGTAATAGCCACTTAGAACTAGCTTGAGTGCCGAAGCTATAGCATTAGCCTGTCTAATACCTAGACACTTGATAGCTAATTCAGCTGCGTCTTTTGCTGTTGGTTGGCCGACTATGTATGCATTCAGTAAGTCCATTACTGATTCTATCATTGCAGCATGTTCAGATAGGTCTTCGTTAGCTACGATAGCTTCGATACTCTTACTTCTGAGGAATTCTTCACCAGTATGTAGTAGATCGAATTTGCTAGGGAATCCTTTGGTCATATCTATATCTTAGTTATTAGTTAGGTTAGTTATCCTTATATTAACTAAGCTATAATTTCATGCAGTATAAATCCATCTTCGATGGTTTTTTAAACTGATACCGAGAGTGATAATTAGCACCGTATTTCTACGTATGGTCAGATATAGGTTTGCATTCTCTTACTAGGTACGAAGTGAATTAGAATAATACTTAATTATCAATGGCTCTATGGCGTTTGGTCCGTAGCCAAAGCCATGGAATTGCAATTAGAAAAATCAGTATGGGTAAATCTACAAGCAGCTTTCCAAGCAGGTAGGCTGCGTATGCTGTGCCTTGAGAATGATCTACAATGTCTTGGTCGCGTAGTTCCATTAAAATTTCACTGTGCACTTGATTAGCTTCATTCAATGAACGCACCCCTTCAAACCGCTTCCAGTATTGACCGGGAATGTCCTGTTTAAGAGAGTCGAAATGGTCAGCGAGATTAAATACTGGATCGCTTTCCATTGAGTGTCGCTCTATCCAATTCCAGCCAGAGCAAACGAATGTATTGCGAAAGCCCCGCATGACTTGATTGCTATGAGAGACTACCATAGAGCCAGCCAATAGTGCAGCGATTGCTATGATAATGGTAATACGCATGGCGAGCCTCCCCTGAGTTGAAGCGGTCACCAGATTGCTCTGGTGACCGGGGAGTTTAGAAGCCTTCCATAGGAGAGACCGCGCATGTCTTTAGGCTTTCGCCCTGAACATACACATGCGCCTCCCCGACCATAATGGGTCGAGGAGTGCCGGGTAACGGCTACACAAAGCCGCCTATGGGAGGGGTTCTAACGCCCCGAAGATTCCACATGGAACCTCTGCCCACACGTTATGTTAGGGTTAGGGTTCGGTCAATGAATTACAGAATCAGCCGCTAATACTTGATGGCTTCGATAGCAGTTTGAAGCTGCCCCATCGTGAACCCGGCGTTGTAGACTTTCTCTGTTACGCCATCGGCCTCATGCCCTACCAAGGAGCGTACAATGTGGTTATCAACCCCTGCTTGGCGCATAGAAGTAATAACGGTATGGCGTAGTGAATGATAGGTAAGCTGCTTGGTCTTTATGCCTAGCTTAGTCAGAAACGGGCCGTTAAACCAACTTTGCACTTTACGCGCCCAAGTCTCGTTCTCGTAGGTCAATTCGTGCAGTAACCGCAAGTCTGCATTCCCCATTGCTGCAACATAGTCACGGTATTCTAGTATGCCTAATTTAAGCAACTGGGAGTGAATCGGCACTGTCCGGTAGGCTGCTTTGGTTTTGAGGCGTTTCGTCTCTTCTAGGTCGTTTATATCAAAGTACCAGATGCCATCTTTCTGCTTGATGTCAGCAGGTGTTAAACTGGCAATTTCGTTCTGTCTTGCGCCCGTGTAAAGGCCGATAAGACCGCACCAATACTGGTAATCTTTCTTGGCCAAACCGCCCTTTCTTTTGTTTATTTCAGTGAGCATGGCATGCACCTGTTCTGGCGAGAATGGTTCTTTCTTGATGGCCTTAGTATCCTTCAGCAGCATACCCTCGAACGGGTTACCATCTGCATAGCCATGTTGTTTGGCCCACTTCAACAATCCGCTGTAGTGCATAAGCGTCTTATTGATGCTGGCGATGGAGAGCGTATCCATACCCTCCACCTCGATTTGCTTCATCAAAGGCAATCCGCGCGTTTGTATCTTCTTGTTGCGATTGCTTGGAATACGCAGCAGCAACTCTTTAACGTGCCGTGCGTCGGTAGGAGACAATTCAGGCGT
>Ga0206942_1111_pt1 | contig 24547 bp, 17 predicted proteins | sample Alteio_BWOrgHeat_6_FD_153253 | JGI IMG/M metagenome (GOLD analysis project Ga0206942, IMG submission 153253) | Enriched cells from forest soil in Barre Woods Harvard Forest LTER site, Petersham, Massachusetts, United States -... | ecosystem: Environmental > Terrestrial > Soil > Temperate forest > O... | reverse complement strand
ACGCCCGCTTCGTTGAGAAAAACAAGCAGGCAGTTCAGGAATTGGCCGGGCAGATGCACGGCATCGCCGCCATTGTCGGATTTGTGGGCTACAATCCGCTTCCCTATGGCAATAAACTTTGCAATGCGGCCGCCATCCTGCAGGGCGGCAAAATCGCCGCCGTTCGCTGCAAAAGCCTGCTTCCTACTTATGACGTTTTCGACGAACTTCGAAACTTCGCGCCCGCCAAAGACAATGCACCTCTGGCCCTGTCGCGCCAGAAAATCGGTCTGACTATCTGCGAAGACATGTGGAATGACGCCCACTTCTGGCCCCGGCCTATTTATGCGTTCGATCCAATCGAGAAACTGGCTGAGGGCGGCGTAGATTTTTTCATCAATATCTCCAGCTCGCCGTTTCATCGGCACAAAACGGGTTTGCGGCTCGATCTCATCCAAAGTCATATCCGACGGCACCACCGTCCCTTCTTCTTCGTGAATCAGGTGGGGGGCAACGACGAGCTGATCTTTGACGGCAACAGCCTGGCCGTGGACGGGGAGGGCCATGTGATCGCGCAGGCCAAAAGTTTCCAGGAAGATCTTGTCCTGGTTGATATGCGTGCCAAGGGCCGGCTGGGATGGCGCGAAACGGACGACATTGCCGAAATTCGGGACGCTCTCGTACTCGGCCTGCGGGACTACATGCGCAAATGCGGGTTTAAGAGGGCTGTTCTGGGCCTGAGCGGGGGGATTGATTCCGCAGTCACCGCCGCCCTGGCGGTCGAAGCCCTGGGCAAGGGGAATGTAATGGGGGTGTCCATGCCATCACCGTACTCCTCAGCGGGCAGTGTAACAGATGCACGACTTTTGTCTAAAGCGCTTGGAATTAAGCTGTTTTACGCGCCTATCTCAACTATATTTTCAAAGTATTTGTCTACCCTCAAACCGGCCTTCAAGAGGCTCAAGCCGGACGTTACGGAAGAGAACATTCAAGCCCGGATTCGGGGGTCTTTACTTATGGCTTTTTCCAATAAGTTTGGCGCTCTGCTACTGACCACCGGCAACAAATCTGAACTCTCCATGGGCTACTGTACGCTGTACGGAGACATGGACGGGGGGCTGGCGGTCATCTCGGACGTGCCCAAGGTTCAGGTCTACAAGCTGGGCCGCCTGCTCAACCAGAAGCGGCCGGTGATCCCCGAAGCCTCTTTCACCAAACCTCCGTCCGCCGAGCTGCGGCCGAACCAGACTGACCAGGACAGCCTGCCGCCCTACGAAACGCTGGACCCGATCCTGGAAGCCTACGTGGAAGAGGGCAAGGACGTCGATGACATCGCCGCTCTCGGCTACCCCCGCGCGCTGGTTGAAAAGATCCTGGCCACCATCGACCGCACCGAATACAAACGCCGCCAGGCCGCCCCCGGCCTGCGCATCACCCCCAAAGCCTTCGGCATCGGTCGCCGCATGCCCATCGCCCGCGGCGACTTCCGGTCCTAAGACCCATCCCTGCCGGTCCATCCTACCCATGCCCCTTTTAGCCCTTCGGCGGATACCTTTACCGCACCAAGGCTGATATCCTTTCTCGTACGCACGCGCGTTCTGAACTATATGAATAAATTCTTTCATCGATTGATTGCCCTTCTGCTGATTCCCTGCCTAGTTGCAGATCCGGCGATGTCGGTTTCTCTGTTTAATTCACTCGTCCCCTTGGGGGAGAGGGCAGAGGTGAGAGGGAACGTCGACTCATCTTTTTTTTCTCGAGAAGCCCTAGCCGCTAGCGCCATAGAACAGTGGCATACGTTCATCAAACAAGCCCGCGTCTGGGTCATGAAAAACCGAAGAGGACTACCCTTTGATGAAACACAGGACCCCTATTTAAAACGATGGGGATTGAAATTTAGATCGGCGCTCAAGGAACATGGTTTTAAAGAAAATGAAGCCTACTACGATCTTCTGGAAACGATGCAGAAAGATGTAATGGCCGCAGAAGGCCTTACGGAGAACTCCCGTGGGCTCGCTTCCATGATGGAAATGACGCGTTACGAGCATGCCAATGATGGGACGAAATTAAACATTCTTCCAGTAACACCGAAGACAATCATGATGTGTATGGCGCAGTACGTCCTTCAAAAGTCATTGACGCATGATTTCTTAAAAAATGATATGGCTGATTTACTGGATCTGATCCATGTCTATAACGCCACTCCGGGAGTTCCCTACCTGTTGGACAGACCCTCTCTTTTTGTAATCTGCATGACTCCATTTTTCAGAGATACAGAACTTTTTGCCCGCATGTACCAAAGGCTGGCCGATATCCCTGGAGAGGAGGGGGAAATAGCTGCGGGTCTGGCATTACTTCTGGCAGGTGCGCATCGTGATTCTGCGGAAGCAGATGCACCATATGATTTTCGGGCTTACCCAAAGCTCCTGAAACGCACGCTGGGTACGCTTCGTCTGGGACCTGCTTCAGATGAAGCCCGACTGGCTCTCCGCCTCGGCCTGGCCCGTTTTTTGTCGTTCATGGCTCCATTTCTGATAGGCCGTGGGTATGAGCTGGATATTCAGGGGACCATTGATTTAGCACACCCTGAACTAATGAGTCCTGCCGAAGAAGTCGCGCAGCGGCTAAGGGAAATTGAACAATTGATCGCCGAATACATCGAGGAAATCCCACCCTGGATCATGAGCGCTGAACCGAAGATTAATCCTGATGAATCTCAAGTCGAGATGCACAGAATTATCCGGTTAATGGATCCTGCTCTGCTCGGGCTAAGCATTACATTCTTTTCGCACATCGAACGATTATTCGAGCCCGCCATGAAGCGCACAATGACACAAGTTTTCCTTTCGAATGAAGACGACGTGGCTGAGCTGAATCTAACCAAAGCAATCGTTAAAGCACTATTCGACTTCCCTGGAGAGGGTGTGGAGTATTTAATGGATGCGAAGGCTATAGTCGATAAATTCTCCGAAATGCTCCGAGCTTTAGAAGAAATAAAGAAAAGAACCACTAGTCCCCCTGAATTTCTGAAGCCATTGTCCAGTTCATCTGGCGATGCACGTTCACTACAACCAGAGAATCTCCCAAGAAATAACGAGAATTGTTTGCCGCGGAATTTGCTATTCCAACGGATTTATTCGGCAGCGTAATAGATGAATGAATAAGACAAATAAGACTCGACTGTTGACTTGTCCGTCGGTAAATTTTATCCTGTTGGGGAGCTGATGATTACCGAAGCGCCCGCCCTGCTTTCCACTCTTTCTGAAAACGTTGAACGTCTCCGTTTGGATCTTGAAAATATTCAGCGCGAACTGGATCAGGCGCTGGATGTCTGGCGCGTTACGCTGGTTAAAGAGAAACAGGAATTTCAAACCCAGCTTCAAAATCAGCAGCAGACCTGGAATGAGGAAGATCGTCAATGGCAGCTGCAGCGCGAGGCCTATGAGCAGAAAATTCACGACCTCCAGAAAGCTTTTGATGATCAGATCGCTCTAACGGAGCAGAATGCTCTGCGCGCCTTAAACGAGCTGGATGATTCCTGGCAGCGGGATAAACTGCATTGGCAGCAGGAGTCCTCCCAGCGGGTTCGCGACCTGGAGTCGCGTGAGGCGGGCTGGACGGCGGAGCGCCAGAAGCAGGAATCCACCCTTCAGGACTTGCAGAACCGTCTCGCCGAGCTCGATGTCCGGAGCCGGCTTCAGGAAACAGATTTCAATGAAAAGCAAGAGGCCTGGAACCAGCTGCGCACCTCGTACGAAGGGCGGATCCAGGATCTCGAATCCTCCTTAAAAGCGGCGGCGGAGAAGCCTCCCGTCCTTGACGTCTCGACCATCGAAGAGCTGAAGGCCGCGTGGGATCGCGAGAAAACCGTCTGGCAGCAATCGCTCTACGATAACATCTTGCAATTAACCGAACGGGAAGCCCAGTGGTCTGCAGAACGGGAAAAGCAGGATCGTTTTCTCCACAAACTTCAGGGGCAGGTGGTTGAGCTTCAAGGTCTTCTCGCCGGAGTGGAATCCCAGAAAGCGTTTTCGGAGACTTTTGTGGATACGTACATGCAATCTCTCGAATCCGAGATCGCCATATTGAACGAGATGATCACGCAGATGTGCGCCCCGCGGCCGCAGCCGACTCTGGTAGGCCACCCGATGCGGCGCAAGACGGATCTGCCGTATGCCTTCCGATAGCGTTGTCCTGCCTTCGCATCCCGCCAGTCCCTTTTTGAATCATATTCTGACGCAATGGACCGATCGCCGCCAGCAGGCACGCCGGGACAACGAGGGAACGCATGACCGCATGGCGATTGCCCTGAGCGAACTGGATGGACGCTGGGAAGAGATCCGGAACCGCCGCCAAGAGCGGTGGGAAACTTTTGAACAAAAAGACCTCATCTCCGCATCCACGTGGGCGGAACGACTGCATCGGATCGAAGAATGGCGAGGGGCTTTAAACGGATTGCGCGACCGCGGCGGCGAGATCAGCGGATCTTTGGCCGGGCTCGACTGGTTCGACCGGGCCCAGGAACTGGGGAAACGACTTGCGGCGCATCTGGACGCCCGCAGCGCACGGCTTGAACAAGCGCACACGCAGCTTCATGAACAATTAGAACAATGGCTTCCCATCCTGACGACTAAAGAAATCGAATTGAAAAGCCTCAAGAAAAAGGCGGAAGAACATTCAAGACCTTTTCTGGTTTCGCGGGGACGCAAACAACCGGAGCTCGACTACCTGACAGATAATCTTTCGAAAGAAGCGAATCTCGGCGTTCAGCTTCAAAGTCTCCGAAAAGCAGTGGCTCTTTCATTGGGCCGTCTGTACAACGTCTCTCTCCAGCTTGAAAACCATGCCCGCGTGAATGAAGACCTCTTTGAAATCCGTCGAAAACAGATCGTCGAGGATTTGAAAGAAACTCAAAATCAGTATTTCGGCTTGCGGGAAAAAGTCCTGGCCGACGCGCTGCTCTATGAATCCTGCCGGCGAAAATTACGGTGGGTGAAACAAGCCGTGAACGATATACGCTGCATCGAGGATGTCTACAAAGCTCCGGAATCGATCTGGAAGAAATTCGTCAGCCGCTTCTAACTCTTCAGCAGTAAATAGCCCACATTGATATAGGAAGCCAGGGTTCCGCCCGCAAGGATGGCCTGCCACCGGGACGCCAGGGTGACGCCTTTGGTTTCCTTCGCCGCCGTCGAAATAAACAGCGTCACCACCGCCGCCACGCCGGCGCTCCAGAGCCGCCACAATCCGCCCGTCGTCGGAGCACCGAGGATAAACATCGTGAGCCATTGAATCCCGGCAGCCGTCAGGAACGCCCACAGGACAATCACCCGCACGCCCCGATGCAGATAAAATTCGCGCTGAGCCAGATCTCGCGCCACCAGCGGAGCGGAAAGCGCCACAAATGTTGTGACGCTGCTGAGCCTCTCCACGCCGAGCAGCACCGCCGCCGAGGTGACCATGAACATGATCCAGGCCAACCCGCAGGCAAACGTCAAGACATCGGATCGGCGCTGCAGAACGGAATTGACGAGCTGACGACCCGTTGACCAGAAGGCCAGTACGATCCATGCCGGGGAAAGCGAGATGAACACGTCGACCATCCGATCCATGGATTGAGGCGCTCCCAAAGAACCGAGGCGATTCAAAGTCAATCCACCCCAGCGCTCGCAGGCGCCTAGAAACCTCCAGGGAGCCAGAATGGCGCGGGGTTGTCCGGCCAGCCAATGCACAAGCGCCCAGCTCATGAAGAAAAGCAGGACTCCTCCGAGAACGATAGTGAGAAAAGCCCCCATCGACACGAGCGGCCGCCGGTTGTAAACCACCCATGGAACCAGGGCCAGGACGATCCAGGCGTTGCTGGAACCGCCCCACAAGGCACCCGCGAAAAGGATCGCCAGCATGCCGGATCGCATAAAGACGGACCAGTGGTCCATCGCTATCCAACCACAGAGAAAAAGCATGCACGAAAGAGCCGCATAGGGCGTTCCTGCCCAGGGTGAGAGAAGTCCTTGAAAAACCACCGCGGGATTGAGGAGATAAAAAATCACGGCGATGACGCCTCCGGCAAGTCCCCGGCGCTCGGGCGCCAGACGCCAGGCGGTCGCAAAGACGAGGATGGCGCTCAGGAGGACCAGGACCACATGTTCTGTAAGGGAATAAAACGATCCCGGAGATATAGCCATGGACTTGGCAAAGGCGGCAAACAAAGCCAGATAGACACTGACCGTCCCGAAGAGGAAGAAACCAGCACGCACCCAGGATTTCATCGGAGCGTGGTTAGGATACAATATTCTTAATTCCTATGGATCTCTCCGCACTACCGCATTCTCCGGGCGTCTACCTGATGAAAGACCACACCGGGCAAATCCTGTACGTGGGAAAGGCTCGCGACCTTTCGAAGCGCGTCTCTTCCTATTTTTTTGATAAGGCTTCCCATGGCGCGAAAATTTCGGCGCTGGTCACTTCGATTCACCACATCGACTACATCCCGGCCGCCAGCGAGCGGGAAGCTCTGATCATCGAACAAGGTCTCATCCGGCGGCTCCAACCGTACTTCAATACCATGTGGCGCGATGACAAGTCTTACCCCTACGTGAAGCTCACCTGGAAAGAGGATTATCCGCGCCTTTTCTTAACCCGCCGCAAGATTCAAGACGGGTCCAAGTACTTCGGTCCGTATCCGAACGCCGGGCAGGTGCGGCGGCTTCTGCGCAATCTCTGGAAACAGAAATTTTTTCCGCTGCGGCCCTGCCGGTATGAATTTTCAGAAGCCGATCCTTTGCCCTTCGCCAAAGCCAAACAGTGCCTTTACTATCACACAAAGGAATGCCCCGCGCCCTGCGTCGGGCGCATTTCAAAGCCTGACTACCGGCTCATCGCCCGGGAGGCCGACTATTTTTTTAGAGGACGCTATAAGCAACTCATCGGAACCTGGGAAAATGAAATGAAGGAGGCTTCAAAGGCCACGCATTATGAACGCGCCGCCCAGCTGCGTGACAATCTGGCCGCGCTCAACCACATGGAGGAACGCGTCACCGTTCGCCAGATCGACCTTCAGGATGTGCTCAACCGCGTGGATCGTTCGCGCGCCATCACCGATCTGCAAAAGGCGCTGGATCTCAAACGTCCTCCCATGCGCATCGAATGTTTTGACATTTCCCACATCCAGGGACTCGAGACGGTCGCTTCCCTGGTGGTATTTGAGCGCGGCGTTCCTAAAAAAGAAGATTACCGGAAATTCAAAATTAAAACCGTCACAGGAATCGACGATTTCGCGAGCATGGGCGAAGTCGTCGGAAGACGTTATCGGCGCTTACGCAAGGAGCAACGCCCCCTGCCTGATTTGATTCTCATCGATGGGGGGAAAGGGCAGTTGTCTGCCGCTGGGGAAGCTATGCCGCAAGCCTTTCCCTCGCACCCCCCCCCCTGGGGGGGGAGGAGGGGGGGGGGGGGACCCGCCGTAGACACGAGCCCCCATCCCAGCCTTCCCCCTCCCCACCACTACGTATTGGCGGGTCCGCCAAAGCCGGAGTGGCGGAAAGGGGGGAAGGGGAAATGTCCGATTCCCATGGCCGCGCTGGCTAAACGGGAGGAAGAACTTTTTCTGCCGGACCGGACGGAACCGGTACGCCTGGCTTCGGACTCGGCCGCTCTGCACCTGGTTCAGTATGTGCGCAACGAAGCCCACCGGTTTGCGATCACCTTCCATCGGCTTCGCCGCGCCAAACATTTTCTGCCCCGTTGACAGCCGACGGGAGGCCTGATAGGCTCAGGACATGACACCCTCACAAACCGTTCCCAACAGAAATTCAACGACCGCTCTGGGTTTATTGCAGCCCAATATTGAAAAAGTTTTTGTGGGCAAATCCGATGTGGTGAAGCAGTCCCTCGTAGCTTTTCTGGCGGGCGGCCATCTCCTAATTGAAGACGTTCCCGGCGTGGGAAAAACAACGCTGGCCTTGTGCCTGGCGAAATCGGTGGGCTGTACGTTCCAGCGCATTCAATTTACCAGCGATCTTTTGCCTTCCGATATTCTCGGCGTTTCCATGCTGAATTCGAAGACTCAGACGTTTGAATTTCGCAAGGGACCTCTTTTCCATCAGGTCATCCTGGCCGACGAACTCAACCGGGCCACCCCGCGCACGCAGAGCGCGCTGCTGGAAGCCATGAACGAACGGCAGGTCACGGTGGACAATGAAACGTTTATTCTTCCCACACCCTTCTTCGTGGCCGCCACGCAAAATCCTCATGAGCATCACGGCACTTTCCCGCTTCCCGAATCTCAACTGGATCGTTTTATGATGCGGCTCTCCATCGGGTACCCCGACGCCAAGCATGAGCGTTTAATTTTATCGATGGGAGCCGATGCCGATCCGCTGCAGCGACTCGAATCCTGTTTGTCCCATACCGAACTGGTTCAGGAAATGGAAAAAGTGCCGCTCATCCGGGTCGCGCCGGTGCTGGATGATTACATCCTTTCGCTGATTCAGACCACGCGCGGCGCGACGGGGGTGGAAGTGGGGGTCAGCCCGCGCGGAGCGATCGCTTTGCGGCGCGCTGCCCAGGCGAGAGCTCTGCTGGAAGGCCGCGACCATGTCATTCCGGACGACGTGAAAGCCCTGGCCATTCCCGTGCTGGCCCACCGACTGATTTTCTCTTCGGATCAGGTGTCCAACCTTCGACAGCATTCCGAGCGAATCATCTCCTCTCTTCTGCAGCAGGTTGCCGTCCCGATTTAATTTCAATGAGGAAAGATTCCTCTCTGCTCGCCTTTCTATCGCTTCCCTGGCGTTGGATCCGCTGGATGGCCATGACCCGTCCCATCCGTTTTACCCGGCTTGGGACCTTTTACGTTCTCTTTTCATTAGGCGTGGGGGCCGCGGCGATCAACACCGGGAACAATCTTCTCTACCTCATTCTAGGGATTCTTCTGGGATTTATCATCGTTTCTGGCTTCTTATCGGACAGCAGCCTTTGGGGCGTGCGTTCGGAGTGGTTTCCTTCCGGGAGCTGTTATGCGGGACGACCCATACCATTCGAAGTCCGATTGTCGAAAGGATGGTTTCCCAGTATTGCCCTGGAAATTACCCCGTATGGGTCTAGGATTTCAAGCAGTAGCCAGCTGGTTTTTTGGATTCCCAGCCGAGGCTCGACCTCTTTCCTGCATACTGTGACTCCACTGCGGCGCGGATGGTTATCACTGGAAAATGTCCGATACTCTAGCCGTTTCCCTTTCGGATTTTTTGAAAAATCGCACCGCGAAATCCGGGATGAAAAATGGCTCGTATATCCGGCCGTGAAGCGGCTTCCCTTAATCTTCGTTTTGTCAGGAGGAACCGATCGTTCCAACCAGACGATGGAGAAAGCAGGAATGGGCTCCGTACCGTTTTCATTGCGCGATTATCGGGAGGGGGATTCGGCGCGGCGGATTCATTGGAAGAGCACCGCTAAAGCAGGCCGGCTTCTGGTCAATGAGATGGAAGAAGAGTCTGAACCCGGAGAGCTTCTTTGTGTTTCCCATTGGCCCGAGGGCCTGAATTCCGAGGAACAGGATTCCTTGATCTCCTTTACGGCGTCCCTGGCTTTCACGCTGCATGAGAATCACCGACCCGTAGGTTTGAGCGCCCCCGGCTTTTACCTGGCTCCGGAGAATTCTCGTGAACATCTCCACCGCATTCTGTCGTATCTTGCCCTGGTCGACTTCTCTGCCGTCACCCCGGCGGAAGCCGGGGCCCAGTCCAATGTTCTGGATTCCGGCTTTCGCCGGAATGACGGCGGCATCGATGTCGTTTCACTTTGGGAAAAAAGAATCTATGCCTCTCGTCCGTAGTCCCTTGCTGTGGTCGGTCCGCGGCGTCGCCGCGCTGGGATTAAGCGCTCTGACACTGACCGGAGAAATCGGGGTGGGCTATCTCGCGGCCGCATGGTGTCTCTGGATTCTCAGCTGGGTGATAGACCGCTTCCCGCAACAGCAGGAAAAACTACGTCGTTATGAAACCTCAATCGTCGTGGTGATCATCGCGGCGTTCCTCTTCGATTTTTTTATGAAGCAGAACACCCTTTTCATTTCGCTCAGCCACTTTCTCCTGCTCTTCCAGATGCTTAAGCTGGCCGGCCGCAAGACCCGGTCGGATGCCATGCAGATTTTCCTCTTCGGATTTTTCCAGCTGCTGGCCGCCTGCACGCTGTCGGTGAACGTCTGGCATGCGATCATCCTGCTGCTCCTGATCCCGAACGCAACGGCCGCTTTGTTCTGGAATTACGTGGAACAGGAAAGTGAAAAGGCTCATCAGCCCGTCCCTCAGACAGCCCTGCGGCCATTCCGCCGGTTGACTCTGGGAATGTGTTTAAGCGCCGTACCGATTAACCTGGCTCTTACCCTCAGTGTCTTTATCCTCTTTCCCCGACTTAAATTGAATGTTTCCATGCCGGGGTTCGACACAGGCCGCAGCGGCTATATCGACCAGGTGAATCTCCTGCAATCGGGAAATCTCAGCAACGATAACAGCACGGTGCTCTGGCTGGCCTTTCCCAGCGAGCAGGACCATCAAGCCTGGAATGGGTATCTGCGAGGGACCACGCTGGATCTCTTTGATGGGCGGCAGTGGAGCTCATCGAAGGCGGGATCTTCTACACCGTTCCTGGCTGACAGTAACGGCGTATTTACATTGAGCCGGCCGAGTTCCGGATTTAAACCTCTGCATCAGATGATTACTTTGATCAATACGTCCGGTTCTACGCTCTTTGCGGCGGGCCTGCCGGTCCAAGTTGTTGCTCCCCTGCAAATCGTGCAGCGCGAAATGAGCGGGTGCCTGCACTGGAATTCCGCCTGGCGAAGACCGCTGCGTTATCAAGTGCTTTCCGACGTTCAAACTCCCCTCCCCCTTCTCGGGGGAGGGTGGCCGCAGGCCAGGAGAGGGTCTGCCGGCAATCAGTCCCCTCTCCCCTACCCCTCCCCCGAGAAGGGGGAGGGAACGACTGGAAACGAGGAACTCCTGCAAATACCAAATATTCCCATAACGCGCATCCAAGCCCTGACGCGCAGCATCACCGGTAGAAGCTCCGACGCCCCGGCTGCTCTAGCAATCGAAAATTATCTACGCACTCACATGCAATACAGCACGGAAATGGGAACTTCGGGATCATCCAATCCCGTAGAGGATTTTCTGTTCGTCAAACGTCGCGGGCCCTGCGGTCCTTTTGCCTCGGCCATGGCCCTGATGCTGCGGGTTCAAGGAATACCTTCGCGCGTCGTGGCCGGCTACTATAAGGGAGAGTGGAATGAGCCTGCCGGGCAGGTTCTGATTCGCGAGCGCGATGCTCACGCCTGGGTAGAAGCCTGGATTGCCGGAAAGGGATGGATGACCTTTGACCCTACTCCCCGGGGAACACTCGGGGGAGCCGAATCCCATGCCTGGCATTCGTTCCAGCAATATTGGGATTATCTGGGATTCAAATGGGATAAACTCGTTGTGGAATACGACCTTTACGCGCAAATCAAAGCGCTGGAAAGCGTCCGGGATACTTCAGAGAAGGTCAACAATCGAATCGCCCAGTGGTGGTGGAAACGCACCGGGGGTAAAACCCAACCCTCACCGGGGTCGAAACATAGACGGTGGATTCGCCCGCTTTGTTGGGCACTTATCCTACCCTTGTTTTTTTTGGTCTTTACGCTTAGACATAGGTCAGGCTCTTTATGCGAAGATACGGCTGTCAGACGTTACCGAGGGATACTGCAGCAGTTTGCGAGAAAAGGAATGCCTAAGAAATTATCCGAAACGGGTTGGGAATTCGCCAGACGCGTCATCGCGCGATGGCCGGACCAGTCGTCCATCGTGATGCCGGTCACCGGAAATTATTACCAGGCCCGGTTTGCATCACCGGAACAAGAGGGGACTATTTCATGAAAGAAAAAACGCTTATTTTCACCATTTCCATTCTCCTCTTCAACACACGTCTCTGTCATGCGGACTCTCTGCCTCAACAAATGGTTTCCGCCAATGACGCCGTGCGTGAAGCCGCTTTCCAGAAAATGGGATCTCTTTCCGACGCCGACCGGAAACCTATCGTTTCCGGTCTGGTAAAGCTCATCAATGATTCGGACATCGACCGGCGGGAACGGGCGCTGGAGGCCATCGGCAAAATCGGCCAGGCGGCCAAGGCGGCGATCCCTGCCCTGCGAAATGCCCTCAACGATGACCTTCCCTATATCCGCACTCATGCGGCGGAAGCGCTGGCCAGCATGGGTTCTGCCGCGCTTCCGGTCTTTCTCGAGGAGCTCGGCAACGAGAACGGGGACCTTCGCGAAATCGCGGCCAGCTCCATCGGCAAATTGGATCCCGCGGAATGCAAGTCCGCCATCCCCGCGCTGGTCCACGCTTTGTCGGACAGCAACTCGATGGTGCGGCAGCGGTCCGAGAGCGCTCTGGAACGAATGGGGCCGGACGTCGCGCCGCCGCTCCTCGAAAACCTGGATACGGCCAGCGGTGATACGAAATTAACCATGATCCGGCTCCTTGGCGCCGTCGATTCCACGGCTCCCGCCGTCACACAAAAGCTCGTAGGATTGCTCAACAGCGACAATAAACAGACGAATTTAACCGTGATCCGGGCGTTGGACCATAAAGGTTCAGCGGCGGTTCCCGCTTTAATCGAAGGCTTGAAATCGGATGATGCCGCGCTGAAGGTCGGCGTCTGCGAAGTCCTCGCGGATCTGGGTCCCAAAGGAAAAGCGGCCGTCCCCGCGCTCGTGACGGCCCTGAAGGATCCCCAAGCCGATGTGAGGGCTCAATCCGCCGTCGCGCTGGGGAAGATGGGTTCCCAGGAGGCCGCGCAAGCCGTCCCCGCTCTAAAAGAAGCCAAGAACGACGCCGACCCGCATGTGGCGGCCATGGCCGCCGATGCCCTGACCAATTTGACCGCCACCATCGTCACGATCCAAAAGAAAAAAGAGCCTCCTTCGATCTTTGATATCGAGAACAACGCAGGGGTTCCTCCGGCGGCCTCCAAATCATCCGCGACGCCCGCTCCCAAAATATCAACCATTCAGAAACCTAAACCTAAGACCAAACTCCACCCCGCGCTCGTCAAAGTTTCACCCGGTAAATCGCGCGTCTCTCCCACCGCACTGATCAACCAATTGGAAAGCCCGGAGGAAGCCAAACGCACCGCCGCCGCACAAAACCTGATTCAGTTGGGCGTCAAAGCGGTACCCGCTTTGATCCAGGGGATGGACAATGCTAACCCTGTCATCCGATCTTCCATAGGTTCCATTCTGGGCACAATCACTCCGCCGGCGACAGCAGCCGTTCCAGCGCTCTCCAAAGCTCTGCTGGATCCCGTTCCGGAAGTCCGACAAAACGCCACCGCGGCGCTGATCAAAATCGACAAAGTCGCTGCCGTCCCGGCACTGACGGAGGCGGCTAAATCCGCCGATATCGTCGCCAGCACTCAGGCTATTTCAGCCATCGGACAATTAGGCCCCGATGCGAAGGATGCCGTGCCCGTTTTGACGGAGATCACCAAGAGCGCAAATCCCGATGTTCAAGCGGAAGCCGCGGCGGCTCTCGACAAGATCGGTACGCCGGAGGCGAAGAAGGCGGTGGACTCTTACAACAGGCAGCAAACGCTTAAAGCGGTTGCCGCGGCTTTAAAAGATCTGCGAAAAGATCCCAAAATGGTCAACATGATGGCGGTAGCCGCGCTGTCAAAGCTGGGCGCTCCCGCGGTCCCGCAGGTGGCGCTGGCGCTGAAGGATCCCAATCCAGTCGTGAGACAAGGGGCGGCAAAAGTTCTCAATCGCATCGGCAAGGACTCCGCGCCCGCCGTGCCGACCTTAATAGAAGCATTGGATGATTCCGACGCCACGGTCCGCCATGAGTCCGCAGAAACCCTCGAAAAAATCGGCACGCCCGCCGCGACTAAACCCCTTGGCACCTACCGAATGAAGGAAAAATTCCGCGACGCGATGCACGCCATGCATCTCTCATAAGGTAGTGCCGAATTTTTGGTAACGCGTTACACTAATCTCGGCACTACTATCGGGCGCGGTTCACGACTTGCTGGACGGCTGATGAAAAAGATTTGGGATCGATGGCGGGATAACGGTAAAGGTGGGGCTCAATCGCGGCATACAGGGACAGTAACTTGTCCCGTTCCAGGAGGCCTCGCTGGATCATCTCTTCAACATCCTGTTGGTCCTGCGTATGGCCTCGCTCAATTTTGGCCAAGGCCTGGGCGTACAAATCGTAATGATAAAAAGTCACTTTTCCCTCGCGTCCGATATAGGTGGAACGTTCCTCCCAACCCGGCAGGGGCGGGATAAAATCGGCGGGCGAGGCCAATTCAATATTGATCTGAAGCTCCTCTTTAAGGGCTGGTAAGGAACGATACAATTCGTCCATCTCAGGATCAAAACGAATGTCGACGTCAATGGTTGAGGAACGCCACCCCATGAGCACGGCGGTCGCTCCTCCCGTGAAATAAAGACGGGCTTCGTGCTTTGCGCGTGCGCCGAAGGCACGCATGAATTCCTGAATCTTTTCTGGATTGATTAGCTCGCGCATTCGGCCGCCCGCTCAAAACTGACCAAACGCCGGATCAGGGCATTGTATCGGGAGTGGGACGCATCCGGATCGGAGGCTCTCAGCTTCTCATAGAGACGGTGCTCGGGAGAAGGAAGGATAGGATGGGTAATCAAGAGACCCAGACGTCGCAAGCGGGGCGCGCCAATGGAAACTAAAAGCGCCGGAATGGTTTCGAGTCCCTGGGCGAGATCTTGTAATCCTTGTTTGATAAGCTCTTCTCCGGGCTTCAACATAAATTAATTTTAGCAGAGCCGTGCGTGTTCTTCCATTACATTCTCAGAGCAGGATGGGTGTTCCCTGCGCCGAGACCATCAGCCAGGGCTAACCTGATTGAACAGCGTATTTATTCTGTCCCCGACGACCCTCTTTATTCTGCCGAAATGACTGACCGCTCTGGTAAATTACGCGGCGGTGGGAAGGGATTGAAAAGTTTTCAGGCGATTGCTCTGCGCTGGCAGAGCGGCGCGGAACTTCCGCCAGACCAGGATGGCCAGAGATTCCAGCGGGCGGAAAAAGATCATCGGAAGAACGAAGGCGCCCATTTTGGCCAGTTCGCAGGACGTGCCGCCCCTCGTGTGCGCCTTCAGATACCAGTCCATGATTCCAGCCAATGCCAAAATAATCCCGGAAACGAACGTACGCGGTTTCGCGCGCGAGGACAGCATGGGTCGAGGCTCAGTACCAGATGGTGCGCCCGTCTCCCCGGAATTGCTGCCCCCGCCAGCCCTAAGCCATCTTTGAAGCAATAGAATTATGACTTGGTTCATTTGGCGATGAAGATTTAGGTCAATAAGCTGGTGTTGAAGTTTTTGAAGCGTATCTTTAGTAAGTCGGAAAGACGTTTGTATTGTCTTGCCAGCGGAGGGTGAATTTTCAGCTCCCAAGATTTCCTCTCGAACCTCGTTCTGTACTGCAGGATCATCCAGCCATTGAGTGATCAGTGTTTGGAGTAACTCTGTCAGATTCGTATTAAGGACGATAAGTCTGTGTTTAACGGTTTTTAACAACGAATCGGAAATGCGAATGCTTGTTTGAACGCGATCCGCCTTTTGAGCATCGCTGCCAGCCGAGTTGTTCGACCCGCCGAGGGGCATTGTTTGGCGGGGATGACCTTGGGAGTCCAAGGCTTCACCCTTGTCTCGTAAGAGTTGCCTGGCAATAGCAGCAAAGTTGTCCTCATAAGCCGACCAGTCGATCGTTTCCGCTCGTTTGGCCGCTATGTCTGTGTGCAACAACGTGACCTGCGCCAGCACGAGATCACTGGTTCCCAGCGCAACGAGACCATCGAATAATCTTTTGACTCCGATTGCCTTGGCCGAGACTTTAAGAGCCGGCGCGGTGTTGGTCTCGTCCTCTTCTCCCGTCATGACATGACGGATTTCATCGATCATGACGATCAGAAGGGCATCGGGATTGTCCAGGAGACTCTTGTGAAGAATAATTGTGTCTGTATTGCGGTCTCTTTCACCTTTGAAATCATGCAGGCTCCGAACTTCAAACTTCAAAGAATGGCTCCGTTCGCGGAGTACGAGTTCTAGTTCTTTCAATGTATAACCCAGCGTCTTCAAGGCACTTTGTAAGGCGTCCTCAATTTTTCCTTTGTCTCCTTTGTCTAAAGGTCCGGCGAAATTCTGTTTCGTTGAATAGTTCCAACCCTGCAGCGCATCCCGCTCGCGACGAATCACCCATCGACCTTCAGGCTGTATCCGACCCACAACATATCGGGCATCTCTTGTATTAACAATTTCATCGAGCGTCAGAGGTTTGTTCCCGCTCTTATCCAAAATGGCTTCGTCCAGGAACCATTCGACATCCCTCGCATACAATCCATAATAGAGTCTATCGTTCGAAAGATGAGTGCGCACCGAGTCGCCATGGTCTAAATAGTCGTATGCGTCCTTAAAGTGCGGGAATTCCAGAGCCCCAAGCGGGTTGCCGAACTTGTCTGCGCGGATCGGAGCCGTCTCGCGCGATATGCCGGACTTCGCAAATGGTTCTCGTTCTTCGACGCCAGCGATCAGGGCGGCGGGCGCGGCGTCAGGCGCTGATTTCCCGCTCGGGTGCGAGCGGGGCGAGGCCGCTCCTCCATCGGGGTCCTCAGGCATTCCCAACGGGCCGTGTCTGCCCCCAAAGGGATTAAATTCTGCCGGGACAACGGCAGGTGCCGGACGGGCGACCGAGGTATCACCCGCGTTGCTTTGGAGAGCATCGGTAATTACCTTGAGTTCAGCCGGGTCAACTCTTTCGCGGACATGGTAAGCATGTTGGAGCGGTTCTGCAGTGAGTAATCGAACTAATGCATCGGGATCTTTCTCTAAAGCCATGCGAACGCTCGGCGAGAGCTGATAATGGTACGCGTTACCTCCTGCCCTCCGATCCCGGACGAGCAGCTGAAGTTCAGTCAGTGCCAACAAATGGTTAGCCATCAGCGCGGGAGAAAGTCCGTGCGCGCGCAGTTGCTCCGCTACTTCTTTAGCCTTCACTCCAGAATCCGACTTCTCTTTGATCAAGTTTAGGCAGACCCACAAGGTCTCGGCGAAAGAACCGCCTCCTATTTTTATGGTCCTGCCCTCAATTTCCAATTCATCTATGGCTTTTCCGGAATTACCCCTATCCCGATATCGTCTGATAAATTGCGAGACGGGCCAAGACGCACCGCTCTCAGCAGACCATTGCGTCGCCTGCACTTCAAGGGCGGCGGGCTTGTCGGCGTTCTGTATGTTCGCGAAAATTCGCTTTGATGGGTACTCAAGGAACGATCGAATATCAGGTGTATTGGAGCTATAGAAATCGTGATAAGCTCCGAATATATATCCAGTCAAACGGTTTTTAACGGCCGAGACATTCTTCGACACCATAGCGCCGATGAGGGCCTGAGCGGATGCGACCCTGGCTTCGCGGACTTGCAGTGGGTTTCGGCTCAGAAGCGCCCCAAAGGCGAACAAAGGACAGCTCGAGCTATCTAGAGACTGATAGAGAAACGAATTGTGAGCTAACTGCCAAATACGACGATGGAACTGCACCTCTGCATACGGGCGATTCGCGTCTGCCATAGCGTTGGCCAATTGTCTCAGCTCAACTACATCTTGTTCCGTCATAGAATTCAAAGCATCGATGAAAGCCTTTTTTTCCAGAAGAATTCGGAGTTCTATATGTTGAACCACTTCGAGTCGAGTGAGATTCTTAACAGATGCGCCACGGTTTCGAGGCTTATCGATCAATCCCAGATACTCAAGTCGATTAAAAGCATCTCGAACAACAGCCTGGGAAACTCTGAATTGCTTAGCTAATTCCAACTGGCCAATGGCTGTGCCCGGTTGCAAAACGCCGGTGAAGATGGCATCAATCAGGCGTTCAGTCGCTTTCTCTCCAAGCGAAGGGTATCTGCTGGTGCTATATGGGTTAATTTCCGGAGCGGGGGCGAAATAAGACGCCCCTAACACCGGCAGTTCGTTGCGCAATGTGGCCAGGGGCGTACCAGCCGGGATTTCATAAAACTTGGGATCGTTAAGCCAACCGGACAGCCATTGTCTAAAGCGCTGTCTCTCGATGTCGGATAAATACGACAACGGCAGTGTCTTTGTTGAGATCCCTTGTGCAGCCTTATTGGTACTTTGAACGGACACAATCCCTTCTTTCGAAGCCGTCACGATGAGAACATATTGACGGCCTGGACCGATCTTGATTCCGTTCATGATCATATCGACAGCCACGTCACCCAGATTGACGGTGCCGTCCGGTCTGAGATGATTTAGATAAATCTCAAAATACGGATTTCGCACGGCCTGCGTTCGAAGATATTCAGAAAACGGAATGCTTTGCAGGCGAGCCAGTCCCCTGCCGTAACGTAACACCTCATTCTCATGAGCTTCGTTTTCTTCACGACTCCCCAAGGCGGTATAGATTTTATAGCTGTGCCGAAATGCATCACCGGCGGGGCCATCCTGATACATCAGACTTTTCGCGTCGTCATAATGCAATCGCTGCATCAATTTTTGACGAGCGACTTGCCGAGGCAGAACATGCGTCATCTCGTGCACAAGGGCGGCATCCAGGTAGTAATCGGAGACCATATCCATAAGTGCGTAATCAACCCGGATCGCGCCGCCATCATTGGCATCCACATACATATAAGGGTATTCATTGTCTTCGGAGGGCTGGATGGGAAGGAGGCGCGGATGATCGACAAATTGATTCAGCAAGAGGAGGATAGCATCCCGGTCGGGCGAACCTTCTAAAAATCCCGCGTTAATGCGATTAACCGCCAGCCTGGCGGCAGCCACCATGCGCGTTTTAATTCGCTCCTCACGCGCCTCCTGTGGGTTCAGACGAATGGGCTGGGAGGGAGCTTGGGCAACTTTGTTATTCTTCTGCGGCCAGAAAATCCATACCAGTAGAGCAACGACGCCGACTATTCCAAAGCCTCTCATCCACTGGCGGCGGGTCAGAAGCGGCGTCTTTGATTTAGCCGGAGCTCGGGAAAAATCTTGGGGTGCAGAAGCGCTCTGGCGCGGTTTTTGGCCACTTCCGTCGTTGTGTCTTTTAGACATCTGGATGTGACCTGGATGATTGTCTGTCCTCTCCCACCGAGGCGAATGCCCCGTGTGCCCGGCCATCTCAGGGACAAGACCGCCAAAATCTGAAAAAGGTGATCCGCTGCCCATTGTCCAGAAGAGCTTGGCTTTTTTAATAAGTGGAGTAATCGGATCACCCAGAGCGCCGGCGAGAGCTTCTTCGTTGAAACGCCCCTGCAAACTTGGATTCATTGAGAGAGGGTTCGGCCAGTTGGGCGATGCCATGGCTTCTGAAGCCATGGGGTCCAGAATTAAAAATGGAACCATTAAAATTGCCACGATGCGAAACAGGAATTTGGACATGGGAGCGTTCGTACGCGTATATAAATTTTACGGGGTTTGAGATGGAAAGCCTAGACCAAAACTTGGCGGCCTTTAGGCCCAGGCTTTTCCTAGGCTTTTGTCAACCCTGTCGAGTTTATCTCCGGGGCGAAAGTTTGAACCTGCGTTTTCGGGGGGTGGGGGGGACGCGAGGGAGCGTGCCCCGATAATTCGCCATTATCAGGACGGGAAATTTTTAGCCTAAAAGGACTCGGATGGGGATCAGGCGGCTTTGAAAGACAACTGAAGACCGGAGGCCTTTACAAGGCTCATAAAAGTCTTGAGCTCGGGATTCCCTTTTTTTGAGATGATTTTGTGCAGCCCCACTCGCGACAAAGCTGCTTTTTTAGCCAGGCGCGATATCCCGTGGGCCCGCGCCACATCGGCCAGGGCCGCCACAAGAAGCACCGGGTCGTTTTCCTCGACCGCCGCATTAAGGTAAAGAGCGGCCTCCTTGGGATCTTTTAAGGCTTCCTGCAGATACTCCTGATGATCTCGATAAAGTTTCATAGGGTCCTTTTGAAATCTTCCCAAAACTCCCTGGCTCTGAAAATGATATCGATGATCGTTTCAAAAGGAATTACGCAACCACGCAGCAGTTACGCACGGTTACGCACGATATAACCCAGTTACGCAGTTTTGAAGAGCACGCCCTGAAAAAATCGCTGAGAAACACGTCCGCCACGCGCAATATAATCGTGTTACGCAGTTTTACGCAATTGTAGGGCACTTACGCACTCCGCAGACCCCGTGGTTGCTCGCCTAAGACGCTTGATCTTCCGTTTCTAAACGAATAAAATCTCGCCCTATGGGACCCCAACTCCCACCGCCTCCCTCTCCGCTTGACCCGGCTCTGGATGCGGCCCTGCGAGATTCCGCTCAGCGCGCCCAGCTTAATCCGATGCAAATCGCTGATGCCCTGGAGAAACTTCAGAAAGCGGGATGGATCGATGACCCGATCCAAGAAGCGTTTTCCTTCTCTCACCAGCAGATTCTGCAGTACGGCCGATTGCTGAAATTGCCGCCCCCGGTCCAGGATCTTATCCGCCAGGCGAAATTGGGTTTCAGCCAGGCTCGGGAAGTGAGCCGGCTCCTGGAGAACCATAAAACCTTGATTGAAACAGCCGCCTCCCGGATTATCCAGGAGGGGATGGTTCAGCGGGAAGCCGGCGACTACATTACGAGTCTGATAAAGCCGCAGACTCCCGCTGCGCAGGAAATACGCAACGACAAAGCAGTTACGCATCAATACGCGCAATATAATGAGGTTACGCATCGAGGAGAGCCCGCCGCAGAAAAATCGTCCAAAAACGGGTCCGATACGCGCAATATAAGTGAGTTACGCAACGGAAATGAGCAAAAGACGCAAACTAATGAAGTTACGCACTCCAAGGATACCCCGGGGGGCCCCCGTCTTGATGCCTTTGTGGACCGGCGAAAGCGTCCGCCGGTTGATCGATTTGCCAATGATGAGGTGGTTCGTGAAACGGCCACTCATCGCTCAACCGGCCAGCTGATCCTCCGGGTAGCGGTAGGAATTCCTTTCGGGCTGCTCTGTCTGGCGTTATGGTACCTCAACCGCTCCGCATTCTGGTCCGTTCGGCAGCTCGAAGATCGGTGCTATCACTGGGCGCAAGCTAAGGGCCCGGATACCCTGGCCCGCTGGATGGGCTATGGCGTGGCGGTTCTCATCGTTTCCTGGCTTTTGTGGCCGCGCGTCAAAAAGGGGATTCACTGGCTCCGGCATCCGGAGGAGTCTTCCGGCCAGAAGGCCCCGGCACAGCCTCCTCCGACCACAGCCCCCAGTTCCTCTCCATCGTCATCCACCGCGGCCACTGGCGGAGGACCAGTCAATAAGGGTAAACCCCATGATGGGTCCCCGACTACGACCTCGGGGACGACGAATAAGGCGGCCCCTGCGCCCAAAGTGGTGGTTCCCATCCCGACGGATGTCCACTACGAACTCAAAACGTCGGATTTGATCATTCTGCGGTGGCGGCCGGTGGGGCCGCCCGGACTCTATTTTTATAACGTGTACTCCTTCACCAAGCCGGATCTGAGCTCGCCGCCGCGCAAAGAAAACACCGCTCCGATGAAGTTGAGCGTGGCCACCTGGACTCCGGAAACGGGGCTGGACACCTACTGGATTGTCGTGACGGCGGTAGACAAACAGGGCAACGAGAGCGGTTATTCGGAAGTCATAGAAGTCGTGCGGCATCCGGAAAAATCCGGCAATTCCGCCTTACTGGATCAGGCCGCCGGCGCGGTAAAGAAAGTTTTGCCGTGGTAGGACAGCTCGAAATCCGAAAACGAGAAGCACAAAAACGAAAAGCCAACCCCGAAATCGAAAGACGGCGACCGCCTTCTTTCGCTTCTCGCTGTGGCTACTCGTTTTTGTGCTTCTCGCTTTCGGGTTTCTTTCTCTGTACTCCGGCCCATGCCGGAATGGCGGAAGGAGAACAGAATTCGTCTTCCGGTGCCGTCCCCGGCTCACGCTCCTCCACCACCCCACTCTCCACTTCCCAACCCTTCATCCAATCCTGGACCGCCTTAGCGGGCGTTTCCATTCTGAAAGGCCAGGCCGCCCCCGCGCTGGCCGTGCGCGCCGAAGGGCCGTTTGATTTCTCTGCCGAACTAGGCGGAACGCTTCCGCATCCGGTTGCCGGCTATGCCAGCGCCGAGTCCCTGGGCAACGCCGACCACACCGAGTCCTTCGCCGAAACGCATGTGGCGCTGCTGCATCCGCTCTACGGCACGGGCCGACTTGAAATCAACATCGGCGCCGGAATCTCGTTCGGAGTGGTCAGCGACCGCCTGGACGAAACCGCCCCGCCGCCCACCTCCTACCGCGACCGCAAATTCCTCCCCGGCCCGCTCGTCATGCTGGGCGCCAGCTACCCCCTGACCGACCACCTCTCCGTTTTCACCGACCTCTCCTACGTCGACTACATCAACCACATCTCCTACGGCCTTCAGACGTTCAACCTGACGTTCAGCGGGGTGATGATACGGCCCGGAGTGGAGTGGAGATTTTGATGCAACGGGATGTCTTCCTCGTCGCTCTTGCTGACCCCCAATATTTTTCAATCGAATAAATTAGCGGGTCGCCGCTCTAAGAGAGGTCGGGAGTTGCTAAAATCTTTGCGATTAAGGAGGATTCGATGAAGCTGGTTACCGCCCGTCGTAAATTTAGAAATCAGTGGATGGCCTTTAGAATTCAACGGAAAAAACCCGTGGTCGAAGGTCAAGTCGTGGGTACGGCTAAAACCAGGGATGCGATCTTTGACATTGCCGACAAACAAGGCTCCGCGAATGTCTATATCACGTTTAACGGTCCGGTTATTCCTCGCGGTATGGGTTTCTTCTTTTGAAGTTCCCGCTTCAACCGACCGGGCCCATTGTCCTTTCTGCGAATCTAACCGGGACGAAATCCGTTCGAGGCGCCGATCTTCTACTGGATACGGGCGCTGAATATTGCTCCATCACACTTCGTTTAGCCCATAATCTGGGTTTTAATTTAAGCGGACCTCATCGAAATGTGGCTATTATCACGGCCAATGGAGTTGTTCGAGTTCCTTCGTTTCTAATTCCTGAAATTCGAATCGGGAACGCCTACGCCCATCATGTAGCCGTCACCTGCCAAGATGTTCCTGAAATTCCGGAGATCAATGGCTTCATTGGCCTAAACTTCCTCCGGCGCTGCCGAACGGTCATTGATTATCAAAAGCTTTTTATTCGAGTTGCTCGCTTCTAATACTGTCGGTGTGTGATGGGCCAGGGGTCTGATACTCTCTAAGTTTGCAGAAATTTGTGTCTCAGGTGAAAGCGTTATAATATCCGAGAACACGTTATGAATACGATACTCATCACGGGGGCGAACAAGGGTCTCGGATTCGTGGCGCGAAAGGTGACAAGGTGACTGTCACCGGAAGAGAAGCAGAACCTAAAGCGGAAGCACCCGTCGCAAATCCAAGCGCCTTGGACCAACAATTAAAAGCCCTTGATAATCTATAAAGTGGATGAAATCGCATCAAGCTAGGGTCAGGTCCGAAAACGATGCGTCCATCATATGGGAAGCCGCGAAGGAAGAAGTGAATCAGCCGGTCCGTGATTTGATTGCCTCGGGAACGGCCATTGCCAAAACGCTTCCGACGACGACACAACATCCGACGGCCCGTCCGGGATTCGTAATGATAAGTTTCCTGACACCAGGTGGACTTCGTGTTGCTGAGGTGGCGACCGAAAACCTTGTGAATTCGACCGAACCTCTCGCACGAGTCGTCGCCTCCGCAGTCACCGTTCGCTCTGCCCTGTTGAAGCAGTTGCAAAATCCGAAGCAATAAAATGGAATAGATTTTGGCCGTCTACAAAGACAATGGCCCTCCGAACGCCGGGCTCGCCCGGCAACGGCAGAGAGGTCATAAAAAATAACCCCGTTCGAGGCTTTCGCAAGTCGAACGGGGGGCAACTAAAAATCTATTTCTTACATCCATAGCATAGCTGGTTTTTCCGTCTATCACAAGGCGCCAATTCGACGCTGCCAAACCCATGCTTGTCTAATGCTCAGAGGGCCCGGAGCGGAATTTATTCGTTTTTTCTTTAAGCTTCCGGCGCTGTCTGGGGAAAGGTGACTGTCACAAGAAGTCAATTCCTGGTCGTGTCCGATCTTTTTCTTCTACAATAGCTGCGATGAAATGGCCGCTCTTATCCTTGCTCACCGCGGCGCTGGGAATCAGCAGCGCTTTGGCTGCCGATCTTCCGCCGCTTGAAAAACGTGTCGTAGAGCATACCTGCCCGAACGGCATCCAACTTCTGATCCTGGAACGCCACTTTTCCCCGACGGTATCGATTCGCATGATGTTCCGGACCGGGTCCGTCGATGAATCCAGCGGAAAAACCGGACTGGCCCATATGTTCGAGCACATGATGTTCAAGGGGACCCAAACCCTGGGCACCCGCGATTATAAAGCCGAAGCCCCCTTGCTGAAACAAATTGATGAACTGCATCGCGAACTGGATACCGAGAAGTCCAAAGGCGATAAATCCGATCAAACGCGAATCTCCAAATTGATCGATCAGATCGAC
>Ga0206942_1110_pt1 | contig 24580 bp, 24 predicted proteins | sample Alteio_BWOrgHeat_6_FD_153253 | JGI IMG/M metagenome (GOLD analysis project Ga0206942, IMG submission 153253) | Enriched cells from forest soil in Barre Woods Harvard Forest LTER site, Petersham, Massachusetts, United States -... | ecosystem: Environmental > Terrestrial > Soil > Temperate forest > O... | reverse complement strand
CAAAAGCTTTTTGCAGCTCTTCTCTGTATAAAAAGAGATGGGCCTCTGCTTTCTTACGGGTGAGTTTTTGCAAGAAGACATTCAACTTATCGATACAGAAGATGATTGGATAGAGAAGGAAGGAGAAGAAATAGATCACAGGGACATAGAGCATAGCTACCTGTTCAGGATAGCGCCTAGCAGCAAACATAGGAGCAAGCTCACCAAAGATCACAACGAGGATAGTCTGAGAAATGACGGCATAGTCAGCGTTTATGCCTAGTGATTCATAAAATCTTCTGGCAAATTCAGATCCAAATTGCAAAAAGGTGATCACCCCAATCAGCGTTGTTCCAAATAGCCTTGAGGGTTTGTGAAGTAGGGATTGGATCCAGATCGCCCTTCTATTATTTTTACTTGCGTAGTACTGCAATCTCACGCGGTTGAATGAGACGCAGGCCATCTCAAACATCGCAAAAAAGCCTTGGGCAATAATGCAAATAAGGGAAAAAAAGAGGTAAAAGTCCCAACTATGATGTTCCATTCAACTTGCTCTTTTTTTTAGATCTAAGATAGCGAATGTAGACCCTTCTAACACGGTTTGGATCAGAGGCTAGCACATAAAATAGAAGGCTATCATTTACATACCTAGTACCTGCTGCCGGGATATCTCCCAATTGTTCGGTAAGCCATCCTCCAATTGTGACAGCATTGGTGGGGTTTTTTAGTTCTAACTGAAATAGATCTTCAATCTCCTTTATCTCTAATTTGCCGCTTGCGATTATGACATCTTCTCCTGACCTGGTATAGCTTTTTTTACTATCTCTTCTATCGACGATCTCTCCAACTACTGCCTCAATGAGGTCTTCTTCTGTTATCAAACCTGAGATAGAGCCATATTCATCGACAACAATTGCGATGCTCTCTTTTTTTTCCCTTAATTGCCCAAGCAAACTTAGAGCTTTGGTAGTCTCAGGAATGTAGAAGGGTTTTTTTAAGTAGGGCTTAAGATCTTTCGGCCCATGAATTTTATCGGAAAAGGAAAAAAATCTTCGTACGGAAATAATCCCTAGGACCGAATCTAACTCTTTTTCACATACAGGAACCCGGGAACACTCTTGTTCTGTGAAAAGATGGATCAATTTTTCTAATGGCTCTTCAATGTCGTAATAGAGAATTTCTTCTCTTGGCCTCATAAGCTCTTTGACTAAAGAATCGGTCAAGTCCAAATAGCCTGTGATAATCTCAGCCTCCTCCGGATTCATGATCCCTTTGTCTTTAGAAGCAAAGATCGCATGTTCTAGCTCTTCAGCCGAAATCTCTTTTTCCTTTTTAAAAGAGAAGAAAAGAAATCTGGAAATATAGCTTGTGAGCTTGGTTAGCCTTACCCTGATTGGATTTAGAATCTTGGTTATGATCTCCAAGGGGCGGGCTGCAAAAGATGCAATCGCTTTATTATTTGGAAGAGCTAAAGACTTAGGGATAATCTCTCCAAAAATAAGGACTAGTGCAAGGGGAACTCCAACCTCTAAAATCCACTTATGGAATTTTCCAAAGATATTAGAGACGGTGTTTTGTACGAGGATATTACAGAAGATATTTAGCATCAGGATCGTAACCAAAAGCTCTCTTGGATTTTGTAAAAGCTGGTTAATGATGCGTTTTTTAGGATCGATATCCTGCTTGTAAGACTTGACGGTAAAGGAAGATAGGGAGAAAAAAGAGGTCTCGGAGGCAGATAAAAACGCCGAACAACAGATCAGCAGGATTAAAAAGCAGATAGTGAGGGTTAACATCTTGTAAATACCCTCTTATTTCTGAAACTGAACTTTAATATATCCCTCAGGCACCACCCCAAGCTCCTTCATCAGGACCATCTCAATCCAAGCAGGATCATTTTGGGATTGGATACGTAAAAGAAGCTCATCTTTTTGATTCTCTGCGATCTCTTTTTCTTTTTTTAACTCTTGAACGCGGTATTTTAGCGATCTTATCTCCGCCTCTTTGGGACGGATCATCCTGTAATAATAAGCAAAAGAGATCAGAAGAACGATCAGCACCCACCAAAAACGAATGAGAATGCTTCCAACGCTCATATTCTAACCTTAGATTGTAGGATAGGTAATATCTACCTGATGCATGTATTTGCCTTTGCGGTCAAGATAGGATACCTGGCACTCCTCTTCTGTTTTAAAGAATAGAACTTGGGCCAGTCCCTCCCCTGCGTAGATTTTTGCCGGAAGTGGTGTGGTATTAGAAATCTCTAATGTAACGAACCCCTCCCATTCAGGCTCAAATGGCGTCACATTCACAATAATGCCGCATCTTGCATAGGTAGATTTGCCAATGCAAAGAGTAAGGATATTACGGGGAATGCGGAAATATTCCACGCTTCTTGCAAGCGCAAAGGAGTTGGGAGGAATAATACAGGTCTCCCCCTTAATTGAGACAAAGGCATCGGCCTTGAAATTTTTTGGATCAACGATTGAATTATAAACATTGGTAAAAACTTTGAACTCATCATGGACACGAAGATCGTACCCATAACTAGATAGTCCATAACTCACAATTTTTTTTCCTTGCAATTCGCGCACAAGCTGATTTGCAAATGGTTCGATCATTTTTTTCTTTTCTGAAAGTTCACGTATTGCTCTGTCTGATAAAAGTCCCATACCTAAATCCTGTTTTGGAATAGGTATAGCTTTGTTATGCTTTTCCTGCTACAGTTTTGTAGATACTATGTGTAGCGAATTTATACATTCCTCGTGGGTAGAATCGGATGTAAATTATGAAGCGCCTCTCAGGCCTTCTAAAATCTCTGATTTTATTGGCCAATCTTCGGTTTTGAGCCGAATGAAGATCTGCATTGAAGCTGCAAAAAAAAGAAAAGAGGCGCTTGGTCATCTATTATTTTTTGGGCCGCCGGGGCTTGGCAAAACGACCCTTGCTCAAATCGTAGCAAAAGAGATGGAAGGAAACCTTACGACCACGTCAGGACCAGCTCTTGAGAAGGCGGGCGACTTGGCAGGACTTCTTACGAATTTGAAAACGGGCGATGTGCTATTTATCGATGAGATCCACCGGCTACCTAAAGCTATTGAAGAGTATCTCTATTCTGCGATGGAAGATTATACTCTCGATCTGATCATCGATACCGGGGCGAACGCAAGAAGCGTCCCCTTAAAATTAAACCCTTTTACTTTAGTTGCGGCTACTACAAAAGCTGGACTATTAAGCAGCCCTCTTAGATCCCGCTTTAGCATCTCCTTAAGATTAGATTTTTATGAACCGAAAGATTTGCAAAAGATCATTGAACGATCAGCTCTTCTCCTGAAGATCAAATTGGATGCTAGCGGAGCGTTGGAAATTGCGCAAAGATCTAGGGGAACGCCAAGAATTGCGAACAATCTTTTACGCTGGGTGAGAGATTTTGCAGAAACTCATAATGTGAAAACAATTGATCTTGCGCTTGTAAAAAAGGCACTTGATCTTTTGGCTATAGATGAAAAAGGCCTCGATGAGATGGACATCAAATACTTGACCACGATTATTTCTCATCATAAGGGAGGCCCTGTGGGTATACAGACGATTGCCGTAGCATTGGGTGAAGAGATAGCAACTCTTGAAGAAGTATCCGAGCCCTATCTCATAATGCAGGGATTTTTACGAAGGACACCCCGTGGAAGAGAAACCACCGATCTGGCATATTCACACTTAAGATTAAAAAAATAAACTTGGAGTTAACGCCATGAAAAAGCTTCTTTTTGCCTGCATGCTCTTTCTGCATGCTTTTTCCCTCTATTCAAATGATCAAAAGCAGTCTTTTCCCAAAGACATTAAAGTACTACTAGAAGAAGGAGTAGATGAGATTCTTTTAGAGGCAAATGGTCCCTACTACATTTTCAATCCTGAAAACGGCTCTAGAATTACTTCTGGTCTTTTAGGAAAACGCTTCATCGTTAGGGCAACACAAAATGGTATCAAATGGGGAGAAGAGTTCCCAGGCATCTATCAGATCAAGGTCGTCCCAAGATCCAAAGAAAATAATCTCCTTATTGGCGGCATCCAATATGAAGGAGCAGTGATCATCTATGCAATAGGAAGCAAGATCAATGTGGTTAATGAACTGCCAATTGAAAACTATGTAAAATGTCTTCTTTCGCCTAAATTTCTCTTTCCTCTTGAAAATGAGGTCATGTCAGCGATTGCTATTTTGGCAAGGACTGATGCCTACTACGAAGCTTCAAAAGGAGGAAATGCTTTTTGGCATGTGGATGCAAAAGAGGTAGGCTATATTGGCTGCGCTCTTAACAGGCCCAATTCTCTCTTTGAGAAGGTAGTTGAACAAACAAAAAACCTGATTTTAGTCTACTCGACTCAAGGCGAACCTCAAACCTTCCCCGCAAAATGGACCGATCATAGCGCCGGAAAAACCGCTTCCTTCTCTTCTATTTTTAGAAAGGATATTGATTTTGCAAGCAACTCCGTTGAGGCACCTCATGCAGCTTTAGACAGAGAAGATTCAAGATGGCACTACACTGTATCAAAGTCTACCCTGATGCAAAAATTGCATCTGCAAGAGATTAAGTCAGTAGAGCACTTTATGGATAAAACAACCAATAAAACTTATGCACTACGTATCCATCAAGGCCAAGGATATACTGATCTTCCCTTCTTTGAGCTGCAAAACAAACTTGGAGAGAACCATCTTCAAAGTAATGATTTTAAAACTGAGCTAAAGGGAGAATCTGTTGTCTTCTCAGGCTTTGGTAAAGGCCATGGAGTTGGCCTCTGCCTCTATTCTGCCTCCGCTATGGCGCAAAATGGGGATAATGCTGTTAAAATCCTGAGCAAATTTTTTCCTGAAACCTATCTCTATAATCTAACAGCACGTAAATAAAAAATCCTTCAAACTGTTACCGCTTCTTTGAAGAAGCGGTAACGGCTTACTTGATGTTTAAATACCTATACTTGTAAAATGTGAGCGTTACCGGGGACCTTGTGGAATAAGCCGTCTGAACCAGGTCAGGATCGGAAGGTAGCAGCCTTAAGGAATAAGTTTATGCTGCAAGTTCATCTCCGGTAATTTTTTCTTTAGATTCCCTTCAAGATGGTCTTTCAGCCTTTCTAAACTTTTCTTCATGTTCATTCAGGCATCTTCGAAAGAGACTTTCAGCATCCAAATTATGTTTTTCAATCTCAAAGATGACAGATAAAAGTTTATTGCCCATTTTCTCTTCGATAGGGGCATTATCTTGGGTAGTAGAAAAATTTTCTTTTAACTTCATCTTGCGAATCATTTTTTGAGCTCTTGCAAGGAGAGGAAGCTTGGGAGGGATGCCGTCGAGTGCGCTTTTGCGCTCTTTTTGGGCTTTTTCTGTTTTCTTGACACTTTCCCAAAGAATCTTTAGCTCATCGATAGTTTCAATTTTTTCGTTGGAAAATACGTGAGGATGCCTACGTACTAATTTATCTTTTACCTCAGTGAGAATTTGAGCAAGGGTAAAGACCCCAAGCTTTTCCCCTATCTTTCCAAGAAAGATTAATGCATAGAAAAGATCCCCTGTTTCTTCAGCAATTTTAGTAGGATCTTGACTGTCGATCGCTTCTAGTACCTCGTGGGCCTCTTCTAATATATAGGGTTGCAGAGTTAAAAAAGTTTGTTCTCTATCCCAAGGACAGCCGTTAGGTCCTAAAAGAATATCTGCTAATTCAAGTAATTGATCAAATTCTTTCATAAAAGATAATAATTAAATTTATTTCCAATATATTTTAATTATGCTAAAAAATGATTTCTCATTTAAAAGTAATCTATTTTATAGTATAATTACATGCTAAGGATTATTCTGTTAAGATAAATTTTATGACATTAGGAATTAATACACAACAGCAGCCTCAAGCTCGAGTAGGAGATATCCCTCTATTTGATTGGGATGCAGAATCTCCTGACCGTGTACCAACACGTATGGAAAGTGTTCTCAGTTGGGCAGACACAGCGGGAAGAGGAATAATCCATCAAGCAGCGAACACTGCGGATATTTTTAGAAGAGATCGAACTTATACTGCTCCGAAGCTTGAAGGGGTCCGCGACCAAGAGCAATCAAGACAACTTCCTGAAACAATGGACGATCAGGTAGTGCCGGTACTTGAAAAACTAAATCGAATGGACACCATTTCCGAACCTGTTCAAAGCACTGAAAACCTTGGTGAAGCCGAGGAGAGATTATTAATGGGAAAATTGGACGAAGATCTCAAAAAGCAGTGCGATATCTTCGTTGATAATGCTTCCGTCTACATGGCGATTTCATGGATCTCCTGGGCAACCGACAAACCGATCGACGAAAGCTTGCTGATGGAGCTTATGAAAGAGGCCACGTTAAGGGAAGATGGAAATAAACGCTATCTTTGGGACGTAATAGCAGGAAAAGAGTATTACTTAAACTTAGGTTCAGAAAACTCAATCTTTGGTAAAGAGATTTCATGGTACATCAATAGGTTCATTGGATGGATTACTTGCTGGCTTGCCTACATGATCCTTGCAGGAACAATTCAAAATGCATGCGATAAAATCCTAAACTTTGCATCAAAAGGATCCGAGCAAAATGACACGCTTGTGAAAATTGGAGGCGAGCTTTCAAAAATCTTGAACCGCCATACGGGAAAGTACCTGAAGGCAGTAGAGACTTTTGTAAAAGGCCAAGATAAAGAGGGTGTTTTATCGGAGCATCTTGCAGAGGAGATGTCCAAGATCCGAGGCAATTTGGAAAGCGGCATTTACCGCGATTTCAGCTCCCTTTTCTGTGATAATTTTCTTCCTTGGATCCAAGTAAACACGGATGGTAGATATAAGCCGTTAAAATACTTTCTATGGGCCCTTTGTTGGATCGTTTGTTGGCTACCTATCTGTCTATTGCATCTCTACATCCGCTATAAGGGTCTTCCCGACGCGATTCATAGTGTTCTACACTCTAGCGCCGGCGCAATGAAATTTAAACCTGCCCAGCATGCGCTCAATTGCACGCTTGAGCCCCATCTGAACGCATTGAAGGATATTTTGCGAGATCCCTCTGCATCCGGCCCTGATGTAAAAGATGTTCAAGAGCCTCTTACCAAGCAAAATATTGCAGAGGCGGTCAGTAAACTGCTCAAAATATTAAGTTTGGAACCTTTTCATACAAAAGATGAAATGGAAAAGGTATTACAGGGAACAGGAAAGAGCTTTATCGATAGCTTTATTGATGCAGAGGGAACAGAAAAGGTCCTTTCTGCCATTACCAAACTTACCCAAGGGAAAACGGTAGATGAACTTGTGAATGAAGCTCTGAATAGTGGAATGAGGGATATTCTCATTACTGCTTTCAACTACTTCCTTAAACCTATAAAAGCGAAACAGGTCCTTTCTAAGATCATGGAGGCCTTTAATGGGGTCTTTGATAGAAGGGTGATAAAAACAACGGAAGAATGGCAAGAATGGCAGAAGGAGTACCGAGATAAGAAGATGACCATTGAAAAAATCTGCGATGGTATTGTTCGGATGTTCGTCCATCAAAAAGCTCAAGAAGTGGTCAATGGCCCCCATACAGCAACACAGAATGAGCTTTTAGGAAAGGAAGTAGGCGATATCAAAGAAAGAATATTTAAATGCAGAGATGAGATGAAGTCGCTGCTTCAGTCCTTGCCAGATACACTGGATAACAACGATCCCGTTGACGCGTTAAAAGAAGTAGAGTCAATGAGAAATGCAGTAAAGACTGTTGCAAGCGGACTTCTCCTTGAAGATCGTAAAGATCTCTCAGAAGCCGCGATTCAAACACTTCTTGATGCAACAAGAGGAATCAACAACAGCTATCAGAAAATTGCCGATATGCTCGTACAGATAAAAGAGATGCTTCTTTTCAAGGGATATTTCTTGAAAATGCGGGGTATCAAAGAGACTCTTTTAGCAAAAATGAAGACTATAGCTGCGTATTTAAGAGAAAAAGAGCCTAGAGCCGGATCGGAAGCCGGATCGGAAATACAAGAGATCAAAGATATTCTCTCAGAGATTCAAGCAAACTATAAGGATTCAAAAGAACTGAGTACATTAGATCCCTATTATAGAACGATGTCAAATAATGTATCTGACATCCAAGTCAATCATATTGCCTTAGATAAATTGAGCCTTTTAAGATCCTCCCCGGCAGTCAATTTACTTTTACAATTAGTGAAAAAAGCAATTCAAAACCAAAGATATCCAGATAGAAATGATCTGCAACGAGTGGATGAGCAAATTGCTGAATTTATAAGATTCCTACCTACCCAGGCAATGAAAGATGCGCTAAGAGGTGCTATTGACAGGATAGTAAGTTCAAGCACCCAAGAAATCCTTGATCAACACCTCGAACAATTAGAACAAATTATTGATGAGCAAAAAGCGGATATTGAAAGCACGATTCGCCATCAGATTGGTGACTTTGAAGACACCGTAGATCAATGGAGCAGTGCGCTTGAGAAGATCATGGTAGAAACCTATGCGTCTAGAGCAGACACTAACAAAGAAGAGATCAAAGAAAAACTAGCCATTCTGAAAGATGAGCTTGAGACCATTGAAAAACAGGTTAAAGTCTTAGAGAAGGTAGAACTGGAAGAGCAATCAAGCAGTCTTGGTTCTACGATTGCTTCTATCGGTAGCGGAATTGTCTCAGGAGTTGCTAGTGTCTTAACGGGTCTTGGCGGCTTGATTATGGGAGGTCCCTTAGTCGCCCTAGGAACAGCAGCGGGCGGAGGGCTAGTTGCAGATGCGTTTAAGCCAGATATTGAAAAGGGCCTAACAGGCGTTGGCCATGCCATAGAGGGTGCAGTGAAGGGCAAGGCTGTAAAAGCAATTCATGACGTCCTAATGCCAAAACTAATGACAAAGGTTGATAGCCTTTATAGCCTTTTACAAAAAGAACACACCTGGCAAGGACTCGGAAACGGTACTCTGGATGCAACCGTTACCTATTTCAATCAAAGGTAAAATATCGTGAACGCTTACCTCAACCGTTCACGAAAATGGATTACCACTTGTTATGCTGCTTGAATGAGCAGTGCGGAGCACTCTTACCGGATTCTCCATTATTGTCCTGGTTATTTTGGCAGGACGTTGCAAGAATAGATACCAAAAAAATACCTAATAATAATTTTTTCATTTCTACCTCCTATACTAGGGTTAAAATTACATCTATGCCTTTATTTTATTTTTCACAAGAGGGATAATTTATCTCATGAAGAAGGCAATCTTTGTAGCAGCAACCGGTCAAAATGTGGGTAAGACCACAGCTTGTTTAGGGTTAGTTTCCGGTCTAAAGAAAAGGTATCCTAGCGTTGGCTTTATGAAGCCTGTGGGACAAGAGCATGTGGAGACGGAAAACAACCTGCATGTAGACAAAGATGTTGTCCTATTTAAAAATTGGTTTAAGCTGAAAGATGCCTATGAAGATATGAGCCCAATCCTTTTTCCAAAGGGGTTTACTAGGGACTTTTTAGATGGCAAAATTGAACACCAATCTCTAACGAATAAAATACTCAGCTCCTTTGAGAAAATCTCAAAAAAAAACGCGATCACTGTAGTAGAAGGCACTGGCCATACAGGTGTAGGCTCGATCGTCAATCTCAATAATGCGCAGGTAGCCTCTCTTTTAGGCCTTGAGATGATTTTAACAGCGTCGGGGGGATTGGGTTCTTCTTTTGATGAACTAGCATTAAATATCGCCCAATGTGAAAAGTATGGCGTGAGGGTTGCTGGAGTGATCTTAAACCGTGTCCTGATAGAAAAAAGGGATATGGTCGAAGAGTATATGTTAAAGGCACTAAAGCGCTGGAAGATCCCGCTTCTTGGCATTATTCCTTACAATGATTTTTTAAGTAATCCCACCATGGAGGACTTTGAACTTCTCTTTCAAGCTAAGCTTCTTTCAGGGACAACCTCCCGAATGCAGCATTTTGAAGAGATCAGGCTCGTTGCGTCTTCTATAGATCATTTTAGAAATATTACACTCCCCAACACTCTCATTGTCACCCCCGCATCGAGGGAGGATATCATCCTGGCTACTTTGACAAGATATTGGGACTATAAAATCTCCATGCCTGAGGAGGATCTTGGAGCGGGTATGATTCTAACGGGAAGCAAACCTCCTAAGGACTACATTGTCGAGCAGTTAAAAAAAGCGGACCTTCCTGCGCTATACATCCCCATTAGTAGCTTTATGGCAATGAAGATGATCACCTCGCATACGACTAAAATCAGAAAAAAAGATGCCGCTAAAATTCAAGAGGCAATTCGGACGGTTGAGAGCCATATCGATTTTCCACAGCTTTTCAACTATCTTGAAACCTGATATAGTTCGGTGCATGACTTTTAAAATCCTCAACATTCAAGCTTTAAAAGAGGCTGTTTTTCATCAAGAGCCATTCCCCTATCTCATCGTAGATAACATCATTCACCCAAAATATCTAGAGCAGGTAGTTCAGAGTTTTCCAACCCTTTCCAAGCGTGGCAGCTTTCCTTTAGATACTCTACAAACGATTGGCCACTTTGATGAGCTAATGAAAGAGTTGCAGGATCCAAAGCTGAAAAATCTTATCGGCGAACGCTTCTCCATGGACCTAAAAGATAAACCTTCTATGATTACAGTACGCGGTTACACCACTGAAAGAGACGGCCATATCCATGTGGACTCAACCGACAAATTGATCACCTTTCTTCTCTATTTAAACCCCAACTGGCAAGATCCCAAAGGAAGACTTCGTCTCCTCTATAATAAACATGATCTAAGTCCATTTGTAGAGGAAATTGCCCCCGAAGCAGGCAGATGTCTTATCTTCAAAGTAACTCCTAACTGCTGGCATGGTCATGAAGTCTTTACCGGCGAAAGAAAATCTATCCAATTAAATTACGTTACCTCCGAGCAGGCATCTCAGCGCCATCTGAAGCGCCACCGCTTTAGCGCCTTCCTCAAGAAACTATTTAAGAAAAATGAAGCGAATTCTCCTTATTAAGCTAACCTCTTTAGGAGATTTGATTCACGCCCTTCCCGCATTGACCGATGCGAGAGGTTTTTATCCTGATATTGAGATCGACTGGCTAATCGATGAAAATTTCGCTGAGATTGCTAGCTGGCATCCCGCAATTAAACGCATTTTCACTACCAATCATAGGGAATGGAGACACGGCCTTACAAAGCCAAAGACCTTATCTTCAATCTACTCCCTGATTAATAAATTAAGATCCACTGAATATGATCTAGTGATCGACGGACAGGGCAATTTTAAAACCGGCCTATTCACTCTCTGTATGAAGGGACTAAGATGCGGATTTGATAAACATTCAGTAAGAGAACCCATTGCCCACCTGGCCTATCAAAAAAAAATCTCCTCCTCAAGAAAAAGCCATGCGATCAACCGTCTTAGGGAGCTTTTTGCTTCCGCTTTAGAATATCCAATCCCCAAAGACCCGCCGGAATGTGGAATACTGGAAGATCGCTTTCGACAGCCTTCCTGCACACTGCCAGAGTCCTATCTAGTCTTTGTCCATAATGCTAGCTGGAGAACAAAACTCTGGCCTGAATCCCATTGGATAGAGCTTATTAAAATGGCCGTAGATAGAGGCTATAAGATCCTTCTTCCGTGGGGAAATTCTGAAGAAGAAGCTAGGGCCAAAAGACTTGCCATTTCCTCCCATGTGCAGGTACTTCCCAAACTCTCTCTTTCGGAAGTAGGTTATGTCCTAAAACGAGCTGTGGCTTCAGTGTCTATGGACACAGGCCTTTCTCATCTGATTGCAGCCTTAAACATCCCCTCTCTTACCCTCTACGGCGCAACCGATTCAGGGCTGATTGGAGCTAGCGGGAAAAACCAGCTCTATTTAAGGACCACTCTTCATTGCGCTCCATGCAATAAGAAAAAATGCAAACTAGAGCCAACATCAAACACTCCCCCTTGTCTTGCTCAAATAACACCTGAATTAGTTTTTAATAAACTATTACAACTCTTGCCAAAGAATCCAGTTTAGCTTTATTAGAAAGCTATGAAAGAATCCCATCCAAAAGAGCTCTATGTTCTTGCTTTGGCAGAAATGTGCGAGCGTTACACTTTTTGGGGAATTGGCAATCTCTTAGTTCTCTATCTAATCGACTATTATAAATTTTCGGCTGAATCAGCTGCCCATACTTACGGGCTCTTTGCGGGCTTTGCTGCCTTTCTTCCCTTGATTGGAGGCTTTATTGCTGATCGGTGGAACTACCACCATCCTCTTTTTATCGGAGTCTTTACCAATGTGGTTGGATGCATCCTATTAGCATTCGGAAACTCCACCCTTATGTTCGTAGCTCTTGGGATCATCGCTCTTGGGTTTGGTATTTTTACACCCAGCATTTTGACTCTGCTTGGATTTACCTACCGCACAAGGCCAAAACTTCGAGAAGGTGGCTTTTCTATCTATTACGCTTCGGTAAACATTGGCGTATTTCTAGCCATGATGTCTCTTGGCATCACAGCACAAAAATTTGGATGGAGAGCGGCCTTTATTTTAGCTGGTTTTGTACAGTTACTCGGTCTAATTCCTCTCATCTGGTACATCAAAAAGCATCACGTCTACTACAAAGACATGCATCCTACAAAAGCAAGAATTGGAAGTAGCGAGGAAGCAGTGCCTGCAAGACAGAAAAAACATATTATTGTGATTCTTGTCCTCACTCTTTTTTCCATTGTTTTCTGGATGCCTTATAGCCAAGGCTTCTCATCGATGTCGGTCTTTGTCTTAAACTATATCCACCGTAATTTTGGCTCTTTTGAGATTCCAACCGCTTGGATCCTATCATCCGAGAGCTTCTTTCTGATCCTTCTGGCTCCTTTCTTCTCATCTCTTTATCAATATCTACAAAAGATAAAAAAGGACCCGAGCCCTTCGATAAAAACAGCTCTTAGCTTAGTTTCTATGGCCATCTGCTTTGCCATTATTCTCTTTATCTCTAGAAAGATCCCTCTCGGTGCTACCAAAGCAGAGCTTCCCTTTATCTACCCCATTATTGCCTATTTCTTTATGGCAGTAGGTGAGATGCTGCTTGCTCCCATTGGACTCTCATTAGTAGCAAATCTCGCCCCAAGGCGCTTCACTGCACTGCTTATCGGAACCTGGTATGTATGCGCGGGATTTGCCTTCTATTTGGGAGGTCTCTTTGCGGGCCTGATCCAAAAAATTCCGTCACTGGCTAAATTTTTTAGCATCTTCTTCTTTGTTGCGATAATCCCTGCGATTGGTCTTTTCTGCTTCGCTAGAAAATTAACCAGAATGAGTAAGTAGGAATTCGGCACTGAAGATTTCGGGAATAGGAGCTTCTATTGAAACTGGCTGAGAATAGAATGGATGCATAAATTCTATCTTCCAGGCATGCAAATGAAGCCTTGAGGCAGATAGTTTAGAACTAGGATTGTACTGATAGTCGCCTAGGATGGGACATCCCATCTCTTTTAGATGCACTCGTATCTGATGCATTCTACCGGTTTTTGGCTTACATAGAATCAAGGATGTCTCGGGATTTCTTTGGAGGCACTCCCATTCCGTGATCGCCTCTAATCCTATGGGAGAAGATCCCCAAAGAGTTCCGCCTTGATAGATAGATTTTCTGCTAAGATGACTTTTGATTGTACCTGAGTCTTTTTTAGGAGAGCCTTCCACCAATGCAAGGTAGGATTTGCTAATTGCTCTTTCTTTAAAGAGCTTCATGATGGCCTCTTTTGCCACCTGATTCTTAGCTAAAATGAAAACCCCGCTTGTCTCTTTGTCTAACCGATGAGTCAGGAAAAGTGAGGGAAAGTGGTCCTCATCTGAGACAATCCCTGAGGGTTTATCAACTATTACAAGATGTTCATCTTCGTAGAGGATGGTGCAGGAAAGGGATGGCACCTCTCCCATTCTTTCTGCCCAATTTTTCTCCAGCTCTACCCGATCTTTTTCTTTTAAGACCTTCGAGCCGAAACGCTCTCTTTTACCGTTCACCTTGCAGAGATTTTTTTCTACAGCGCGTTTCCAGAACCTAGCTGAATATCTGGTCTTAGATTTACTTTGCAGAAAATAGATGAGACGAAGGCCGTCTTCTTTGGGAGTAACTGACCAAGTGCTCATAACTGCTCGATAAACTCAACTAAAAGGCGCACACCAATGCCGGTTGCGAATTGAGGATAGTAGCTAAATGGTTTTGTGAGAAAAGCAGGACCTGCAAAATCGATATGCACCCAAGGGGTTTTCCCTATAAATTCATTGAGAAAGATTGCGGGCTGAATAGGATGGGCAAGACGTACACCTGAGTTTTTAATGTCAGCTACGTCTGATTTTAATAGTTTTTTATAGTCGAGATGAAGAGGCATAGGCCAGACCATCTCACCGGTTAGCTTGGAAGCTTTTTCAAAAGCAGAACTGAGATCTTTATCATTGGAAAAGATCCCCATCATCTCCTCACCTAACGCAACTACAATCCCGCCTGTCAATGTTCCGATATCTACCAGGCAGGTCGGATGAAGATTTTTCACAGCATAAGCAACAGCGTCTGCAAGGACTAACCTTCCTTCCGCATCGGTGTTAGTGATCTCTACTGTTTTTCCTGAATAGGAGCGGTAGACATCGCCTAATTTGTAACTTTTAGAGCCGATGGCATTTTCAGCAGCAGGAACAATCGCTGTGATGTTTCTCTTTAATCCAAGAGAAGCTGCGGCTGCTAAGGCTCCTAATACAGTTGCGCCTCCAGCCATATCGCTCTTCATGAGTTCCATATTGACCGTTTTAAGAGATAGGCCGCCTGTGTCATAGGTAACGCCTTTGCCAACGAGTACAATATGCTCTTTACTGTCTGGATTTCCCTTATAGGAAGAGATGATGAAAGCAGGATCATTCGCAGCTGCTCTGCCTACAGCTAGAAGCAGGCCCATCTTTTCTTTTTCTATCCGCTTTTTATCAAAGACAGTAGTTTTAATTGTTGGATGGGTCTTGGCTAGCCTTCTCGCATAGTCAGCAATGTATTCTGGAGTGACTAGATCGGCATTGCCGTTCACAAGATCTCGGGTCTCATTCACGCAAGAGAGGATTTTTTTTGCCTTATTTACAACCTTCTCATCTTCCTTGTTCATTCCAATCAACGAACATTTTTCAAGAGGAACAAAAGGATTCTCTTTCAAAGTATCATGCTTTAGATTCACAAACTGATAGTTTGCGAGCAGCATTCCCTCACATATCCCACGAATAAGCTCTTCATGAAAAAGCTCTGCAATCTCAGGAAGGATGAGATTGGCTATTTTAATTTTCTTCCTATGGCAAGCACGCACAGCGCTAGCTGCGGCTTTTCGGATATTTTCAACCGATGCTTTATCGGAAGATCCTAGCCCCAAGAGAAGCAGGCGCTTTTCCTGTTTTCCTTTGGAATAATGAAAGAAGGTCTCTTCCAAATCCCCTTTAAAATCCTTATTTTCTAAAGGCTCCTTTACAAGAGGAGATAACTCCTTTGAAAAAGCAGCAATATCTACTCCATCCTTTTTTTTCCAAAAAGGAATCACTAAAACATCAGCTGACTTTCTTTTAGATAGGGATGGGAGAGCTATAAATTCCATACTTAAAAGGGCACTTCATCATCTTCTGGACGAGATTCGCCAAATGTTCTTGGAGCAGAAGAAAAGCCTGCCATCTCAGGAGATTCTGAAGACTGGGGCTTCTCATTTTGCTGAGAGGAAGAGTTATTGCTTCGCTCAGGCTTTCCAAAAGGAGGAAACTGCAGGCTGCATACGGTAAGCCCAAGAGAAATTTGTGGTTTTCCTTCACGGTCAGTAAAGATTTCAGGCTTTTGCATCTCGCCAACGATCATTACCGCGCTTCCCTTTTTAAAATAGGTCATTATCGGATCAAACTGCTCGCCCCAGATTGTGGCCTTCCACCAGATCGTCTCGTCCTTACCTGCTCTTCTTGAATTGGTAGCTACTCGTAAAGTAATTACTTTTTTTCCACTAGATGTAAAGCGGACTTCAGGATCTGCTCCTAAATGTCCGGCGATATGTACCATTGCCATAAAAACCTCACCTTAAAATCTACTTCATTATCCTTCACTTTTTTCAATAGATCAAGCAAAATAGATATCCTGTAAAAAAAGGACTTAATATGAAAAAAGTGAACACTACTGATGCCCCAAAAGCCATTGGACCATACTCTCAAGCCGTTCTCGCAGATGGCTTTATGTTCCTCTCTGGACAGCTTCCAATCGATCCCAAGACCGGAGCGCTAGTTCATGGGGGAATCAAAGAGATGACCCATAAATGTTTTGATAACATTGAAGCAATTCTTAAAGAGGAAAATCTTACCCTGAATGATGTAGTAAGAGTTGAGGTCTATCTCAAAGACTTAGGCCATTTTCAAGAAATGAATGGCGTATACTCAGAAAGAATGAAAGATCACAAACCTGCCCGCCACGCCTTTCAAGTGGCAAAGCTTCCTTTAGACGCTGCTATTGAAATTACCTGCATCGCTAGAAAGAAATAATTTCCTTTTAAGCAAGAAGAAACCAAGGCAAACAAAAGGGACACTTAACAACTGTCCCATTGTTAAAAAAGAAGAGAAAAAGAGACTCTGCTCCTCTTTAAAAAACTCTAAGATGAACCTTGCTGAAAACACCGAGATCAGAAAAAGCCCTAAAAGACGGCCTTCTTTCAATAAGGTCTCTTTTTTTTGAGCCTTGAAAAAGAGCAAGAAAAAAATAGAAAGATAAGTAAAAGCTTCATAGAGCTGAACAGGGTGTCTAGGGATTGGATGCGAGCCGTCCATTGGACTTCCAAAAACGACTGCCCATGGCACAAAAGTCTTCGTCCCTAAGATCTCCTGGTTAATGAAATTGCCAAGTCTTATAAAACAACCAGCAAGAGCTGTTGGTACTGCAAGCATATCCAAACTAGAGAGCCATGAAATAGGCGCTAACTTCTTAGTCCATCTGGAAAATCGGTAGGTCGCAAATAAGATGGCAATAGCTGCCCCGTGGCTAGCCAGCCCCCCTTTCCAAGTTTGTAGTAGCACCCATGGCTGTAAAAGATACTCGGAGGGGTTTTCATAAAAAATAAAATGACAGACCCTCGCCCCGATTACAGTAGCCAAAACGATGTAGATACTTAAGCGCTCAATAATTTTTTTTTCGAGCTCTGCAGAAGTAGCAATTCCTTTAAAGTGATAATATTTATTCAAAAGGGATTGATAAAGATAGTACCCTACTGCAAAACCAAGGGCAAAAAGAGCCCCATACCAGGCAATGGGATGGTTGACCAGAGGAAGAGTAAAAATTTCCTTTGGGGGATTCCAATAGAAATATTCCATAAGACTCCATTATGCTATTTCTATGTATAAAATCAAAATATTCACCGTGGGAAAAGCCAAGGAAAATTGGCTTTGCGATGCCCTTTCAGAGTATGAGTCCAGGCTCGCTCCCTATCTCACCCTTGAATGGTTCCTAGCCAAAGACGATAAAGGCCTAAACGTCTGGGCTGAAAAGGAGTCTTCCTTTATTGCCCTTGATCCTCAAGGGAGGACCTTTACAAGTGAAGACTTTAGTAAACATTTAATCAAATTGCCAAGGCTCTCTTTGTTCATAGGAGGTGCTGATGGGCTATCTACCACAGTTAAGACAAAAGCAAAAGAGCTATGGAGCCTATCACTTCTCACCTTCACTCATCAAATGACAAGGATCATTCTTCTTGAACAGATCTACAGAGCTTTTGAAATTGAACGAGGATCACCCTACCATAAATAAAGTCAGCAGTCAGAAGTCAGAAGGCAGAAATGTGGTGGCAGTAATTACATTACTGCGATAGGGGTGATTTATTTCTTGCCTTCAGCTTTTACAAGATTGAAGTAACGGAAGTAGTGTAATGCACCTTGAACTAACGCAGATCCTATTGCAAGATCGACAAATCCAAGCGCAGTTTTGGGAATTGGAAGCATTTTAACAACGAATCCCAAAAGAACCATTCCTGCTAGAATAAAACGATAGGACTTTGGATATGCCTCATTAATTTTCAGATCGCCTTTTTGAGATAAAAGATGAACAGATACTTTTTTTACCGTCTTACTTAAGACAAAGCGGCCCTTAATAAATCCAATTAAGAGTGCTGTGCAGATCAAAAACATACATGTTTGCTGACTCGTGACAGGCATTGCTCCCACCAAAAGATTCAAACCTTTCAAAGTGAGCATAAACCCGATGGCAAGCCACATTAGTCCGGTAAAAAGAAGGATGTTCCAGGGATGAAATCTCATGACTTCAAATTAACATGTTGTCGACAAAAAACCAAGAAGAGAACTAAAATCCGCATTAATAATTCGGAGATAAAACATGAACCTTGCCACGAAATTTGTCCGTCTTTTTTTTGTTTCACTAAGCATTCTTTTGATGATGGTTTCTCTTCCATCCAATGGAATGCTGGGGCTGTTTCTTGGGCTGGCTTTAAGCGGGCTTCTGATCGCTTTAGATCTTGGATTGAAAAAGATCCATTTGCGCTCTTTCAATATTACCATTCTTGGTCTCTTTTTTGGCTTTTTGATGGGAAAAGCTCTGACTCTCATTTTTCAGACGATTGGAGACTCCCTGTCTCTTTCTGCTCCTGCAATCCAAGTAATTAAAACAGGCCTGTTTCTATTTGGTATCTATTTAGGGACTATTTTGACTCTTAAGTCCTCCGATGAACTTTACTTAAGCATTCCCTTTGTTAAATTCTCCTCTCTTTCTCAAAAGAAAAAAGATTTAATATTGGATGCCTCAACGCTTATGGACGCAAGGATTATAGACCTTGCCGCAACAGGACTATTAGACAATCATCTTCTAATACCCCGTTTTATTGTAAAAGACCTCCTTGATCAAACAGAAACCCTTGATGAAATCTCTAAAGCCAAGGCTAAGCGTGCAACGGAAGTTCTAAAAAAACTACAGATGCATCCCGAACTTGATCTTCGCATTCATGAAAACGACTATCCTGAAATTATTGACCCCACAGCAAAGCTTATACGCATGGCAAGAGCGTTGGACGCTAACATCCTTACCGCGGATATTAGCAGAGTGCAAATGCCTCCTGTTGAAGGGGTACGCATCATCAATATCCATGCCCTTTCCAACGCGCTCAAGCCTCTCATGCAAACAGGGGAAGAGATCAAAATCAAAGTGCAGCGCTATGGAAAAGAGCCAAGACAAGGCGTTGGCTATCTTGAAGATGGAACAATGGTCGTAGTAAATGGCGGAGGAAGCTATATTGGCGAGATCATCGACGCACAAGTCCTTTCTGTAAAGCATACCACCTCCGGAAGAATGATCTTTTGCAATGCCAAAGATGAACAAGCACCGGCCCACTTTGGAGCAGACTACGAATGATCGGAATTGGAAACGATATCATTGAAATCGACCGTATGCGCAAAAGTATCGAGCGCCACGGCCACCATTTCTTAAACCGGCTATTTACGGTTGCTGAGCAAGACTACTGCTTTAAATTTAAAGACGCAGCTCCCCATTTTGCAGGACGATTTGCTGCAAAAGAGGCTATTGTTAAATCCCTTGGAGTTGGGTTTGGCTCTGAAATTGTCTGGCATGATGTAGAGATTATCAATGCAGACAATGGAAAACCGGAGGTCATCCTCTCCACCTTTGTCCAAAAAAAATTCTCCAATCCCCAAATTCTCGTTTCTATCAGCCACTGTGAGAAATTTGCAACGGCAGTTGCAATCAGAGTAAAGTAAGCCTAAAAACCAAAAGGCAATAAATAAGAGACTACGACAGTGTTCACCTGCTGTGGATATAACCTAGCGGTTAGTCTTCTGATGTATTCAAAGCGAAGAGTTCCAAATTGTCCCATGCCATATCCATAACGAATCCCAAGGTCCAAACTCTTTTGCCGAATTTTGGCGTAGCCCAAGAAATGGTCCGGATCTATAGTGCGCTTTCTTCCATAGCTATGAGAGGCAATGAAAAAAATCCCCCACTTATGCTGATCGCAAAAGTTTCCCTCGCCGCCTATGATTCCCCTTAACCATGGAGAGCCGCGGTTTGCCATACCTAAAGCACCAAATCCCCAGACTCGAAAACGCCACTGCTCATCTCTATCAAACTCATGTCCCACAGAGAGATTCAGTTCAAAATCAGCATTCGCATGAGATGGACAGCTGACATCCTTTAAGGCTCTTTTGGAGGTTACGCGTGCGCTTCCTCCAAACGCAAGACTAATAGGATCGCTGACAATATCATCTAAAAAGAGATGCCTCAGCTGAATAGCCCAGCTGCGAAATCCAAAGGGCTGCTGAGTGGTGTCTGCAAAGACGATATCTGTATCTACGCTCCATCTTTGAGTAAAGGTAAATTCAAAATCACCATAAAAGAGGTTTACATTGAAGGGAGCGGTTAATTGGGGCGTTGCACCCTGCACCTTTCGAAATCTGCTGTAGGAATAACTTCCTAGGATATGAGCCTCATAGATATCTCCAAACCAGGGCTGTACTTCAAGTCCGAAGAGCCAAAAGGGCAAAAGGAAAAGAAGAAAGAGGGACCTTCTCAATGATGAATTCCTTTGGCACTTAGCCAGCGTTCTGCATCTAATGCTGCCATACAACCGCTTCCAGCTGCAGTTACCGCCTGCCTGTAAAAGGGATCTTGTACGTCTCCTGCGGCAAAGACACCTTCGACACTGGTATAAGTTGAGCCAGGGGTGACTTTAATATAACCTGTTTGAGAGAGCAATAATTGATTGTTCAAAAAGTGGGTATTGGGAGAGTGGCCGATAGCGAAAAATACCCCTCCTGCCTCGCGCTCTTCAGTCTGATTAGTAACAACGTTTAAAAGCTCTACTTTTTCTACAATTTTACTGCCGATGACTTTACTAACTTCTGAATTCCAGAGAATCTTTATTTTGGGATGTTTGATTGCTCTTTCCGCCATGATTTTTGAGGCCCTTAGTTCATCTCTTCGGTGTACAAGATATACAACGCTTCCATATTTAGTGAGGAAAACAGCCTCTTCTACAGCGCTATCACCGCCTCCAATCACAAATAAGGGCTTATTTCTAAAAATCGGAGCGGCACCGTCGCAGACAGCACAAGCAGTAACTCCTTTTTGCCAGAGCTCCCCATCTCTTGCGCCGGGAATATCTAATCTTTTAGCTGTTGCGCCGGTCGCAATGATGATGGATTCAGCCTCTACTGCGGTTCTTGCACCATGCACAACAAAAGGCCTCCTGTTTAAATCCACCCTGACGACATCTTCGGTAAGAATAGTAGTATCAAAACGCGCTGCCTGCTTTCGGAAGTTTTCCATCATTTCAGGCCCTAAAATCCCTTCAGGGAAGCCGGGATAATTTTCAACCTCTGTCGTAGTCATTAATTGGCCGCCCGCCGGGCCAGACATAAAGCCTTCAAAAAGAAGCGGGCGTAAATTGGCTCTCGCGGCATAAATAGCAGCCGTATGGCCTGCGGGACCGGAACCAATAATAACAACAGATCGTTTTTCCATTCATTTCCCTCAAGAAAATGGACTCATATTACAATAGGAAGAATATTTAAGCTAGATTCTTAGCCTTGATAGCTGCAGCTTTCAAGACATCGATGAAGTGCTTTAAAAGATGATTTTCTTTCATTACATTCAGCCCTGCTTCCGTGGTACCGCCTGGGACTACGATCTCGCGGATCAATTGTTCAGGATTTTGATTTGACTTCACGAGTTTTGCTGTGCCGATCAATGTCTGACAGGCAATATTTAGCGCCTGTTCATAGGGCAGGCCCTCTTCTTTTCCGAAACTTGCCATCGCGTGAATAAGAGAGGCAATAAATGCAGGCCCGCTTCCTGAAAGCGCAGTAACTACATCCATAGCCTGTTCAGGGACCTCTTCAATTTCACCTAGACAGCTAAAAAGATTTTTCCCCAACTGAATATTTTCAGAATCGATATCCTTACCCAAGGTGAGAACATTCATTCCTTCCGCAATTTTAGAAGGAAGATTGGGCATAACACGCATAATTTGGACATGCTCGGAAATTGCTTTTTGGAAATAGGCTAATTTGGTCCCCGCAAGAAGGGAGATGAAAAACTTAAAACTAAGATCGATATCTTTTGGAAATTCATCGATCACCTCCTGAATATTCTGAGGACGGACGCAGAAAAGGATGACATCGCACATTTCTACTAAATGGCGTAAAGATGTTCCGCTAATGCCATATTTTTTTGATGTTTCTTTTTGCTTTTGGATATCCCGTCTTATGAAAAAGATCTGAGAAGGCTCAAGAAGTTTTGCCTTTAACCAAGAGGAAAGCAAGGTTTCAGCCATATGGCCAAAACCTATAAACCCAACGAATTTATCTCGCAGCATCACTTCATTTAAGAGTAGTTTTTTTCAAATGCTTTACGGCAGTAGATTTCGGCAAGGCCGGTCAAAGCCCGATCCATTCTCCGAAAGTCCCCCATATTTTTACACTTTAAATAAACTTGAAAAGAAATATCCATCAAAATTTTCTGATAGTCGCAGGTGAATGCCTTATCTAAAAAGACCTCTAATTGCATATTCGGATCGATTTTCTCCAAAAGGATATAGGTAATCCCTAAATCTTTTTTTAAGCAATCGATGTCTGCTAAAAGCTCGTCTGTATTTCTTTTAAAAAATTCAAGACGTTTCACTTGATTTTTTGCATTATCCTGCAGATACCATCTAAAGTTCTCAAGGAGGAGGGGTAAGGTCGTGCTATGAGAGTGATATCTTTTATAGAATTCAAAAAACTTCTCTTCATAATCTTCCGGGATTTTGCCATCTTCCATCAGGGCATCTAATCTCTCTGCAAATCCTTGTAGCTCGCCAATAGCAATTGTCCTTTCCCTGATCTGTTTTGGCGGGTTGGGCTCTCTTGGGGCCCTCTTCAATAACCCTAAGGATACCACTTGTAAAAGGGATAGTAGGGTCTCTTGAAAAATCACCGCAATAAAGGTAGCGGCATAATCCCAAGTAATTTTTAAAAAGCTTCTATTCACATAGCCGCTTGTGTGAAATGGAGGCAGCCTAACCGTCGTTCTCTGTTGAAGCGATTGGACTTTTTTATTTTGAGCTTCGGTTTGTTCCATTTGCTTGAGCCTGGCCTTGGCAGAGTGATCTTTTGGAAAGTCGCAGACAGCGTTTGCGTTTCTAATAACAGCGGACATTGTTTCACCTAAAACTTGTTCAAATAATTAATTGGTTAATTTAAAATGAACGTAAATTTTTGCATTAACATCATTTTTTTTCCATTAAAAAAAAGATTTAATTTTCAATTCATTAAATTGTGAATCTTCAGCAGAAATGAAAAAATTTTCCAATTTAGGAATTATTGTTTTTGTTTTTCCTCTTAACTCATTAAAATGCTAAGAGAAATTAAGAGATTATGCAGCGTTATAATGCAGCGGTTATTTAGAAAAGCATTCCGGATATTCCCCGGAGAAGAGAAAAACACTTTAAGCTTTGTCAGGCTCTCCCTTTTTTGGGCCTTTGCAACCACTTGCATGGAGACCCTGGCAGACGGGCTTTTTCTGGAAAAAGTCGGGGCAGATTTTTTACCTAAGGTCTATCTAGCGACTGCCTTAGGGCTCATCACAGTTTCAACGATTGTGGTCTATAGCCTTCGCATTTTTAGCCCTTATCGCATCCTTACTTCCGTTCTAGGGATCGGGGCTTTTATCTGTCTTGTGATCATGTTCACTTTGGGCCATTCCCCTCCTCACTGGTTCTGGTTTGGCCTAAAAATTTTTACAAGGATGTTCTTTTCAGTCTTCTTGGCCTGCGCTTGGACTTTTATCGACCAATACCATGATCTGCAAGACGCAAAAAGGGTCTATTCCCTCTATTACTCTTCCTACTTTTTAGGGATTGTAATTTCAGGCGCCCTAATTAGTCTTTTTTTAAATAAGCTCGGCCATACTATTTTCTTCGGGCTTGCCTTTGCTTCTATCCTTCTTGCAATGATGGAAAGCAGGCGAATCGTGCATCAAGTACCGGCCATCCATGATGATACTTTAGAAGGGGTCTTTTCTGGGGACCGCTATGGTTTTAGAACACTGGTAGAGCTGTTATTCAAATCCCCTTTTACCTTGATGCTCCTGTCTTTGAGCCTTTGCACGCAGTTCATGCAGATCCTAACTGAATTCAACTATCTTGAAACCTTTCAAAAAGCTTTTCAAAACCACTCTCTCTCTTCTGAATTTACCGCAAATTCCGTATCGGAATTTTTAGGTAAATGCAGGGCCTGGATCTCAGTGGGAAATATTCTTGTAGGGGCGTTTTGTTTTAGTCCTTTTATTCGTAGGGTTGGGCTAAACAATGCCGTTCTGATCACCCCCTTCTTCTTCTTATTGGTCTACTCGGGATGGGTCTCCTATAATTCGATCGCTATTGCGATTTTAGGACTGATCGCAGTGGATGGGATTTTGATCACTATTGCCGACAACTGTTTTAACCTTCTGTCCAAAGCGGTCCCTGCTAAGTTAAAATCAAAAGTTAGGATCATCAGCGACTCTTTTTTTGATCCCATTGGGATGTTGATCAGCTCCTCTTTACTTATCCTTTTACA
>Ga0206942_1109_pt1 | contig 24764 bp, 13 predicted proteins | sample Alteio_BWOrgHeat_6_FD_153253 | JGI IMG/M metagenome (GOLD analysis project Ga0206942, IMG submission 153253) | Enriched cells from forest soil in Barre Woods Harvard Forest LTER site, Petersham, Massachusetts, United States -... | ecosystem: Environmental > Terrestrial > Soil > Temperate forest > O... | reverse complement strand
GACGCAGTTTTGATGGAAGGTGCGACTCCCTGGTCCTTCACTTCGGGTGCTATGGATAATTTCTGGAGTGTTGATGGATTCACCTTTGACCTGGCATCATCCAGTATTGTCTCTCAGGTCGGAGGATTCCTGAATGTCTTGTTGATTGGCACGGTTAGTGGCAATGGCTTCAGTACGACAGCATTCGATGGGAGTTTTCAAGTGGCAGATCCCGCGTCCGGCGGCCCTCAAACCTATACCGAACGGCTTTCTTTCAATTCCGTTCCTGATGGCGGCGCCACAGTGGTGTTGCTCGGTCTTGGCCTCTTGGGCCTCGGCCTGTTTCGCAATAAAATGTTGGTTGCCTGATTTGTAGAACATTTACAAATTTCATCAAGGGCGCGGATTTATCCGCGCCCTTGCTTTCCTTGCTGGCCGGCCAATGTCGGATTCATTATAGGATGTTCGGGTAACACCTGATAGCATGCATTATTTTCCCGCTTATAGTGTTTGTCTTGGGCGTCTCAACTTAACGCCCTCTCTCCCGATCAGCCGTAGCTGCCTGTGCTCCGGCTGATTTCTTTTGTTCATCCGGGCATACGAATAGAGAGAGCCAACTTGTTGTGCTGTCTCGGAGAGTGGAAATACCACTCCGAGACCGTCGGAAAAATTGGGGATCCAAGGCCAAAGAGCTAGAACAGCAATCGGTATTGATTCGTAAGTTGCTCAAAACCTACGTCTGAAATCCCCTGAAGCCAATGGCCATATTAGACCCTGAAAAATACTGCGCCAAATGAGCATTCATTTTTCAAAACCAATGTCGCCACGCTTTGCCTCATTGCATGTTACAAAGCGGCAACATCATTTGACAGGGAGCATTTTCCTTATACATTAATTTCTACTACAGGAATTGTACGATGAAGCACACAGATACAAAAGCGGAACATTGGCAATGTGCCTGCTTGGAATGGGGGGAGGTTCAGGAGGTGTTTGAGGTGCGCAATGTCTCCGTACGGCACCTTGTCTTTATGAATGAATTTTGCGCGGCTTATAAGTACAAATATCAGTCTCATGGTGTTTCAATTTTAAATCTCATTCCTAAAAATCATCATTCTAATGTCACGTCGCAAAAGCCCAAGACATTGTGATAACATCAGGAGCTTGATCTTAAGCTTGTTGGCCACTGAATTTTAATTTCTTTGGGATAAGCATGGAATTTTGGACAACTGTTTTTCAGGGCAAAACGATAAACAACCCCCGTCGTCCGATAAATTTCTTCACTGATTTTATGTAGGTTTTGAGAGTGAGATTAAGGTCTTTTCCGAGCGATTTATTGGCCACCTTTTTGAGGGAATCTTGAGTGTACTTTTGGAAACTCCCTTTCGTTCATTGAAGAGAAAGTTGAGAAACCACAAATCGAAAACGATTCCACTGTATGGGGATAATTCTTATGTGCGCCTTTTTCGGGCAACATACTCACTCAAAACCGCGCCAGTTGTGGTGCGTTTGACCTCCCTGAAACCGCTGGCTTCCAATGCCGACAGGATCATAGTTGGTGGAACACATTCCTCAATCGTGGCCCAATAATACTCCATCAGTGTCGCCGTGGATTTGTTCCGACGGCGCAACCAACCCAGGCGAGGCACCACTTTTTGCATGTAGAAACGCATCAAGCTCAACGCTATCGCGCTGCCAGGCCGGGTGATTTCCAGAATCAGTACCCGTCCATCCGGTTGCAAAACCCGGTGGAATTCGCCGAAAAGCTTGTGCAAATCTTCGACGTGGCGCAGGGCATAACCCATGCACACGAAATCGAACGTTGAATCCGCGCAGGGCAGGGCTTCTCCCTTGCCTTCCAGCAATGTCACCGGGTTGCGCTTCCGGTTCTGTTCCAGCATGCCACGGCTGGGATCAACGCCAGTCACTTGTGCGGGGTCCACTCCGAGTTCAAGCGCGGCCTTGATCATCAACCCAGTGCCACTCGCCACGTCCAGCAATCGCATCGCTTCCGTCAAACCGGCCTTCCGCAAGGCATCCCGGCGATAAAGCTTGTCCGTGCCAAACGACATCATGGCACTCACCCAGTCGTAGTCCGGCGCGGCCTCGTCGAACAGTTCGTTGATAAAGTTCTGTCGCGCCACCGGTGCCGGATAGAACTCAGTCAATGGACGATGTGGCGACAGTGCCGCCGGCAAATCTGTTCGTGGCTGATCATCCATTATTTCACCTTGCCAGCAGAAACCGGGAAGTCAAATGCATTTAGGTGGTCACCGGGCAACGCCGCGCCATTCAAATTAGTCCGTCGTTAAGCAGATCACGGCCCGGGTTTTTTTATGATCCATCCTCTTTTACATCGCGATGAACTCTATCGCGGCATTCCGTTATTGATGAAAACTTTGTCTGTGATTTTTTTTCCAGTCACGGCAGTAAGCGCATTCTCCAGCGATTCGATGCGAACCGGTTTTGTCAAATGCACCGTAAAACCTGAGGACTGGCTGCGGGCAACATCCTCCTCTGTGCCATAGCCGGTGAGCGCGATTCCTTTCGAGCCAAATTTCTTCTGAAACTCGCTCATCAAATCGTAGCCACTGCCGTCAGGCAGACCGATGTCCGAAATGAGCAAAGAAATTTTTTTATTTTTCCCCATCAACGAGCGCGCTTGAGCTAATGAAGCGGCGCCGCTTACTTTGTAGCGGCGATGAAGGAGCAATTGGGTCAGGGCCAATCGGGTCGGTTCGTGATCTTCCACCAGCAAAACGTGAAGGTGTTGCCGAGACTTTTTTTCTGCAAAAGGAATCGGGATTGGAGCTGGTTGCATCCGTTTCGTTTCCTTCTTTTCAGACAATTTAACAAGCGGCAGCTCAATTGAAAATGTCGAACCGTTGCCTTTGCCCAGACTGGATGCGCGAATCGAACCGGAATGTAATTCAACGATTGCGCGCGAAATTGCCAACCCCAGTCCCAAGCCGCCAAAATGATGCGTGCCTTGTGAAAATGCGCCAAATACGTGTTCGATTTCAACGGGATTCATTCCGATACCCGTGTCAGTGATGTTGATTAATAATTTGTCGCCAGGGAGCGTTTGACTTTCAATCTTGATTTGGCCGTCATTGTGAGTGAACTTCACAGCGTTTTTTAAAACATTCCAAAAAACTTGCTGGAGCCGGACGGCATCGCCAAAAATTTTATGGCCCTCTGCCCGAAGGTCGAGTTTAACCACAATTTGTTTTTTCTCAATTTCATTAAGAATTGTTGAAACAGCGTCCTTCAAAATCTCATGAGCATCCAATTCGGACCAATTGAGAACCAATTTGCCGTGAGTGATACAGGTTAAGTCCAACAAGTCGTCAATCAACCGCGCCTCCAGCTCAATGTTCTTGCGGATGGTTTCAAAATTAGTTCTGGTTTGCGGGGGCAAATCAGGATCGTTCGCAGAATCACTGGCCAAAAGCAGCACGGGATTGAGCGGTGTCCGCAGTTCATGAGAGAGCGCAGCCAGAAAATCATCTTTAGCGCGGTTGGCTGCCTGTTCCCGTGTTAAAGTTTCCGTTAACTCCTTTTCAGAGCGTTTGCGTTGGGTGACATCGCGGGCAGTTTTTGACGCACCGATGATTTTACCAGACGCATCTTTGATGGGTGAAATGGTCAACGAAACCTCAATCCGGTTCCCGCCTTTATGCTGGCGAACGGTTTCATAGTGTTCGATGACTTCGCCGTGTTTCGCGTGCTTAAGAATCGTTGTTTCCCGATGCTGGAGATCGGGAGGCGTTAAAATGGCGACCGGCTTTCCAATTAATTCTTCAGGCGAGTAACCATAAAGTTGCGATGCGCCTTTGTTGCAACTGATGATTTTGCCATCCAAATCAATTCCAATAATGGCATCGTCGGAAGATTCTACAATCGCTGCCAGCCAGCGATGAGCTTCCTGCATCTCCTTTAATCGTGTGATGTCCCTGAAAACATTCCTAAAAACGCTCTTGCTGGCTTGTTTCTCAATCACTGGAATGGTTAATAACTCGATAAAAGTAGGATTTTCAGTGACCTTTCTTGCCACTTGTAGTTCAACGGATAAAGGACGGGTGGGTTCAAAATTTCGACTACAGCGCGCGAGATGTTCCAAAAATTTCTTGTGGTCGGCTTTGGCAATGAATCTGACAAAAGGCAGGCCGAGCATCCGGGATCGGTTATGATCCAGAATTCGTACTGCAGGCAGATTGATTTCTTGAATCAATCCCTGATCCGTGAATGTCACGAATCCGGCGGGCGCAATATCGTATATATCCTCGTAACGCCGATGAGAAGTCTCCAACTCGCGCCGGGTTTGAACCAAAGTCTGATCTTTTAATTCTAATTCTTTGTGGCTCTTTTTCAAAGCGCGAACGATGACGCTTCGTGGCGCCACTGCCAAATCTTGCGCAGGACGCCGACGCGGCTTTCTCCGCGAATGGCTTGATCCAATTCCTTTCATTGTTCCCTTTTTTAGAATGAAGGCGAATCCGAAATTGTCTTCGGGGCGCATCGCCCAAATCTTCTCTTTGATAATACATGTGGTTTCCAAATCTTTCACTAAATTTTTGAATTTCTGAAAAATATCATGAAGTTGACTGGCCTCTCATAGGAATATGATCGGCTGAATAATAGTGTACCATTGGTATCGCGGGAAATCCGGGCGGAATTATTTGGTGTCATCCAGTATTCTCCTACCCCTGAATGGCGCATGGGGTTAACTCCCCAGGTGCGGTATAGCTTTGATAACCGGAACTCGCTGGATTCATTTTTTGCTGATTGAGCGCACTGCCAGGAAGATCCATCATTAAATTAGAGCAATGACCGCTTAAGAGAAACAATCATTTTCGATGATAGCCGGTAATAATCAGCAATACATCTCAAGAACGAGGTTTGGATGAAACCATTTCTCGTTCTTTGCCCCCCGCTTGCTCGCGTCCGATGGTTTTGCCGGAAATTAGCAATATATTCAGCAGACCTTACCGAAAGACAAAATGATACAAACAAAAGAACAACATATTGAAGTGGAAGGGGTGGTGGCGGCCGTCCTGCCTGGCACAATGTTCCGGGTTGAACTGTCGAACAGGCACAGGGTACTGGCGACGATTTGCGGCAAAATGCGGAAGCGCTGGGTCCGTCTCACTGTCGGCGATCGCGTGAAGATGGAAATGTCTCCTTATGACTTAAATAAAGCGCGTATCACCTGGCGGCTCCGGTGATATCGAAGACGACATTTTTCACCGGAATTGCCAGAAGGAGAAATCAGAAAATGATTCAATTTGAAGAATCACCTAGATAAGCGACTCCTTCCTCGGGACTTGTGATTTATTGGATTTGCGTTTGTTTTCGCTCTTGGAAAAAATGCCTCGATGAGAAATTTTAGAATCCGAATTACGCGGTGAGCCACGAACCTGCGAATTTTCTTGAGCAACTTAGCACCGTTCTAAACGGTGGTCATTTGGGCACTGCTTTCAATGATGCCCGCGCTGATGGCGTAGCGGGTGAGGCTGGCGGTGTCGTGGATGTCGAGTTTCTGCATGAGATGCTCGCGATGTTTCTCGACGGTCTTGATGCCGATCCCCAGTTCCGACGCGGTTTCTTTGTTGGCCTTGCCTTCGGCGATGAGCTGGAGCACTTCCATCTCTCGCGAAGTCAGTTGGGCCGCTTTCTTTGTGAACCTGCCCCCGCGATCAGGCGTCAGCGGATGAATTCGGTCTTGCCGCCGGGAAATGATGGAACAGAAATACTTTTTCCCATTTTGAACCTGCCGGATCGCCTCGCAAACCACGTGGGAAGAGTTTTGTTTGAGAAGAAATCCTACAGCGCCGCACTCGGCGGCATTTTTGACATATGTGTCATCACTATGCGCGGAGAGAAGAACGATCCGGGTACCGGGAACGGCTTTGAGCACCTGGCGCGTGGCTTCCAAACCGTTGAGTTGCGGCATGGCGATGTCCATCAACACCACGTTGGGATGAAGTTTTTTGGCCAGCGCGACCGCCTGGCGGCCCTCCTGCGCTTCGCCGACCACTTCAATATCATTTTCCAGTTCGAGCATTTTGCGGAATCCTTCGCGTACAATCATATGGTCTTCCGCCAATAGAACAGTAATTCGTTTCATAGGCTAAAATGGGGATTCCGTTGACCTCCATCAACAAACTCTCCATGTTAAAAATAACTGCCTTAATTAAAATTGCAACCGGAACATGAATTTGTTTGTCGCGCCGAATTTAGCCTCAAACGCGGTCTGGAGGGCCTCACAAACTGAATTTGCGGTTGCTTGATTCCATGTTAACTTATTAATCGAAATCAAATGAAATGGAGGTGAGCGATGACAAATATTCCAAGTTCAGTCTCCTTAAGACGCGCTCCGCGTTTGTTTGGCCATGACATCGTGGTAATTGGAGCGTCAGTTGGCGGGGTGGAAGCAATTCCCCGCTTGATCAGCAGTTTGTCTGCCGGCCTTCCCGCCTCCATTTTTGTGGTGCTGCATAGCGGTCCTCAGGGGCATGGAATTTTGCCTGAAATTATTCGAAAAAATTCAGCTTTGCCGGTTCGGCACGCTACGGATGGTGAAAAGATTCTCCAAGGTCGTGTGTATGTTTCCAAGCCCGATTATCACCTGATGTTAGATGGCGCGCGTATTCGCATGGTTCGAGGACCGAAAGAGAATTTTCAACGACCAGCGATCGATGCGTTGTTTCGGACGGCAGCCGAATGTTACGGACCAAGGGTTGTGGGCGTCGTTCTCACTGGTAACCTGGATGATGGTACAGCCGGTCTATATGCTGTAAAGAAGTTGGGGGGAATCGCCATTGTCCAAGACCCGAAGGACGCATTGGCGCCAGCCATGCCGAGGAGTGCCCTGCGTAATGTAAAAGTGGATCACTGCCTGCCATTGGCCCTCATCGGCCCGCTTCTGGTTCGATTGGCGATGACGCGTGACATTCCCAGGGGCAAGAAAAGAGCAGTCGCAAAGAAGCGCTTCATGATTCCAAAAGATATGGAAAAAGAATTCGGTTTGCCGACTTCTTTTGTATGCCCTGAATGCAACGGTCCTTTATGGGAAACAAAGCCCGGACGTTCCCTTCAGTTTCGGTGCCATGAAGGACACGCGTATTCGCCGGACAGTCTCTTGGCGGATCACAAGGAGGGACTTGAGCGAGCTCTTTGGTCTACCGCGCGAATGTTCGATGAGAGAGCCAACTTATTGCGCCGTCTCGGAGAGCGAAAATATCATTCCCAAACCGTCGGGAAAAATTGGGGAACTCGGGCCAAGGAGCTTGAACAACAATCAGAATTGATCCGCAAGTTGATCAAAACCTATCAACGCGATTGAAAGTAATTGGCGCAGAGGAAATGAAGGGATAAAAATCGTATAGGCCAGCGGCGAAACCTATTCCGCCTCGAACTTCGCCGAATCTTTTTCATGTGAACAAAAAGCAGCCGGAGCATAGGCAGCTCCGGCTGATGTGGAAGAGGGCGCAAGTTGTTTGCGCCCGGGAAGATTTAGTTCATACAGGTTGGTCCATGCCCTCCTTGTAATGAGTCATTTTGAAATTTGAGGTATTGTATTATTTTGAATTTTTCCGCTTCGATTTGGGAGATTTGTCGTTTTTGGTTTGCCACGTCATCGCGTTATGAAGAAAAATGCTTGCTCTCGTTGAGAGCGGGTTTAATTCGCTTTAAATTGTTCTGAGGGCTGGTTTTTTTTGCTTGAGACGGGGGGTTCAAAATGATTTATTACTTTCCAATGAGGAAGTTGGAGCATTTCGAACTGAAAAAAGGATATGCAGTGTTTTGTCCTCTGGGAGAGGTGTCGTTCGACGAAATGGCAACCCTGATCAACCGCGCGGTGATCGTGTGCCGCAAACAAAAGATCGGAAAACTCCTGATTGATTCAACACGCTTGTCCGGCTTTCAACTGCCCGAAATTTCTGAACGATACAATCTCGCCGAACGCATAGCCTTCGATGCAGCCTCATTGGTCAAGATCGCGCACGTGGCCAGTCACGAGTGGATTACTTCGGGGGAATTCGGCGTTCAAGTGGCCAGGAATCGGAAACTTGACATAAAGAACTTTGAGAAGGAATCAACCGCCTTGGAATGGCTGTTGCAACCGGAGAAAAATAAAGGCTCCGCCGAGACTGCAGCATCGCCCCGAATAAATCCGATTTAGGATGATTGGAATGCTTCCCTGCCATAGATTTCTAAGAGAGCTGAGGTGCTGCATGATTTCCCTACGCGAGACCAAAACGCCGTCAAAAACTCTACGGCTTTCCCAACTTAAGTCGTGTTTCGAGACATCGACTTACTAATTGCTTCGGCCAATGCTTGCATAGATTTCTTATCGCGTTCCGATTGTTCATCTTGAAAGTGTGCAGATCCCCTTTTCAGGACTTTTTTTGAGACTTCGATTACACCTGAATTGCAATGTGCTAATACTTTTACCGTAGCAGGCGCGATCAAATAGAGGATTAAGAAGAATATGGCCGGTATCTCGACAACCAAAATGCCCGACAAACTAATGTCCCTCGGCCAATCTCTCCAAACCAAGAAAGCAAAGCCTAATATTCCAAAAACAAACGAGATCCACCCATTTTTCGTAGCTTCCCTGTTTTCGTATTCGACTTGAATGCGTTGGATGTCGGCTACGCGAATGACGTCTCCGTTTTCTGTGGTAACAGTGCGATCAGTTACCCGAACGCCATCCTGGTCAAAAATGATTTCTGTATCTGTGGCCTCTGCATTCATGCTGCGGATTTTTGCCACCCACCTTAAACATGTCAACTCGAAACATACCGCAGACGGTATGGATATTTTGTCAATTTTACAGGGTGCGACGAAACTTGAATGTTAAAGTAGCTAAATTCCTTAGGAAAGCCCGAGGTGAATTGTCATACTTGGAGTTTTCAAAAAAGTGTGGACTCTCGCCGATGTCTCTTAATCGCATCGAATTGGGTGAGCAGAAAATCAGCTTGGACAAACTCGAAGATGTGCTGAATAGGTTGAGAATCAAGCTTTCTGACATTTTCCCGGATGAGTTTTAATCTGAATAGCGTGGAGATTTTGAAAGCTGCTTCTCCAATTTCTTAGCCCCTTCCTTATCGTGAATCGAATTTAGAATACAGGGGTTGCTCCGGCAACGCCTTTGCTCGAAATTATGGTTTTACAGCTTCAAGTTCCATTCCCACCGTAATTCCCACTTCTTTCAAACTACGATGATCAGGGGCGGGAGTTCCAACGGGAATCCCTGCCAATATTCGCATGCCTTTGACCACCCTTCCATCTGCTTTGTTACGTAAAATCCAATCCGTACCATAAGCATACGGACGACCACTCCATTCAGTGCAAAAAAGACCACATCGACTAATTCTCCCACGTCGCTTAAGGCAGCCACTGGATATGTTTGCACCCCGGATTCCTCTCTTAATGCTCGCAGGTCAACTGAGATGCATGATTTGCGTTTGATATTATCCTCAATGCGCACAACTTGTTCATGCAAATATTTACGGATTTCATGAGATCCTGAAGTGCTTGCCAATTTATTTACCACGTGTTCCGACATTATCGTATGGAGATTTTCTGCGAGCGAAGGCCCAAAATTGCTAACCTCTTTCGCTTTGGCCTTACGTTCGTCTAATCTCTCACCACCTGAATCAGCTTCAACATTCCAGATTTTAATTTTTTTCCAAAAGAGCGTGAGCCATGGAAGAGCTGCAACCCCAAATAAAATAAGCGTTCCGTTATCCAGCGCGATTTTCAACGGCCAAATTACGTGAGCCATCATCATAGACAATGAAACGATGGTAATCGCAACCGCCGCCACACATTGAACGGTGGTCATGTGAATTGGAGAATTGTCTAGAGTTGAGTCATTTGACAATATTTTCATTGGTTACAACTTTCTAATTTGCCGGATCGGGAGCTGGCGTAACAATCGGTATTATGCTATATGTGCCAGCAGGGACATCGTTGCTCAGTGTCAGATTTTGCGGTGCGTAATTGACATCGTATTCACACCTGATCGGGACGCTATTTCCAAGGTTTGCATTGGTAGCAATAGTTCTCGATCTTGGAAAGAGCCACAAAGGACTCCAGGATTCGTGGATCTGACCCAGAGGATTTGTTGCGGGTAAAGGGGAATATTCTGCCAACACATCTGGAGCGAATTGCAGGCCAAGAGCAACGGCTTTTCCCATCATCCAGCTCAAGGTGATGTCTGAAAGGTCGGTTTCAGGATATCCACCACCCACATCGCAATGAACACCTGAAAACCAGATTTGCTGCAGCATTTGGCCCTGTATTGGTGGATTGGGAGGTGTCCATAAGGTGGGAGGGAATTCCTGCCGCCTTTCATCAATTGCCAGCGCTTGATAGGCATTCAAGACATCCGGATGCAAATTCGTATCCAGAAAGCTATATTGCGCTTCAATACCGCCCAATATTGCGGGAATACCAAGAGCCCCGACCGTATCCCAAACCCCAACCATAGTGAGTTTCGCATTGTACAAGTTATACTTTGAGTTGAATGCTGCTCGTTGATTTGGATTACGATATGCTTGAAATGCATCAGCAATCAGATTGTCATCAAATGGTCCCGTTGGTAGACCACATATTGCAATCATTCCTGCCAAACTCCGTGCAGTATAAGCTCCACGGCTGAAACCGAAGATGAATATTTGGTCGTCCTGTTCATAAACATGGGCAATTTTGGTATAGCCATCCTTGATTTTTTGCAACAGGCCATCCCCAAAAGCTCCACCAGTTAGTTTCTGAAGCGGAGTTCCATCAGAGCCGACACCATCGTCGTAAAAAGCCACTTGTCCTGAGCTGATTGTGATTGCTTTAAATAACGTATAAACGTTGGTGACGTTTTGAGGAGTGTCCCAAGTTCCATCTGCGCAAAAAATAATTCGTTTACTCATTTAGTTTCCTTTCGTGGTGATTAATAGCAAATGCCGCCAAAAAATTAACCAGCATGAAAAATGAGAAATCTGTAGCTGGGAACGCATCGGCTTTAAAACAACATCCCGCAATGAAACCGCTGTTGTCATTATCGCCTTCTTGTATTCTGAGACGCCTTTAACAAGAAGACGCTTGAGACTAGCTTCGCTAATTGGAAACTGTCAATGGAAACTTATTAACAAGAGAATTTAAACTTATCTAAGGTGGACATTCACAAGCTTAAGAAAAAGTAAAAGTTTTTGAAAGATTCTCCGTTTTCAAGCGTATTAGCTTAAAAGTCCGATTGCCTGTTATCTGAGTGGCTAAGAAGGAGATTTATAATATTGAGCAATGGCCCGAATTAGCCCGAAAGGCCAAATTCGATGTTGGTTTGTTGTCCAAAGAATTACAGGTATCACAGCGCCAATTGCAGCGGTATACCAAAAAACTGTTCGGTAGCAGTCCGCAGAATTGGTTGAATTCTCAGAGGTTACAGCAAGCCGAACAATTGCTTAAACGAAGTCGATCAGTGAAGGAAGTGAGCCGTCAAATGGGATTTAAACAGCTCTCGCACTTTTCACGTGAATTCAAGCTGCATTTTGGCCTATCCCCAACCCATTATATGATGTGGAATAAAAGTCAACAATTCGCAAGAAAGTCACATTAACGATATATACTGACAGAAATAAACACCCGTGGAATAAATGTCCATATTAGATAATTCGCCTATCCTAAATCTACCCTATTTTGTTTCTGGACATTTGTAAAATACCATTCATAAACGACTTAACTCAGATTGACGGGAGAAAGTTGCGCTAATTTGGCGTGGCAAAATCAGAATCGGGCATGAATCAGAACTCAAAATGGGCGGTACGTCAAACAGGGCAATTCCCTGCGCGGTATTTTTTGTTTCCACAAATCCCACATTTCGGCGGGTGATTTTTCTTATGAAAGCTACTTCCAATTTTCCTTTTTTATCGACCATGCAAGTCATGCGACTAGGCGTCGCGATACCGAGACAAAAGAGTGCCAATTGGGTCGCTTTATTGCTCGTTGGAATTCTTGGTTTTTCACAGTCGGTCTTTGGCCAATCGTACATGGCATACCAGATTCCGGCAGGAACAGTTGGAAATCATGCCACCCCTGGCTTGGAAATAGGAGACGATTTCCGGGTCATCAATCCGATGACCATCACGCAGTTGGGTGTTTTCAACAGCGGAGCCAATGGCATCCAGGGAGGGGCAAGTCTAACCGTGCAGCTTTATGAGCGTAGTGGCCGGCATAATGGAACTTTGCTGGAGACCATGTCGTTCAATGCGAGTGATCCAGGAAAGCTGGTTGGCTCAACCCTATTCAAGAAACTGGCCCGTCCGATCACATTGTTGCCCGGCAATTACACCATTGCCGCTTTTGGATTTGATACCAATAACCCGGAATGCAACGCGGGATTGCTGCCGTTCAAAGGTGAATCACTGCCCTGGCAGGCAAACACTGGGAATGGGTTGATTCAATTTGAAGGAGTAGGCCGTTTTGTAAGACAAGTCAGTTCAGGAGGAACATATCCAGCGCATCTGGATGAGGGACCTGCCGATAGATATGCCGCAGGAAACTTTATATTTACGGCTGCAACATTACGCAGTCCTCCCTATTCAGCCGATTACGCCGCATTGACTGCCGGGGTAACCAGTTTTCCTTTAGAGGACCAGAAACACATTGGAAGCATTGCGGTATTGGATCTACCTGCCTTCCCAGTGTTTGTGGAACGTGGCGGCAATCGCTTGGTATTGGAAGCTGCTGGTAATTATGGTGGAAATACGAACGCGGGCCGGGCCGTGGCTTTCTCCCATTATCAATTTGAAGCTGCGAGCGACAGCCGTGGCCAATTATTTGAAAATGCCATCCAATGGGTGAGCCGAAAGAGCAATCCGGGAAACATTGTTGTGGGCATATCCACTAACCTGTCGTTTTATCTCATGCACCACCTCAGCCCTGATTATTTGGAAAGCAAAGGATATCAAGTTATACCCATAGATTTTAATACATTGAATCCGACAAACGGTTTGCCGCCGATGGATGCCCTTGTCCTGGATGGACGCGCCCGCTTTGACCCGAGTTGGGTTCCGACAATTGAGAATTTTTGTGCCAATGGCGGAGGCCTGGTGATGACGCTGACCCCGCGTTTTGCCGCGTATCCGACCATCCTTCCCCCGTTTATTTACGCCAACGAAATATTGCAGCCATATGGCCTGGCATACCGGCCGAACATAACGGCGCCAGTCGATCTCACAGTAACCAATGTTCAGGCGATGCCGGATCCGGTGGAATTTGATGCGTTTCCAGCTGCGGAGCTATTGCATGCAGACCGGGTTGGCCAAATTCAATTGGATGGACAGCAGAAAGCAATAGCACTCAATACAATTACCTATGCCGTTGACGGTAGGCCCCAGTTACTCTCGTTGTTATCCGCTGTTTATGCAGGAACGACGAATACCCCAACATTGACTGATACGAATGTGAATTTTGTCGATGCAGTGACCCTGGCGGGTTCAGAAGCGACCAATACCGTAGGCAATTGGATTGTTGATGGAACGGATCTCGTAGCAGAAGGGCTGCGCGGCATCGCGCAATTCCAATTCACGCTGCCGGCAAGCGACAAGTACAAACTCCAGATTTACGGAGCTGAAGCATCGGCCCTGGGCCCGAGCAGGCGTATTTTTAACCTGGCCTTGACCGTGGATGGCCAATTCCTTGGCCATGTTAACATCGTGGCAACCAATTCATGGGGCGGAGTCGCTGAATGTTTGCTGCCATTCCTGACGGCTGGCCCGCACACACTGAGCATCCTGTGGGATAACGCCTCCAGCTATACCAGATTGCGCCTTGAATCCGTCCACCTTCAAACCGGCCTTGGCACAGACTCGACCGGTTCAGGAATCAAAGATTGGGTGCAAGAAGTGGTCAATGAAGAATCGGGATTGGATGTCACCAATCAAACGATTGGTAGCTATGTTTCGCCGGTCAATTTACAAGGGCGCGATCCCTATCCGAACTTCATGAGCGTTTTCGTGGAGGGAGCCGACAATGGAACGCCCAGCATAAATCCCGTTCCCGGTCCGAACGGAACATGGACGGTCGATGTTCCCCTGTCTGCCTACGTCAATGCCAGTATCCTTCTTAATGTCAGCTACCAGAATGGTGCTTTGACAGAAACCCGCAACCTGCAATGGTTGCCCATCAATCTGTTGTCAGCAAACAACGTCGCGATCCGCCAGGGTGACAGTTTGCTGTTCGACGCGGTTCCCCAGGGAGCAACGAACAATGCAAATTTATTGATCGCTATCGGAACGAACCGATTGACGGGGCGAATATTCCAACCAATCGCTTATAAATTCACCACCCCGGGGACTTACGCGGTGACTGGCGTTTACAGTCCGACAAACTCGCCTCAAAGCGGCAGCATCTACGTCAACGTGATCGGAAAGTCATTGACCAACAATCCAGATGCCTGGGTTGGATGGGAGCGGGATTGGGACATTCCCTATCTGCCATCGAGCGTGATTCCCGCCCTCGATAGCCGGGTTTTCTACGAAATTTGGCCTTTGTCAGCCACCGCCGAAGATTTTTCCCTGGTCGCCGATGAAAACGAGCCGCGCTATTTGTTCACGTATCTGGATACGAACGGTCCAGTATTGGATACGGCGACGATTAATGGCTTTAACCTTTGGTCAGGTGCAACCACATACGCCAAGGTGGTTGAGACCTATCCTGACGGAAGTGAGTTGGTCAAAGTTTTGGTTGTGCTAAGTCCGGTGCTGCCGGACCTGACCGTCAGATTGGACACATTGGCTGCGGGCATTACCTTTGACGACGGCACGACGAGCAAGACCCTGACACCATCTGACTTTGATCCCTTGGGGCAAAGCGTGGTTTATTTCATACGGGCGGCCAGCGCTAAAACGTCGGTATGTCATTCACTCAGCGTTTTTCAGGGAACCAACCTCATTGAATATACCCGATGAAATCCAAGCTTTATATCCTGTTAATACTGGTGGCCATCGGCACTCTGATTTTCAGCGTTCACCATCACCATGCTGCCATCACGCTTGAGTCGAATACCGCAGCGCCATCATCTGTTCCAGTTTCAAAGAACGCCGCACCTTCCGTTACCCCGCTCGTGCATGCTCTAACCTCTTCGACATCTGTTGAATCAAATACGAGATTGTCCGCGACGGTGCGAAATATCGTTGATTCCAGGGCGGACAGTTCATCACGCGACCAGGCAGTTCAATCGCTGACGGGGAAACTTTCTGATTCCGATCGGGAGGCGCTTTTTGGTCTCCTGCGACAGCATTTGGCGGAAGACGACCAACAACTGGGTCAGGTCTTTAAAAACGATTTGATGAATGCCCTCTGTACCATGCAGCCGCCTCCTGATGGCTTACGGCAATTGCTGACGGATATATATCGGGATAGCAACCAAAACGAAGTTTTGCGCGACTATGCCGTCCAGCATTTAGCGGCGTTCTACCGACAAATGAGCATGGCGACCAGCATGGACCCAACCGTTCGCAATGACGAATTACAACAAACTCAGAATGTTCTTTGGCAGGCTCTCGATGAGACCAGCACAAGTATCGCCGGGACAGCTTTGCTTGGGATCAGCCAGTTGTCTCAGCAAGGCTGGCAAGGATTTGACTCTCAGAAGATTCAGGATGCCGCGTTACGGATGGCGCAAGACAACAGTGCCGGCGAACTTACGCAAATAACCGCGTTTCAAGTATGCGCCAACCTGGGTGTCACCAACGCCCTGCCTGCAATATTGAATTCAGTGCAACAGCCACAAACAGAATCCGTTCAAATCTCGGCCATCGCCGCTCTGGGACAGTTAGGCAATCAGGACCAGGAACAATTGCTTTCGAGTTTTGCGCAGGGGCCGGATCCGCGGCTAAAACTGCCGGCTCAACATGCATTGGAACGCATTCAACAGCGATTACAGATAGGCACCTAAAACCAAATATATGAAAACACGGCTTTTCCGATGGCAGGTTCTGATGGTTGCTTTGTGTTGTTTGGCAATCCCCGCGCTTGCCGACAACCCTTGCATTGAAGGCGGGCCTAATCTGGCAAGCGTGACCTATACCAACTGGGGATTTGCTCCAGGAGCCTATGTTGCTCCTACGAATCTCACTCTGGGTATCGGTGAATTCGTTAACCCTCCCCTCGACTACAATCTGTCCGTGACCGGCGGCGTGGAATCAGCCTGGGCCACATTCGACTGTATCACCAACGAGTATTGGACGAATTTTCCAGTCGCTGGCACTGTCGGGAACTATTTTATTCCTACCCTGCCCACTGTTTATTGGTCTCCCGGCGTATATACATACACAAACGAAGCCGTTGTCAGCGGCAGTCCGCTCGCATCAGTCACCAATATCCTTGGCACAGTTACCATCAATGTCCTGACGAATAGTCCTGATATGTTGCTCGATGTCGATCTGGGCGGGGGCAGTGTCAGCGCCGAAACGGGCTACGCGGCCATCGGTGACTCGCGCATTGATTTTTGGAATTATGGTTCGAGCAGCCAAACTGTGCTGAACAATCTTCTGACAGCTGAAAAAATCGTTACCTCTGTCGGATTGCTGATAACCAATCTCCCGAATGCGGGAACCGATGGTTCCATCGACCCGATGTATAACGATTATCGCAATGCCACGGCAGGGCAAACGTCTACGTTGACCATCACCAACCTACCTGGAGGCGTGTGGAACCTGTACCTGTACTCTGATGACGGAAATTTTTCCGTGACGGTCCGAAGCACCAACAACCTCGTCATCCAAAGTTACGGACCGCAAGCCTGTTATGACCTTTCTCCTGCCAGTTCGACACTTTGGCAGTCAGGTATCCAATATACAGAGTTTCAAGGCATTTCAGTTGGCAGCGGACAATCGGTGTGCATCACTGTTAATCCGGGAGTAAACGGGTCGGCGCTGATTTCAGGGTTACAAATCGCCTCTGCAACGCATAATCCAGTACCCGTGCAAGCGCCCTCTGGGCTGGTCAGTTGGTGGCGCGCCGAAGGCAATGCTTTGGACAGCATAGGACCGAACAATGGCACGGCTAACGCTAACATAAGCTACGTACCCGGTATGGTCGGGCAGGCTTTCCAGTTCAATACGGCTGGCGTTGCAGTAAGTCTACCGGAAAATCCAAGCCTGAATCTGCAAACCAATAGCGGTTTCACTTTTGAAGGATGGTTTTATGCCAATCACGTGGTGAATCAAGGGATCATGTTTTGGAGTACGAATGCGGAGTTTGGGTTTTTTGCAGACGGTTCGCTGATCGCCTACTTTTTCCAACCAACGACAAATTATTTGGTTCAATCCGCAGCGGGTGTCATGACCACCAATGTGTTTAAGCACCTTGCATTTACTTACGAACAGAGATCTGGTTTGGCGAGTTTATATTGTAATGGTCTGGTCGTGACCCAGCAACAAGTCTGCACCCCCATTGTGATGACCGACACCAACGTCTATCTGGGAAATCCCAATGGCATCGGAAACCGCTTGGATGAAGTTGCATTGTTCAACCGGGCTTTGAACAGTAACGAAATCGCCGCCATTTATCATGCCGGCAGCGCTGGAATGGTTGATAATGCCGCCACTTTGGATTCGGACTATGACGGCGTCAGTGATGCGAATGAATTGGCCGATCGGACCGATCCCGATAATGCCAACAGCGTTCTTCAAATCCAGCTGGGTTCATGGAGTTTTGACAACACCAATACGTGGGTGGGCGATCAGGGACAACTGCCAATCATCGCCACAAACATTACAGGGATCATCGATTGGGAGACTAATGCCGTTCATATCAATAGCAATAACCCTGCGATTCTTTGTTATCGGGACGTTGAAACCAATGGCAATGCCAACATCAATCTACGCTCTGGCACGGTCAGCTTCTGGTTTGAACCTGATTGGAGCAGTGCAAGCTTGGGAGGAACGGGACCGGGCGGATATGGCCGATTGATTGAGATTGGTACTAACAATCCTTCCTTGAATACGAACTCATGGATCGTGGGCACCAATAGTGGATGGTGGTCATTGTGTTTCAGTACGAATGGCAATCAATTGTGTTTTGGCTCTTCAACCAACGGCGCAAGTAGCATTAATCTTACCGCTCCTGTCTCTCTTGAATCAAATCAATGGTATCAGGTGGTGTTGACGTACACGCCGACCAATTCATTGTTATATTTGAACGGAGGGCTTGTAACGAATGGAACGGGCTCCATTTATTACCCGAACGTTACACAAAGGGTCGCTGGATTCAGAATCGGCAGTGATCAGAATGGAAATAATCAAGCCAGAGGCTCTTTTGATGAATTGCAGACATTCAATTATCCATTAAGTGCGGTGGCTGTTAGTAGCAATTACCAAAATTTTGCAACAAAGATTTATGATGCGAGTGGCCTGTCTCTTGCCTGGGAGATGAATTATTTTGGTGAAACAAATATCAATCCCGATGGAAACCCATCGGGTGATGGCCTTAGTAATTTGCAGAAGTCGCAGGAAAATCTAAATCCCTTACAGTTTTACACCAACCGTTTGGGTTATTGGAGATTTAACAATCCTCCGAGTTGGCAGGACGAGCAAGGACTGAGTCCTTCGGCAGCGCAGGGGCTTTATCCGGTTCCCTCATGGTCAGGTTATGCCGTGGAAATCAATTCAGCCAACGGATCTTGGCTGGGTTACCCTGGAATACGAACCAATGGTTCGGCAGTCGTTATTTGTCCGACCAACACAGGAAGTATTCGATTTTGGTTTAAACCCGATTGGAGCAGTGGCACCGGTCCGGTTGGCGCGATTCGGTTATTTGAAATAGGGCGGCAATCGTCAGATGCAAGCTATGGGTGGTTTGCCCTAACAATCAATAACCCCGGCCCCTCATTGACTTTTTCAACGGAGGCCAAAGGCATTCACACAGACAACGCGAGTTGCCTGACATCGTTCAATTCCAACAGTTGGTGCCAAATTGTTTTGACGTATTCGCCCACAAACAGCTTTCTCTATATGGATGGCGTTTGTCTGACCAACGGAATTGGTGTTACCAATCTTCCGAGTGCACAAATAATTCAACAAGGGTTTTATTTGGGTTGTAGTTGGGACGATGCTAACCAGGCGAATGGCCGATTTGATGAACTTGAAACATTCAATTATCAATTATCGGCGTCTGAAGTTACCAGCAATTACCAAGATGCGATGAGCGTTCTTGCTGTTGATGGTCTCCCGGTCATTGTGAAAGATGGCTGGGGTCTTCGCAGCGATACTGTGGATAGCGCCTGTGATGGCCTGCCAGACGCATGGATGATTTCAATGGGCTTGAACTCCTTGAATACGAATAATGCAACTCAACTTTTACAGGAATATGAAAGTGGGGTTGGCTCAACAATCTCTCAATATCAACTGGTTGCCAATGCTTCAAATCTCATCAATATTGCTTTTACAACCAATGCTGCGGCTGAAGGTTCAATGATTCAGGGGCCGGCGGTGACCGGTTTTAGTATAACCGATCAATGGAACTTTTGCGACATGAGTATGCCATCGAATTATTTGTATAAGGGCATTTCTTTGAAAAACGCCATAGGCGGGACAAATAGCGCTATGTTGTTTGCATATATCGGACCATGCCAAACAGTACTGCATGACGCGTCAGCAGCATATAATTCCGACAACTTTAGTAGTGTTAGCCTGTTGCCTATCCCCATACCCGACGAGTTTATTACGGATGATGATTGGCGGGCATTTCCTGCTAACACTGTGTCCGTTTTTTATGAATCAAGTTACGGACCATATTTCTGCTTGTTCAAGGGTGAAAACACCTACTCATCCCGATTTCAATCGCAATTACCTTATAATAATTGCGTTTGGCTGGTACATTATACGGATTACCCAAACGTTTATGACTGGGCTGTGGGATCTGCGTGTCAATATCCTGGGGTGCCGAATGACGATGCCGCCTTGGTGATGATGAATACTTATTGTTCTCAAGATTATTTCACCGCAGAGAGTTTTAACTCCTACGTTTATCCCTCTCTAAGTTCTGATATTCAAAACAGCCTGACCGCAAGCTTTGACGACACAACGAATTATGCATTTGCACTCGGGAGCTTTATAATTCAATCTAACATTTATAATTGTCCTGGCGGAGAATATAATCTCAGTACTGGGGAAATGTCTCTAAACGGGGCGTGGCCAACAGCTTTCCCTTATGGATATGTAAATTGTTTCATACCGCCCTTTTCTTGTATCGAAGCCACAAATTCCTCGAGCTTTACCAATCCAATCGTTGCAAACAGCGCTTTTTTCCGTTTTCCGAATGTAACCGGCCAGGCTGGGAAATATTTCGAATATTTTTATCCTGAATCTAAACGAACACTTCTTATATCAGGACTGACGAATGGAGCCTATGACGTGTACGTCTATTATAATTCTCCAACAAATATTCCTCCAGCTATCATTAATGGCGTGACCGCAACCACCTGTACAAATGCTGGGCTCGGGACATATTGGTTTGCACCGGTCAATGGCTATACTTATACAAACCAAATGGCGTTGGCGTGGACTAATATCCCTGGGGCAATGGCTGTGGCACCCCCGTGGGCTTTGGCCACCAATTCATCCTCTATCGAGATTGATTTGGCCGATCAGGAAATCGACGATACAAATCAAGATGTAGGTATTTCTGCTGTACAGATAATTCATGTGGGTCAACTAACAGCGCCAATCTTGTTGGGCCGTTCTGGAAGTCAAGCCGCGTATCTTATTTGGCAACCTTGTGAGTCATCTACCAATTATGAGGTGTTCAGGTCGACAGGCTCCACCAACTCTTGGACGCAGATTGCCTCCACAACACAATCAACATTTCAAGATGATAGTTTGATCGCAGGCACAACATATTATTATAAGGTTGCAAGTCAGGATCAATTTGGAAATACCAAAGTGTCAAGTGTCGTCAGCGTAGTTCCTTTTGATTGCGCGGAACCACTTCCCCCGACAATCGATTATGTTAATCCACTTTTGTTGCCTGCGAATAACGGTACGTATCCGTTTACCTTGGGCAATCTTCTGACCAACTCGGATGCAGCCGATCCGCAAAGTTATCCACTTATCTTCAAAGTGGATTCCGTTTTAAGCGGCTCGTTGATGATTAATGGCGCCCCGTTTTCCGCGGCGAATAATACAATCTCAAATAATGACGCTGTCACCTGGACTCCCCCGTCGACAACGCTTTCTGTGAATGCGCCGCTATTCCGGGTGTATGTCTTTGACGGCCAGAACCGGTCCACCAACACGGTCAATGTGCTTATTAGACAGCAACCGCCAACGCATTTGTTTGGGTGGGGATATAATTGGGCTGGGACAATCGGAAACGGACTTATGTGGAATCCAGCGAGCGATCCCAGTGGCGGTTATGGAGATGATGTCATCGCATGGCAGGCATCCAATGGAATCATTCCGAGGGATCCGCGCTGGCGATTTTACCCGACAAATTCGCCGCAATCAGTCAGTGAATATACTCCTCAACAAGTTCTTGATGCTGATAATTTCGTTTCGGTTGGAACGGCTGGAGGAGATGGCATGGATTCGTGGGGAATATCAGGCGATGGCCATCTATATGTTTGGGGGATGGATGACTGTTTTCTTTTTGGCAAGGCGGTTGCGACTACTTCGAATAGTGGTTTGTGGTGGTGGGGGGACTCACTTCTTTATGGAGTAAATTTATATAATTCGTCATTGGCCTCTCCATCGCCAATGCTTTATAAACAACCGATAAATTCACCGCCGGGAGCTACACAATCCTTTTCAGGCGTCAAAGCGATAACTGCCGCCGATGGCGTTAGAATTGTGCTTAAAAATGATGGCACACTTTGGTCTTGGGGCATGGGTCCTGTTCCCTACGCTGACGACTATTTGATTGGACGGGTACCTGATTCAGATGATGATAGATTTACAGCATATGAAGATAACAGGCCGCAAGGTATAAGCCCACGTAAAATCGAGATCGATGGGAATAATGATACAGAGTTAACGCCGGGCCGAAAATTTGTGGAAGTAGAAGCAGACACTTCCATGTGGGAAGGCGCGATTGCGAGGTGCCAGGACGGGACCTTGTGGTTCTGGGGATGGTTGCCCGATGATTACGGCAACGATATAACTGAAATCGATCCGCAAACTCAGGATCCAGCTCTCCCAAGACGCTTTACCTGCTTTGACTCTTCGGGCGGCGTGCCGGACACTTCAATCATACAAATGCAATTTCAAGGGGACGAAATCACGGCCCTAAAAAATGATGGTACTGTATGGCAGGTGGGGGAGGTTTTGCAGGCGGACACCACCGGCACCAATTCCAGCTTTATCTTTACCAGTGTTCCATCGCAAGTTGTCGGATTGCCGGGCAATATTGTCGCCATCAGCGCCGGCACTATCGGTTTTACCGCGGCGCTAACGTCAGATGGCAACGTCTGGATTTGGGGCGTAGCCGGAGACACGAATATCATCACACCCCGTCAAATCCCGTCTTTGCATAATATTGTTCAAATAGCGGCCAGCGCGGGTGGCAGTGGTTTTCCCTTTACCTGGCCACCATCATTATTATGCGTGGATAAAAAAGGATTCGTTTGGGGATGGGGAGAGAATGAATGGGGGGTTCTGGGAGATACACATTTTGGCGGCGAGCATGGAGTTGGTGAAAGACCCGTATTATATTGGCAGGATTATACGTATGATATGGCATTTGAATCGCAAGATTATGGGACGGCATTTCGGATTCCGGGGGTTGAGAATGTGCAGGACGTTTTTTGCAGCGAGTATAATGCCTTTGCAATCGGAACCACAGTCCAGGGAAAACCTGTTGGACTGGCCGCCACTCCGATGGACCAAAAAGTTCAATTGACCTGGAGCAATTATCCCGCCGCCTCTTCCTACGACGTTTACCGCTCTCTAAATGAAACTTTTGGTTATGCTGCCATTGGTTCGACGGCTAATACAGTTTATCTCGACCAGAATCCGCCTCTGCAGAACGGTCAAACTTACTATTATGAAGTATCTGCCGTCGTCAATGGAGTGGAAACAATGCCATCCTGGGATGTAGCTGCTACCCCCTTTCCCCCGCCTTCAGTGGCCCAAGCGGTCACAGCTGTTGGAGGCTGTCGGGGTATAGTTTTGACCTGGAATTCGCCCACCAATGCAACACAAAGCGCATATCAAATTGATCGTAGTAGCACATCCACTGGACCATTTGTGCCCATCGCCTATTGTGAGCCGAACGTACAGTTATATGAAGATGATTCCGCAGTTGCGGGACAAACTTATTACTATCAGGTGATTCCTGCCAACTCCGCCGGTCAACCCACCGCAAATCTTACAGTCTCGAGCAGTGTTAATCCTGACGCTTGCGCGCCAAGCCCGACCATTATCACTGATTGGTCACAAAATGGCTGGTTTACTGATACTGGTGGACGAGTTACTTTAAATTGGACCGGACCATCAACTGACAATTGGCTATTTCAGACAAATGAAATTGTGGATCCAACAGTTTTAATCAGTGCTCTTACCAGTGAGTCAGATCCTGTGTCCACATACCTTTGGACCCAGTGTTCGCCTACACAACAAGATATTTTATCAGGCGCAAGCTCGGGCGAACAGTTAGTGGTTTTGACAAATAAACTCAATGCTATCCTTCAAGATCCTTCTTTTTATGACAATCACTCAAATATATTCAGCGAGGTCTATTTTTCTCAGCCAACTTTGATTTTGTTGACCAACTATCTTAATAACGAGACGGTCGATACCGAGGAATTGAATCGGCTGTTGATACAGGATGCATATTATTATTACAATTATTTTGAATCTTTTTACCAAGTTATTTTAAGTGGCCCTAATTGGGGGGCCGGCCTGGAAGGATTTCAAATTCAATATGTTACAACCCAGCCGAACAAACGAACAAGCAATGATGCCATCAATATAAGTTTAAGCCAGGTTGAAGCTAACATGGTGGAGGATTCTGAGGACCAGTATTATATAACTTATAGTTATTCATGGCCGATTTCAGCAGCGGATACCGTATCGGCCAGTGTCGCGCCAATTTTCAATTCCCAGGTAGGCGATTCGTCAATTGTAGTTGGTCCGATATTGGCAAGTGCTAGCACAGCATGGAATGTAACACCCAACGCCATTCCCGGATATCATCAGGTCTATTTGGATTGGCCGGATGACATCAGCATTGATGATTTTAATGTGAATTGTTCTGCCATAATGCCGCCTGGTTCGCAGACTGCTCTCAGTTATTCCGGGTATAACCAAGGAATTAATGCTTCTGATTATTGGGTCGTACTAGCTACCAATATAACAGATCCTCGCTATTGGCATATAGACCTTAGTGCTACCAATTTTACGCCAGTTGATTTCAAATATGTCGTGGATTTTGTTAGCAGACTGACAAATGCATCTGACCCGGTTTCCTTTAGCGTTTGGACTAATTTATCCAGTATATCCAGTGCAGCAACAAATGCTTTGGGCGCCTTCGGGGCGAGCCATGATGTTATGGGTGTTCGCAATATTTTGGCATCTAAATTGACGCAGATCATCCAGGATGGCTCGTTAATCTTTAGGACGAATGACGTTAATATGACCGGCCCTGATTTCTCGACGAAAACCAAAACGCTATATGCTGAATGGGCCAACAGTACCATTTCACCGACCAACCTCATCATTTTAAACCGCTTGTTATTGGAGGATGCCTATGTACATGATATAGCCCGTTACGAAACGCCTTCG
>Ga0206942_1108_pt1 | contig 24956 bp, 17 predicted proteins | sample Alteio_BWOrgHeat_6_FD_153253 | JGI IMG/M metagenome (GOLD analysis project Ga0206942, IMG submission 153253) | Enriched cells from forest soil in Barre Woods Harvard Forest LTER site, Petersham, Massachusetts, United States -... | ecosystem: Environmental > Terrestrial > Soil > Temperate forest > O... | reverse complement strand
TTATGGTATTGCTTGCGCTTGAAAGCACCGGTTTATATGAGAATCTTTCCGACGCATCACAAGGCACATTATTTAACAGCTTTATACAGCAGTTCTTTCATCATCCCTGGCATGGCTTACATTTCTGGGATCTTATTCAACCGGGTTTTATGTTTATGGCAGGTGTTTCAATGGCTTATTCATTAAGAAAACAAAAACAGCAGGAATATACATGGAGCACATCTTTCAAAAAAACTTTAAAGCGTTGTGCATGGTTATTTTTCTGGGGCGTATTGGATTATGCAGTAAGAAAAACAGGTTTGTCGTTTGAATTATGGGATGTTTTAACTCAATTATCTTTTACAACACTGGTTGCATTTTTAATTTTTGAATGGAGCTCTGCAGCACAAATTTCTTTTTGTATTTTCCTATTATTACTTACTGAAGTATTATATCGTTTTACAAACATTCCCAACTTTAACCAGCCGTTTGTTGACCAGCATAACTTTGGTAATTATGTTGATTTAATCCTGATGAACAAAATAAACAGAGATGGCTGGGTCGCTATAAATTGTATTCCAACAGCAGTACATACAATAGCAGGTGCTTTAACAGGTAAATTATTTTTAAGCAATAACCAAAAGAAAATTAAGCCGCTTTTAATGTGGGCAATACTATGTTTGATTATTGGCTATGGTTTAGATGTAGTGAACATAACACCAATTATTAAACGCATAGCAACTACTGCTTTTACGCTTGCTTCTTTAGGCTGGTGCCTGCTTGCGCTGGCTTTTTGTTATTGGTGGATTGATATGCACAATCATAAAAAATATCTCTGGCTTTTTCTTGTGGTTGGCATGAACTCACTGTTCATTTACCTGTTTTTTGAGATCGTTGGGCAGCGCTGGTTTAACGGCTATATAACTGCTATAACCGGAGGGCTTATGCAAATGATACATACACCGGATGCATTATCTGCTATTATTTCACCGTTGTGCATTTTTGTGCTGGAATGGGGGCTTTGTTACTTTCTATATAAAAAGAAAATCTTTTTTAAACTGTAAGAGTTTAATGAACAGTTTTTTTTCTATAATCTATCCAAAAAAATATTTTATGTAATTGCAAAGTTTGTTTTACCAAACCTGGTAAATTTCCCTTGAGCCTGTCAAATACAGATCATGGTAGCCCTGCATTTTCTCTTTCATTTTTTTCATTTCTTCACTGTCCTGCATGTATTTCTGAAAGTTCTGTTCATACGCAGTAAGGCTGTCGTATTTTGTTACCATAATAACCCTGTTATAATCACCGGTCAGGTCAGTCATAATATTTACGAGTTCGGCATTATCAGCCATAACTTCTTTAAATAGTTTGGCAAATTTTGAAGCGTTGCCGGGTTTACAAACGAAAATGTCGTGAACAATAATCATAATGATAAATTTTAGAAGTGAGTAATGAGGATAAGAAGCAAGAACCAAGTTAGCAAAGATTTTAATTAGAAACATTTATCTGTTTGTGAAAAAATGATGAATACATTTATCAGGCCACCCAGGCAAATTCTTTAAGATCTGGTAAAAGCTGAACATACATTATAGTTTATTATTTTAATCATTTCTAAAAGAATTTGTAAAAATGCAGCGCTATATTACATTTACTATAAATAGTATTACTAATACATGAAACAACAGCAAACAAAACTTTTTCCGAAAACTGCAACCGGGATTAGCGGCCTTGATGAAATAACAGGAGGTGGTTTTCCAAAAGGCCGTCCCATACTTGTTTGTGGAAGTGCAGGCTGCGGTAAAACCCTGCTTGCCATGCAATTTCTTGTGAAAGGAATTACAGAGTATAATGAGCCAGGTGTATTTATGAGTTTTGAAGAAACTATAAAAGACTTATCGCAAAATGTACAATCATTAGGCTTTAACCTGGAAAAGTTAGTTGCTGATAACAGGTTAAGGATGGATTATGTACGTATTGAAAAATCAGAAATTGAAGAAACCGGAGAATATGATCTTGAAGGGATTTTTATAAGACTAAATCATGCTATTGATGCAATTGGTGCAAAGCGTGTAGTGCTTGATACAATTGAAGCATTATTTAGCGGCATAGAGAATGCGGGCTTGCTGCGCTCAGAAATAAGAAGATTGTTTCAATGGTTAAAAGATAAAGGCGTTACTACCATTATTACCGGCGAACGTGGCGAGGGTTCACTAACAAGGCATGGTTTGGAGGAATATGTTTCTGACTGTGTTATACTACTTGATTTTCGCGTTATAGATCAGATAGCTACGCGAAGGCTAAGGATTGTAAAATACAGAGGCTCTACACATGGCACAAATGAATATCCATTTCTTATTGATGAAAATGGTATATCCGTTTTACCCATTACTTCATTAAAATTAGATCATGCTGTATCTGCTGAAATAATTTCTACCGGTATACCCAGCCTGGATAAATTATTTAAGCGTAATGGATTTTATAAAGGTGGCAGCACGCTGGTTACAGGTTCGGCAGGCACAGCAAAAACAACCATTGCTGCATATTTTGCTTTAAGCAGTTGCAAGCGTAAAGAGCGGGTTTTGTATTTTTCTTTTGAAGAATCTCCTGACCAATTATTGCGCAATATGCTTGCGGTGGGCATTAATTTGAAACCTTATGTAAAATCAAAACTATTAACCATTCATTCTTCGCGGCCTTCGCTGCAAGGCCTTGAAATGCATCTTTTGGTTTTGCATAAACTTATTGATAGCTATAAGCCAAAAACAGTTATAGTTGATCCCATTAGCAGCCTGGTTACTATTGGCAGTAACAGCGAAGTAAGAGCAATGCTTGTGCGATTGCTTGACATGCTTAAAATAAATGAAATAAATGCAATGTTTACTGCGCTTACACATCAGCCTATAAACGATTATATTGATCTTTCTGTTGATGCCGTATCCTCGCTTGCTGATACCTGGATTAAAGTTAGAAATGAAGAGCAATATGAAAACAGGATGCGCTCTCTTTTAATAGTTAAATCACGTGGCATGTCTCACTCTAATAATTCATGGAATTTTATAATTACTGAAAAAGGAATACAACTAATGCCTGCAACTGCAGCGAAGAACATGAATGAAAATCAGAATAATAAATAAGCATCAGATTTATATTAATTATACCAAATACAATTACTCGCCTGATAATTGATGTATTAAAAATGGCGAAAGTAATTTTAACTTAAAATGTATGGCAAAGCAGCAAACATGGGAGCTAAGATTATACATAGCAGGTCAAACACCTAAATCAGTACTTGCCTTAAAAAATATTACCAGATATTGTAAAGAGCATTTGGAAGGCAGGTATTCTATTGAGATAATTGACCTGTTAAAAAATCCGCAATTAGCAGAAGGTGACCAGATATTTGCCATACCCACATTGGTACGCAAAGTGCCTGAACCAATACGAAAAATTATTGGCGATCTTTCAAATGAAGAACGTGTACTTGTTGGGTTAAACATTCGTCCGCTGTCTTCTAAAATAAAAGGATGAAATGAAAAAAAAATCAACGCCTGAACTTATTGTGCACGAAAAACTTACTTTGCAGTTATACGTTTCAGGTATGTCTCCAAAATCAATGGAAGCGATTGAAAATATAAAGCGGTTATGCGATGAACACCTTAAAGAAGCCTTTGAACTGGAGATAATTGATATTTATAAAAATCCTGAAGTTGCTTCTCAGCAACAAATTGTTTTTAGCCCCTCACTCATTAAAAGCCTACCGTTACCCAAAAAAACACTGGTGGGAAATTTTTCTGATTCTGAAAAGGTAATTAAAGGTTTGGGCATTGCCTTTAAAAAATAATTATGGCGGCAAAATCAACAGAAGAACTATTATTAAAAATAGAAGAACTGGAAAATAGCCTTGCTGAATCTGAGCAATTGATTGAAGCTATAAAAGCCGGCGAAGTAGATGCTTTTGCTGTTAATTCAAACGATAAAGCTGAAGTGTACACGTTGCAAAGCGGCGATTATGCTTACCGGGTTTTAATAGAAAAATTTGGCGAAGGTGCGCTTAACCTTACAGAGGATGGTTTAATAGTATATACCAATACTTATTTTTATGAATTGCTAAACCTGGCTTATGAAAATGTGGTTGGGTCTTTTTTTACAGATTTTATAGATGAAGGATCAAAAAAAACATTTACGAATCTTTTTCAAAAATCATTAAAAGGCAGCAGCAAAGGAGAAATAAATTTATATGTAAACGAAAAAATTATACCCGTTTATATTTCACTTACGTCACTACAGCCTAAGCTGGCTACAGTTGGTGTAATTATTACAGACCTTTCTGAAAAGAAAAAGAACGAAGAAATTATTTTAAAATACCAGCAAGATCTTGAACTGAAAAATCTTGAACTTTTGCAAAGTAATAATGAGCTTGCTTCTTTCACCTATATCGCATCGCACGATCTTCAGGAGCCTTTACGCAAAATACAAACCTTTTCAAACCGTATTCTTGATAAAGAAGATGGCAATTTTCCTGCAAACATCAGCGATTACTTTCAACGCATTATTTCCGCCTCAGAAAGAATGCAAAATCTTATAGTTGGTTTATTAAATTACTCACGTACAAACACTGCTGAGGTTATTTATACACCAACCAGCTTAAATAGTATTATAGACGAAGTAAAAACAAACCTAAGCGAGTTACTTGAAGAACACCAGGTAAGTATGGAAATATCTGCATTGCCCGTTTTGAATATTGTTCCGCTTCAGTTTAATCAATTATTTTCTAACATTATTTTAAATGCTATTAAATATAAGAAGCAAAATACAAAGCCGGTAATTAAAATAACTGCTGTAATGGCTGATGCTGCAGAATTACAAACTAATAATACAGCTGCCTGCAATTACTGGAAAATTAAAATATCAGATAATGGAATAGGCTTTGAACAACAATATGCAGACAAAATTTTTGAGCTTTTTCAACGTCTGCATGGCAGAAATGAATATGAAGGAACCGGCTTAGGGCTAGCCATTTGCAGAAAAATTGTGCAGAATCATCATGGGTTTATTAAAGCTGAAGGAAAACCTGACGTTGGCGCAACTTTTATAATTTATCTGCCTTCGTTGTAAATGGTTACTGCATAAATGATAATATTCTTTATAACTGACTGCATCTGTTCCATATGTGCATAACGAGTAATTTTTTCTCAATAACAAAAAATTTCAGCACATAATTAATACAGCAGTTCTACGTTATTAAATCGTCCCACACCTTAACTATATATTTTCCAATTAAAAATTCATTCAATGAAAACGAATGCACAATCGCTTTCGCAGCGGGACGATTATACCCCTTCAGTCTTTACACGCTTTTTATGGTGGCTTTCTACAGCAGAACAGGAATTGATACGGGATTGCACCATTGACCGTAACCGGTATGCAATAACCGGAATAGCAGTAATGGGCACATGGCTGTTTGCTACATTAGCATGGACTTATTTTTTCAGCACTGTTATTAGCTCTGTTACGATGGCAATTTTACTGGGCATATTTATGGGCTTGTTGATTCTTGGTATTGACCGCGCTTTGATTAAAGGAATTACATCAGCCAATAAACGCAAAGCTGCGCCTATATTATTCAGATTGATACTTGCACTTACGATAGGCACATTTATGGCGCAGCCTGCACTGTTGTATTTATTCAATAAAGAAATTCATGTGCAGATATCGCTTGATAACGAGCATCGCAAAATGGCGAAACAGCAGGAACTGGATAGTTTATATGCAAATGATATTGCGCAGTTGCAACAACAAAAAAATAACATCCAGCAACAACTCAATTTAAAGTATAAAGAAGTAGCGGCAAGCCGTGATGCATTTATTGCAGAAACAGACGGCACCGGCGGCAGCGGTAAAATTGGTTTAAAAGATATTGCCCGTGCCAAACAAAATGAATATGAGAAACTGGATGCATCGTATGTGCAGATGAATGGAGCAAAGCAACCTATGCTAAACAATATTGATAACGCATTGCATGCAATTAATGTAACAGAGCAAAAAGAAATGCAATCATTCAACACGTTGATGAACGATGGTTTTTTAACGCGTACACAAGCGTTGCATAATCTTATTAAAAACAATGCTGCTGCACAGTTTCGCTATTATTTATTGATAGTAATTTTAGTATTGATTGAACTGATGCCGGTAATTGCAAAATCATTATTACCCGATGGAACGTATGATGAAAAAGTAAGGCTAAAAGAAATAATGGAGAAGCAGGTTGCCGAAACTAATATTCAGCATGAAGGCAGGTTAAAGGAACTGTATAATGATATGGCTTATGAACAGGACAGTGAGTTTATCCGTGATTTTTTTAATGAAGCCCGGAATGAACGTAAACAAAAAATGCTTGAGCGTTTGCAGCGCTGGAAAGAAACGGATAATGGCAGCTTTGATAAACTTTGGGAAAGTCTTAAAAAAGATGTTTTAACAAGACAGGAGAATTGATTTTCAAATTAATAAAAGCCTTGCTTTATGCGGGGCTTTTTATATTTAAGATTATGATTGAGTGATTATTTCACTTCCATTAAATCAACAACAGATACTGGTTCAATCCATGCGCCATAATCTTTTATAAGATTGATCAATTCATCAACAGCAACAGCGCTATCTACATTTCGTTTAATAACGTCTTTGCCTTTATATAAAGTAATTTTTCCAACGCCGCTTCCTACATAACCAAAATCTGCATCAGCCATTTCACCAGGTCCATTTACAATACAACCCATAATTGCAATTTTTACACCTTTTAAATGATTGGTTACCGCACGGATTTTTGCAGTGGTTTCCTGAAGGTCAAATAAAGTTCTTCCGCAACTCGGGCAACTGATGTATTCTGTTTTTGAAATGCGTGTGCGTGTTGCCTGCAGAATAGAAAATGAAGTTGAATTTAAAAATTGATGATTGTTTGTAGCAGGAATATAATTGCGTCCGCTAAGTTTTGTATTGTGCATTTTTTTTGGATCATTCATCAGCCATACGCCATCGCCAAAACCATCAAGCAATAATGCACCTGCTTCTGCAGAGAACTGTATAAGTTGTTCATCTACTTCTGTACAGTTACTTTCAACACAAATAATAACCGGCGTTTTAATGTTGCGTTCCATTAACTCAATAATATTCCGGCGCACATCTGCCATACTATGTTTATTACTTGAGTACAAACACAACACTGCTGTAACATCTGTTGCAATCAGGTCAAATATTTTTTCTTTAATTTTCTTATCAATGGTATGCACATCAATGGCAATAAAGTTTTGCCTGGATGATTTTTCTGAGATATCTAAATATTCAACGCCTTCAAAAAGCGGAAACGCAATATCACTTAAATGCTGATGCTGCAACCATGTTTTTACATTGCAAATAATTTTTAAAGTGCCCGGTAAATGGAAATCTAAAATCTTATCAGCAGTATAAATATAATCTGCTGCTGAATCAGCAATATTCCATTTATCTGTTGTTTCAATATAATTATAACCAATGGCCTGAAGGTCTTCCGCATTTGTTTTTTCTTTCTGCATAAAATCAGCAATCACAACCGGAACCAACATGCCACCGATATTATTTACTTCATGTGTGTGCCTGCGCTGATAATTGAAGGGATTGTAAGGAAGCGTTAATTGTTGACCGTTGCCCGTTGATCGCTGCGTGCTTTTTATATGCAGCTTATTTAGTAAACTTTTTATTGGTGAATGATGTTTCCTGTTTTCATAACGCTTTACCAGGTCTTTACAAACAGGAATTTCAAATTCGGGATCTTCAGTTAATGATACACGAATCGTATCACCCAAGCCATCTTCCATTAAAGTGCCAATACCTACTGCGCTTTTTATTCTTCCGTCTTCACCATCGCCGGCTTCAGTTACGCCAAGATGCAAAGGATAAATTTCATGAAACTCTTCAAACATTGTATTCACCAGTAAGCGATACGCTTCAACCATCACCAGTGTATTGCTCGCCTTCATGCTTAATACAATATTGTGATAACTTTCATTTCTTGCTATGCGTAAAAATTCCATCGCACTTTCTACCATTCCCATCGGCGTATCGCCGTAACGGCTCATAATTCTGTCACTTAAAGAACCATGATTTGTGCCGATGCGCATGGCAGTTCCATATTCTTTACAGATTTTAATTAATGGTGTAAAACGTTCACGGATGCGGTCAATTTCTTCAGCATATTCTGCATCGGTGTATTCAATTTGTTCAAACTTTTTCTTATCAACATAATTACCAGGATTCACTCTTACTTTCTCTACAATACGTGCTGCAATTTCTGCGGCATTAGGTGTAAAATGAATATCTGCCACCAGCGGTGTTTTATAACCGCGTTTGTGTAATTCATTTTTTATGTTGAGCAAATTTTCTGCATCTTTTTTTGACGGTGCTGTTATACGCACCAATTCTGCACCTGCTTCAATACAACGAATAGTTTGTTCAACAGTGGCAACGGTATTCATCGTGTCTGTTGTCGTCATGGTTTGCACACGCACTGGGTGAAGATTGCCCAATAAAAGATCACCGATCTTTACTTCACGGGTTTGTAAACGGCTGTATTCTGTAAGTGAATTGCAATATACCTGCATAGAATGCAAAGTTAGGCATTCGTAAATTTCAGAATTTGAAAAAAGCCCTTATGCGTATTGATTTAACTTTTGAAACCTATTGGGCTTTTAGCTTGTTTAAATTTTCTATCAGCAAATCATTTTTCATCATCTGCGGCAAATAAAATGTATGCGAAGATTTATCGTAACCAACATCTGCCGGGCCGGCATCAATTGAGTATGTTTTACTGGTATGATCCTTCAAATTATATATCACAAATCTTCCTTTTGTGCTATCAGCACCATGCCAGTCTGTAACAAGCAAATGATCTTCATCTGTAAATTCTAAACCATCAAATATTCCTGTTGGGCTGTTTGCTAATTCATTAAATGTTGTGTCTTTACTATCTAAATGTTGTGAATATAATTTTCCTGTTCCATCCATATTCATTCCCATGCCACATGCAAAGAGTTGTTTTGTTTTTGCATCGTATGTAAGGCCGTTTGCACCATTAATACTACCGAGAAAATTATATGATTTATTAGCAACATCAATTAAATATACTTTGCCATTTATAGTTTCTGATACAGCTAAATATTTATCACCAATACTGCACAAATCATTCAGCATTTTTGCCTCAGGAAAATTCAATTCAAAAACCTGTTCGCCTGAATTGATGTCTAGACCCACAACACGGTTTACGTCTGCCGTATATAATGTGTTGCCGATTATTGCCAAACCTTTTGGCCCGTTCAATACAGCTTTATTAAATTTTTGCTGAATGATATTACCATCAGCGGAGAGTTCTGAAATAAAACCATTACCATCCAACGCAAGCGGGTTAGGCTGTTCGCCGCCAATGTTTGATACAAATAATTTATCGCCTGACCTGATTGCGCTTTCAGGTGCCTGAAAACCCGTTATTGTTTTTTGTGCATGCAGATTTGTAAGGCTAATCACACCACAAACAATAAAAAGAAGTGCTGTTTTTATTTTCATAGTAACTGAGTTGTGCTTACAAGATAAAAAGAAATCCAATCTTTTTTTGAAAATAGTAAAATATAAAAATCCAACCGGCATAACAGTTACGTAGCTTATCAGAATACCTCAACAGAAATTCTTCACTTAAAAAATTATGCTTTATGCGTATGAAAATTTTACATGCACCTTGCCGAAGGTTTGTGATGTTTTGTGTGTTGATGGCCTCCTATGCCATACATGCCAATGCATCATCTCACAGAGAAGCCCCGTTGATATCCAATGATCCTTTGGCTGATAACACAGATGTTTATGCTTTCAGAAGCCCCGACAATCCAAACACTATTACCATCATTGCCAACTACATTCCTTTTGAATTGCCTGAGGGCGGCCCGAATTATTACACGTTTGGAGAAGACATCCGCTATGAAATTCATATCAAGAATAAAACAACAACAACCGGCGATGATATAACATACAGATTTACGTTCACTCATGTAAATGAAGACCCGACTACTTTTTTCAATATAAGGCTGGGTAAACAAAATTTAAAAACTACTTACACCTGTGAAAAAAGTACCGATGGCGGCAAAACTTTTATAACCATAGTAAGCAACGGAACTGTGCCTCCGGCAAATATTGGTCCGCGCTCAATAACAAATGCTACAGTTGGTTTGGATACTACTTATAACCAGCTTATTAAAAATGCAATTGTTACCACAAGTAATAAAGAAAAGATTTTTTGCGGCCCTGCAGATGATCCATTCTTCGTAGACCTTGCCGGCGCATTTGATGTTGGAAATTTCAGGCCCGAAGGTAATTCTGTTAATGCACCAAAAGACGGCCTTGCACGGTTTAATGTGCATTCAATTGCGTTGCAAATTCCTATTAATCTTTTACAGAAAGATGGGAAAAATGTAAGCCAGGCAAAGAATATTTTAGACGCTGATTTTGTTATTGGCGTATGGGCAAGTGCAAGCCGCCGGAAAATAAAAACTATAGATAAATCAGGCATGCAGGAGTTCTCAGGAGACTGGGTGCAGGTTTCGCGTTTGGGAATGCCGCTTACCAATGAAGCCGTAATTCCTGTTGGTAAAAAAGACATGTGGAATACTAAATATTCCAACAGCACAGATGATGCTGCCTTTGTTCCATATTTTGAAAATCCGGAACTGGCTTTATATATGGATGACAGCCAGTTTGGTGGTGCAGTGCCTTCTTTATCGGCGTTGCGCATTCAAACAAATTCTTTAGGCGCGTATGATTTCCGCAATGGCAAGCAGGGCTTATTTCCTTTAAAAGGAACGTCTGCAGTTACGGGTACAGCTTTGGATGATGCCGTTTTTGGTACTATTTTATTGCCAGATAACCATAGTCCAAGAGCTGTGGATCTATTACCTATTTTTTATACGGGCGTTCCTAACCTGGCTCCCTACCAGTTGGCAACTGGTAAACCAGATGGCAACCCGCTTGCAGCAGGCAAGCCTTTTATCAATAATTTCTTACCTACTTTAAGTGACATGCTGCGCCTGAATATGGCTGTGCCGGCAACACCGAGAAACAGTGCCGACTTTAGCAGCGATGGACTTATACAAGCAGCAGTATTGGGATTAACTGATTCAAGATTTGATGGAAATAAAAATCTTGAATTTATACCAAATATGGATGGCTTTCCTAACGGCAGAAGATTAGAAGATGATGTAACTACAATTGAACTGCAGGCTGTAAGCGGTGTAGCTTTAGCAGCTATCGGCCTTTGGTATGATGATTATACTTTAGGCTCAAGCCCGGTTACACATGATCTTACAAATGTGCTTTCTTTCACAGCAGGGCCTACACATAACGATACAACATTTAAAACAAACTTTCCTTATGTGCAAACACCATGGAGAGGTTTTGATCACACCATACAAGCAAGATTTTAACTTATAAAAAATTTATTATGAATAGAATTATAAAACTATTTGCAGGTATAATAGTTTGTTTAATTGCAGGCCATTATACATCGTATGCTTCATCGCATCGTGAGGCGCCGCTGATCTCAAATGATCCGCTTGCAGATAATACAGACCTCTATGTTTTTCGCAGCCCCTGTGATACAAATAAGGTTGTAATGATCGCTAATTATATTCCTTTCGAACATCCTGCAGGCGGCCCTAACTATTATAATTTTGGTGAAGGCATCCGCTACGAAATCCATATTGATAACAATACCGAAACGCCTGGTGATGATATTGTTTACAGGTTTGTTTTTAAGCAAACTAGCCAGGATCCAACAACATTTTTTAATATACGGTTGGGTAAACAAAATTTAAAGGATATGTACAGGTGTGATAAAAGCACTGATGGCGGTAAAACTTTTACAACTATTATAAGCGGCGGCATAGTTCCGCCAAATAATATTGGGCCAAGATCAATAGAAAACGCAACGGTAGGTTTAGGAGCTCCAGACTATGATGATTTAATGATGTCTGCAGTTATTACAGCTTCGTCAGGCGAAAAAGTTTTTTGCGGGCCGGTTGATGATCCATTCTTTGTTGATTTAGGTGGCGCTTTTGATGTAGGCAATTTCAGGCCTGTTGGTCGTGATGGCCTGGCTAAGTTTAATTGCCATTCCATTGTAATTGAAGTGCCAATTTCAAGTTTGCAGAAAGGCGGAAAAACAACAAAATATGCAACAAGTATTTTAGATCCAAATTTTGTAATTGGAGTTTACGCATCTGCAAGCAGGCAAAAAATTACCACCTTCAATACTACTTCAGGTGAAAATGATTATTCAGGAAACTGGATACAAGTTTCAAGATTAGGAATGCCTTTAACTAATGAAGTGGTTATACCAATAGGATACAAAGATGAATGGAATGCAACAGACCCTTCAAAAGATATAAAATTCAAAGAGTATTTTAATAATCCTGAGCTGGCTTTGTATATGGATGACAGCCAGTTTGGTACCGCTGTTCCCGGTCTTTCTCAATTGCGTATTCAAACAAAATCTTTAGGCTCTTTTGATTTTCGTAATGGCAAAAAAGGTCTATTCCCTTTAAAAGGTTCATCTGCAGTTGCAGGTACAGCTTTGGATGATGCAAATTTTGGAACTATTTTATTGCCAAATAATCATAGTCCGCGTGCTGTAGATTTGTTGCCTATATTTCTTACAGGTGTTCCGAATCTTGCTCCGTATCAGTTAGCAACCGGTAAGCCTGATGGCAACCCGCTTGCAAACGGCAAGCCTTTCATTAATAATTTTTTACCAACACTTGAAGACAGGTTAAGACTAAATATGGCTGTGCCGGTTACACCACGCAACAGTGCTGACTTTAGCAGTTTAGGCATTATACAAGCTGCTGCTTTAGGCCTTACTGATCCAAGGTTTGATGGAAGTGCTGCTTTGCAATTTATTCCTAACATGGACGGCTTTCCTAATGGCAGAAGATTGGAAGATGATGTAACAACTATTGAGCTGCAGGCTGTAAGTGGTGTTGCATTGGCGGCTATTGGTTTGTGGTATGATGATTATAAAGTGGGTCACACAGCAAGCCCGGTAACTCCTGATTTCTTAAATGTGTATACGTTTACCGGAGGTGTAACAAAGAATGACACAACATTAAAATCATGCTTCCCGTATGAACAATCACCATGGAGAGGTTTCACAGGCAAACAATATGAAGGTGTATTAGCTGTAACATTTACAGGCTTTACTGCTACTGCTGCTGAGCATACTTCTTTATTAAAATGGGAGGTTGCAAACCAGGTAAATAACGATCATTATGATGTTGAGGCAAGTACTGATGCTAACCAATATAAAGTTATCGGCCAGGTTTCAGCAAAAGATGACGGTTCTGTGTTCCAGTTTATAGATCAAAATCCATCTATGGCAAAAACAAACTTCTATCGCATTAAAGAAGTTGATAAAGATGGGAAATCTATTTACTCGGCTGTACGCTATGTTAAGTTTAATGCAAGCGTAATAACCATTTCACCTAATCCTGCAGCATCATTTATCAAAGTAAATTCTTCAATAGAAAATTTACAGATAAATATATTTGATGTTACAGGCAGAAAAGTTGCTTCTCAAATGCTTAACGGTTCATCTGCGCAAATAAATATTGCGTCTTTGCCATCAGGCATATATACTGTTATTGCATACAGCAATGGTGTTAAAACAGATACCAAAAAAATTGTAAAACAATAGTATTTTATCATAAAAACATTACGCGGTTAAACATCGTGTAATGTTTTTGTTTTTATAATAAACAAAATGAAAAAGAAAAATATTTACCTGCTTAGTATAATTATCTTTTGCGTTGCAGTTGCAGGTATTATCGTAAAATACAATTATAAAAAAGCAGCAGATGAAAAGAAAGGTTATGTGTTGCTTGAAAGAAAAGGCGCGTTAGCTAATTCTAATGAATGGAAGCTGGCAAAACATTCTTCAGATTCCCTGCTTGCATTAATAAAAGATAATCCTACAGATTCAAAGTCGCAGTTGCGGCTTGCAGCTTTATACATCCAGGAAGCAAGAGTTACCGGTGATTATGCTTATTATGATGTTGCTGCAATGAAGTATATAAATGATGTTTTAAATCTTGATTCATTAAACTTTAATGCTCTTGTATTTAAATCGCTTATTTATATGTCGCAGCACCATTTTGCCGATGGTTTGGTTGTGGCACACAAAGCACAACAAATAAATCCTTATAATGCTTATGTATATGGTTTATTGGTTGATGGTAATGTAGAAATGGGCAGTTATGATTCTGCTGTAATGTATGCTGATAAAATGGTATCGGTAAGACCTGATCTTACTTCTTATTCGCGTGTATCGTATGTGCGTGAAATTTTGGGCGATTATCCCGGCGCTATTAAGGCAATGCAAATGGCTGTTGATGCCGGCGGCCCTGGTGATGAACATACAGAATGGACGAGATACCAGCTTGCCAACTTATACCAGAAAATTGGTGATTATAAAAAAGCAGATACTCTATATCATATCTCTTTATCTATGCGGCCAAATTACGCTTATGCACTTTCAGGGCTTGCACAAATTGCAATGGCTGATAAAGATTATGCGAATGCAATAAGCCTCTACGAAAAAGCAGATTCTGTTGTTGATGATTATTCAATAAAAGAAGAGTTGGTTGATGCGTATCAGCAATCTGGCCAGCAGGCAAAAGCAGATAAGCTTTCCAAAGAAGTGATTGATGAGCTAAATACAAATTCACAAGCAGCCGTTGCTAACCAAAACTTAGGACACTATGCCGACAGAGAGCTTGCTTACGCGTATCTTAAATTAAAAGACAATGATAAAGCTTTGGAGCATGCGCTGATGGAATATAACAGGCGGCCAAACAACATAGATGTTAATGAAACTGTTGCCTGGGTTTATTACAACAAAGGGGATTATGCCAAAGCTGTTCCATATATAAATGTTGCTTTGCGTACGCATTCAAAAAACCCTGTTTTATTAAGCAGGGCTGCATTGATATATTATAAATCAGGTAATGAACAGTTGGCAAAAACAACTATTGAGCAAACATCCTTACAAAATCCATATATAGATCCGGAATTAAGAACTGAAGCACAAACAATAGCCAAATTGTAAACTAATTATGTGAATTCAAAACCGGCCTTTAAGCCACATTATATCGTAGGCGTTTGTTTTTTATTATTGGCTTCAAATATTTATGGTCATACAATTAATTATGCTTTAGATAAGGCGCCGGCAGGCAATGTATTCTGGTATTATTTAAAGCTGGGTTATATGCACATATTGCCAAACGGGTTTGATCATATTTTATTTGTAACAGGTCTTTGTTTATTAAGCACAAAAGTCAGCACTATTCTTTGGCAGGCAACTGCATTTACTGTTGCGCATTCTATTACGCTGGCCTTATCAATGAAGAATATAATTGTTGCGCCAAGTGCAGTGGTAGAGCCGATCATAGCATTATCTATTTTATTTGTTGCATTGGAAAACATAATGATTGATAAGCTTAGCCCGTGGCGAATTTTAATCGTGTTTATGTTCGGGCTGATACACGGAATGGGTTTTGCCAGCGCATTAAATGAAATTGGTTTGCCTAGCGATAAATTCTTTTTGTCAATATTCAGTTTTAATGTGGGTGTTGAGCTCGGGCAGGTAACCGTAATTTTTACGGTATTTGGATTAGTGATAATACCGTTTCGTAACATAAAAAATTATAAGAAAAAAGTTGTTTATCCATTATCAATTATCATCGCATCCATTGCATTGTACTGGACGATACAAAGAGTATTTTTTGTATGAAGGAAGATATTGCAACCTGACAGGTTTTATAATACCTGGAAAGAAAACATAATTTGATACAGAAACAAGGTTAAAAGCTGAAGCTGCTCCTGTTGATGAAATTTGTTTTACGCCGGGTACGCCATTTAGCGCAAAGCTGAGCTTTAGCTATTTTTTTTAAATGATAAATATTCAATGGCAATCGCAGCCAGTATTTAATTTTTAAAATCAATTGGTACTAATATTTTAAAGCTGATATTTCTTCCCATTTCATACACGCCAATCCTGTCGGTAACATTATTCGGATCACCATATTTTAATCGACTCATATTGCTTTGATAAGCAACATCTGTAATATTGTTAGCATAGATGTATAAAGAAAAAAGCGTTTTCTTTTTTGAACAAACATCAGCGCCTGCACCAATATTTAATAATGTATAAGCAGGTGTAATGGTTTCATCTCCGAACTTGTAATAAATTTTATTTTGCTTAAAGCAATTTACCACATCCGTACGCAGGTATAAATTTTTAAAAATGTTGCCTGCTTTTTTTGCAGTAAGCTCAATACCTGATATTAACTTGTTTGGAGGCGTGTATGGAAGATATTTTGTTGAATCGTCCTGGTGTTTTTGAATGGCGGTTACTGTTGAAAATGTATTATTAAAATGAAACCAGGCTACCGTTTGCGGATGCACATTAAATACCAGTTCTCCTCCGCTTAAAACCGCATCACCGGAAATATATTTGAACGTAACAGCATCCGGCGCATCAGGAACTGTTATATCTGTTCTTAAAGAATCGCCGCCCGATACACTTGCAAGTTTTACAGGGAAAATATAGTTGTTGATATTGTTTACAAAAAGATTGGCTTCGGCTGTAATATCTTTATTATTTATACCGATGGTTGCATCAACTTCTATACTTGTCTCGGGTTTTAAATTCGGGTCACCGATTTCATAAAAAGGAGTTCCGTCATGTATGCCATCGCTGCCGCTTTCCGCAATGTTGGGCGCCCTGAAACCTCTGGAAACATTTAGCTTTCCATAAAATGAATTTGAAAAATCATACGCTAAACCAATGCTTCCTGAAACACCGCTGAAACTGGTTTTATAACCTGTAAAGCGATGAATGGCGCCGGCAGATGAACCGGGTAATTTTCCGCCGGAACTATCAATATATAAATCATTGCCCTGGAGGCTGCGGTTATCAAAACGTAAGCCGCCGCTTAATGTAAGTTTATCAAATGTTTTTTTAGCGATGGCAAAAACACCAACATCAAACAAATTATATTCGGGCACTAAAAAAACGCTGCCCAAATTTTTTGATTGCTGCGCCATACCGTTTGCGCCAACAGAAAATTCGAGATGATTTTTTTCTGCAAGAATGTATCTTAAATCATAATTAAATGTGTTGAGATGAAAGTAAATATTGTACACATTGCCAAGTGTTGCATCATTGGCTTCTTCACGCAGGTTTTGCTGAAAGCCTAAACGAACGCCAAGCCTTCCGTTGCCCAACGCAAAACTATTATCCCATACAGCTTTATAATGGCGCACATGCTGATGAATAATTAAATTATGATCATAAGATTTTAATTCATCCGGCGTAACAATAACCACGCTGTCTGAACCATCCGAAGCCATTACATGCCGGTTAAACTCACCCGTTACTTCATCACGTCCGCCTTCTACAATTCCAAGTTTTAAATCAAAGCTGCTTAATGTAATGCGGCTATAACCCCAATTGCGGTTTATACCAACACTTCCTTTAAAATCATTCTGCCCATAACCTGAATTAAATACATAACCATCATATTTATTTTTGTAAGCATGCGCATCAGTATAGGTATAACGCACATCCCAGGTTATGCCATTCAGGTTGCCGGCAATATTTGCAGAGCCTCCATATAAACCGTTATTTGTTTGATAAGCACCAAGAATACTTCCTTTTATTTGACCTTCAGGCAATGTAGGTCCAGGCAACATATTAATTACTCCAGCCATTGCATCAGAGCCATAACTTAAGCTTGCAGGCCCGCGCAATATTTCTACTTTATCAACTGTGTAAGCATCTATTTCAATACCGAACTCATCACCAAATTGCTGACCTTCCTGTCTTATGCCATCATTCACAGTAACAACACGGTTGTATCCCAATCCTCGTATAACAGGTTTTGAAATTGCAGGCCCCATAGTTATTTCAGAAACACCCGGTGCATAATATAAAGCATCAATAATATTGTTGTATGATTGCTCAAGCAAAGCTTTGCGTGTTACAAAACTTACAGGGATGGGGTTGGTTCTTTGTTCTGTTGCTGATGCAACGCCTGTTACAACAACTTCCGGCCATTCAACACTGGATTGCTCAAGATTGAAATCTGCTGTTTCGCTGCCTTTAAAATTAATTTCTTTGTATTGCGGTGCATAGCCCACATAACTTACTTCAATAAGATATGTTCCGCGTTCAATGTTTTTTATTTCATAACTACCATCTGATTTTGAGATGGCGCCTATTTTTATATCGGGAATGTAAATGGAAGCGCCGGCTAATACAGCCTGATTTTTACTATCGGTAATTTTTCCGGTTAAGGAGCCTTGGGCAAACAGCGCAGCTTGTATGAGTATGAAAAGAAATATTGTAATTAAACGAAACAAATCTTTTTTGTTTATTGCACAGACTTTTTTAACGGGCATGATACATGATTGAAGAATGAACAAACAAGAATTAATGCTGAACTCAGGCGTAAAAAACAATATTGTTACGCTGTGTTTATAGCCTTTATTAAAGCGATATACCAGGAATAAAACGTGATTAGATAATTGCTGATTTGGGAGGCGGTGTGTCGCAGGATAAAACAGGGTTTTTAAAAGAATGATTTTGTTGAAGGGATGCAGCTAATATTTTTTTTGCAGGTATAATTTCAAGGTTTGTTTGATGCGTGTTCCAGTTAAAACAGCCAAACCATTTTAATACGGATATGCTTCCCGTTGCATCAGTATTATTTTGTTGTGAATTATTTATCTGTGCAAATAAAGCATCTTCCGCTTTATCAAATAAACCTGTCAATTCAATATCATTTCCTTTGATTAAATATTTTTCAACATCAAACATATCACCGTTTATGCTGGCTTCTTTTCCTTCTTCAATCCAAACTATTTGCGATGATTTTATATGCACAGTTACAAGATTTTTTTGCTCGAGTGCTTCTTTCATTTGATGATGAATAACTGATTCTGACATTTGGATGTACACAGCAAAAATTAAAGGCAGCAGTGCAATACAAAGCAAAAGGTATGATATTGTTTTATGTAAAGCTGCTCTCATACAATACTAAAATACAACTTATGCAGCAGGTTATATTATTATTACTCCATATCTTCAAATTACAACTATGATGATTTATATTTATTGCTATAATTACAACTTATGCGCTCTCTATTTTTACTGCTTGCAATATTTTCACTAAGTAGCACAACATTTGCACAAAAAAAAATCACTGAATCTGCTTCACAAAAATTAACGCCGGAAGATTATGATTCTTCCACACTCACTACACTTAATTGGCGGTGCATAGGCCCATGGCGCGGCGGAAGATGTTTGGCGGTAACCGGTGTTATCAATCAGCCATATATTTATTACATGGGTGCTACCGGCGGCGGTATCTGGAAAACGATTGATGGCGGCAATACATGGTTACCGCTTTCTGATTCAGGTTTTCATTCTTCTTCTGTCGGCTCATTAGCTGTTGCTGCATCCAACCCTAATATAATTTTTGCAGGCATGGGTGAATATGCCATCCGCAACACGGCAATTATGGGCGATGGAATTTATAAATCAACTGATGCAGGAAAAACCTGGAAGCATGTTTTAAATCTTGATGCTTCGGCTGTTGGGCGTATTCTTATCAATCCAAATAATCCTGATATGGTGTATGCTGCAGTAATGGGAAAAATGTTTGGTGCAAATAAAGAACGCGGCGTATATCGCAGCACAGATGGCGGCACAACATGGAAACAAATTTTGTTTAAGAATGACAGCACCGGCGCAATTGATATGCGTTTCGATCCCAACAATGCTTCTGTTATTTATGCATCGCTATGGCAATGCTATCGCAATTCGTGGAGCCTGAATGATGGCGGCACAGGAAGCGGTTTATATAAATCAACAAATGGCGGTGATACCTGGCAATTGCTTTCAAATAATACGGGTTTGCCAAAAGGCCTTTTAGGTAAGATAACCATTGGTGTTACAGCTTCCAATTCAAATCATATCTATGCAATGGTTGAAAATAAGAATGGCGGCTTGTTCAGCAGTATGGATGCGGGCAAAACATGGAGCCGCGTATCAACAAAAAATGATCTTACGCAACGCCCCTGGTATTTCAGCGGTGTTTGGGTTGATCCTAAAAACGAAAATCATGTGTTTGTAATGAATGTTGAATTCTGGCAATCTATTGATGGCGGTAAAACTTTTACAGTTATTAACCAGGAGCATGGCGATAATCATGACATGTGGATTAATCCTGATAATCCGGATAATTTTATTATTGGTGATGATGGAAGCACTGCCGTAACTTTTAACGGCGGCAAAGCGTGGACGGATGAAGATTTGCCAACCGGACAATTCTATCATGTAAATCTAGATAATGATTTTCCATATAATGTTTATGGCGGCCAGCAGGATTGGGGACCTGTGCGTATTGCATCAAGAACAACAGGTTATTCAATCAGCAAAAACGATTGGTACACACCAGCAGGTGGCGAAGCTGGCTATATTGTTCCTGACCCGACAAATCCGCAAATATCTTACGGCGGTGAATACGATGGAATAATGACGCGGCATGATAAAAGCAATGAACAATACCAGGTTGTTTCTGTGTATCCTGAAATAAATGATGGCGCAGGAGTGATTGCAAAAAAATACCGCTTTCAATGGACGTACCCAATTGCTTTTTCGCCATGGGGCAACAACACTTTGTATTGTACATCGCAATATGTGCATCGTTCAACAAATGGTGGCATGAGCTGGGAAATCATCAGCCCTGATTTAAAAACCAACGATACATCAAAACAAAAACAAAGCGGAGGGCCCATAACACCAGATAACACCGGTTCAGAAGTGTATTGTGATATTTATGCATTTGCAGAATCGTCCGCAAAGCAAGGTGTGCTTTGGGCTGGCAGTGATGATGGTCTTGTACATGTAACTAAAGATGATGGCAAGAACTGGGAAAATGTTACGCCGGCTGCATTGCCAAAATGGGCAACGGTGAGTATTATTGAGCCTTCCCATTTTGATGAGAGCACTTGTTATTTTGCTGCACATGCTTATAGAATTGATAATACAAAACCATATATTTTCCGCACAACAGATTATGGAAAAACATGGCAGTTGATAACAACCGGCTTGCCACAGAATGTATATGCAAGATGTGTGCGCGAAGATCCGAACCGCAAAGGTTTATTGTATGCAGGAACAGAAACAGGCATTTATGTTTCGTTTGATAATGGCAGCCACTGGCATTCCATTCAAGAGAATTTGCCCGTAACACCAGTGCACGACATACAGATTAAAAAAGACATGAAGGAAGTTGTGCTGGCAACACATGGACGTGCGTTTTGGATACTTGATGACGCAACATTATTATACGAACTGCACAGCGATTCCAATAAAATAAATGCACAGCTTTTTACACCACGCACATCTTATCGCATGGATGGTTCACAGGTTAATGACCCCAGTTTGCAGGATGGAGTGAATGCACCAAACGGTGTAATTGTTTATTACAGGCTAATAAAACCTGTATCAAAAGAATTAAAACTGGAGTTTTTAAATGATAAAGGAGATAGTATTATTACTTATTCAAACCTGAAAGACAAGCGTGGCAAAGCGGTTGAAAAGAACGATGATTTTTATGAGGAGAAAAAAGATAAGATAGATGAGGTTTTAAAAAATGAAACAGGAACTTATCGTTTTGTTTGGGATTTAAGTTATGGCGATGCAAAACGTTTTTCAGATGACTGGATTTATAATAGCCAGTTAGGCGGTGCAAAAGCTTTACCCGGCAATTATAAAGTAAGATTATACAATGGAGATACTTTATTATCTGAACGTTCATTCACCATACAATTAAATCCAAAAGTAAAATCAACGCAGGCAGACCTGCAGGCGCAATTTGATCTCACAAATAAAATAACACAAAAGCAAACTGAAATAAGTACTGCAATAAAACAATTACAATCTGTAAGAACCCAGATGAATGATTTTATAAACGGTTTTGAAGATACAGCCAGGATAAAACCATTAAAAGATATAAGCAAACCGATACTTGATTCGATGCAAAAAATTGAAGATGATTTATATCAGCCTAAAATAAAAGCTGGCGAAGATGGTTTACGTTACCCGGTAAAACTGATGGAAAAATTAGGCGCATTAAAACAGCAAGTTGCATCTTCAGATAATAAACCAACACAGCAGGAATATGATTTGTTTAATGATTTGTCCCAACGTTTTTCTATTCCATTGCAAAAATTAAAAATCATTATTGATGTGCAGGTTCCAAAATTTAACCAGGCTGCAGCACAATATAAATCTGAAGCAGTTGATGTAACAAAAGGATTGAAGTAATTAATACGCAAAGCTGTTTTAAAAAAAATAATAAGCCTGCAATTGTTGTATTGCAGGCTTATTATATAAGTTTCAGTCGGGATGACTGGATTCGAACCAGCGGCCTCTTCGTCCCGAACGAAGCGCCCCGCCTAAGCGGGGCTACATCCTAAAATCAATTTTTTAAATGATCTACCACCTTTAAAATTCTTAATTTCTTTTTCCCTTTTTAAGGCAGTTGATTTATCAGATAACTCTTCAATATATTAATCTAAAGGGTGTTCTATTTCTGGTTGATCGTTGTAATCCTGCGTTATGAAACTTCAAACGCTCATTTACGTTTGAAGTGCTACCAATATAATAGCGTTTATCTTTCTCGCTTTGTAAAATATAAACATAATACATTCAGTCGGGATGACTGGATTCGAACCAGCGGCCTCTTCGTCCCGAACGAAGCGCGCTACCGGGCTGCGCTACATCCCGAAAAATCAGCGACAAAAATATTCTGAACTTATAATAAAACAAAATTGGTTGTTTGCTATGTTTAGTTATGTTGCTTCAGCAAATTATCATATAAAAAATTAGCAGCAAATTGTGCCGCTTCCTTCCATCGCTTCTTTGTAGCGTTGCTTCTGAAAAAAGGGTTGAAATGTTTTTGCAGTTCATGCCCATAACTTTCATAAATCTTTATATCGTTTGGAATGTGCAATGAATCAGATTTTTTATGAATTGCCAAGCTGCCAAAAAAAGCAACGCCTTTATGATCAATAGGAACTGTTTTATCTTTTGCACCATGTACACTTACAATAGGAACCTTCGCTCGTGATAACCAGGCATCATTAAATATTGCACCCCAAAAATTTATTATTGCCGCAATATTTTCAGTGTTGTACTTTCCTGTGCCCGCAATTATTTTATTACTGTCAATTACATTTTGCATATCAGCTGAATTACTGTACACAGATTGCAGCGCAATAACACCGCCGGCAGAGTTACCGCCAAGAATTATTTTATTTGTATCAATATTAAACTTCGTTGCATTTAATTTAAAAAATAAAATTGCTTTCTTAACATCATCAACATTCTCGTAACAAGCCTCCACTAAATCTTTGAACTTAAACAATGTATTCTTTTTGCTTAACCTGTAATTGATCGCTGCAAAAGCATAACCGCGTTGCGCAAATTCGTTTCCCCAAATTGTTATCTCTTTTGCATTTTTAGAACCATATTTAAATCCGCCGCCATGCATCCAGATAATTAAAGGGCGTTTAATTGAAGAATCATTTTCAGGTTCATAAAAATCAAATTGCCGGTATTTTGTTTTTATATTGTTGTTTGAATCATACAGTATTTCTTTTTGAATGATTACTTTATTAAAAACAACGTCTTTATACATGGCTGGTTGCATGCTTTGCGAAAATGAAAGGATTGATGATAATAAGAAAATTGAATTAACTGCCAGATATTTCATAACTGCTTAATCAATATACTTAACAAAAGCGGTGATGGTTTGTTTATTATAAAAATTACAAAGAAAGAACAATGTATTTTGCAAATTGATAAATGTAAATTATGATTGCAGGTATTGGAATTGATATGATTGATGTTGAAAGAATTGAACAAAAAATTAAGAAAGAAAACGGGTTTAAGAAATTGATTTTTTCTGATAATGAAATTAATTACTGTGAATCCAAAGCTAATAAATTTGAACATTATGCTGCACGCTTTGCTGCAAAAGAAGCTTTTTTTAAGGCTGCCGGAACAGGCTGGGCAACCGGCACACATTTTAATGAAATAGAAATAACGCATGATACAGAAGGCAAGCCGGAACTGGTTTTTAGCGGTGAAACACAAAATACCATCCGCAGTTTGGGAATCATAAAAATTTCGGTTTCTTTGTCGCACTTAAAAACAATAGCCGTAGCCGTAGTCATTATAGAAAAAGAGTCATGAATTTTTTTGAAGCAGCTTATCAACCAGCGAAGAAAATTAAATTATTGCAGGAAGAAAAATTGCAACAGCAATTAGCATACATAAATACGTATTCCCCTTTTTATAAAAAAGTATTTGCACAACACAGAATTAATGTTTCATCAATAAAAACGCTTGAAGATTTATCATTACTTCCAACAACAAGCAAAGAAGATCTGCAAAAAAACAATGAAGAATTTTTATGTGTTGATAAAAAATGCATCATAGAATATACTTCAACTTCCGGTACATTGGGAAGCCCTGTTTCAATTGCACTTACTGAAAATGACCTGCAACGTTTGGCTTATAATGAGTACAATTCTTTTATAACTGCTGATGGTTCTGCTGATGATGTTTACCAGCTAATGCTTACACTCGACAGGCAGTTCATGGCCGGCATTGCATATTATTCAGGTATTCGCAAAATGGGTGGCGGCATTATTCGCCTTGGTCCTGGCGTGCCTGCGTTGCAGTGGGAAACCATCCATCGGCAAAAACCAACAGTTATTGTTGCTGTACCATCATTCATTCTTAAATTAATTCAATATGCAGAAGAGCATAATATTAA
>Ga0206942_1103_pt2 | contig 24982 bp, 28 predicted proteins | sample Alteio_BWOrgHeat_6_FD_153253 | JGI IMG/M metagenome (GOLD analysis project Ga0206942, IMG submission 153253) | Enriched cells from forest soil in Barre Woods Harvard Forest LTER site, Petersham, Massachusetts, United States -... | ecosystem: Environmental > Terrestrial > Soil > Temperate forest > O... | reverse complement strand
TAAAGCACGCTCAAAACAGATAGAGGCGCATACAAATTTTTCAAATTTGGTCTCTGCGAGTTCTGAATCAGTAAAATTGATATAAGGTTTGTTTCTAACATTATCACGAAATGACATCTCCCACTTATACCAAGCCTCCAGCTCAGTTAAAGGATTTTCAGATTTGGTTTTGGCAATATCATTTTCTTGTGTCTCTTTAAAAAAGATACCATTCAGTTTCAATCCATGCAGATTTGCCAGGCAGCTATCTTTATCAACTTTCTGATGTTTCTTGATAGTAATCGATACCTCCGTCCAATCATAATCATCCAAGAGAGCAGGGTTGCGTTGAAATTCATTCAAATCCTGATTGACCTGATCAATGACAGATTGCGGGGGTGGGGACGACGCATAGGCATGCACAATAGAAACAAGTACAGGTGGCAAAGGCGTGGCGTCCAGTATTTTCGCTTTTAGTGCCTCCTTCTCCGTTGGAGGGGTTGTATTTGCAGTCGGGCCGGCTGTTTTTTGCGTTTCAGGTTTTTTATGAAGCATATGATTGTCCTCGTTTGGATAAGTGGAGGTATATGGTCTAATTATACACATATTTAGATGAAAAGTTTATTTATATTGAATTGCGGAGATGTATTTTTGTAGATAGGTAACTACTTTTTTGCTATACTTAACAATGTAGATAAGTTGCTACATTGTTAATGAGGCTAATATGACCATCACCACTGTTACCAGTCGGGAATTCAATCAGGACGTGAGTAAAATAAAACGAGCCGCGTCGAATGGGCCGGTTTTTATTACAGACAGAGGTCATCCTGCTCATGTATTGCTGACAATCGAAGATTATCAAAAACTGACTGAAATTAAAGAGAGCATTATTGACTTGCTGGCGATGCCTGCTGATGTTGCTGATATTGATTTTGAACCTGTTAAATTAACCCGAGAAATATATCGACCAGAGGATTTTGAGTAATGTATTTGCTGGATACGAATGTGATCTCTGAGTTGAGAAAAGCAAAATCGGGTAAAGCCAACCAACATGTCACAATATGGGCTAAAAATATTTCTCCATCCAGTTTATTTATATCAGTCATTTCTGTTTTGGAACTTGAAACAGGCGTGCTTTTGGTTGAGCGACGAGATCCATCACAAGGCGCCCTACTTCGTTCCTGGCTTGATTCGCATGTTCTTCCCGTATTTTCAGATCGTATTTTGTATGTGGATACTGCTGTCGCACAGCGTTGCGCCAAGCTTCATGTTCCAGATCGAAGATCCGATAGAGATGCAATAATAGCTGCAACTGCATTGGTTCATGGAATGACTGTCGTCACGCGAAATGTGAGTGATTTTGATGAAACAGAGGTTGAACTATTTAATCCCTGGGAATCATCATCTGTTCATCTGTAAATTGATCTAGGGTAAAAAGCGCAAGGTGTAATAACTTGCAATAAACAAATAATAGTGTACTATTTATTCAAAAATAACCGGAAGGATAAAAAAAATGCTTAGCTCAAAACAAGTACAGGCCGCTTTACGACAGCAAGAAGAAAAAATCGATGTATTAATCAAAGGTAATCGACTCAAAAGGATTCCCTATGCGAAGTTGGATGGCGAAATGACCTATCTCACTCAAGCCAAACTATGCGGGAGTAACTTTAGTCAAGTAGAATTTATCGGTACCACTTTGAACGAAGCTCAATTGAATCAAGGCATATTTAAAAACACGTTTTTTTCGCTTGTTCAATGCGGCACACTCATTTAACCAAAGGCAATTTCACTGACGCAGAATTTTGTCCTTTTAAATTTTCAGCTAATAATTCCGTTTTTACGGATTTGACAGGCGCTATTGCAACAGACGCCAATTTCACTAACGTCGATTTCAAGAATAGCAATCTTCAAAATATTATTTTAATCGGAGCAAATCTCACAGACGCAAAAATAAAACAAGCCAATCTACAAGGCGCACAATTACAGGGAGCGCGTTTTACTCTGGATCAATTTACAGACGAACAGATATTGTCATTTCATTATCCGGATGAAAATGCACGCTTTTACATCAAGGAAATTTTTGATTACATGAAAGAAAATGATAAGGATAAAGTCAAACACAAAACAGGATTTGAGCGTGCTCAAAAACTTGTTTTATCTTTTATTCATGGTCAAAATGAATTACTTACCGGGTTTCTTTTAACAGGCAAACTGCCTGAAGAGACGGGCACTTTTTCATCCCTGTTTGCTTCCAGCGAATCCAATGAAAAGTCATTGCGTTCACGATTACAGAAAGTGAAGAACGATATTGATGCATTAGCGAAAGCCAATGCACCGCCAGTGACTGTTCATGTGCCAGGAAAAGGTTAAGCCTGAAACTTTTCCCACAACTCAAAAAAAATCGGACACGTTTTGGAAACACATTCTGCGCCTTCAATCTCCACACCGACGCGCAGACCAATAATCGAAAAAGCCATCGCAATACGATGATCATTATGCGCATCTATCGTTCCAGAAATTGGCTGGCTCGGATACACCTTGATCCAGTCCGGTCCTTCTTCCACTTTCACGTTTAATTTTAGAAGCTCTTCGCGCATCACACTGATACGATTCGATTCCTGTAAACGTGTATGACTGATATTGGTAATCGTCGTCGGTGTTTTTGCAAAAGGCGCAATCGCTGCCAATGTCATAAAAGTATCTGAACTGTCACGCATATCGACACTCACACCGCGCAATTCAGCAGGGCCTTTTACCACGAGACCTGTTACGCTTTCTGTCACCGTGCAACCCATTTTAGTCAGAATTTTTAAAAAACCGGCATCAACCTGTTTCGATTGTTTAACATTCACCGGCTGGATCGTCACTTCACCACCTGTCACGCTTGCTGCTGCAAAAAAATAGGAAGCCGTCGAAAAATCCGGTTCAACGACATAATCCCTCGCAGCGTAAATCTGGGGAATCGGAATCACAAAACGCTCTTCATGCAAGCGTCGCACAAGCACGCCAAATTCCGCCATCATCGCACAGGTCATATCCACATACGAACGACTCACCAGGTTGGCAGCTTTCAGGGTAATCGGTGATTCTGCGAAGGGCGCGATCATCAATAACGCCGAGGTAAATTGCCCACTCTGCGAACCTTCTATTTCAATTTCACCGCCCAGCAAGCCTTTTCGACCCTGAAGAACAAAAGGCATTTGCATCGCGTGTTCCGGCACAATTTTCGCACCTTGCATGCAAAGTGCATTGATTAAGGTACCGATGGGTCGTTCACGCAATCTGTCTGAACCATCGAAAGAATATTTACCGGGTGATGAAGCACAGGCTGCCAGCAAAAATCGCGCAACAGTGCCCGCTTCTGCACACCGGATAGAGGCTTCCTTTTTAGGAAAACGACCACTGCAACCCGCCACAATACATGTCTCGGTATCGAGGTCATATTGAATCATCACACCGAGTTGCCGCAACGCTTCAATAAACGCTATCGTGTCATCACTCACCAGAATAGAAGAAATTTCAGAAACACCACCGGCCAGAGCCGCCAAAAGTAACGCTCTGTTTGTGATACTCTTCGAGCCTGGTATTTTTACGCTTGCCTGTACAGGCTTTTTTATTGGCTGAATGGATCGCTTCATTTGAAAATTTATCCTAAACTAATTCAACCCAGTATATCCGAGAACGCCCAAATGAAAAAACAGAATCCTGATAACCAAAGAGAAGACGCACTCGCCGACAATAGGCTAGGCACTTTTTTCTATCATCAGGAAAAATGGTTTGAAGCCATTCATGCATATCGAAAAGCCATTGCCAAAGAACCGACATTTATCAATGCCTGGTACAATCTTGGACTGGCATTGAATAAAACCAATCAACTGAATGAAGCGCGTCAAACCTGGCAAAAAATAATAAACCTTGCACCTGATCATTTGGCTGCACGGTTTCAACTGGCTTCCTTATTAATGAAAACAGAAAAAACCGACGAAGCACTCACGGAATTTTTATTGATTGAAAAAATAGAACCTCATCATTTTGAAACACAATCCAATCTGGCAGCCTGTTATGTTAAAAAAGGTCGACTAATCGATGCAAGAATCCATTATAAAAAAGCATTGGAACTGGAATCAAAAGACACGCAGACTTTATTTAATCTCGGCGTGCTTGAAACACAACTGGGCGATATGGATAGTGCTATTCAGTATTATCAAAAAGCGGTTTTACTCGATCCCGATTTTTTTGCCGCGCATAACAATCTGGGCGCACTGTTTATCGCGAAAGAACATATTCCATTCGCACTTCGTCATTTTCAGAAAGCAGCCCGATTACAACCAGATAATACATCGCTACAATATACCATTCAGGCACTGTCACAAAATTCGCGATTATTATCCGCACCGACAGATTATATTAAATCATTATTTGATTCATACGCAGATCATTATGACCAACATTTACTGACAGCGCTGGATTATCAAATACCCTTGCATTTTGAACGAATATTAAAAAAACAGCAGCCGGCACACAACACACTGGATATTCTGGATCTCGGGTGCGGTACCGGTTTATGCGGCACGATCGTTAAATCGTTTGCAAAAACATTAACCGGCGTGGATTTGTCCGAAAAAATGCTGGATATCGCTCGTGATAAAAATATGTATGACACGTTGGAATGCAACGATTTAAATTCATTTTTCACTCAACATAATACAACGTATGATTTAATTATTGCAGGCGATGTGCTGGTTTATATCGGCGAGCTTGATCTTTTTTTTCAACAGATACAAAAGGCGCTACGTCACGGCGGATTATTTTTATTTAATACGGAAATCAGTGAAACTGAAAACCATACCATGAATCAGTCAGGGCGATTTTCACATCAAAAAAAATACATTGAAACACTTGCGAAAAAAAATCACCTGGATATCACTCATTATGAAAAAGCCGTTACCCGCTTGCAAAATAACGAACCGGTTTACGGCCATTTATTTGCTTTGAAAAACAGACTACCGCTGTCGTTTTAAATCACGATAAAAGTTTTCGTGCACGCCAAGAGCAAACAATAATCTTGTTTTTGGATCCCATTCATATGCCAAAAGAAACTCTTTAATTTTAAATTTGAATTTATAAACAAAAATGCCGGCCAGATCACCTTTTTTTTCTTCGCCAATTTCCGGGTTTTTAATAATTTCGCGGATAGCCTCATCTACTATCGTTTTTTCACTAGCCAGTAATTTCTTATATGCTTTTTTAAATGATGGCATTTGGTGGATAACAATTTGAGTCACTTGTCATCCTTAAAGCTGAATGGTTCAGCCAATGACTTATCCTGATGCTTTGAGATAAGAATCTCCCTGACAAACTCAACTGGCAAATCGGGATTATCCAATGCGCACTTGCCTATCATGGCCCAAAACTCAATTTGACCAGGGATGGACCGATGTTCAGCACGAGCCGTTTTTTTAGCTTCGTTGTAAATGATTTCGTCTATTCTGATTGGAATACCCATAATACCTCTACAAAAGTAATTTGTTGCTACATTTGTAGTATAACTGACTTTTCGTCATATGCCTATCCGATTTTTCAATGATTAACTCATGGTTGAAAAACTGGAATTCTTTCATAACACTACCCTTCTATGGTACATTTTTCACAAGCCTGAACCGGGAAAAACGCCATGACATTACGCCAACTGCTCTTCACTGCTTTTTTTTGCCTGATGACCCTCTGCAGTTGCACGACAACACAAAACCCGCATGCGAATCAGAATCTGCTGCAGGAAACGTGGATGCGCTCCATTAATCTGAATCCGATGCTCTGGACGAATGGTGCGGATCGCTGGTTTTTCACAGGCGAACCCAATACAACAGAACGTGATGCAAGACTTGCGCCTCACGATAAAGCCATCAGTATTACCGCGGTGAATGTCCCGCAGTTTACGAACATTAATCTTCATGGCTGTTTCCAGGTTCAAATCGCCGGTGGACAGCCCACCAATTCCGTATTTATTCTGGGACCCAATGAAGCAACCCGTCAGATTTCCGTCGAGGTACACGGCGATACAGTGCTGGTTTCTCAATTCGATGATCCCAAAAAAGGAATGGCGAATTTAAAAAATGTCATTGTGCGGATTGGCGTGCGCAATCTTCACCATTTAAAAGTTTCAGGCAGTGTGAATGTCGAGGGACGCATGCTTTCCAGTAATGGCATGATCATTGATGCCTATAATCAGGGTAATGTTTTACTGGACGGGCATATCAATTTATTAAAAGTGAATAATACTGGATCAGGTTGTGTCTCGATCCTGAACGCATACACACCTTGTCTGAATATCATCAACAGAGGTAGCGGCACGGTCAATGTCAGTGGCCGGGTTGGCATTCGAACCATCAGCAATCTGACTAACGGCGCGGTGCATGTGATCGGTGCCGATAGCCGCTCGCTTCTGATCAATGCCTGTGGAGACAGCCGAACATCTGTTGCAGGCTATGCCGATCTGAAACGTCTCAGTGCAACCGGAAATGCCTGTGTGCATCTTTACTGGGTTAACAGCAGGGCAACGTCTGTCTTTCTAAACAAAAATGCACGCGTGGGCCTTGCAGGTTGCGTGGGAAATCTGGATTTAACGGTCACTGATAATGCACGCTTTGGCGGGCAGTACCTGCATGCCAGTCATGTTTACGTACAAACAGGCAGGAATGGGCATGCCAATGTTGCAGGTAGCAGAAGAATATTTGCTTCTGCGACGGACACAAGCAGTATTTATTATTTTGGTTCACCGAATAACGTCTCTCGCAATACATCAGACAAAGGCATTATCATTCCCGTCTGGAGTGCAACTCCCAGCGTATTGCCAGCACCTGCGTATGCGCCATTGTTTATGACGTCGATCAACAGACCGCCGCCGGGGAGTGTGAAGGTGTATCATCAGTAGTTTTTGTAATAGATCAGGCGCGATTAAATGTTACGTTCCCCCCTTCCTTTCCTTCCCCCACAAATCGGGGGGAAGGGACGCACGGCATCAGAGCCAAAATAAATTCTGATACTTCGGGTCCCTTCCCCCCGATTTGTGGGGGAAGGAAAGGAAGGGGGGAACGTTAAATTTTAATACCTGCCTGAGATTTGCTATAATTTTTGCCTAGGTCTAGGGTCTATTTTTTTTCGATACAGGTTAATATGTACTTTGTCATGCCAGCGAAGGCTGGCATGACATGTTTATGATATAAAAATAAAATTTTGAACTGAATTAAATCAATTTAGATGAGGTAGCCCTGCAACAGACCCTAATTGATTGCAGCGCCACTACCCCCGCCCGACCAGACTCAAAAACTCCGCGCGCGTACGCCGATCTTCACGAAACGTTCCGAGCATAACCGATGTCGTCATGGACGAATTCTGTTTCTCAACACCGCGCATCATCATGCACAAATGTTTCGCCTCGATAATCACACCCACACCGCGACCTTCGGTGATTTCCAGAACCGTTTCCGCAATTTGCTTCGTCAGTTTTTCCTGCACTTGCAAGCGACGTGCAAACATATCCACAATGCGCGCTATTTTCGACAAGCCGATAATTTTTCCATTCGGCAGATAGGCCACATGGCATTTTCCAATAAATGGCAATAAATGATGTTCACACAGGGAATATAATTCAATATCCCTGACAATAATCATTTCATCATTATCCGTTTTAAAAAGCGCACCATTCACGACTTTCTCGAGCGACTGGTGATAACCGCGTGTTAAAAACTGAAACGCTTTGGCCGCACGTTTGGGCGTATCTTTCAACCCATCACGATTCAAGTCTTCGCCGATACCTGAAATAATTTTTTTAAATTCTTCTTCCATCGCTTTCCCCGTTTATATTAATCGTGGATCCCGCGGACAAGCCGCGGGACGTCGACGTTGAGGTAATTCTCTAGCCCGGTGGCCACACCATCTGTCGTCCACCGAGAAGATGGGCATGAATATGAAAGACGGTTTGACCTGCCGCGCGATTACAATTCATCACGAGCCGGTAACCCTCATCCGCAATACCCAAATCGTTTGCAATGCTTTTAGCCGCCTGAACCATATGACCCGGCAATGCCATATCCACTGAAGAAAGGTCATTGATCGTTGCAATATGCTTGCGCGGAATCACCAGTTTATGATGCGGCGCCTGTGGATTAATGTCATCAAACGCCACCACCCATTCATCTTCATAAATCAATTTGGCCGGGACTTCGCCCTTCGCTATCTTGCAGAATAAACAATCCACCACAAACCCTCCATCAAACTATTGGCCAGTTTACGAGAGAGGCCGTGCCCTTTCCAGAAAAATCTTCCAGCGAAATCGGATTGACCTCTTTCACTTTCTCCAGTAAAGTTTGCACTCATTTTTTTATATCCTGAAATCATCATGATGCACATTTTGAATATTGCCGGCTATAAATTTATTACGCTTTCGGACTTGCCCGAGCGTCGTTCTTTTTTTCAGGAACAGGCTGAAGCTGCACATCTGAAAGGCACGATTTTGCTGAGTCCTGAGGGAATTAACATCAATCTGGCGGGTATTTCAGAGAATATAGCTGCGTTTTTACAATTTTTGCATAATGATCCACTGTTGGCTGACATGACATTTCGAAAAAGCTATTCCGATGTTCCGCCGTTTAAACACATGCGGGTCCGAATTCGCAAGGAAATTATCACGTTACGCCAACCTGATATTCATCCCGAAAATCAGGCAGCACCGGATATTTCCCCGACAGAACTCAAAAAATGGCTGGATGAAAAACGCGAAATAACCCTGCTGGATACGCGCAACGCCTACGAAACCCGGTTTGGTACGTTTAAAAATGCAGAGCATCTGAATCTGGAAGACTTTAGCGAATTCCCCGCTGCTATCGATCAGGTTTCCCGTGAAAAACCGGTCGTCATGTTTTGTACTGGCGGTATTCGCTGTGAAAAAGCGGCCTGGGTCCTGCTGAACGCGGGTTATTCGAATGTTTATCAACTGAAAGGCGGCATTTTAAATTATTTTGCAAAAGTCGGGGCCGCACATTACAACGGCGAATGTTTTGTATTTGATGAACGTGTCGCCGTGGATGCCAGCCTGCAACCCACCGGCACGATGCAATGCCTGACGTGTCAGGGGCCCATCGTGGCATCCTGCACACAATGCCAATATTAATCAATTAAGGAAAAGCCATGGGATTGGAACACATAGAAGCCGGTCGCGCACTACCGGATGATATTAATGTCGTCATAGAAATTCCCGCAAAAAGCGATCCGATCAAATATGAAGTCGATAAAAAAAGCGGCATGGTGATGGTTGACCGGTTTGTGGGAACCAGTATGTATTATCCGTGTGATTACGGCTTTATTCCGCATACTTTATCGGAAGATGGCGATCCTGTGGATGTACTGGTTGTCACTCCGTATGCGCTTCATCCCGGTGTTGTGATTCGCTGCCGTCCGATTGGCATGTTACGCATGACAGATGAATCCGGCCCTGATGCGAAGATTCTCGCGGTTCCTGTCGACAAACTGACGCCCAACTATAAAAACATCCAAAAACCGGAAGATCTGGGTCAGAGTTTTCTGGATCAGGTTAGTCACTTTTTTCAGCATTATAAAGATCTGGAAAAAGGTAAATGGGTCAAGATTGATGGCTGGGAAAACATTGAAGCGGCTAGAAAGGAAATTCTGGCGAGTATTGAACGGTATGAAAAGGCCTAACGCCTTTTCGTTACGTTAGTTGCAAGTTACTGCATTTTAGCAGCAAGTTACTGCATTTTACTGGAAGAAATCGCACAAGTTATTGAATATACTAACAAATTTTGACATCGCAAAAAATTTTTCTGGTGTGATTTTTTGCAACTAATTGATTATACTACAGTTTTAGTAATTTCGCTTATGTGGCAATCTTGCTAGTGAGTAACAGATCAGAGGGGTGTTTTCAAATCATCCCTCAACCATACTTCAAACCCATTCAAAATCTTAAGTTTCTCTTAAGCTGGAAAGAGTAAAATAAAGTTCGATTCCAGCTATTTATACAGCATTTTTTTAAAAGGTATGGTTGTGTTAAACAAACGTATTATCCATAAACGACATACATTGAATATCTGCGAGGCAGCTTGTCTGCTGATAGCGATTGGTATTATATGCTACGTACTTTGGCAGAGTGAGCTGTCACCCGCGTCTATTGATTCGGCATGGAACTGTTTTAGCCACTGGACCCGGCATTTTCATGTAATAGCCGCCGCTTTATTGCCCGTCTATGTCGCACTCATGGTTTTTGGAACGGCTGCCATCAGCGTTTATCTGGGATCCGCCATTCCCCGCTGGATCAATCAATTTTTATCCACTCGCCAATAAACCTGACATATAACCGATTTCCTCTCCCACCCTGACTATCGAATTTTCCTGTAACGTCGCCGACCATTCCATCCTGTCTTTCGGTAACAATATAATCACCGTCGATCCCAGCTTGAATAAACCCAACTCATCGCCTCGCTGAAGCACAAGACCATCGGTGTAACGCTCGGTCGTGATTTCATTTCGAAGATGATTCATCGGCCACACTGTCTGGATAGTCCCAACCAGCATGGCACCCACCAGAATAATGGCAACAGGCCCGATTGCTGTTTCAAACAGACAAACCAGACGCTCATTTCGTGCAAACAGATTAGGCACCGTTTGCGCTGTCACCTGATTCACAGAGAACAGCTTGCCGGGAATGTATGTTGTTTCCAGCAATTTCCCGGTAATAGGCATGTGCACGCGATGATAATCCCTCGGCGCAAGATAAATCGTTACAAAGCTGCCATCTTCAAACGATTGCGCGAGCGTTTCGGCGCCACCCAGCAAAGATACCGTCGTGTAATTGAAATTTTTAGCCTGCAGAATAGTCTCATTCTGTATTTTACCGATCTGACTGACACAGCCATCCGCCGGGCTTGAAAGCGTATGGCTTCCTGGTGCAAGAGGCCGCAATTCCGGTTTTAACTGTCGGGTAAAAAAACTGTTAAAATCGGGATAATCATCAAGATTTTCGGAGGCCGCCTCGCTCAGATTAACATGATATTTTCGGATCAGACGCCTGATCGCCCAGTTTTTAAACCATTTCCATCGACACTCAGCCATCCAGCCGAAGAACCGGGTCAACTTGCGCTGTGGGCAACAATATTGCAGAAGAACGTATAACGGTTTTGACATAACAGAATCCAGCCGCCCAAAAACGACTGATTATAGTGAGAAATCCAGAGGTGTAAAAGCAATAAATTGCGAATATATCAGCGCCGCTTTGCATACAACAATCTTCACAAGTACGTCATCCCGCGACGTTTTTCAAGCGGGACCCAGCGCCTTTTTTAAAATGTTATACAAGTGTACAATCAAGGAAGGCACTGGGTCCCGCTTGAAAAACATCGCGGGATGACGTACTTGTGAAGATTGTCGCGCACAAGGATCAATACGTATATTCATTCATGAGAGGCATGTATGCTAATTAAACTGGTTATTATTCTTTTCCTGCTCGTCATTCTGTACAGTCTTGGCAGTGCATTATATTATCTGGCGCATGAACGAGGCAAAGCAGATGCGAATCGTGTCGTCAAGGCACTGTCATGGCGAATCGGTTTATCCTTCTTATTATTCATTTTATTGTTTGTAGCGTATTCTATTGGCTGGATCCAACCCCACGGAATATAGGGCGCCTTTCTCATGTCAATTTTTGCGAACAGGTCGACAAAATGGCTTAAAACATGCATCCACTATTTTAAAACGCTTGATGTGCAGCAAAAAGCAATATTTGCCTGTTATCTCGAAAAAAATTATGCAAAACAACTTGATCCTTACGAAAAAAAAATTCGCAACACACGCTTGAAATTGCTGACCGCCATGAAAAAAATTCGCGCTCTATCGAGCACGGACTCACGCGGAAAACTGGAACGCCTTGAAAATTTATATGAAATTATTTTTTCATTAAACACCTTGAAGTTGCGCATTTCTGATCAAGCTATTTTTGAAATCTGTGAAGTAGAACTGAAAAAAATATCGCTCAGTTTGTCTGATGCGCTAAAACATGCGATGATTTTTTTAAATTCCAAACAGCTTGAAAAAAAATCCGCCCGGATGATGGATGATACAGCCAAAAATATAGGTCGACTATCCAGACAAATTGATGCACTGGAAGAACTCTATCGCAGCACATTGCAAGTTGTTTCGCAGGAGCCTATATTTTTTCTTTTTTTTGTGCAGGATCTCATCGCATTTCGCGATGCGCTTGAATCATTTTTTCTGGAAATGCTCAATGATTAATTTTCTAAAAATGAATCACATTCGAGATGTAATAACCTTGCTGATCGCATTGATTGTATCTGTCATCGCAAATTACTACCTCGGAGAAACGACCTGTTTTCTTATTCCATTAACAACGCTTTATGTGATGCAAACAGCCATTGGCAATTCCTTTTATCAGGGAATGCAAAAATTTATTCTGATATTACTTGTGATTGCAGCTTGTTCCGTGCTGATTTATTCCACTCAATTTTTTTACATCATGGCACACGATGTCACGATCGGTGCCGCCATCGGAATAATAGCGAGACTCATCATCTTACCCGTCAAACCGGCTACAGAATTTCGCGAGGAACTTCTTCCTGCCATCAATACACTGAACGAGTATTTCTCGAAGATTATTGATCAATTGCTACAACACGATAATCACATATTAAATAATGCCGCGCTGGAAAATGCGTTGCTTGCATTACCTGACTGGGTGTATGAACGTGGATTTAATAGTGCCCTGCAAACAGGCTATCGTTTTTTTCTATCGAATGTCGAAAAAACAGGCGATATCCTGATGTCAATGCATCACCTCGCGCGTTATCAATATGATAAGGAACTCATTGCAAAAATAAGACCTGCTTTATTGCAGTATGTTGATAACGTGAATCTGTTTTTTTCTTCTGTGATAACCGTCCTTGAATTAAAAAAATTATCGGAAGAACCGAGTGATTTATCCCATGAAATGGCTGAATTGCAAAAACAGCTTTTTACGATTGTGCCATCGAGTCTCGAATTACTGGATATGCGGCGGGATTATGTTTATCTCGCCGCGTTTATTTATAACCTGAAAGATTTGCGAAAGATTTTGTTAAAGATGGGGGAAGCGTTGAGATAGTGGCGTTTATATTTCCTTATCCACACTTCGCACCACCGGTCTTTCATCCAGACTATTTTCATCCGGATAAAGTGTTTCTGCTGCCCATTCAGACCACGAGCCGTCATAGAGTGCATGTTGTGGATGTTCCATCAAATCCAGAATAAAATTCAATATGGGTGCTGTCATACCGGAACCGCACGTCGTAATAATCGGCGATTTTAAATCAATCGCCATATCAGACAATAATTTACGAATTTTTTCCAACGGCAAAAAACACTGTGTTGTTTTATCAAAAAATGACGTATAGGGAAATGAAAAACTGTCTGGAATATGTCCCGCACGCAAGCCGGGTCGCGATTCCGGAGCGCCCGCATAGCGCATGGCGTGACGTAGATCCACCACCTGTTCAGCGTGTGTATGACAATTTTTTTTCATCTTCTCCAGTGAGCGTAATAAAGCCGACTTAAAAGTTGCGGTGTAGGATTTTGCACTGGTGGATGTCTCCCCCGATGTGACCTTACCTCCATACTTTTCCCAAGCGGGAAGACCGCCATCCAGAATATATAATTGATGTGGATTATGTCCAAATACTCTCATTATCCAAAGCGCCCTGCATGAGGAATGCAGATCGCTATTATCATAAAAAATAATTTTGTAATCATCGCGAATACCCAGTTTTCCGAGTTTTTCGCTAATTATTTTTTCATCCTGAATCAACATATTGGGAATCGCACTTTCTGCATCATGAAATAGATTCAAGTCAAAAAAACAGGCGTCAGCAATATGTTTATCAATAAATTCCTGTTTTGCATTTCGTTCTGCCTCTGGCAAGTGCCAACTGGCATCCAGAATAATAAGTGACTTCTGGCTTTTCCGAAACTTGTCAAGCTGGGCAGGACTGATTAACCATGGCATAGTGTTACCCTTTTTTTAAGAATTCGTTGATGGCACGCTGCAAACAAGGTAAATTGCCTCTGCCATTATTATTTTTTTAAAATTATAGCGTGGAGAGCGGAATCATGCAAAATACAACGAACGACTCAGAGAGCACGGCTGAATTAATGCGTGAACTGATTAGGGAAAAACGATCCGAGCGTCGTTGGAAAAATTTCCGTTTTTTCCTGATTCTGTTGCTACTGACTGCCGCCGGATTTTTTATTTTTTCGTTTGGAAAGACGCCGACAATCAGTGACGATGGCGATCAGGGTTATATCGCATTGGTGCGCCTGAATGGCACCATCGGTCCAGGCGAGGAATTTTCGGCTGAAACCGTGTTGCCACTTCTGAAGGCAGCATTCCGCGACAAACAGGCGAAAGGCGTTGTTTTAGATATCAATTCAGGCGGTGGCACTCCGGTGCAGGCTTCGATTATTCACGATGCCATTCTGGACTTAAAAAAGAAATATCACAAAAAAGTAGTGGTTGCAGGTGAAGACATGATGGCGTCCGGTGCTTATTTTGTAGCTGTGGCTGCTGATAAAATTTATGTCAATCCAAATACGCTCACCGGTTCCATTGGCGTCATCATGAAAGAATTTGGATTCCCTGATCTCATCAAAAAAATCGGTGTTGAACGTCGTGTCTATGCGTCGGGTGCCAATAAAGATCGCCTGGATCCTTTTTTACCGCAAAATCAGGAAGACATGATTAAAATTCGCCAGGTGATCAGTGAAATTCATGGGAATTTCAAACAGGTTGTCGAGCAAGGACGTCAGGGGAAATTACGAGGCAAGGCAGAAGATTTATTTTCGGGTGACTTCTGGTCCGGGCAAATGGCTGTCAAACTGGGACTGGTAGATAATCTGGGAAATCTGTCTGATGTGATGCACAAGGAGTTTCAAGTATCGACCTATAAGGATTACAGTCATGAGCCATCTCTGGTGAAAAGCTTGATGGGGCAGCTCGGTGCGTCACTGGATCTGGGGTTGAATGGGAATCGGGTGAAGGTGATGGAGCAGATTTAATTCTGGATGAAACTGCGGGGAATATAGAGAAATGCTAATATCACCAGGCTTGGATATTGCAGCAAAAAACCACAGCCTGTCATCGGCAAGGCAAGTTTGTTTCAGCAAATAACCACAGCCTGTCATCGACAAGGCAAGTTTGTTTCAGCAAATAACCACAGCCTGTCATCGACAAGGCTGTGGTTATTTGCTGAAACAAACTTGCCTTGTCGATGACAGGCTGTGGTTTTTGCAAAGAAACGCCGCTTACGCCTCAACCTCTTTCATACTCAAACGAATCCGACCCTGCTTGTCAATTTCCAGCACTTTCACTTTAACAACCTGACCTTCCGCCAGCTTGTCCGTCACTTTCTCAACACGTTCTTTTGTAATTTGAGAAATATGCACCAAACCCTGTTTACCCGGCAAAATACTGACGAAAGCGCCAAAATCAGCCAACTTCACGACCGTTCCTTCATAAATTTCACCAATTGCAACTTCCGCCGTTAACATCTCAATTCGACGAATCGCTTCTTCGCATGCAGCCAGATCCGTCGCGGACACTCGCACTTCACCATCATCACTGATATCAACCACAGTACCCGTTTCTTCTGTCAAGGCTCGAATAGTCACACCACCCTTGCCAATCACGTCACGAATCTTGTCAGTTGGAATACGCATATTCAGAATGCGCGGAGCATAGGCAGACATTTCTGTACGCGACTGTTGAATTGTACCATTCATGATTTCAAGAATATGAAGACGGCCTGTATTTGCCTGATCCAATGCCTGACGCATGATTTCTTCAGTGATACCATTAATCTTGATATCCATTTGCAATGCCGTCACACCTTGCGCTGTACCTGCCACCTTGAAATCCATGTCACCCAGATGATCTTCGTCACCCAGAATGTCGGTTAACACAGCAAAACGCTCGCCTTCTTTCACCAGACCCATCGCGATACCTGCAACGTGTGCACGTGTAGGTACACCTGCATCCATCAAGGCAAGACTGGTGCCACACACACTCGCCATGGAACTTGAACCGTTGGATTCCGTGATTTCAGAAACAACACGAATAATGTAAGGAAATTCTTTTGGCAATACCGCCTTCACACCGCGTTTTGCCAGATTGCCATGCCCGATTTCACGACGCTTTGGACTGCCCACAAAACCCACTTCCCCCACCGAGTAAGGAGGAAAGTTGTAATGCAACATAAAGTTTTCTTTATATTCACCTTCCAGTGCATCAATCGTCTGCGCATCGCGTTCAGTACCCAGCGTCGCAACAACCAGCGCCTGTGTTTCTCCACGCGTAAACAGCGCAGAACCATGCGTGCGAGGCAATACACCCACCTGAATCGTAACAGGACGAACTGTTTTCGTGTCACGGCCGTCAATCCGCGGTTTACCCGCTAGAATCTGGCTGCGAACAACAGTGCTTTCCAGTTTTTTGAAGATACCTTTAACGGCATCAGCCAATGCTGCTTCATCTTCTTTTCCAGCATTTTCCAGCAATAAATCATCCAATACACGCTCGCGTGCATCAGCCAGTGCATCCTGGCGTTCGGACTTGTTACGAACCTGATAGGCTTTTTCAACATCCGCACCAATCAATTCAATCAGGCGTTTTTCAAGTTCCGCATTGACTGTCGGTGCTTCCCAGGTCCAGGCAGGCTTACCCGCTTCTTTCACCATGTCTTCAATGGCCTGAATGGCTATTTGCATCTGTTGATGAGCAAACATGACCGCCCCCAACATAACTGACTCTGATAATTCCCTTGCTTCAGACTCTACCATCAATACAGCTTCGCGCGTGCCGGCGACAACCATGTCGAGATCCGATGACTCCAGCTCCGCATAAGTAGGATTCAACAAATAAGAACCATTATGATAGCCAACACGTGCAGCACCCAATGGGCCCATAAACGGCATACCCGACAGTGATAACGCGGCAGATGCACCCAGCATCGCTGGAATATCCGGATTAATTTCCGGGTTCATCGAAAGTACAGTTGCAATAACCTGTACTTCGGAATTGAATCCCTTGGGGAACAATGGACGCACAGGCCGATCAATCAAACGGGACGTTAATGTTTCCTTCTCACTGGGCTTTGCTTCACGCTTAAAATAACCACCGGGAATACGGCCCGCTGCATAAGTACGTTCCTGATAGTTGACCGTCAAGGGGAAAAAATCACGTTCGTCACTCGAACTTTCCAGACCGACAGCTGTGACCAGCACCACCGTGTCATCCATGGTGACCATAACAGCGGCTGTGGCCTGTCTTGCTACGACCCCAGTCTCAAGGGTGACTGTGTGACTGCCATATTGAAACGTTTTTTTGACTGCTGGCACGGAATTTATCCTATTTTAGGGTTATTAAAAATGCGTAAACGGAATTGGCTGTTGAGCTTCACATATCGACCTTATTTGGCTCAACCGGCATCGACTGAATCTGGCTTGTTATCGATTGGCTATCAAAAACTATCCACGCAGATCCAGTTTCTGAATCAGGTCACGGTAACTCGCAAGATCAACGCGCTTTAAATAAGTCATCAACCTGCGACGTTGACTCACCAGTTTGGTTAAGCCATGACGTGTATGAAAATCATGTGGATTTACTTTCATGTGCTGCGTCAAATAGTTAATACGCGCAGTTAATAATGAAATCTGCACTTCGGACGAGCCTGTATCATTCTCGGAACGCTTGTGTGCTTTAATAATTTCTGCTGTAGCAGCAGCTGTTAATGCCATGTATAAAACTCCCAAATTACACTTACCAAATTAAAATCACCAAATTAAAATCAATATCTAAAACCAGTCGCGTATTGTAACGGGGTGATCGGATTTGGACAACCTTTTTTAAACCGCCAGCAAACGGCGCGGCGCAACCCGTCCACCTTCCAATATTTCTCCAATTCCCATAAATAGACCACTTTCCGAAAATAGCCGAACCCAGCCGCTTGCCGGCAAATGCGGCATCCTCACCGCCTGCCCCATCCGCACATAAAAACTGCCGGAAGAAGACAGCTTAACGGGTGGGAGATGCTGAACAGAACTATCGACAGGCAACAGACAGCACATGAGTCCATCCAGGCCATCCTCCGCATGGATTGCTTCCAACTCGTTCAATCCATACATTTTATTTTCCTGATAAGGCGAGACAGCCACACGATGCAAGCCGGTGACATATCCGCCACAGCCAAGCATCTCGCCCATATCCTCAACCAGAGTGCGAATATAGGTTCCCTTGCTGCAATCGACATCAAAAATAAATGTATCCTTTTCACAGGAAACGAGGCGCGATGAATGAATAAAAACTTCACGGGATTTTCGTTCAACAGAAAGCCCCTGACGCGCCAGTTCATACAATGGCTTTCCATTGTGTTTAAGCGCCGAAAACATCGGCGGAACTTGCTGGATGGGACCGATAAAACGCGCTAATACCTCTTCAATTTTATCCGCATCAATATCAATAACCGGTCGGGTCTCGATCACTTCACCTTCTGCATCACTGGTTGTGGTTCGGATACCCAGCTTCACTTCAACGTGATAGGACTTGTCTGAATCCAGTAAAAATTGCGAGACTTTGGTTGCTTCACCAAAACAAAGCGGCAACATGCCGGTTGCCAGGGGATCCAGACTGCCCGTATGCCCCGCTTTTTTTGCGCCGAACAACCGTTTGATACGCTGTAACGCGCCATTGGACGTCAGGTGCAAAGGCTTATCCAGTAATAAAATACCGTTAATTTTTTTCAAGACAGGTTTCATGATGATTGGCTTTTTATTTTTTGTTAATTATGGGGGGGATCATTCTTTTTCAGAGCAGTATTCAAAAGCGATGTGATACGACTGCCGCGCACGCTGGAATCATCATAAATAAATTTCAGTTCCGGCGTCACGCGTAACTCTACAGCATTCGCCAATTCATAACGCAAAAATTTGGCTACATTATTCAGCGCACCCAGCGTCCGAGTTGCATTTTCTTCTTCCAGCACACTGACATACACTTTTGCGTAAGCAAGATCATGCGAAACACTCACTCCCGTCAGCGTCACCATCCCAAGATGCAAGTCTTTTGCTTCTCGCTGGATAATTTCCGCCAACGTCGTTTGAATCAAATCATTGATGCGCTGTTCACGCTTAAAGCCTTTCGCCATTATAATACTCTTTTCACTTCAACTTTTTCGAAAACTTCGATTTGATCGCCCACCTTGATATCATTGTAACTCTTCACGCCAATACCACATTCCATGCCATGACGCACTTCAGCCGCATCGTCCTTAAATCGGCGCAATGATTCCAGCGAGCCTTCAAACACAACAATATTATCGCGCAAGACGCGAATGGGGTTATTACGGCGCACGACACCTTCCAACACCATACAGCCTGCAATTGCACCAATTCTGGATGAACGGAATACATCGCGCACTTCGGCAAGACCCACGATTTTCTCATGAATTTCAGGCGCAAGGAATCCACTGAGCGCGCGTTTCACTTCATTAATCACATCATAAATAATACTGTGATAATGCAAATCAACGCCTTCCGCTTCAATTAATTTACGCGCTTCATTGTTGGCTCGCACATTAAAACCAAACATGATGGCATTCGATGCCAGAGCGAGATTCACATCTGACTCATTAATTCCACCGACAGCGCTCGAAACAATTTTCACTTTCACTTCCGGTGTAGCCAATTCGGCAAGCGCCTGCGATAAAGCTTCTGCAGAACCCTGAACATCGGCTTTTAATACAATATTGAGTACACGCTCTGCCTTGTCATCACCCATGCGTTGCAAGATATTTTCCAGTTTCGACGCATTTTGCTTCGCGAGTTTCACTTCGCGGAATTTGCCTTGACGGAAAAGTGCTACTTCACGTGCCCGACGCTCATCTTCAACGACAATAAATTCATCGCCCGCATTCGGTGTGCTGGATAGACCCAGAATTTCAACCGGAATCGATGGGCCCGCGCTATCCACTTGCTTGCCTGCCTCGTCTGATAATACGCGAACGCGGCCATATTCAAAGCCAGCCAACACCAGATCGCCTTTTCGTAAAGTACCTTGCTGGACAAGCAAGCTTGCAACAGGACCACGGCCTTTATCCAGGCGTGATTCAATCACAACGCCACGCGCAGGAGTCTCAATAATCGCTTTCAAATCCAGAACTTCTGCCTGAATCAGGATAGAATCCAGCAACAATTCGATATTTTGTCCGGTTTTAGCAGAAATAGAGACAAAAATGGTATCGCCACCCCATTCTTCCGGAATCAGGCCGTATTTGGCCAAATCATTGCGAATACGATCAAGATCCGCTTCAGGCTTGTCAATTTTATTGACGGCAACAATCATGGGAACTTCTGCTGCCCTGGCGTGATTAATCGCTTCTATCGTTTGCGGCATGACGCCATCGTCTGCTGCAACAACCAGCACAACAATATCCGTTAATTTCGCACCGCGCGCGCGCATGGCAGTAAACGCAGCGTGACCGGGTGTATCCAGAAACGTAATAACACCCTTGGGTGTTTCCACGTGATAGGCACCAATGTGCTGGGTAATACCACCGGCTTCTCCTGCTGTCACTTTTGTTCGGCGAATATAATCCAGCAACGATGTTTTACCGTGATCGACGTGCCCCATAATGGTCACAACAGGTGCTCGGAACGAACGCTCGCCCTTTGCTTCCGTCTCTCTGGAAAGTGACTCTTCGAGCGCATGGGAACTGATCAGTTTATACCTATGGCCCATTTCGCTCACGACCAGGATTGCCGTTTCCTGATCAATCACCTGATTGATTGTCACCATTGCACCCATTTTCATCATCATTTTGATGACTTCAGCTGCCTTGACTGACATTTTTTGCGCGAGATCAGCAACAGTAATCGTTTCCGGAATACCCACTTCGTGAATAATCGGTGTGGTTGGACGTGTAAATGCCTGCACCTGTACCTGCTGCGACAGCTTGCGCCCCCTGTGCCTGCCACGACGTCTGCGATCACCCCCAGCATCATCGTCTTCCTCGCGAAATGCTACGCTAATTGGCGCTGCTTTTTTACCGATAAGTGCTTCATACTGACGACCGACATCCCGGTCATTGCGGCCTTTCTTTTTCTTTTTGTGACGTTCATCTTCTGACTCAACCCTGACGTCATGTCCACGTTTTTCCTTAACGCGTTTCACCAGCGTTTCTGTCGTAGTTTGTTCTTTTTCAACGGTCAGAGCAGCGTCTTCGATTTTCACAGCCGCTGTCGGAGCCGTTTGCAGAACAGTCACATCCTCTGAGACAACCGCCCGGGTTTCTTGCACAAGAACATCCGGCGTGATTCCGCCAGAAACAGCTTCAGTAGACAAAACGTCCTGTACCGGAGCAGCTGTCTCCATCAGTTTAGCCTGTTCTTCAGGTGATCGCTTGAGGTAAGTACGCTTTTTACGAACCTGAACGCTAATGGTTTTACGTGCACCCTGAGAGCCGGCTACCTTGATTTCGCTGGTTTTTGCCCTGCGTAAAATGATTTTTTCAGGCGCCGCATTATTTTTCGCGCCATGATGTTGCTGCAAATATCGAAGCAATTTTTGCTTTTCTTCTTCGCTCACAACAGCATTTCTACCCGCTATTCGGATCCCGGCATCCTTAAGCTGTGTTTCCAAACGCTCTACAGGCACGCCAATATCAATGGCCAGCTGTTCCACTGACACACCTTGCGCTTTTACATTTTTCACGGAATCTTTTTTCTCAACTACAGCAGATACCTGATCTCTTGGCATCGAGCCTCCTCAGTCAGCATGGTCTGTTTCATCAAACCATGGTTTACGAGCTGTCATAATCAATTCGGCAGCCTTCTCTTCATTTATTTCGCCAAGTTCCAACAGATCATCTACTGATTGCTCTGCCAGATCTTCGCGCGTGATAATACCATGATTTGCAAACAGATAGGCGAGATGACGATCCATCCCTTCCATTCCCAGCAAATCTTCGGCTGGCTCAGCCTTTTCCAGTTCCTGCTCTTCTGCAATCGCGCGGGTCAGCAATACTGCTTTTGCACGTTCGCGCAATGCTACCACCAGGTCTTCATCAAATCCTTCGATTTCCAACATCTCCTGAAGTGGAACGTACGCAATTTCTTCCAGCGAAGTAAAACCTTCTTCTGCCAGGACCTGGGCCATATCGTCGTCAATACCCAATTGATCCTTGAATAACTGCAATACGTTTTCTTCTTCGGCTTCAGATTTGGCTTTCGCCTGACTTTCAGTCATGACATTCAATCGCCATCCTGTCAGCTCCGCAGCCAATCTGACATTTTGCCCATTACGGCCAATCGCCTGCGACAACTGGTCTTCCTTAACTGCAATATCCATTGTGTGACTGTCTTCGTCCACCACGATGGATGCCACTTCAGCAGGCGCCATTGCATTAATCACCAATTGTGCCGGATTGTCATCCCACAAAATAATATCAACGCGCTCACCGCCCAGCTCACCGGATACAGCCTGTACGCGCGCACCACGCATTCCAACGCACGCACCGACCGGATCGATGCGGCCATCATTGGTTTTCACGGCAATCTTGGCGCGTGAACCAGGGTCGCGCGCAGCACCTTTAATTTCAATCAATTCCTCGCCAATTTCCGGCACTTCAATCTTGAACAGCTCAATCAGCATTTCCGGACGCGTACGACTGACAGCCATTTGCGGACCCTTGGCATCTGCGCGAATTTCATATAAATAGGCACGCAAACGGTCATTTGCCCGCACCGCTTCATGAGGGATCATTTCAGAACGCTGTAAAACAGCTTCAGCATTATTTCCGAGATCCAGCAACACAAAGTCGCGCGTCACTTTTTTGATAACACCATTGATCAGTGTGCCCAAACGTTCCTTAAAAGCGCTTACGAGCTGGGCTCGTTCCGCTTCATATACTTTTTGCACAATAACCTGTTTTGCTTTTTGTGCTGCAATACGACCAAACTCGACCGATTCCATGGCTTCTTCAATCGTATCACCCACCTTGACCCCGGGATTTCGCTTCCGGGCTTCTGTCAGGGAAAGTCGGGTCATGCCACCATCACCTTCCTCTTCATCGGCTGCATCATCAATCACAAGCCAGCGTCGGGCAGTATCGTATTCCCCGGTTTTTTTGTTAATCGTTACCTTCACGTCAATATCTTCACCGGCACGCTTTTTGGTTGCCATTTCCAAAGCTGCTTCAATAGCCTGAAATATAACCTCGGCCTCTACACCTTTTTCATTAGATACTGCTTCAACAACTAATAAAATTTCTTTGCTCATAGCGCCAGCCTCATTCGAGATTTACACAAGCTCCAGTTAAAGCCTCATTCCCGATCAGGAATGACTCTCGCCTTTTCAATACCGGAAAAAGGTAAAATCACTTCTTCCGCATCCATTAATAGATGAATATCATCGACATTATCTACCTGCTGCAAAATCCCCACAAAATTTCGCTGATTATTGAGTGGGTTATACATACGAACCTTAATCCGACTGCCAATCACTTTTCTAAATTGCGCAATGCCAAACAACGGGCGATCAAGGCCAGGTGATGAAATTTCCAAATGATATTCTCCCTGAACAGGATCATCCACATCAAGCATCGCACTCACCTGATGACTCACTTTCGTACAGTCTGCAAGCGTAATACCCGACGCGTTATCGATGTAAACCCGCAGCAAGCCACTACGCCCGGCCCGCGTGAATTCACAGCCGACAAACTCATATCCCATTGCCGAGATGAGCGCTGCCAGGCGTTCTTCCAATGTCGTTTCAACATTTGCCATCGATTTTTACCTATAAAAAATGGGCATAACGCCCATTCGTCAAAATCCGGTACTCCCAAAAAACAAAAAACCCCAACAGGGGTTTTTTTTATTTTTAAAATTGTTGGTAGCGGGGGCTGGATTTGAACCAACGACCTTCGGGTTATGAGCCCGACGAGCTACCAAGCTGCTCCACCCCGCAATAGAGGTGGCATTCTATATAAAAGTGCCACCACATTCAAGTAAAAGAACTGCTATTTTTACGTTTTTACTTCGAAACCTTATCAATCGCCTGATTCATTTGAACTGCATCCACCTGGCCGGGGAGAAATACAATAGCCGTCGCAGGTGATGTTTTGGCAACATCTGATTTTGCAACAAAAAATGCCGGTGTACCGATCAGTTCCAGCTGTTGTGCCAGTTTGTAGTTAGCTTTCAACTGCTGATCCACAGTACCGGATTTCATCGCTGCTTTTAATTTATCAACATCGAGACCCACTGTTTTTGCAATAGTATAAATAGCCTCTTCCGTCAGGGGTTCCTGTTTGGATTCCATCAACCCTTTATGAAATTCAAAATATTTGCCTTGTTCTTTCGCGGCAAGTGCTGCGCGGGATGCTATTTCAGACATCGGTCCACGAATAGGAAACTCTTTAAAAACAACCTTCACATTGGGATTGTTTTTAATTAAGCCATCAATTACCGGTGTCATATCCACACAGTGCGGGCACTGATAATCGAAAAATTCGACGACGGTGATTTTGCCGCCTGGATTGCCCGCCATGGCATCATTTGCCTGATGGAACAGGGCATCGGCGTATTGCGGCGAGGTATCCTGTGTTTTCTGGATCGTTTTCTTTGCCTGATCCATCTGTTTTTGCTGAAAACCTTGCAAGGCCTGAATAATGACATCAGGATTTTGTACCAGATAGTCACGCACCACATCCTGAACCTGCTTTTTCTGTGCTGCAGACATATCAGCGGCTTGCGCTGCCATGCTCATCGTCATCAAACCAGCCGCAGCCAGACTTGCCACCATTCGAGTCAATTTCACAAGCATTTCCTCCACAAAGGATTACCAAATAGCGTTCTAGAATAACAGAATAATATGGCCGCGCAAGCGTCACTCCTTGCG